>Ga0272441_10000022_pt1 | contig 331749 bp, 350 predicted proteins | sample SSMProp6N_FD_193582 | JGI IMG/M metagenome (GOLD analysis project Ga0272441, IMG submission 193582) | Marine sediment archaeal communities from Little Sippewissett salt marsh, Falmouth, MA, United States - SSM-Prop-6N | ecosystem: Environmental > Aquatic > Marine > Wetlands > Sediment ... | reverse complement strand
TTTCCAAGGGCGTAGCCCGCTACACTTCGAATTTCACGCCTCCGCAGTCTCCCCTGCTTCCGAGCGCGAAGGACGAGGATTGCGTCCTGCTTCTCCACTTCGACGAAGCGGACGGCGCCACTCGCATTCCGGACTATGCCCTCGGCGGCAACGCACCTCACGAAGTGACGTGCAACGCTGACGCCCAGATAGACACCGCCCAGTACGAGTTCGGGCCTTCCAGTCTGTTGCTTGACGGGACTGGAGATTATCTGAGCATACCGGATAGTGACGATTTTGATTTTGGGACTGATGATTTTACAATTGAATGTTGGATCCGAACAACGACCACGAGCTCGAGTCAAGACATTATAGGCACTGGCTATAGTAGTGGCGGCTGGCTTTTGCATGTCGCTCTTCCTCAGGTGGGCGAACTCGGCTTGGTACAGTTCTATAATGACGGTTCTAAGATACTGGAAGCCGAAGATGCCGTTTTGATTAACACTTGGGTACATGTCGCTGTTGTTATGGATTCGGGGACTTTGCGTCTCTTTGTCGGCGGTTTGCAGAAGGATAGCGCTGTCTACGGTACTGCAATCAATGCTGAAGATCCTCTGTATATTGGTTATGATATCGATGACGAATTGTATTTCAACGGCCACATCGACGAACTCCGCATCAGCAAGGGTGTCGCCCGCCATACATCGAACTTCACGCCTCCGACTTCGAAGCTGACCCAATATGCCGGAGGCGACTCCAGCTCTTCGAGTTCGAGTAGCTTCAGCGATTCTAGCAGCTCCTCCAGCTCGGAGTCGACATCCCTGAGCTTCAGCAGCTCAAGCTGCTCTTCGAGTTCGAGCAGTTCTTCGGAATCCCTGAGTTTCAGCAGTTCCAGTTGTTCTTCGAACTCCAGCAGCTCTTCGGAGTCCGAGAGCCTCAGCAGTTCAAGCAGCTCTTCGAGTTCGAGCAGCTCCTCGGAGTCCCTGAGCTTCAGCAGTTCCAGCTGCTCTTCGAGCTCCAGCAGCTCTTCGGAGTCCGAGAGCTTCAGTTCCAGCAGTTCCAGTTCTTCGGAGTCGACATCCCTGAGTTCCAGCAGTTCCGGCAGCGATACGGGCGAATTTGAAGATGATTCCAATACGATACTGCTGGTCCATTGCAACGGCGCCGACGAATCCACTTCGTTCACCGACGATTCGACCGGCGGCGGCGACAGCCCGCATTCGTTGTCGAATGTCGGCAACGCCGAGGTGGATACGGCTCAGAAGAAGTATGGCACCGGTTCGTTGTTGGTGACCTCGGACGGCGACTATGTCAGCGCTTCCGATTCTGACGACTGGACCGACATCGACGATGTCTTCACTCTGGAGTGCTTTGTCCGTTTCGATTCGATCCCTCCCTCGGGAGACTATATCAACTTTTTTGCCCACGTAGTCGCAGTGGGAGTGAACTACTGGTCTTTCTACTTCGAGAACAACAAATTGCATTTCCAACAAAACGTGTTGTTCGGCGGAGACAAATGGCACATCGAGTCGCCCTTCAGTCCGTCGGAAGACACCTGGTATCACGTGGTTTGCATGCGGGACGGCGAATCGTGGACTTTGGCGTATAAAGAAGGACGCTTTGAGGATGGAGAAGGCTTGGGTTATCGCACAGACACCGACAATGGATCCTTGCATAGTTTCAGCGGCGGTTTCCGAATCGGATGGAGTCTCGACTATTCTGGCAGTGTCTGGATGGACGAATTCAGAATTTCGGACAACAATCGATACAATTACGCAATACCTTAGTTGACGGAGGTTGGCAATGGCTATTTCAGTTGGTGAAGCGACAATGTCGAGGGATTGTCTGGAAAAGACCGAATATTCGGACATGAGAATTTGTGCATCTGACGCATCCGAACTGTTTTCGGCAAAGAGGGGGGCGGTGACTTTCCAGTTGTCGTTGCCTTACAATATTCGACATGGCGTTTATTACTTGTGCGGGAGAGAACGATATTTTACCGACTATCTCTTGTTTGCGGTCAATCCTGCTGACAAGTTCATAACGCCCCCTGGAATCTATGCAGCTCTTACTCCTGATGGCATTCAGTTTGTGTTTTGGACGCTTAACGGGCAGTATGCCATAGTTGACCAGATTACGTCTGTGGACGCAGACACTCAGTTCACCATTGATTTCGCGTGGGATTGGTCGGGAGACGTTTTCGGACTGGGAGCGAAGATGGCCATTTTCGTAAACGGCACGCCCACGGCGGCGGGAAACTTTCCGATATCCCCAGACAGCCTGCAAGATGTGGAATTTACCGCTCTTGATACCGCAGCCATGGATTTTGGAACGTCATGCCTTCTTTGCGATTTCGCTACTTTTGCCGAAGTCCCGCAGAAGCTCCGACATCTAGTGACTGTTTTGACTGGCAGATATCTAGGCCGCGATTTTGTCGTTCTTTGCGGCCGCGACAGCCTGTGTGTATGGAACGACGATCTTGGAGACGATCCGTTGACCATTTCCGAGATCGGATGCCTAAAAAGCTCTCAGCACAGCGTCGCTGTTTGCGATACGAGCCATGACATTTATGTCGCGTCCTACAACGAAGACGGACTTGACAGCGGATCAGTCGTTCTGTTTTCCGAATCGCAGGGGCGGGTCACGAAACGGATTACGGGACTTAGAAATCCCAGGGCCGTTGCGGTAACGCAAGTGGATGGCGTTGGATATCCCGGGGTCTATACCGCGATATCGCGCAAATGCCCCTATGTCTGGATTGCCGACGAAGAAGAGGTAATTCTTGCGGATCATGACTTGAATATAGTCGCAACGGCTTCCGGCTTTAGTGCCCCCGAATGTATCACCCCCCTTTCGGACGGCAGGGCCTGGGTGTGCGACACTGGCAATGACAGAGTGGTGTTGTTGGGCGAGGGGACGGCTTCGGAGGTTGTCTCGATTGGAGACGTGTTCAAACCCGCTCTTGCCGCCGTTACAGTTCGCGCCGAATTCTTTTGCTACGAAAGGGCGGCGGACAACGTATTGAAGATTGTCAATGCAGACACCTTGGAGGCGTCTGCCGGCGTCGGTTCCGGGGTTGTTTCGATGGACGTCAATCCAAACAGCGGCATTGTGATGATCGCCTTTGTCGATGGCAGAATCAGGACATACAACAGAAATTTGACGCCGATTGGCTCGTTCCAGCCCGTGACGGCGATTGCGGGGGCCGCTGTCAAGCGGGGTTATAATCAGTCTTCCTTCTTTTACGCCGACGTGATCTCTGGCGTTCTATACAGGGCCCCTCTTGCGACAGCCGTCTGCGACGAGGAGCTTTCTCTCGGCGATTTGCTTTTTAGCGGCACAATATCGGGGCCTGCGTACAGCGGTGCGTCAATAGCGGCCGAAGTCGATATTTCCGGGGGCATAGGGGCTGGTTTCGAGGCCATTCACGATATTGCGGCTCCGCAGTTCAAAGTCGACACGCTCGAAGGGGACTTGACTGGCGGCCGGGAAAACGAAGCTGAAGACAGAAAGTCCGGCCTGCGCCGCGGCGACAAGCCAACGGATCTGAGGCCTGGAACGCTCAAGGGAGAGAGATTGCCCGAATGAGTCAGACGCTGACAGGAAAATATGTTGCCGACGAATTTGCCGGAGCTGTTTCAGCTCGCGTCGCCAGGGGACTTCTCTTTGTCGGCACGGCGCCGCACGGTTTGGTCTATTCCACTCCTGACGGATTTGCCTGGAACGAATTCTGGGAGACGGGAGAGTGCGTAGTTACGGCCATCGGATATTATGCGGACGCTCTTTTCGTGGGCACCGGGCCAGAGGGCAAGATATTGATGCATAATTTTTCGACGGGCAACCGTTTTCACTATGTGACCACGGGCGATTATGAGGTAGCGGCCCTAGTCGAGCATGATAACAGGCTGTATGCGCTTACTTCGCCTTCGGGCATGGTGCTGAGTTTTGACGGAGATGTTTGGAGAAAGGAGTATGAGGCTTTTATGGCGGGAACGAGCTTGGCATCGGATGGCACCACTTTGTATGCGACATTTTCGGACAGTTTTTCAGTGTTGGTCCTTGATGCGTCCGGGGCGTGGAAGTTTGCTTCTGACGCCGACGGTCCGCTTTCGATGGCATCCGTCGGGACGGTGACGACCTCTTTAGAGGCACTTGCAAAGAATGACGGATTTGATTATGGGGCCGATCACGCGGTGCTGTTTGGCGGCAAATTCTATTTTGCGGGATTTAAGAGGCCGACACTGTATTCTTTTGACGGTTCGGCTCTTTCTGTGGCTCATCAGTTCGCCGGCGGCGCCATAACTGGCGTCGAGGTAGCCGACAATCAGATTTTCGTTTCTGTCGGAGATCTCGTCTACGAATATACTGAACCTAGAGTTTTGGAGGAGGCGGGAGAAACGAGTTCCGAGTCATCCGACCAGGAGGAGATCAGTGGCTAGCAGAACGACAATTTCCGATCCCAAATCCTACCCCGTGATCTTTTCCCTTTCGAGCCGTGTGGCCACGAAGCCTGCAGAAGACACGGCCGTGGTACCCTTTTCGATTGACGACGACGCATCGATCAGGGGAGCCGCGCTGAGGTTTGAGCAGAAGTATCAGCTGGACACGGATCCGTTCTCCAGCGGCGTGCCGCTAGCTCTTCCTGAACGCAAGGTTATTCACGAGATAGCTGCGAATTCGGGCGATCCCGAACAGGCTCAGATCATATTGAAGATTTGGACTTCGGCAACCAATTTCCAGGTCTGCGGCTATGCCGATCTCGGCGAAGTCAGACAGCCCAAAGGGAGCTCTGAGGCAACGCATTCCATTTACGTCTCGACGGGGCTCGGTTCGTTTTCCGGGGTGGAGGTTTCCGGAGTTGCCTATTACCCGTCGGTGACGGTGTCCTATAAAACGGAGCCGTTTACCGACGGGGCCTCCACGTCGGCAAGCGGAACGGTTGCCGCGGGAGTTTCCCAGGACTTTGCCGTTGCGGCGGCTGCCGACAGCGGCATTGTATGGATATTGTTCAAAATGACGGCGTCTTGGTATCTTGATGCTGCCAGAACCGTTCCTGCCGCATCTGTGCCGGAGTCGCTTCCCGATCTTAATGGACAGATTGCTGTTCGGTCGATCTTTGCTGACGGCGGCAGATTTTCACAAGGCGGACAGGTCGAATCGGGAGGCACGGCAACATTTGCGAGCGTGCCGAAGGGAAATTCCGCTCCGATCGTGGAAATATCGTATCTCGGAGCCGCTTCCGACGGAGAGCTTTTTGTTCATGCCGATGTCGTCAAGATCACTGAAGACGGACTGCCTGACCAGCCAGGCAACGATTCGGCCGTATACATGCTGGAGAATCCTCTATAGGAGCACAAGGTGGATCTCAGGCCCATATTCAGGACGGATGACAGGTCGGATATTTCGCTGATCAGGCACGTGCCTGAAAGGGGGGCTCTTTATGTGTTTTCCGCATCGGGTGACACCTATGTTATTGGCGAACTGTCGGACAATGGCTATGGCAATGGTTCTTCGGCGCTTTTTTCGATGATTCGCGACGGTTATGGCGACAAGTCCGAATCTTCGTCGCTGCCGTTGTTTTTGGAGCTGTACCGCTCTGTGGCTTCAGTAGAGGAAAACAGTTTCGAAGTGCTTGCCGAAAAGGGCGACTACTATGGCGCTGCTACCAAGTCGTCCGTTCGCGGAACGTATATTTCGGGGGTTTTGTCGGTCAACGACGATTTCGGGTTTTGGGAGACGATCGGCTGGACGCAGACTTGCAGGGATTCCCGGATCGTCGTTGCGGTAAAGTCCGGTGAAACGGCGGAGGAGGTGCTGGCCAAGGACTGGGAAAGATATTTCGAGGAGCCGTGCACTCCCTACTATGGTACGACGGCCACTCTTGTCGTGCGCGATCTCGACTATTTCAACCTTCGCGGCAATCATTTCATGTTCAAGGTGGAGCTGGAAACGCAGGTGTCTTCAAACGTGCCTGCCGTCAGGGATCTCAGCCTGGTGTACAGGGGAAAGCATTCCGTCTTTCTCTTCACCAATAAGATACGCATTGACGGCACGAGGTTTGGAGATGCGATACTGACCGCGAGCAGTACGCTTCCGGTCAGGACCGAAATTGCGTTTGCCGTCGGGTCCGGAGAGTCTACGAACTGGGAAGATTACCAGATTGTCGAGCTTGACAGGCTGGCTCAAGTGCCCGATTCCTATGAAAAGCGGATGCGCGTCGGCATAAGGCTTAGCTCTCTTGATTTGACCAATGTTCCCGTGGTGCATGAATTCGCCCTGTCATTCGGCTCCGACGACGAGGCCGAATTGAACTTGGAGGGCTTCCAATGATTCACGTAGCTCTGGCTTCCGCACCGTACGGTTCGGGCCGAATAGTGTTTCTTTCCGGGCGCCTGAACGCCAGGAACACCGCCGGCGACGGACTGCCTCCTAGGTTGATCAGGAACTGTCTGGAGTGGGTCTCCGCCCTCGAGGACGAAGACTGGATAGAAGTTTGCCATGTCCCCTTCGAGACGGTGGATGCCACCGTTCCTGCGGTCGACGAAGCCTTCAACGTCGGCGTGGAGCGGCAGACCGCGGAATTCCTCAGCGAGAACGAGAATCTTTCGGAGTTTGATTGCATCGTGCTTGCGGGATACAGGAACCTTCTTTCGCCGCTGGTGCGAGCCAATGTGATGAGCTTCGTGTCTGCGGGCGGCGGATTGGTGCTTTGCGACGTGGCTCAGGAAGGAACTCTGGATCTGCTTTCCGGATCCGTTTCGCTGTCAGTGGCGTCGGCCGGGTCAGTCTTGACCGAGGAGGGCTATCCGCGCTGGACCGAATCTGGCCGCGAACACGCAATGTTTTCCGAGTCGCTGCTTGGCGTGGACATTCCGCTTTTGGCGGATGTGCGCGAAAGCTCGCTGGGGCCGGGATGGACCGCACTCAACGTTTTCGACACGGAAGCCACAGCGCGCGAGAGCGACGCCGACGTCGAAGAGCAGCTGTTTCTGTCTTCGGACGACTACTCAGTTCCGGGAAAATACTTCGTGGGGTACTACGCCACGGTCTACGAGAACGGATTCGCCAACCTGAAAAGGGAGGAATGATGGAGAAAGAATTGAAAGATATTATGTCGTTCATCAGGTCCGAGCTCGCCCCGTTGCCAGGATTTTCGCACGCGTATCCCGCAGACCAGCCCGACGGAAAGAGCATAATCGAGGCCTGGTTCGTCGGCGAGCTCCCCCCGGGTCTGCCCGCCGACTTCGACGGCATCCGCATCAGGGCCGTCAGCGCCGCATCCCTCCTGGAGGCACAGAAGTGAGATCTTACGAGAGCAGGGAAGAGGAAATCGCCAACATCCGTTCCGGCGAATACGTCTGGAAAAAGGGCGTCACGATGGCGTTTGCTGGCGAGAAATTCCGTGGCAGGAAGCCGACCGGAATTTCATCCATAGTGGTGGGTGTCGAAAAGAAGATGTCGCTGTCCAGGGTTGCCAAAAGGGACCTCATTCCGGAAAAGATAGCGGGCATCCCCACCGATGTGGTCGAAATTCCAAGAATCTATGCTCTCGGCACCTGTACGGGCGGTGGCGGAGGGGGCTGTCCGCCGCACGACGAGAAATACCGGCCGCTTATCGGAGGCATCAGCGCCATAGAAGAAACCTCTACGGCGTGCACGCTGGGCTTGGTCGTACGGGATTCGACCGATCATACGCTCGTGGCCCTGACGAACAATCACTGTGCGGGCCTTCTTTATGACGTAAATTATTCGGTGCCCGATAACGGCAATTCCGAAGTCGGCGGTATCGTGATGCTTCAGCCTTCGCCGTACGACGGCGGCATGTCGGGAGACAGCTATGGCGTCGTTAAGCGGGCGGTGGCCATGCAGTTCGGAACCGCCAGTGGTCAGGACAACATTGTTGACTGCTCCATATCCACGACCGAGATAGACGATACCGACTACATCATCTTGGAACTCGACGACGGACCGTTCCCGTTCGGCGACAAGACCATGTACTCTGCGGGGCAGGAAGTGCTGAAGGCTGGCCGCACCACGGGAAACACGCCGCCGCCGACCACAACAGTCTTCAGTAAGAGCGCCGTCGTCAACGTAGACTACAGCGGCGGCGCCGGAGGCGACAACAACTTGGCTCCCTTCACCAACCAGATTGTCTGCACGGCGGCGAGCAGGTTCAGTCAGGGGGGCGATTCCGGTTCGGCCATTGTGGCCTTCATTAACGGGCGCTACCGCGTCATCGGGCTTCATTTTGCCGGCAATGCCGATGGCACGATGGGCGTTTGCTGTCCGATGGAGGAGATCGCGTCCCTGCTTAACGTCGAAGCCTGGGACGGCTCTGTGGTCACGGACTATACCGAAGAGAGCGCGATATATGTCAACGGGCGCCGATATGTTCGGGTCGGGGCGACAACCGATCCGGTCACGCACAGTGTCGGCAGTTCGTCGTCGAGTTCGGGGTCCAGCTAGGCGAAGGAATAACGACATGGAAGCGATAGAAAGATTTTTTTTGCATACGGTGTGGAGGCGAGTCAGAAGCCTCCGCAAGATGGCTGAGGATCTGATCCGGGCTGCATTCAGGGCAAAGAGAATATTTGCGGATGACGAGATGTTTCGCAGGCGGATCGCGATTTGTGAAAAATGCGACAGATTTGATCCGAAGTTGAGGCAGTGCAAGGTCTGCGGATGTTTTATGGATGTCAAGGCCAAGTTTTATGCTGCCAGGTGCTATATCGTTGAGGAAGGCGAAGAATCTCGATGGCCCGAATAAACGCCAACAATATAGTTGATGCCAGGATTGGGTGTGCGCGCCGAGAAGTGTCGGTGGCGTTTCTGGATTCCGGTGTGGTTTCGTACGGCGAACTTCCGTATCGCGGAGACAGGCTGGACACGCTTGATCCGGCGGCGATCGATATTGTCAAGATTAGGGGGGTCGGGGTAGAGATCGGTATGCGCGTCCCCTCTAGTCACAATCCCCTATATGATACATGTCACTTTGAAGTCCTCATATCTGGCGACAAGAAGGCCGTGAATCGCAACAGGATCTTTTGGGACAGGATAACCGCCCAGTACTTTTCTGAAGAGCGAGGCGGCTGGTTTATCGAGCTCCACAACGGCGTGTACGAGCTGCCGAGCGAAGGCGCCGATTTGCGACCGGCTTCATCGCAGTTCGACATGCGGGTAAAATTGCTGGCGACCAACTTGAATCTGGATCCGTCGCAGCCCGTCTATGCCTGGTTTCGGCGTCGCTATTATCTTGTCGACGAATACGTTGAGTCGGGAGCTTTTGTCGGAGCAGAAATCAAGTCGTTTTCTTCGGTTGCCGAAAATACTGGCGATGTCTCTAGGTGCAATCAGAAGGTCTATCTGGACCCCGAGAATATGAGCTGGCCCGGTGGAGAGCTTGGCTCTTTCGAGGTGTATATTGGCACGTCGCCGCTTGTGACGGATTATCCGGGCGCGGCTGTCGAGCATCGCAATAGCGCTGAAGTGAATAGCGGCTTCAGATATTTCGACGGCGACAGTTTCGAGATTGTTCCCGAGATCGGTCTTTCGGCGGTGCATATGGCCGCCCCGAAGTACTTGATAACAAATCCGTTGTCCTCCAAGGAACCGCTGTATGTCTTTTACCGGGCCAATTGGGGTCCATATGGAGTGCATAAATCGGCTCTGTGGCTCTCGAGCATTTTCATTCCCGAAGACACCTTTTCCGATCCCGGGCACGACTATAATCCTCAGCTCTTCCTAGACGTTGTAAAGGATGACTATCCGTCTTTTTATCATGTTCAAGTCATATCGGGCACTAGTCCCGACTTGCCTGACTATTTTGTCGGCGGCGATACGTCGCTGTTGGAGCCCGATCTGACGTCGAGCTGTCTCGTCGAATATTCCGACAGCTATAAAATCTCTCACAGAAGCCGTTTTTCGTACTGGAACGGAGGCGAATTTGTTCAGCCAAGCTATCTCGGGTTTCCGAACACCAGAGATGTCCGCATTTCTCATATTTCAGAGTGCGGATATGATGGAGAACAGAAGCTTTTCGTGTTTTGGAGGATCAGATATTCTCCCGAGTTTTCTTCGAGCAGCTCGTCCAGCTCCTCCAGCTCGTCCAGTTCCAACAGCAGCTAGAAGAATGACAGGGCAATGACGAATATAGCGACAAAATGGGCGAGGCCGCTGGAATTGGCAAAGTCCGTTATCATAAGTGGCACGGGGCTGACTCCGTGATGCGGCGGGAAACATGGCGTTAGATGTGACAATCAGGGAATACGACCAGTCCACGGGCGATGTTCGCCGCAACATTACCGAAATGGATTTCGGCACTCTTGTGCCCGGGCGCCAAAGCGCGGTCAAGGCGATTGACGCGGCCATTACGGGAGTTGCCTCGGTGAGCAACGTGAGGATTCTCGTGGCCGACCCCGGCAGCATTGCCGTTCCTCGCTATTCTTCGGGATCTGTCACGGCCGCTGTCGGGTTGTTGGGAGTGGAGAGTTCGTCTGTGCTGACTCACAAGACAAGTCTCGGAACCTTCTTTTCGGGTTTTGGCGCGGAAGTGCCGGTCTCGTTGAAGTCTGTTGGCATTACCGACTATATCTATCTGACCGTCAATCCCGGCAATGCTGTTGGCGACAAGGGCGAGCTTACGTATCGGCTGAAATTCGATTTTGTCGACGCCATTCCGTCGTTGTCGTCGTCCTCTTCCATATCGAGCAGTTGCTCTTCGTCTTCCAATCCCCTGAGCTCTTCCTCGAGCAGTTTGTCAAGTTCGAGCTCCATATCTTGGGACAGTTCCGTATGCAGTTTTTCGGAGGCGGTGTCTGGATCTGACGGCTATTATGCCGAATCGGTGGATTGCGGATCCGACGAATTTATCGTTGTGGATTTTACCGTCAGCGTTGGTTATGCGAGAATGGTAATCACCAAGGAGGGCACTGAGCTGTTCGACAGCGGCTGTGTTGGCGTCGGATCGTACAGCGACAGGATGTATGTCCGGGATGGTGGCGTGGTTCTTGTTGAAGTTTTTGCCGATTGTTCGGATGCTGGGGCGCATACGTCTTGGTCTGGCACGATAAAGTGCCTCGGATATTCCAGTTCTTCGAGCTCTTGGAGTTTGAACGGCAACGAATTTAGTAGCAACAGTTGCGTCATGTTCATACCGGAGCCTCCAGAGGAATTGCCGTCCGGGGCCGAATTGTGCCCCGACGCAAAGTGCGTGATGACCGTTGTGTATCAGACTTACACTGTCAAGGACCGGATAGTCGTGCTCGGTTCAAGCGATGAGTCCTTTGAGTTCGAGGATTGTGACGGCAATGCTGTAAAGGGCAAGTTGCTTTACGATACGGGCTGCTTGGGCACTAAGACGGAATATCCTGCCGACGACGGCGTCGTTACGGACCAATTCCTCGTCAGCATAACCGATTTTCCGTTACTGGTGAAACTCATTCCGAGGTGTGCCGGCAGTGTCAGAAATACCAGATGGTGGTTCCATCTGCAAGGATGTGGCGTGGATCTGTATCAGTCGGACGGAAACGCGGGATATTGCAACGACAATGTCGGCAGTAGTTTGATCAACAACAATATTGCGCCAGTGGCAGTTGCCGGTGCGGATCAGGTTGTGCTATATTCTGGCGGACAAGCCGTTGCAAATCTCAACGGGACGGTAACAGATGACGGACTTCCTGGGGCGAACGCTCTTGTGCATAAATGGCAGAATTGGGCTGACGAGGACAGCGGCGACGTGGTGTTCAGCGATGCGGAAGCTCAGGCGACTACGGCTACATTTACGAATGTCGACTTCAACTCTGTGGTCGATTTTCCGCTGCGGCTTCGGGCCTACGACACAATGTATTACGACGAAGACGAGACGGTTGTCACGGTGAGCAGCTCCAGTTCCTCGAGCAGTTCCTCGAGCAGTTCCTCGAGCAGTTCCTCGAGCAGTTCCTCGAGCAGTTCCTCGAGCAGTTCTTCGAGCAGCTCTTCGAGCAGTTCCTCGAGCAGTTCCTCGAGCAACAGCTCTTCGAGCAACAGCCTTTCTAGCTCTTCCGAGAGTCTTGGAAGCATTTCGTCGAGCTCCTCGAGCTCTTCGAACGGATGTTCGCCCGATCCGTCCGTCAATGTCACCGTCACTGGCGGCGGCTATCCGTTCACGATTTGCGGGCTGACCTTCACGGCGTCGGGGCAGACGAAGCCGCTGTGCCCGACCTTTTACAGCAAAACCCATTCCACTGCTGGACGCTGGTACAATACGTGGCAGTATACAACCGCCAGTCAGCGCCTGGGTTTGAACATCAACTATTTCTTTGACACCTCTTTTAGTCAGCTTCTCGCATTTTTCAACGGCTGGTCTGTTCTTACCAGTGCCTCCCCTCTTACGCCATACGGCTACACCGGAAACGGGAAGTATGTCGGTGTCGACTATGACTATTTTGGCTCTCCACAAACAGACTATCGAGTCTATGGAACTGCCAGTGCGTATTCGCCGAGCCAGGTCGCGGTTAAGGCATTGGGCCCAAACACGGCAATACCGGACGGTCTGTTCCCAGCCGTGACGCTTGGAAGCGGACATATAATCAGCGTAGCAAGAGGAGCGGGCTGGTAAGCGAGGATTTTCAGGCATGAAAACCGAAAGACAACGAATCAGAGGACATTAAATGCCCACAGCAACAACAAGACAGTACAACCCGACTACGGGCAAGCTGATTGGCAACATCGCGGAGCTCGAGTTCGGGCACGTTCCGCTCGGCCGCGTCAGCGGAGTGAAGGTCATAGACCTCTCGGTCGACGACGTGGATGCGATCTCGAACGTGCAGCTCCAGATCACGGCGACGGACACTGTGCCGATCAACGACAGTCCGACGGACATCGGCTCCGACGGCTCCGCCGGGAACGGGAATTTCGGGTGCGAGCACAGTGCGGACTTCCTTTCCAGGGGGACTCTCAGCAGGTTCTTCGCTGGCGAGGACGACCCCGTGACCGTGGGGACGCGCGCCTCGAAGCTTTCGCAGTTCGTCTACCTGAACGTCAAGATGAACGCGGTTTCCACTGGGAGCGGCTCGGTCACCTACCAGTGGCTTTTCGACTACTCCTGACATAGAGGGGTCCATGGCCAAGATCATTCAGTGCAATGGCAACGATTTGTCTCTGCTTTCCAGTGGCGAGAACATTGTGAGCTTCGGAGCAGAAATGGGCAGTCGCCTGCACGTGGCCATGGTCGATGCCAACGGCCGGATCTACTACGACAGCGACAATATTACGGCGACGGAAACGGTGCCTTTCGCATATGAGGCCGATACTAGGGTGGACCGCAATTTTGCAGGCCGTCGCCCGCGCGTGTCCGAAGGCCCTCCTGACGAAGTTTCATTGTCGAATCAGCCCACGGTCGCTGTCGACGGCTCTGATTCCAGGCGCTTCGTCTATGGAGATGCCCATATGGAATCCGTTTATGCAGCGACTAGAACCGGCGTTGACGAATGGTCTCCCGCTCTCAATGACGATATCGCCGTGGAAGGCATAAGAGGATCTGTGGTTGTGCCGGTGGCGACAGTGGGCGGCCTGAAATTTGTTGCCGTGCAAGAGGGGACGGACGTCGGCATATATTCTTTGTCGGAAGGACGTCAGCCCAAGCTGATTGGTCGGCTGGAAGGCTTCAAGCTTGTGGACATGCTGGCAGATACCGTGGATTTGATCGTTTTGGCCGTTAGGTCGGACACCGCATTTCCGTTGGAAAAAGTGGAGGACGACGCTTTTTCCGACGCCTTTACCTTTTGGAGAGACGCGCCATTTGCGTTCTTGCTGAGTTTCGAAGACGATTATGCCTCTTTCAGGTGTTTTTCGTCGTCGAATTCTTCTCCGTTCACCGCCACTTCGTTTTATGAAAGGCATCAGGAATTGAACGCCATGTCATTTCATGACGATATGCTTTATGTCACGTCGCTAGTTTGGGACGAAGCAACGAATCAGTGGCGTCAGGCCGTTGCAGCCTGCGGGCGGGGAGAGCCATGGAGTTTGCTGGGCGGTCAGGTGCATCCGTTCGAGAAGAGAATGGATAGCGCCGCCCGGCTCGACGTCGCAGCGGACGAGCAAAACGGAAGACCGATTGCTATGGCGCTCCAGGACGGCAAGCTGAGCGTTAAGTACTTCGATTTCGTTTCGGGCCGATGGCGCCCGTGGAGGAAGCAGACTACGCTTTGCATGCGAGACATACCTGGCGGGGAATCGAGTTCGTCGAGTTCTTCCCTTTCGTCGAGCTCCTCCAGTCTGAGCAGCAACGGCTGGGATGGTCCGCCATGTCCTGACGACCTGCCTCCGTGGGGAGAGCCCTTGCCTCCCGGCGTGCCGTCTTGGTGCGTGACCTGTCTCGTCACCTTGACCTATCAGACGTTTTGGGTGAAAGACAGGGTGATTGTGCTGGCTCAGAGCGACGAACCCGATTACTACAACAATGATGCCTGCGGGCAGTCCATTCAGGGCAGGCTCTTGCATGACAGCGGGTGTCTCGGAACCGAATATGTATATGGCGGACCCCATACCGTAATGATCGAGGTGAGCGTTGCCGACTTTCCGCTTACGGTCTATCTGGAACCGCGCTGTTCCGGCAAGACAACTACGAGGTGGTGGATCGAGATGTCGGGATGCGGCGTGGATTTTCGCGTCGAAAACGGCAACAGGTGCGGTGTCTGGACGGTGAACTCCGATCCGATCATCAACAATGTTGCTCCGGTCGTCAACGCTGGGGCGGATCAGGTCGTGCCGTGGGTCGGCGGACAGGCTGTCGCCAATCTGAACGGCACGGTGAACGACGACGGGAAAGTGATGGCCAATCCGCTTATTGAGTGGCAGGGGGCTCCGAATGCGGCCTTTGCCGACAAGAATGTCGCGGTTACGCAGGTGACGATTACAGATGTTGACTTCAATTCTACCGTGGATCAGACCTTGGTGTTGCGGGCGTATGACGGCGAGCTTTATGGCGAGGACGAGATCGAGCTGACCATCAGCTCTAGCAGCTCCAGTTCTTCCAGTAGCTCTTCTAGCAGTTCCAGCTCTTCCAGTAGCTCTTCCAGCAGTTCTTCCAGCAGCTCTTCCAGCAGCTCTTCCAGCAGCTCTTCCAGTAGCTCTTCCAGCAGCTCTTCCAGTAGCTCCAAGATTAGCGGATTGGTAGACAGTTGTCCTTTCGATTGTAATTATACTGCGTACATTCCGGGCTTTGCATCTCCACAAGAAGCGGTAGCAGGCGCTTATGCAAACTGCGGACAACTATGTCAAGACGCACAGCATGCATGGTGCGATGTATTTACTTTGCAGTACACGTTGGGCAGTTGGTGGGTGGGGTGCTGTTGCGGCAGCTCTTCCAGCAGTTCTTCCAGTAGCTCTTCTAGCAGTTCCAGTTCTAGCAGTTCCAGTGATGAAGGAGTGGATTGTTACGGATGTTCGCCTCGACTTCAGAAAACATACAGTTTGACATTTGAAGGTCTTGCTGGAGATTTCGCGATCTTCAACGGACAATCGACTGTAACAGAGGATGGCGGAAACTGTATTTGGTATTCCCCTCCCGCGTCTGGTCCTGGTGTTCCTCCGCCGGTTCCTTTCTTAAAACTGTATTGGAGTGCAGGGTTTGGTGTATGGGTTGTTCAGGTCCAAGTAGGATTTAACTGTACTCAGATATGGGCATTTAATACTACGGCCTGCGAGCCTGAGGGGGAGTATGCTCTCGATAGCTGTACTGACTCTGCGTGTGCGGATACCGATTCGTGCGAGGACAGCACTGGGGCCACTTGTGTTGTCAGCTGAATTAATTCCAAGTCAAGTACAAGGAGTTCGGTTTTGACAAGCAGGTCCAAGAGGACGTCAATGGAAGCAAGCTTCTCCATTTTCGACAGGGGCAGTTGGATGCCCCTGTCGAAACAATATGTTGTATAATCATTTTCAGAAAATCAACGGAGGCTACAATGGCAGGGCTTCTACTCGTATCGGGCTGTCCGCGTTCCGGGACTAGCCTTTGCATGGATATTCAGCGCCTTGCACATGGCGAGGACGCCATACTCGGCGAAAAATTTCCGCAAGAGGCCAGAAAAAAGGCCCGCGAGGAGATGAGGGAGCCGCAAGAGGGCGAAACAGAAGCTTTTGCGAGATGTCGTGCCTATCTTTTGGAAAAGCACGAGCTTTCCGAAGAACAGAGCATGAGCCGAGACGAGGCAAAATGGCGGGACATGAACCCCGAGGGTTTCTGGGAGATGCAGTTCACTGTCAGGGGCGTTCGCTACAGGCGCCATTTCAAGGAGCTTTTGCGCGGCGTTCTTGATGGCGACTTCAAGGTCTGCAAGGTGGTAAGTCAGGGGCTGTTGGCATCCGACCCGATGTACATTGGCAAAATTGTCTATATGATCAGGCATCCGCGCGCGGTGGCCAAGTCGCAGGAGAGGCTTACGCGCGGATTCGACATCGTCAATTCCGAGGGTCGCGTTCAGAACATCTTCGAGGGTCTCGTGATTCATACGCCGGAGATGTTCATTAACGTCACCACCCAGGCTTGCACATTTTTGCTGGAAAATCCCGATATTCCTATTCGCTTTTACCATTTTGAGGAGCTCTTGGAGAAACCGAAGGAAACAATAGATGACATGCAGGAATTCGTCGGGTGCGGCGATTACTCCAAAGCGTACGAGGTTGTCCAGCAGAGGCTGAACAGGAGTCTGCACGAGGACGTCGAAAATGATCTCTGGGATGATGCCGAATACGTTTACGACAATTTTTGCGTGGCAGCCGACCTTATCAATGACGGCAGCCGGAAAGAGGCGGAGCCTTTTTTCCGGGCTGTCGTGGACAGGGTGCGGGATCCGAAAAGTCAGACGTCGAGACAGCAGAGAAGCTGGCGGTGCTATCGTGCCAAGATGATGGTCAACGAAAACATTTGTCGCCAGTGCATGAATGATCCCGCAACAAGAGGGAATTTCATGAAGAATAGCGAATCAAATGCTGGACAAGTGGCCAAACACTGGAGTCAGGAGCCATGTCTTTTTGAATGCGGATTCGATCTTGACAGGAAAGAATACCTGACTTTTGAAGAAAGTATTGAACATCATTTCTGGATAACCGGCATGCCGCTGAGATATTCAGGATGAGAAAACGGAGGCATAGACGATGCCGGTAACGTTTACGGATGAACAGCTGTCCGACGTCAAGACTCAGCTAGAATCGGGAACCATTGTTCGCGAAATTCTGGAAGGCATGGGATTGCGACTGGGCGATCGCCGGGCTTTGTTGCGGGAGCTCAGACAGAAATATGGCGCCGAGACCGTTGGCGGCATGTTGGCTAGCAGTCGGCCCGTACCCACTTTTGAGCGGCTTGCCGCGCGGATTGCCGGCCAGCAGGCGCGATTGAGCGCGGCCGACCTGGACGTGATGGAAGCCAATTTGGACGCGGCCAAGGCGGAAGTCGCCAGAATCCGTTCCGAACTCTAGCTCACAGAAAAAGAGGGAAAAGAGGTTTTTCTCTGGAACCTCTATCCACGGATACCGCCGTTCCCGCTTCAAATACCGTGGCGGGAGGCAAAATCAAGCGCAGCGAAAGCTACGGAGGAATACAATGGCAAGAGTGATCTTTCCCGCAGGCGGCAAGCGGTACGACTGGATACCGAAGCTGGCCGAAGATGAGAAGATCGGCGTGGAAGCCATGTCCGATGAGGAAATCTCGGACTTGGTGGCCCCGGTCGATGTCGACGTTGAAGAAGCTCTGGTCGGAGAGCCCGGCGAAGAGCCTGAAATCGATGCCGTCGAAGTGACCGTCGAAGGCGAAATCCCCGAAGAAGGGGAGCTGGAAGGCGAAGAAGAGGTTCCCGCGACCGTTGAAGAGGCGGCCGAAGAGGCGGCAGAAATACTCGAAGAGGCCCAAGACGCCATTCAGGACGTTATCGAGCTGGCCATCGGAGAGAACGGCGAGATTGAGTTTGAGGACGAAGTCGAGGAAATCGCCGAAGAGGTTGATGCCGATCTCGAAGGCGATCTCGAGTCCGAAACGCTAGGCGAGCCGATCGAAGAAGAGCTGGAAAAGGAAACCGGCCAGATGTGCGGAAAAGCTGTTCCCGTGAAGGCCAAGGCCGACAGCGAAGGCGAGTCCGTCGAGGCGGAGTCCGAGAAAAGCATCACGGTCGCGGAAAGCGGCGGCGCCGGCAGGCGCTTCGTGAAAGTCGCGGCCTTGACCCCCGAGAACAAGAAGAAAGTTCGGGACTACTGGGTCAACATTCTCGGCTACGACCCGAAGTATGTCGAGTACATGGTGACGGACTACGAGAAGTAGGCCGAACGCGATGACTGGCAGAACTGTTTTTTCCTGCCATACGCAGAGGCTCGGGGGAATCCCCGGGCCTCTGCTTTTTGGCAGGAAGGATGTCTCTTGACCAGGAAAGATTTCGGCAACTACAGGAGAGACACGCGATGATGATACATAAATGTTCGGACGCAGACAAGGTGCCCGAGTGGCTTGATGGCGCCGTCTCGGCCGACGTCGACGAAGCAAAGAAGGTGGCCTCCGTCAAAGAGTCGATGACTGAAGCAGAGCTTGTCGCCGCAAGGAGCGAGATCGAACAATGCGCGCGGCAGGGGGAAACCTTTCATTTCAGCGACAAGCTGGACCGCGGTCAGCAAGCCGAGCTCAGAGAGTATGCCGCTGTTGTTGGAATGCCGCCCGATCAAATGCAGTCTGTCGATTCTGCGCGCCGCGAAAGGGCTGAAATTGTAGCTAGGGCGCGCGAATCCGAAGCTCCCGAGCCGGCGGAGCCCAGGAAGCCCGTCGTCGAATTCGACCTCATTCCCGAGGAGGCTACAGAGGGCAAGCATTTTGAACAGAACGACTCGTGGAATGCGGTTGCCGCAGCCAAAACCATGGACTACGAACCCGGTATGACGGGCGCGGTCATTCCGGTTCGTGGCGGCGAGGAATACGAGAAGAACCCCGTTAAGGGGGTTCGTCCCGGAGAAGCGTCTGTTGCAGCTCCCGACGCCATTGGAACGATGGCTGAGAGCGAGGAAAAGAGCACTCTCGAGATAATCCGCGAACAGAACGAGAAACGGCTTCAGGATACCGCGTTTGATCGCGATGCCTGGGAGGCCGAGTTTGCCGCGAAGATGAAGGAGGCAACGGCTATCGTGCCGAAACCCGGAGTCGTGAGGACGGAAAATCCCGAGCCGCAACGGCATACGCCCGGAGCGGCGTGGCACAACTCGATCATGGGTTCGCCTGACGAAGAGCCGGTGCCCGATAGAACTTTGGGCGAAACCTTGGCGGAAAAATCCGCCGTGCGACGTTCCGAAATTCAGAGACCCTCCGAAGATGATCGAAGCTGGGACGAGCGCCGGTCGTCTGTGGGCGGCAAGGTTACCGATGTCTTTTTTGAAAGCCTGAAAAAGCAGATGGAAGGCATTGGCGACAAAAAGGAATAGTCATGGGAGCTTTCTTCAGAAATCCGTACGACCTGTACGAGGAGGTGACCGGAAATCCCGGAAAGTTCTTCGGCGGGATAAAAAGGGCGCTGGAGATCGCCGGGCGCCTAGATGCCGAGGATGACGTGAAGGACGCAGTGCAGTCGGTTGTCACCGCAGGCCGTTTTGAAGAGGCGGCCGAGCCGTGCGCGGCCCTGTTGAAGATAATGGAGGATGCGGTCGGCGTGGCGCCGGTTGTACAGAAAGATAAATAGCCCCAAAGAGGATCATGATGAAAAAAACAGCCGGAAGATACAACGGCCCCGAGGGCGTCGAGCGCGTCGACCATGACGGACAAACCCGCGTAGTCAAGCCTGAAGATATCGAGGTTTCGCAGCAGGAGCGGCTCGAGTGGTACGAGAATGGCGCCGCCTCCGAAGAAGACGTGCTCCTGGTCAAGAACAAACGCCTCGAGACTTCTTACGACGACGGTGGAAATCCGATGTGGCGGAATGAGGATTTCCGGACCGCCGTTCCCCGTCCGCACCAGTTTTCGATCGAGAGGCGCCTGCAGGAACAGCGAGATCCCGGAAGCACGTACGACATCTATTCGGACGCATCGAAGGAAGAGGCCACAGCCAAGGCTTTTGCGCAGGTTTCTTCCATCGTGCTTGCCGGCAACGTGCTGGAGAACAGGCACGTCATCGCGATCAGCAATAAAAGCGGGCTCACCATCGAAGAGGTGTTTTCTCTGCGTCGCATTGCCGAACGCAATAGGGACTTGGCCTGCAAGTATGCCGGGATTCCCGGGGTGCCCGAGCAAAAGGACGAACGCTTGGAAAAGGAAAGCGATCCCGCCGAGCTGTCGATTGGCGAACCCGAATCCGAAGAAGTCGGGATGGCTCGGATGCGGCTTGTTCGCAGGCGGGGAGAGAAGATGACTGACGAAGAGCTCCGGGAAGTGGGCGCGGAATCTGGTCTCTGCGACTGACCGTTGACAGCGTTTCCGCGCCATTGGAGATAGGACAATGTCAGAAACAACGTCTTTCCCCCTGATCACCGCGAATCTCGACGCACATTTCCATAGTTTGAAAAAGACGGGGCAGCCAGCTGGGCTGCCTGCGGGATCGCCGCCCGTAAACCATCCCATGGCCGGTTCCGAAGTTCCGTATGCCGACCCTTTCTATTCCAATTATGCAGAAAGTTCGACGGTGCGCGGAGCGTTCAATGGCCATACCGCCAGAAAGACGACCGCCTCTACTGGCGGCATTAGCTTTAGCCAGCCTGCGTTTTTCAGTCCTGTCTACACCCCAATCAACTGGCAGATTCCGTCGAAGAGGCGCGAGCAGTACCAGTGGGAACGCTATTTCTACGAGAACGAGCCGCGGGTCGCGGCGGCCATAGACTTCTACGCGAGATACCCCCTGTCCCCGGGCTTCGAGCTCGAGTGCGAGGACCGCTACGTCGCCAACTACTACAAGCACAAGAGGGAAGACCTCGAGCTCGACCGCTGGATGCGGCTCATAAGTCACGAGGTCCACCTTCTTGGCGACTGCTTTCCCTTTCTGGAAGTGGATTGCCCCCATTGCCACGGCTCTGGATGGGTCAACGGCGTTGCCTGCGAGCATGAAGGCGGCAGTTTCAAGAGAATCATCATTCTCAATCCCGACTTTGTCGAAGTCTTTACCAATCCAATTGCCCCGGAAAACGCGATCACGCTGATTCCTGACGACGAGCTGAAGGACTTGGTCCGCAAGGGCGGACCCGGAGCTGATCGCCTGTCTCCCGAGATCAGGAATCTGGTAATGGGCGGACAACCCATTCCGCTCGACAATCTTGCGGTCAGCCACCTGAAATATGGCGAGTCGGGTTACAGGCGGTACGGCATTTCGATGATTCGCAGGCTGTTCCCGATACTCTCCTACAAGACGAAGCTGATGACGGCGCAGTGGATCGTTGCCGAAAGAATGATTATTCCCGTCAAAATCGTCAAGGTCGGCACTGAGGAAAGGCCCGCGTCGCCGCAGGACATCGCCGATGTCCAGACTCAAATGCAGATGACTGCCAACGACCCGAATCTCGTCATTGTTACGCATCATGCATTCGAGATTGAATGGGTTGGTGCCGGCTCTCAGGTTCTTCAGCTTTCTCAGGAGTGGGAATTCATCAATCAGGAGATCTTGGACGGCCTGGGAATAAACAAGGCCTTGCTGAATGCCGAGGGTCCTGTGTACGCGTCGGCCGCCATTGGCGCGGAAGTCATGATTCAGCGGCTCGACGACTGGCGCCATGAACTTGCCAAGTGGATTGAGCAGAACATTTTCCTCCCGATTGCCAAGATGAGGGGGTTCGTCAAGGAGAACGAATGGGGCGAGAAGGAATATATCTATCCCAAGATCAAGTGGAATTCGCTGAATCTCAGGGATGTCAATCAGGAGCGCCAGGGTATCATGCAGCTCTTCGACAAGGGGCTGATTTCCAGGAGGCGCGTGCTCGACGAATTCGATATCGATCCCGATGTCGAAGCGGAGCAAATGAAGTACGAACGCATAGAAGCCATGACTGAGGCCGGCCCCGGAGCCGGTGCCGCGGGAGGCCTGGAGGGCGCTATGGGCGGAGGGGGCGGACTGGACCTTGGCGGGGGCATGCCTCCTTCGGCCGGCGGCGAGATCGGCGGCGACATGGGGGGTCTCGGCGGCGACATGGGGGGCGCGATGGACATGGGGGGCGGCATGGGGGCCGCTCCCGCGGGGGAACTGGGGGGAGGCTTGGCGGCGTCCACGGCTCAGTCCGTCAATCTCCAGGACTACGGCGGCAAGGTGATGAAGGAAAAGAGCCGGAAAAAGGTCGACAGCGGGCGCCCCCGCGCCGAAGACAAGATTCCCGGCAAGATTCAGGGCGGCGACGGTTTCGAGCGCGACGACCGGGGCAGGATCTGGCGCACCAGTCTGGAAATCGCCTTGGAACAGGGTCTCGCCGAACGCCGTCGCGCGGGCCGCATTGCGCATAAGTGGGTAGGCGGGTTCGAGGTCAGGCACGGCAAGCAGCCTTTTTTGATGGATATCGCCTTTCCGTTGCTGAAGATCGATGTCGAAGCTGACGGCGAAACTTTTCATTCGAGTGCCGACCAGATGTCTCGCGACAAGAAAAGGGACATGATCCTGCGGAACATGGGATGGACGGTGGTCAGATTCCGCGAGCGCGAGATCGAAGACCAGCTCGGTCGCGTACTCGACAGAATCGAGCAGGAGATAGCCCGCAAGGAGGAATTCCTGAAGGCTCACGGTAAGAAATAGAAAGCGGAGTGGTTTCGGCTCGCGGGAAGAGGCATGAGAAAGCTCAAGGAAGACAAGAGAATCAAATGGCGCGAGATGTATACTGAGAGGACTATGTTCCTCAAGGAAATGTATCATGACTGTCTCGGGCCCGACAGCTACTTCCGCTTTGAGGGCGAACAGGTCGACGGCCCTGGCGAATGGTACGTTGTCATCAGTCCTGCTGGCGTAAAGGACATTGAACAGAGATGGTTCGCCGGCATTCGCAAAATGCCTGACAAGTGGCCGGCGGGCGGCAAGAAGTTCGACAATATCGTCGACGCCTTCAATTACGCCTTCGATACTTGGGGCGTGCCGAAGCCTCGTGACCTTCCGCACTATTCCACTCGCGATCTTGTCGGGTTGACGAAAGAATGCGAAGCATGGAAGGAAAAGCGGAAGCACGAAGGCGAGAAAGCCGTGGAGAAAGAAGATAAGAACGCCTTGTTTGACGTCGTGGTGCTCAAAAAGAACGCTATGGCTGCCGGACTTATCCATAAAGCGGGACTTGTCTGGCACCATGACGACTTTGAACCGTTCTTTCGCGGCATGTCCGACGAAATAGACACGGAGGAGCTTTACCGCCGAATAATCGACGCCGGATGCGATGCAATCAGGCAAAGCGGCTACAGGATTGAGGTTCCCAACGGCGAAGGCTTCGTTGACAGCTATATCAGGGCGATTGCCGCAGGTTCCGACGGACATCCTGCGGCGCCGATGCGTCCGACTGAAGTCCCGGTGGCAAAACTTGGAAGTCTGACTGAATTTATGCAGGCTAGGCGTTCCTCTGCGGCAAAGCCTTGGGCCAGCGAGAACATTCCTATTTATGGCGTCATCGAGCGATTTGTGGGCCGTCAGGAGGAATCGGAGGAATATCGCGACTTGGAATCTCGCGGTTTTTTTGGCGGCAGAACGGGAGAGGGCCTGGAGGGTGCGCCGCTCAGGCTCGCTGTCGCGGCAATCGTGGCCCGTGTCGGACGCCTGAAGCGTGGAGAGGTGCTTGAAGTTCTCGATCGCGCAGGCGTCGACATTCCTGACGAGGCGGCTCCGTTGATCCGCAGGAGCAATTTCGAGGAAGCCGTTGCCTCCATGCACTTGGAGCTGATGCGTTCGCGGTCCGAATATAGAAACGACCATGCCGTTCCTGGGCCGGTTGACGATGACGGCAACGAAAATCCTGACGGGGTGGACAACTTTGACCTTCCGATCAATCTTTTTGTCCAATATTCCAAGCTGGATTCGGGGTCGAGGCTCATTTATTGTGCCCCCTATAAGTCGAAGCGTGATTTCGGTGACGAATATTGCTTCGACGATTCGACGCTGACAAGGGAGGCTTTTCTGGGTGCGGCCCCTCTCTTGGCAGATCATTACGAGACGCTGGTCTCCTTTTTCAGGTCGCATCCGCTGTTCGGCCAGGATATCGTCACCGAGGGCAGAACTTCGGCGTCGGGGAGAATGGCCGACATTATTGCCGACGCATTCGCCGAAATACCTTCGGGACAGTTGAACCTGAGTCGCCCGGAACGCACAGGAACGGTGAACGGGCTGTTGTCGTTGTTCAAGGGAAGCATGTTGCCGCTTGCCCAGGATCCCGAAACCGGGGACATGATTTCGGTTCGTGCCACGCCGACCAGAAAAGCCGTCATCTATCAGGCGCTCGGAAGCTGGTATGCCGGCACGATGAACATCACCGACGCGCTTTCGCACAATCTCTTTTCGGTTTCGTCGATTCTTGGCAGGGTGGGCGATCCCGACAAGCTGATGATAGCCGCGAGTCCGCTGAAAGGCGATCCGTCAACGGTGGCGGCAACGATGGACTCTTTGTTCGAGCCGGCGGTGAGAAGCAATGCTGTTGACCCTCTTGCGGTTCGCGAGATGGTCGATAGAATCGGGGCCGTGCATGGCCAGGTGACGCCCAAGATGCTCAGCGACATTGCCGCCGAGTCCGGCGTGCCGATTCATGTCAGCCACATTTTCGAAGCGTTTAGGGGGGGCGATGCCGTCAGGCATGCCCTGACCAAGGAAGATGTCGCGGAGGCTCCGAGCAATTTGATTCCGCCCGCCGCGAAAAGGACGCTGGCAGATATTCCCGGCGACGAGGTCACTTCCGTGGAAATTTGTGCGTCTCTTGTAAGGGCCGGATGGAATGCGTCGCAGGTGAATGCCGCCATGGACAACTTGCTCGTCAGTCAGTCCATGGGCTTGAGTTCGCTGGTCGAAGGACTTGGGGCGGGAGCTACGGTGGAAGTTCTTGAGCTTGGAAGCGGCGCCAAAGTTCCCCATGTCAAGATGGATTCCAAGGCTGATTGGCGTCTGCTGAAGGCCCTGTTCGGCGATATTTGGGGACTGAGAGAGCTCGACCCCGACCTTTACCGCAATATCCTGACTGCCTGGTTTATTCCAAACGCCCTCATAGAATCCAATCCTGATATCATGCAAATTGCCCGTTCCGGTGATCTTGACGAATTTGAGCGTGCCTTGGAAACGTATGTTGGGCGTCATGAAACAGCGTTGGCGGATGTCAACAGTTTTGTCGGGATCGCTCCTGGAGAAGGTCAAAATTCAGACGACTTTCCGAAAAGCAACGCTCCGGGGGCCGAATTGCTGTTCGACAAGGCCGCAAAGGGAAATAGTCCCGAGTCCAGAATGGAAAACATGCAGAAAAGAGTGCTGTTCGAAATTGTCAAACGAGCTGGAACGGGACAGCTCTCTCTGCCGGGCCTGACTTCTCAGCAGAGTGCGGATGCGGCAGCTGAATTCCGCGACTGGGCCCCTCTGCAAACGCCTGCCACAACCGAGGCAAACATCATGTCTGGCGTGCTGGAGAGGGAGTCGGATCCCGCGGTTGCCGAGGGCGACGTTTTCGTGCCCGGTTCCGGTCACAGACTGTCCGAATATTTTGACGGCGACGGGAATCCCGTGCCGAAATACGTTTTCGACGCTTATCAAAATGCATTCTATAGAATCCGCCCGGAACGGCTAAAGGTCTCGACGGCCGTTTATGAGGAAGTCGGCGACAAGAGGGCCGCCGAAAGAATGACTCAGGGCATGATTTCGGGCATTTACAGTGGTAGCGAGCGGGAAAATCCGTTCAAGATCGGCCGTTTCGGCAGGATCAAGCTCGGCACGCAGTCGCCTGAAGCTTGGTCTGACGGCTATTCGCAGATGATCAGGGGGGACGAGCAGCCTCCCATTGTGGACGAAATGCTTGCCGGAGCCAAGTCCTATGACGAATTCATGAAGCGCGTCGCGCTGGGATGGTTTCCGTCGATTGAGGGCGTTCCCCTTAGAATATCGGGTGCCGGGCAGCTGGAATATGGATTCGGCATTTCTGAGCTTGCCAAAGATGTCACGAGCATCGATTTGGCTTCTTCCTACGCCGAAACGAATGGCGAACTGGAGGAAATGGAGGCGCCGCTGTCTGCGGTGCTCGACAGCATAGGCCGGATGGACGACAATATTGCGAGTCTTGTCGATCTTGTCAAGGTGCGCCGCTCTCTCTGGTGGCGCGACGAGAGCGAACAGCCGATGTACGGTTCGCCGCCAGTGCCTCTCGCCAGATTTCTAGATCCCGTCTTTGTTCGAAGCGTTCATGAAGCGGGTCCCGGCGGCAGAGCGGCCAAGAGAGCTCAAGTGTTGCTGACTACGGAAATGGCCAAGCAGATGGTCAAGTGGGAGATAATCAAGGATATTTCGGCAGGACGCTTCAGTGAAATCTATGACGAAACGGTCCAGGAAAGTCCCGAGGGTCCGGAAATTGGGCAGATGCCTGCCGAAATGGGAGCCGCCACAACCGGCCTTGGAGAACTGGCCACCAATCCCGAGATGGCAGAGGCCGATGCGGCCGACGAGGCAATCGATGCGGAGACGGAACACGAACTTCAGGAAGAGTTGCCCGGGAATCCCGATATTGACTACGATCTTGGCGACGATGCCGAACTCAGCGTCATGGATTTGGAAAGCGATCTTGCGGGCTTGCTAAGTCCGGACGATGAAGGCGAAGATGACGACTGGCTCGACGAAACAGAGAGCGAAGAAGTCGCGGCGCCTGTTCCGCAGGCAGAGATCGATGTCGATGAAGGACCTTCCGTGGCAGCTCCTGACGCTTTTGAGCCAGAAGAGCTTTCCGTCCCTCCTGTGTTGGAGGAACCGCCGGCGGGCGTTGAAGTTCCTGCGCCTCGATCCGAACCCGACGCCGACGAAGGCGGCGACATGTCTGATGAAGAACAGGAAGCCCTTAGTCTTTTCGGATTTGGCTCGTTGGTTCTGGAGGAGTCGGGAACATTGATGAGATTGGCAGTGACCGCGAAACTTCTATGCCGCCGCGGAAGTCATGAAAAGGCCTCTGGGATCAACGAGTTTGTGAAGGGGCGGCTGGCGGCCAGGGCCGCTGTTCGCGGCCGTCGAGCCGTCAGAGAGGCTTTGGGCAGGCTTTCCAGGCTTTCTTTGAAGTTGGTCAAAAAAGGGAAAACGAAGGAAGCTCGCGAAATAAATGCGATAATTCAGCGCTATATCGGCGAGACTGAGGAAAGCTCATGAGAAAAATAGCGAACTTCAACTTCACGGACATATGCTCGGGAGCGGGACGCGCCATCAAAACGGCATCCTCGGGTCGCGAGGCTTCCGAAGAAGCCCGCAGGATTATCGAGGCCGAAGTCGAGAAACATCCGACGGCTTTGTTTTTCAGGGCCAAAGCCATCGAGGCCGATATTCCCAACAACAATGGCGACTCCTTTTCCGCAAAGGAACTGAAGAAGTCGTGCCAGACCTTCATCGGCGTTCCGTTCTTTACGAATCATCAGAATTCCAACGTGGAAAGCGCCAAGGGGAAGGTGGTCTGGGCGGAATGGAACGACCAGGACAAGGCGATCTATGTTGTGGCCTTCGTGGACCGCGAGGCCTATCCGAATCTCTGCCGCGGCATCGAGCAGGAGTACATGGCCGGAGTGAGCATGGGCTGCTCAGTGGAATACAGTGTCTGTTCGATCTGCGGCAACAAGGCCGCCACGCTGGACGAATACTGTTCCCACATTCGCAACTTCAAGGGCCGCAAGTTCACCGGAACCGCGAAGGATGTCAGGACCGGCGAGACGAAGCAGTTCAAGAACGCTCCTGTCTACGAGGACAACTACGGCATCAGATTCATCGAGCTGTCTGGCGTCGCAGACCCCGCCTGCACGAGTTGCAGGATCGATTCGATTTACAAGAACGACGAGTTCGACAGGGCGGCGGCTTTCGCTTCTCCGGCCTGCAAGACCGACGGGACGTCCCGTTCCGATAGCCTTGTCAAGGCCGCGTCCACTTGTTTCAACGACTTGTCGGTCATGAAAGTCGGCGTTCTGATGAAGGGCGCTTCCCAGCAGGACATTGAGCAACTGAATCAATGCCTTGCCTCTCTGGAAGCGGTCAGCGTCAAGCTCATTCAGAACAGGGCAAACGTCGAGATGGAGTTTGCCAGCGATCTCGTCAAAATTCTTGCCGATCTTCAGCAGTTCACGGACGAACTGGTGCAGGCTGGCTACGGGCAGCTGCCCGAGATGTCCGGAGAGGGCATTCCCGGCGTGCTTCCTGAAGAACAGGGCGCGGCGCCCGCGGGCGGAGCAGTTCCGCCAGGGACCCAGCCCGTTGCCGCCGAAGAGGAAATCGGCGCCCCTGGAGCGACAAACGTCGAAGAGCCTCTTGCTGAGGCTCCTCAGGCGCCTGCCGCTCCGCAACCTGCGGCAGCTCTGGAAGAGCTGAAGCAGACTACTCGGCCCGCTCCGTCGCGGAGCACTGAGGCGCCGAAGATCATTCGGCCTGCAAGGCCGGAAAGAACGAAAACAGCCGAAGAGGGACAGGACATGGCCAGGAGACTTCCGGGAACGTCGGCTAAGGCCCGCGAGGCAACGAAACAGGTTCTTTCGGGCGATTGGCAGGAAAAATTGGAAAATTTCAGTAATAGGCTGAGCAAGACTCTGATGCAAGATCCAGCTACAAGTGTCAATTACGATGGAGGTCACGAAATGGCTGCCGAAAACAAGAAGGTGGAGGCAAAGTCCCAGCAGGCTGACCTCCATGAGATCACCGAAAAACAGCTTGACAAGAAGGACACGGGAGCAATGCCGAGGGAGGAGGATGACCGCGTTGTCATCACTGAGAAACAGCTCGACTCCCTGCACAAGGGCGAACGCGAGGTCATCACCGAGGCCCAGCTCGATTCCGGCGAGGGCGTTGCCCGCGACGACGATGAGCGCGAGGTCGTTACCGAGGCCCAGCTCGAATCCGAACGCAAGGACGGAGAATGGGACGTCATCACTGAAAAGCAGTTCGACGAGCATGGCAACAGGGTGGGTAAAGACCGCGAGGTCGTTACCGAGAAACAGCTGAGTCAGCCTCCGACGGACACTCCGTGGGCCCGCAGCGCTGCGAGCGTGCAAAAACACATTGAAAGTGCTGTCGACGTTTTGGCCAAGGTTGTCATGGCCACTGGGGCAACTCCCGCCCAGGTCGTCAAGGCTGCCGCATCCATCGCGGGCGACACTGCCAGCGAGCGCTTGGCGTTTGCGCACGAAATCTGGAACGCCGAGCCCGATGTTGAAAGCGTCGCCCAGCTTGCTGAGCGCGCCGAATACTGGGGAGCCAGAGGTGTCAAGGTCGCGGCGACCGGTCGCAAGACCATTCGCGAGGCGATTTTGGCCTATGCGTCCGCAGAGACGAAGGCGTCCGAACTGAATCCCGAGTATCTGCTCGAGGCGTTCGAGTCTGCGAAAGAGAACAGCGCCTCCGACATGGTCGAGACCCGGATAGAGGAATTGTCCGTCTCGGCAAATTCCGAGGAGCCCGAAGACATCAAGGGTCAGATGGACAGTCTTTTCAGGTCTCGCCACGAGGCGAAACAGGAAGACAATGGCGGCGAAGCTGAGGCTGACGACGCCGAAGCCAAGCGGGTCGAAGCCGAAAGCGAAGCTCTCGCCGAGACCCTGTCCGATGTCGTCGGCGACACGAAGGTCGCCGATCACGTTTTTGAAACCGATCTTGCCGAAATGAGCTTCGAAGGCGACGTCGAGAGCGACGAATTCCGGAAGAGCGTAGCCTCTTTCGCGAAAGGCGTCTGTGTGGCGTCCGGGTTGAAGTTGGCGAGCATCGTAAACGTGACCGTCCAGGACGATACCGTGACCATCGCGGTGGAAACCGACGGCGAATCTGTCGAGATTCCGATCGGCGAGAAGGCCGAGGTCGAGACCGAAGAGCTTGAGGTCCCCGAGGCCGTTCCGGCCGAAGAGCCCGTTCCTGAGCTTCCCGAAGAGCCCGCCGAAGGCGAGGATCTGCTGGGTCTTGCCAAATCCGAGGAAAAGATGGAGAAAAAGGCCCAGTTCGGCGGCGGAGCTCCCGAGGTTCCGAATGCCGGTGCCGGCGTTGCTTCTCCTGAAGAGTTGGCGACGGCTCCTGACGCGGGGCTTCCTGAAGAAGGCGGCATTCAGACCTTCACCACCGAAGAGACCGCCGAAGAAGAGGAGCTTCCCGGAGAGGGCGACCAGGAGCAGTTCGGGGCCATTTGCCCGTTCTGCGGCAGCGACAATACCGAGACTGGCCGCAAGGACCAGATGCCCGGACAGTATGAGTGTCAGGACTGCGGCGCGAAGTATACCGCTCACGTCATGGTCGAGCTGCAGAACCCCGAAGAGATGGCGATCGAGTTCGGCGAGGAAGGCCCCGAGGCCCCCGAAGCGCCCGAGCTGCCTGTTGCCGCGAACGTCGACATCGACAAGCAGATGCTCAGCAAGTACGCCAAGATGTTCGAAAACGGCGAGCTGGCATGCCCCGCATGCGGTTCGAAGGAAATCGAGATCGAAGGCGATGCGGCCTCCCACAAAGTGGCTTGCAAACACTGCGGCACTACGTCCGGTCGCGAGCTGATCATGAATGTCGGCCGTCCCGTCGAGGCGAGCATGCTCGTCAGCTGGACCCTGGATCCGAAGAAGCGGAAATGCGAAGGATGCGCGGAAGCGAGAAAGACATTCGCGACCGACTTGGCGTTCCGCCGCATGGTCGAGGCCGCGGAGAAGGCCGAGTTCCCCGCCGACAGGGCCGTTGCCTGGATCGACAAAAACTATGGCGCCGACGCGGTTGCGACCTATGGACCGCATGCGGGACGGAAACTCGCCGAAACGGTGGTCGAGCAGTTGCAGACCTTTGGGCTTGACAAGGTCAGGCACATGAAGAGGCTGTGTGAGGTTCAGACGCAGGAAGATCCGATGAAGGCCTGCCTGAAGCTGCACAAGCGGAAGGGCTACGACATTCGCGAAGCTACGCGTCTTTGCCAGTGCATCAAGGACAAGTTCGCCAGCGAGGAAGACGAGAACATTTTCATCGAGGCCTTCCAGGACACGATGGATCTCGGCATTCTTCGCAAGATGGCCGAACACATGGTGCAGGCTGACGAGGTCGAATTGGACGAATCCGAAATGTCCATTGCCGATATCGAGGTTGAAAAAGCCGAGATTGAAGCTCCTGTCGAGGTCGAGAAGGAAGCCGAGACCGAAGGCATCGAGTTCGACGGACAGGAAGAACTGCTTGGCGAGCCTGTCGAGGCCGCGTCTGATGGCGTCGACAAGACCGCCGCGAAAGAGGAGCCGAAAATGAGGAAGCGTCAGCCCAACAAGGAAAAAGGCCTGACTCGGACCGTTCTCGAGGACGTTGACGACTCGAAGCGCGGCGACGCCCATATGGGGCACGAGAAGGAATCCATTCCTGAAGCGAAGGATCCGGAAGTTCCCCGTAGCGACGCCAAGATCAAGGGCGAGAAGGACACCGTGCCGGAAGCCCAGGAAGTCAAGGTGCCCGTTTCGCTCGAACTGATGGGCGAGGAAGAACAGATTGACGGGCCGACCAGCACCGAAACTCTTGGACTCGTCGTTGCCCATGAGGATGTCAAGGGCAAGAAGCACATGTCCGACGATCTTGGAGGCGAGGAAGGCAAGCCGGTTGGCGATGTCGACACTGTCGAGGACGCTGACAATGTTCCGCGCTCTGACGCCAAGATGGGGCACGAGTCCGAGACCATTCCGCCGAACAAGGGCCCGGAAGTTCCCCGTAGCGATGCCAAGATCAAGGGCGAGAAGGACACTGTTCCGGAAGCTGCCGATCCGACCGCTCCGTATACGGACGAGGCCGAAAAGGTCGAAACCTTGGGACTTGTGGCCGCCGAGAACAAGCTGCAGGAGCAGAAGGCCAGGATCGCTGCCGCGAGACGCGAGAAGGCCGTCAGGCTCGCTGCCAAGATGGTTGCCCAGAATCGCATTGCGGAAAGCGAGTTCGAAGACATGGTCGGCGACCTCTGCGAACTCTCTGTCGAGCGCATGGAAGTCATGGCTCAGAAGATCTCCGCCGCAGCGGGTCCGAGTCGCCAAGCGTCTCTGACCACTCCGGTCGTGATCGAAGACAGCGGGAAGATCGACGGGCAGGAAGAACCCAAGAGTCTGACCGAAAAGCTCGCGAACGTGTTCACCATCGGCAGCAAGCAGGCCGACAGGTACTACAAGACGGGCGAAGTCGACGAAGATTAGCCCTTTTCTCGGCCGGGGCTTCGGCCCCGGCCATCACTCCTTCAAGGAGAGTTCATGAAGGGCAATCCCGAAAAATTTCTTGCGGAGTCGTTGAATGCGGCCCTGGAGAAATTCGCCGCCGAAAGGATTATGCGCGGCCGGCTTGTGTCCACCAAGGAAGACTTGCGCGCGGACCTTGACGACGAGCTCTATCGCCTGTTCTACAAGATCGGCAAGTATGACGACGCCATTCGCGATCTCCGTTCCGCCATTCGGGGCGGCAACACGCTGATCAACGTTGTCGCTCCGGGATATCGCGGCGGCCATCCTGCCTCTGCAATAGCCGATTTGGTCATTGCGACAGCCCTGCAGGAAGAATCCATGGTGGCGCAGGACGCCGACGAAGCGGCCCGCACGGCAGATCTGAAGCGTCGGAACGCCGAACGTCGGCGCGCCACTCTGCAGGAAGTGGCTCTCGAGTCGTCGGCAAATCCGAACATTGAAGAGAAGAATCTCCAGGCTGTCCGAGATGCTGTCGAGGGACAGGATTGTTTCGACCCTCTTGATCCCAGAAACATTTTGGCGAACTGGACGTTCGGGCGCGCTAGAGAGCTGGCGGCGCAGATTCGCGCCGAAATGTCGACTTCAGATACCGCGGAGGATCCCACGCAGGAGGAAATCAATCGCGCCGAAATGTCGACTTCAGATACCGCGGAGGATCCCACGCAGGAGGAAATCAATCGCGCGGCAATGGCGTTGCGCAAGGACGATTTGGTTTTCGACCCCTCCAACGAAGAATCATATCTCTATCCGTGCAAGGCGTTCAATCGTTCGGGGGATGTTGCGGCTCTCGAAAAAAGAGCTCAGGAGACAAGAAACAGGTGGAAGGCTGGCGAGGCGCCGCCGAATCCGGTCCGGGAAGGTCTCGAAAGCATGTTTGGCCGTCTCGATTCGGTTCTTGGCGTTTCCGAGGAGCGCCGTTTTGCGCCGTACGGACTCAATATGGCGGAAGGCGATCTGTCGTCCGTATCGTTGGGGCTCAGGCTTCCCGAACCCACTATGGAAGCCGTGCAGAATTGGGTCGCCGACAATTCCAGGTCTCTTAACTTGTCGCCAATATCCCGAAGCCCGACACCTGAATGGTCGGACTGGCTTGCTCGCAATTTTCCGTCGCAACTCAAGGAGTGGGCCGTGTCCCTTCCCGACGACGAGAAGCGGGAGGTGGTAAAAGGATGGCGCAATTTCGCTCTTGTCCGCATGTATGTAAGGCCCAGCCTGAAGGCTGGCGAAATGACGTTGCCGGAAGCGAAAGCATTCATGGGAAAGCTGTCAAGGGACACCGGTTTTGCCGAAGGCGAGCAGGAACTGTTCGAAGGATGGATTACGGACACCATGCAGGCGCTTGGCACCGCAGAAGCCGAAAGCGGGGAAGGATTCGCGCATGTGCCCGGCTATGACGCCGTTTTTAGGGCGATAGTGTCGGAAAACGACATTCCCGAAGATCAGTTCGCTCAGGCGAGGGCGATGGCGACAGAGTTTGTCGGCGGCAGATTCAGGTCTTCCGTTCAAAAGAACATGCAGCATTCGAACGAGCCGCTGGATTTTCGGAGCAGCGAGCGGCTGACGCCCGGAGAATCGGCATATATCGCCGTGCCGCTGAGAAGGCTTGCGGAAGCTCTCAATGTCGATCCGAATCACAGGGTCAGCGATCTTCGCGAAAGTTTTTCAAATTCCGTTGGGTCGTTTGCGGTCCAGCACGGCGACCGGACGTTTGCGATTCCCATAAACACCTCAGGTCCTCAGGGCGGCATAAGGATCAATCAGCCCGACGCTCAGCGGATTGCGAATATCGACATGTCCGAAACCGGCGCCGTGGTCGTGGACGTGCCGCCCGACGCGCCGCAGCTTGAAGGAGACAGCTATACGCTTTCTATCGAAGGCGGCGGCTTTGCAGGCTCTTTGTATTCCGCCGAATACGGAGACAACTTTTCCGATACTGCTCGCCGGCTGCAGGCGGCCCACAACGTTTCTGTTAACAGGGGTCCGCTTCCCAACTGGGCTCCCGCGCCTTACGACTATCGTGCCGGAAGCAGTCATTCCGTGGGCAATGCAAACAACCTGTTCGAAATTCAGCTCGCTCTTCAGAAGCGCCTGCGGCTGCGCGACACATACAGGAAAAAGCGGGAAATCGACAGCGGCAGAGCTTCGATGTATGCCTGCGCTCTTGACCGGCTGGATTCCGAAATTTCCGAAATTCGCCAATTTCTGGAATGGATCCAGGCAGATCCGCCGCGGGGTTTGGGACTGGTTCCGGAAGAGCGGCTGTCCCTCGAGTCGGCATCCCGATATCTGGAAAGGAACAGCGAGGAGTTTTATGTCGACGTCAAGAACAGGGCGGAGGCCAAGGGGGTGAGCCTGCCTGTCTTCAACAAGTTCGTCAACACCGACGTGTTGCAACAGGTTCTTCCCGAAGAGGAATTCGAGAAAATTCGCGAGGTGTATGACGAGGCCTCTGTCGACTGGGGCCGCGAAGGCCGCGAAACCGGAAGATCCGTGGTCGTGATCAAGGGCCTAGACGACGTCAGCACGACTCATGGCAACGGCATATGGGAGACCCTGACCCGGGAAGAGGAAGAAGAGCAGCGCGGCCTCAATCCGAAATTTGTCGAAACGATTTCGCGTTTCTACGAAAGCGCGTCTGCAGGCGGCAACAGCAAGTCGCATGTCATCGTAGTAACCGATGTCGTCATGAGGAAAGGCCAGTTTGCGGGCGTGAGCATTCCGACAGTGCACGTGAACGTGAGCAACGTGGACGGGGACGAAATCGAGCAATATCTTGCCTTTTTCGAAGACAAGTTCAGCCAGATGGAGGCCGCCCAGATTCGCGGCCTCTTTCCCCGGGACCGGGCAGTTGAAAAGATTTCTGACGAGGATCTTTCAAGGCTGGCCGGGAAATTCTTCGTTCCTTCCAGTTTCGGATATCAGTTCGTGGACGGCCTTGCCGGTCTCGACCTGGTGAAGACAAGAACCTATCTGGAGGACAGCGTCCAGCAGCTTTTTCACGATTTCCTGGTGACGAACGGCAATGTGAGCGGTGTGATTTCCGCCAATGAGATGAGATTCCGGGAGGAAATCCGCGATAGGCAGGCCGACAACCAGACCGCCAAGGAACTGACAATTACGTCCAGGATCCCTGCGGTGCGCGTGGCGGACTACAGGCGTCGCTACGGCAGCGAATGGGCCGACTTCATAGACACCCGCATTGCGCCGGCAATCGATACCACGAAAATGTATGACCAGCAGAGATCCCTGGTCTTGAGGCTGTTGGACATTGGCGTCCTGTTCGTTTCGGTGAGCGAGCACAAGACTCGCGTGGACGATGCCGATTCCGACGTTGCGTTCAGAGTGACGCCGACCGTCAAATTCGATGCGAAGCCCGTCGGAAACACATATTGGATTAGAACGGATACCGACGAGCTTGTTTCCGCCGTTCCTGACGAAGCCACCGTAAAAATGGCAACGGCCGTCTTCAGCGTGACGCCCGGCGACATTGCGGACTGGCCCTCCGAGGTGCAACTGAATCCCGGAGAGGAGATTGTTCCTCGTCTTTCCAGAAAGCATGTCGACGAATGCGTCAGGCAGGCCAATGTCTTGATTTCCAGCTTGAACACCAAGGCGGCTCAGATGCGCAGGGATGTCGTCGAGCCGATCACGCTTTGCTGGGGAGAGGCTGGCTCGGGCAAAACCATTTACGGACAGATGCTGGCAAAGGAATTCGGGCTTCGCTATCAGGAAATCAAGCTGGAAGAGCTCTATGGCACGGGCAGCGCCAACTGGCGCGGCGGGTCGGAGCAGAACCTGTCCAAGTTCGTGGCCTACTGCAGGACGCTCAAAAACACCGTTCTTGTCATTGACGAATTTCACAAGCCCTTTGTGCCCGATCCTTCGGGTCAGGGAGGGGTCGCCGGGGCCGAAATGGCCAATCTAATCACTTCGATGCTTCAAACCGCCTGGTCCGCCGGCGGCGATCTCTCCACCTACATCAAGAACAATTTCTTCATCGTGCTGACGAGCAATGCCTCTCCGAACGAGATGGCAGAAAGGGCCGGCACTTTGCTCGACCGAGTTAAGGGCGAGCACTATATACCGGTGGCTTCCGACATTCGGGATCTCCGCGAATATCTGGGGGCGGGCGGAGCGTCCCAGATGCTTCTCGAAGAATTGCAGGGGTCCAACACTCAGATTGCCAGGACGCTGATTGCCGCGGACGAAGCGCAGGATGACGAGCTTTTCGAAGCGACAGCCCTCAAGATGATCGCGGCCGACAAGCAGGTCTTCACGAAATCCCTGATTCGCCCGGAAGAAGCCAGACGTCAATTTATGGAGTCCCAGGGATTCAAGACAGAAGTCATGACGCCCATGGAGCAGGCTCGCGACTTCGTCGCCGGGTGGAAATACATCAAGAAGATTTTCGCCGACATGGACCACCCCGTCGAAACGCGATACGAAGATCCCGAGACTGGCGAGGTCAGAACCGCGGAAATGTCTCCTCTTGAGGCTGGCGCTCTCAAGCTTGAACGGGCAATGCAGTTCGTGCCCGAGGAGCAGCCCGTCCTTCGCGAAAGGGAGACCATGGAGGAAATCGGCCGTCTTCCCTGGGCGGCTGCAGGCTACAGGGCGCTCAACCGGATGCTTACCGAAATGCTTAAGGAGCATCAAGATTTTCTCAGGGGCGACAGCGGCGCCCTTCCGCTGAACGAACTGACATTCTATCTCTCGGCCAGCCTAACTTCCTGGATGAGAACCCCCGAGGAAGTCGCCCGCCGCCGACACCGCGATCGCAGGATCAACGACTTGGCGAACCGTCTCGAGTCCGAGCGCGGCGGCGCGGGAGTCAATGGCTGGCAGGACCTGAGAGCCATAGTCAATTCGCATGTCGCCGAGAATAGCGGCATCGGTCCGCAAACCTTCATGACGAAGAAAGACATCGACTATGTCTGGAACACGAGCAGGGACGCCGTCGTGGAAAATCCGTCTTACAAGCAGGACATGGAGGCCGGCGTGAAACCCGGCGTTCAGCAGCTTGCAACGCTCGTGCTGGATCTGCTTTTGAAGCGAGACGGGTCGTTCGACGGCAAACTGTTGCAAATTAAGGCCCTGATCGAGAACTGGGGCGACGCCAATTCCGCAAACACCTCCTATTTTCTCGACCAGCTTATGAAGATCCGAGTGCAGCTTTTCGAAGCTGTGCAACGCTATACGGAGGCTTCGACGACGACGGCCGAGGTAACGGATCCCGAAAAAATCGAGGCCAAAAATCTCCTGGGAGACGCGCTTGTCGAAAAGCTGCTGAGCTTGGAGGCGGCAGTTGTTTCCGCAAGACAGAACGGCGTGGGGATCACGCTTCGCAATGCCGCCGGCGATGTTCTCACAAGAGCGTCGCGAAGCATGGTCCGCGGCGACGACGTCAACAGGTGGATCATCCAGGTATATGCGAACGCCTCGCAATTGGCGAGCCGCTCCGCTGAAATGGGCGGCCTCGACATGAACGTCATAGCCACCGAGGATCCCGCGAAGTATGAGACCGCGAAAAACGAGCATGTCGCAGACCTTGAAGAAAGGCGCCGCGAACAGCTCTGGCAGGCGAACAATCAATTCTCCGCGTTTGCCGATATCAATCTCGAGAAGATAGCGGACCCCGATCTCGTGGCGTGGGCCGTCCGCAATGCGACAGCTGACGCCGGCGAGCTTCTCGATTTTGCAAGCATGTCGCCGGAGGAGTGCAGGGCATATCTGAATAGGCGTCGCGCGGGCGAGGAAGAGATGGAGCCCGCTTCTGCGGAACCCGAGCCCGAAACGGATTTGCCGCTCGACCTTGAAGAATTCGAAGAGGGCGAAGTTGCGCCCGCTGTCGAGATTTCCGAGATTCCCGCTCCCGCGGGGCCTCCGACCGGCGAAGATCTTATTGCGCCGCCCGAAGGCGGAGAAATCGTTCCCGCACAGCCGAAGCCCGCTCCCGCCAAGTCGAAGGCAGCCCCTCCCGAGGAGGAGCCGGAGGCTGAGGAAGACAGCGAAGAGGCTAAGGCCGAGCGTGCCAGAAAATGGCTTGGATCTTCGTCGAAAATGCCGGGCGCCATTTCTTCGCCGCGAATCCATCTCATTCCCGACGGCAGGAAGGGAAGCGACGCTTCCACGCCTGGCGACCATGTCATGTCGTTCCTGCGGGAAATGCAGGAACGCAAGAGGTCGGTTTCTCCGGCTTCCAAGAAGCCTGAAAAGCCTCGCAAGCAGGCCCGGCAGGAGGCCTTTCAGGGGCTTGACCTGGCATCCGCTTCGCGGCTGATCCTCGCTCTGAGGAATGCCAGAGCGGCATCGAGATCGGGCCGCAACCTTCCTGAAATGAGGAGTTTTCGCGGCACTCCGACCATCTACTTCCCGCCTGGCGAAGAAGAACTTCCCGAAAAATAAAGGATTTTCCGCTGTCGCCCGCGTATATGGAAGGCGACATAACAAAATGTTGAGATGAGCATTCCGACGATTTCGGCCTCAGAGGCCGCCATGCAGCAAGTGATGACCCGAGGTGGCCGCCATAAGGCGGCTTGAACAACCAACAAGAGGTCAATGCAAATGGCACTTGTGGAAAAATTCCATGTCGTCGCTTCGGAGCATGACGTGGGCAGCGATGACATCAAGGAAGGTCAGCTGGTCAAGCTGAACACCTCCGCTCAGATCGTCCTTGTGACGGCTCCGACGGATGTTGTCCTTGGTGTTGCTGGCGACACGAAAAGCTCCTCCGCGTCGGCGATGCCCGGCATTTACGCGGGCTGGCAGAACCGCGTCTCGGACAGTTTTGACGAAACTGCTGCAAGCAGCAAGCAGACTGTCTACCACTCCGGTGGCGAGTTCGCGACCGACCAGTTCGAGACCGATGTCGAGGCTGCAAACGTTGGCGTCAGGCTCTATGCGTCTGCCAATGCGAAGCTCACCGCCGTTGACGGCGGCGGCGACGCGATTGGCGTTCTGACGCGTGCTGCTGGCGTGTACCCCTCCGGCGTGCCTGGCACCGATATCAACGGTGACATGGCCCTGCGTGGCGAAAACAGTAACCAGTACATCGAGTACAAACTCTTGGTGTAGGCAGGGAGGCACACGAAAATGGCTATTGACAAAAGAGCAGTGAATCAGGAACGCGAAGTGCTGATCGCTCAGTCGCTCGAGTCCCCCGAAGGTCGTGTCGCCCTGGCCCAGGCCATGGTCGAACCGATCCGCAGGGCTCTTGAGTACCAGGCGGTCGGACGCAAGCTCCTGATGGTCGACGAACTGCCCCAGGGCGCCTACGCCCGCTACGAGAAGGATGTCAGGGCTCTGGCATTCGTCCTGTCGCGTCGCGGCGCCGTGCCGGACATGATCGTCGAAGGCGAAGAAATCCTCGTTCCGACGTTCGAAATCGCAACCCACCCGACCGTCCGCCTGTCGGAAGTGAAGGCCCGCAGGTTCTTCATTGTCGACCGCGCGCAGATCAAGGCGAAGGAAGCGATTCAGAAGGTCGAGGACAGCGAGATCTTCACGGTCATCAACGCCGCGATCGATGCGAACCACACCGTGGTCAGCACCGGCGGCGCGCTCACCATCACCGCCCTCAACCAGGCCTTCTCCACTGTCGAGCAGCATGACTTGACCGTGGGCAAGGTTGTCCTGCATGCTTTCCGCTACGCGGACATCAGGAACTGGGGCAAAACCGTCTACGACGAAGCGACCACGAAAGAGGTCCTCACGACTGGTCTGTTCGGTCACATCTGGACTGCTGACATCCACGTCAGCTCCCGGATGCCGACGGCCACCGTCTTCGTCCTGGCGCCCGCGGAGTACTTGGGAGCGTTCCCGATCCGTCAGGACATCACCGTCCTGCCGGCGGACGATCCGAAGAAGCTCCGTCTGGGTTGGGTGATCTATGAAGAGATCGGCATCGTGGTCATCAACCACTACGCTGCCGCGAAGGTGACCGTCACCTCCGCTTCGTAGGCCTAGCCTCACAGCGAGACCATTCAGTCGGCTCCGACGAAAGTCGGGGCCGGCTTTTTTTGTTGTTGAGACTTGATTCCAGTTGTTGCAGACGTAGATTTATTTACACAGAAAAGAACAGGAGTCTGCAAAATGTTGGAAACAAGCAAGTCTGGAAGGGCGGTTCGCAGGGACTCGCTGGAACGCAGGATCGGAATCGAGCGTCTGGAAGCGGCGCTTCACGAGCTCTATGGAGAGGAAAAGCTGTCCACGACGCAGACGGCGACAAAGCTGAGTGAGCGGTTCGGAATTCATGTTCCGAACTGCAAGGTCTACTGGTGGGTGGAGCGCCTCGGAATCGTGAGGGGCAAGTCGGAGGCCGTCTCGATCAGGCGTGCAGTTGACAACCCCGACCAGAAGCTTTCGCCCGAGGTCTTGTCCGTGATGGACGGCATGATTCTCGGAGACGGCTATCTGGAGCCGAACGATCGCGGCGACAAGGCTCGCATCTGCATCGGCAGCGTTCATCGCGAATGCGCGATGTATTATCAATTCAGGCTCTCCGATATGGGCGCGAAGATGCCTTTCTTCACTCCCGCCGAAGGAGACAGGAAGGGGCGGGGCATGTGGGAGGTGCAGACGCCGTTTTTCTACTCGCTGTCCGAGCATCGTTCCCGGTGGTATCCTGACGGAATTAAGCACATTCCTGCCGATGTCAGGCTCGATCGCGACGCTCTTCTCCTCTGGTATCTTGGAGACGGCAGCATGCATAGAGACGAAGATTCTAATTCGGCCAAACTTTATTTCTCCACGAATTCCTTCGACCGCGTCGAGATCCGCGAGCGCTTGTGCGACCGCATGGAGGCGATGCACGGGATCAGGACGTCCAGGATTACGGACGACAACCGTCTCTTTCTTGACGCGCCGAGCATTCCCGTTTTCCTGGAGCTTGTCGGTCCGAAGTCTCCGGTGAAGTGCTTCGCCTACAAGTTCGAGCTCGAGGAGTGGCGGCTCTGGACTCCGATGAAGAAGGTTGCCGAGATTCTCGACCTGGACTATCACCGTCTCGCAAGCTGGGTGAAGACGGGCAAGGTGGCTCACAGCCGCAGTCCCGGCGGCAAGAAGGTGATGTTCGCCGAGGGCGAGTTCGCGGTCTTGCGGGCCAGGCTCGAATCCGGAGAGCTCTCGCGGGAAAAAGGGGCGCGTTCCCGCCGCCGTGCGGCGAAAGAAATGCCGGAACGGGCTTGACACTGACAAAAACAGTGCTATATTCAGGCATCTCATCATAAAGGAGACGACATGGCAAAAGTCATCACTTTGGCGCAACGCAGCCCGGCTGATCCCTTGCGCGTAATGCATCGCGGGGTCTTCACCCAGAAAAAGAAAGCGTGGGAGGCTCTTGGACGCGAAGTCGGCGAAGACAGGCTGAAGCAGTTCGAAATCTACGACGATGTCGCCGAGAAGCGGATCGGAGCTACGCAGTCCCGTTTTACCTCGTTGCTGACGAAGGCCGGGCGGGTCACGATTCTTGACGAGGCCGGAGAGCCGTTTTTCCTGCTTACTGAGGGCGAAACGAATGTTCTTCGGGATTGGGACGTGGACGATGAGGGCGAACCTGTCTACAATCCCGCAAAGAAGGCCTGACGATGGCTAGGCGGACTTCTTCATACGGCATTGGCGACAGGATCTGGGAGGGCCGCGGGTCGGCACGGTACAGCGCCGGGCGCATAGTTTCCATGTCCGAGTCGCCGTCTCGGCCCAACAGGACTTACATGTTGCTTTGCGACGACGACGGCAACTATACTGTATATACATGCCTGACTGATTGCGAATGCCAGCCTGCCGTGGCCAGGCGGATTCCGCACGACGTGCTGGAGACTCTCGTTGAAGAGGGCCTGAATTTCGAGCTGCCTCCAGAAACGGCTCGGGATTCCGTTCCGTCGCCGAGCGCGGTAGTCGTAAAGAGGCGGGAAGAGCCGACAGGGGATTTGTCGCCTCGGGTTTCGAGGGCAAGGGGGAAAATCCTGCCGGAATATGACTATCCTCGGCTTCCTCCGGGCTTGTAGCCGTTGTTCTCTGCTCCGTTGTGTTGTATAATAACAATACCTTAGTTTCATTGTCATTTCTTGAAATTCAAAAAGGATTTCAGGAAGGACGCGACATGAAATCAAGTCAGAGACAACAATGATCCGGTCCACTAAAGTCTCATTGAAATATGCGAACACCGGAAAGTCCGAAGAACTTTCCGATTTTCGCAGCGAATACAAAAGAGCTGTTCTCTTCTTCATCGATGCGATCTGGGGCATGGATCGGATTCCTAGGCTTCTTCCAAGAGAAACGACTTCCTCCTTGGACACATGGTTGTCTGCAAGGGCTCGTCAGGCGGCAGCCAAACAGGCTTCCGGGATTGTCAGGGGAACCAGAAAAAAGCACATGCAGAGACTGCATGTGCACCAAAAACTGCTTGATGCCGGACTCTTCAAAAAGGCGAGAAAACTGCAGAAGATCATCGACAAGAATCCGATTTCCAAACCGGTTCCGGAACATGTCAATCCTGAACTGGATTCCAGATTCGTAGAGTTCGATTTGTCGAACGAAACATCTTTTGACGGCTGGATGACGATATCCAGCATCGGAAACGGATTGAAGATCAAGATTCCATTCAAGAAGACGAAACACTTCAATTCATTGGAACACATGAAGATGAAGACCGGCGTCCGGCTCGGCAGCCGGACGGCGACGATCATGTTCGAATCCGACGTCCCCGATGCCGACGGCGACGTCGTCGGCGTCGACATCGGCATGAAGTCGGCGCTGACCGTCTCCGATGGACAGTCCGATGCCATGGATCCCCATGGACACACCCTGGAATCAATCCAGGCAAGACTGTCAAGGAAACAGAAGGGATCCAAGTCCTTCAAGAGAACGCAGCGACACAGGACGAACCACATCAACAGGATGATCAACTCCGTCGATCTCGACGGAGTCGGGGTCGTCAGAATCGAAAAGATCAAGGATCTCAGAAGGGGACGTCGGTCTTCCAAGTCGATGTCCCACTGGACATATACCGAAATTTTCGACAAGATACAGTCGACGTGCGAGGAACGCGGTGTCCGCGTCGAGCGCGTCGATCCCACCTATACGAGCCAGAGATGCTCGAAATGCGGATGGACGCGAAAGAGGAACAGACGCGGAAAGGAGTTCAGGTGCGAAGCATGCGGATACGCATGCGACGCCGACCTGAACGCTTCCGTGAACATTTCTCTTGGGCTTCCCGCCATTGGCGGGAAGCGTCGTCGAGGGAGACCGAATCTGAAAGGGTTCTATTGGGCTCCCGAGGTCGGGAGCCTATAGTCTCCGGTGTCTAAAAAGAAGATTTTTCTATTGAATCTTCAACTATAATTGAAGCTGTGGAGCAATGACTATGGAAAGATATTGGTACGCCGAGCTGGAAGACGGCAGCGTCGTGACCGAGATGGACGTGAAATGGTCCGAACTGGATCTTGCGGCCGTCAGGCAGCTTGGCCTCAGGTTCGACGGCCGCTCCTATTTGCTCCCTTCGGGGAAAAGGGACTGGTTTCAGGCCAAAACCGCGTCTGTTTCGATGGCGGGCGGAAACGCCGTTGTTGAGAGCCGCCATGTAGGTTTTCGCGAGCAAGGTCGGGAATATATTCTGAGAATCAGCGAATCCGACGGATTCTGCGCTATGGAGATGACATGAAGTATTCCGATTTGCTGACTGTCAGGGACAGGGGCGATCTGCAGGCGATGCTGGACGCTTTGGCGGTCTACTGGCTGGAGATTCCGAAAGTCGAACGTCCCGGCGGCGAAGCGGGCAATCTTGCAGACTACGTCCTGTCTTACCGCAGAAAACTGGATGAGGTGCCGCAAGACCAGGTGGATCTTCTTTGGCGATCCGTGAAATACTTGCTGGAGAAGCTGGCCGATATCGATCCGCATGCGGTCGTCGACGAGGCAAACGCCAAGACGCCGAAACGCGCGGTCACGAACGGCAAGTATTGGATATTTCCGTCTAGCGGCTCTTTTGTCGAGTGTTCCGACCATCTCGACTTTGCCATGCACAATCAGCAGCTGTTTGTCGACGAGCTTGGCGTCGACGGCTGGAAGTTCATGCGGGCCAAGCATTCGCGCGGCAGGCAGCTCATGAGGCTTCTGCTGGCGGCCGGAGCTATAGCCGGAGAGATTTCCGGCAAGGCCGCTTCAAAGCTTGCCAGGTATCAGGTGTGCCAAATTTCGCTTCCGTGGCTGAAAGCCAAGGTTGCCAAGATGCCGCTGAAGAGAAGCCAGGTTTTTGTCTACGATCCCGCCAAGGAATGGTCGGGTCCGCAAACGGGCATAATGTTTTTTCTGGGCAAGTAGTTTGTTTGCCCGCCACGACTGAACGACGATACAAGGGGCGCAAGCTCCCAGATGGAACTCGAAGACCGCGACAGCCGAGTGAAGACCGCATATGAGGCGGCTCTGGAAAGAATGTCGCCGGTTTCTCGCCGTTGCGAAGAAGAGGCTGACCGCGCTTCTTTCGAATCGGAAGAGTCCACCTATGACGAGAGCATCTTTGTTCGCGAAGACCACGTCAGCATTCAGCCGAAGTCGCTAGATCGCCAGCGTCAGCGCGTTCCTGCCGCCCCCCAAGTGCAGAGGAAGTCGATTTACGAGCATCCGGCTGTTGATTCAAAGTCGGAAGCGGCGAAGAGGGGGGAGCTTGAGGATCTCACGGAGATGCCCCTGTTGCCTTCTCCCGAGCCCGAAAGATATGAGGTGGCGTGCCATTGGGGCGGGCCGGTATATGACTATGGCGGCTATGCCCGCATGAACCGGACCTATATTTTCGGGCTCAAGCAGAGGGGGGCTCTTGTCCGCGCAAGGCCCGTAGACAGCGTTGTAGACGTCAATGGCAGGACCGAGCAGTTCATCAGGTCGATGGAATCGGTTGAGGTTCCTAGCCGATATCCGCGGATATACGGCATGACGGTGCCCGACATCATAGCTCATGGCGGGCCCAAGATTCTCTATACCATGATGGAGACTTCGCACAGGGTGCATTCCGAATATGCCGACAGGCTCAACTTGTCCGACGAGATTTGGGTGCCGTGCACCTGGAACAGGGAAGTGTTCCAGAACAGCGGCGTGCTTGCCGACATCAGGGTGATGCCGCTGGGAGTGGACACCGAGCTTTTCTGTCCCGGGGCCGAACCGCTGACTTTCAATGCTGGCTCGTTCAGGTTTCTCAGCGTGTTTGGCTGGAGCTATCGCAAGGGTTTTGACGTTCTGATTCAGGCCTATCTCGAGGAGTTTTCCAGCAAGGAGGACGTTTCGCTCATTATTTCGAGCAAATTTGTCGGGCAGGTATCGAAAAAATCGCACGACAGGATTCTGTCGGATTTCCAGTATGTGAAGTCGTTGGTGGCCAAGTCCGAAAGCGACATGCCGCACGTCGCCCTGCATTCGGCGCGGACTCCCGACAGGGAAATGCCGAGGCTCTATGCGGCCGGGCACTGCTTCGTGCTTCCCAGCAGGGGCGAGGGGCAAGGATTGCCGTTTTGTTGCCTGCCTGGCACTCCGACGCGTCTTGCGTCAGGACGTTGGAATGCGATTGAGAGCATTGCAAAAGGGGATTGTCTTCGCGCTCTTTCCGCTGAGAAGGTGACGGTTGTAGCAACCATGTCGAGACGTCATTCGGGAAAGATATCCGTAGTTAAGACGGTCGGTCTTCCAGCTTTTCGATGTACGCCTGAGCATCCGCTGATGGCGGTGCGGCGCCGAAACAGGTTTGATATCGGAAACGATCTTTCCGGCCGCATCGAGGAAATTGCTGCTGCGGACCTGAAAAAAGGCGATTTTCTTGTCTACCCGATTGATTCCGACGGAAGCTCGGCTGAAATATTGGATCTTTCTGAACACGAAGCATATGAATCGAAATATTCGAATCGCAGCGTTCGCGGATCCGAATCTTGGGCGGAACTTGGCGAAAGGATTGGCGAGAAAAAGCATGCAGTTGCTCGCGCGGTTAGGGAAGATGGCCACATTTCTGACAAAATAAGGCGTCGCATCTTGAAAAAGCTTTCTGCAATCGGGCATGAATATAGCTCCGATGCCTATTCGCTGCCCGAGTCATTCGAGCTTACGCCTGATGTTTTGGAGTTTTTTGGGCTGTACATTGCCAAGGGCAGTTTCACGAACGGAATCGCAAATCTTGCCAGTCATGTCGACGAGCTTGCAATTAGGGAATTGGAAAGCCGCGTCGTAGAAGGCGTCTTCTTGCGGACGGCCTATGAAAAAATACGAGGTAAAAGGGCTGAAATCTGCTTCTCTTTGACAGGCGGCCAAAAATTCTTTGGCGAGTTCGGCGCCGGGGCCGCGCAGAAGCACATTCCCGAATTTCTTTGGCGGTGCGGACCTTCGGGGCTCATTCCGTTGTTGCACGGAATTTTCACTGGTGATGGCTGCATTGCCCCTCGAGGCATGTCTCTAAGTTCGTCCTCTTTCGAGCTCATGTTGCAGGTGCGTTCTGCATTGTTGTCTCTTGGCGTGATCTGTTCAATACATGAGTCGTTGACCCGTCCAGGTCAGTATGCGTTGTTGGTATATGGAGCCCATGGCAACAAGCTGAGGAAACTTTTCGGGGCGAGTCCCGTTTTTGAAGAAAAAGAGATTCGGCGGACTTATCAGTGGATATCTGGGAATTTCTTGTATTCAATTGTGAGAAGTGTCGGAGAAGAGGAATATTGCGGCCCCGTTTACAATCTCGACACTGACGGTGACAGCACCTACATAGGTGCTGGAGTAGCTATGCACAATTGTGAAGCTGGCGCCTGCGAGCTTCCCGTCATAGCCTCCGATCACGGCGGCCAGCGCGACTTTCTCGACGACGACGTCGCCTATCTTGTGCAGCCCGACGGATATTTCACCAGCAAGAGGGAAGATCCCCCTTTCCGGAACTTGGCGTGGATATCCCATTTCTACGAGAATCAGCAGTTTCCGCATTTCGGGCGCCCGGCCATTGACCAGCTGAGGAGCCATATGCGGTACGTGTTCGAGAACTATTCCGAAGCCAAGAAAAAGGCTGTCAGGCTGAGAAAGAGGCTTGTCGAGCATTTCGACTGGAGCATCTGCATTGAAAACGTCTATCAGAGGCTGAAGAACATTTGCAGGAGTTGCGATTTTTCATGATAGTCAGGAGCAACATTGCGAGTTGGCTAACCATTAACGACATCGGCATTAACTTGCCGCCAAAGGGCAAGGGCAGCGTCTATGCGGACGATGAAAAAGCCATGGCGTCCGGGGAACTGATGGGTCTGCTCAATCAGGGGCTCGTCGTGATTGAAAGGGATCCTCGCGGCATCAGGCCCGGGACCGTTGACGGCCGCGACGTCTATCTGGTGCCGGGCCACGAGATTTGGAACGAGGGCTCGGCGAAATCTCCTCCGGCGGATACGAAGCCTTACGAGATGAAGGCCATTGTGAAAAAGAGTGCGGAAACCATGAGCCGCAAAAGCCGGCGCTATCGCATTCGCAGGCGTGTCGATTACAATATTTCGCTTGAAAAGGCCGGCCTTGTGCTGAGCGAGCAGCGTCCGGACGCCGTGGTCGAGGCGGACATTTTTCACGACGAGCAGATTCAGCGGGCCTTGGTTGCGGAACAGATAGAGCTCGTAGAAGTGCTTGAGCCCGTGCTCGACGACGCCGGCAGGATATCTTGGAAGGCCGTGAAGGCGTCGCATACCGACGTTGTCGCCCAGCTCGCCAGCGCCGGCCAGACGTGCGTCTTCTGGGAGGGGCCGATATTTGACGGCGGGGGCTATGCAAATATGAACCGGCAGTACTGTTTCAACCTTTCCAGGCTTGGCGTTCACGTCAAGCCGACACTCGTATCGACGTTGATGGATGTCGAGTCCGAAGTGCGTCAGCGTCTAGTCGGGCTGTCCCACAATCTCATTCCCGCGCAGAGCCCCAAGGTTTATGCGACGAACGTGCCCGGCCGTCACATCGGCAGGTCGGTTGCGTACACCATGATGGAGACCGAAAACCGGATTCACGATTTGCTCGTGCAGCGGCTTTTGGCGGCCGACGAGATTTGGGTGCCGTGCGAGTGGAACCGCAGGGTGTTTGTCGATTCGGGCTTGAACCGCGACGTCAGGATCATGCCTCTCGGCGTTGACGAGGAGGAATACAGGCCCGCGGAGCAGACCGTCTATTTTGACTGCGGCACCAAGGAGTTCACTTTTTTGTCCGTGTTCAACTGGAATTGGCGCAAGGCGTTCGATGTCCTTCTCAAGGCGTATGTCAGGGCTTTCACCTCTGCCGACGACGTCAGTCTGGTGATGGTTTCGAGATATGTCGGACAGACCAGCATGTCGAAGCAGATATATGACGACATCAGGAGGGTTACCGCGGGAGAGCGGCAGTCGGACAGGCCCCATCTCGTTCTGGTGGACGAGGTCATCCCCACGTTTCTGATGCCCCGCCTCTACAACTCCGCCGACGCGTTCGCCCTGTTCAGCAGGGGAGAGGGCTGGGGCCTTCCAGCGTGTTTTCTTCCCGGCACGCTGGTTGCTTCGGGACATGGTTCGTGGACGCCCATCGAAGGCGTGGACTGCCCGATCCTTCCGACTTTGGGGTTTTGCGAGGCTCCGTTGCTGGCGTCGATGTCGCGTTCCTATCGGGGGAAGTGCGTGAAGCTCAAGGCCACTGGGGCTCCGACGGCCAGGTGTACGGCGGAACATCCATATATGGCGGTCAAGAGGAAATCTAGGTACGACATCGGCAAGGATCTTTCCGACAAGATAGAAGAAGTGAGGGCCTCCGATCTTGTGCCTGGAGACTTCTTGGTCTATCCGATTAGGGATGGAAAACTGAATTCTCCGGCGAGCATAAGACTGTCCGATTATGGTATTGTTCTTTCGAAATTTTCCAATATGGGACAGAAGGCGACTTGGTCGTGGCGCAGCCTTGCCGAAGCCATTGGCGAGAACAAGAGAGCCGTGGAGCGAACCGTCCTCGGGGAAGGGGGGCATATCAGCGACGAGAATCGGCGCAGAATTCAGGCGAAGCTGGACGGGATCGGATTCGAGTATCGGAAGGAGGCCTATGATGTTCCCGAAACTATTCCGCTCAACGAGGAAGTCATGGAATTCATGGGGTTGTACGTTGCCGAAGGCAGTACGGACAACGATCACAATGTCGGCCTTTCCAGCCATGCCGAGGAAAGGGAAATTCAGGAATTTGAAAAAAGAGTCATTGCCAAGTATTTTTTGAGAGAGAGCAGTCTTGGCGTCAGGGGCAACAAGGCGGAATTGTTTTTCCATCTGTCGGGATCGAAGAATCTTTTTTCGGAATTCGGCACGGGAGCGAGAAACAAGCATATACCTGAATTTCTGATGCGGCACAAGGCGAGGCTGCTTGCTCCGCTCGTCAGGGGGATTTTCCTCGGAGATGGCACAATCGACAAGGCTAACGGAATTCCGTCCATTTCATCTTCTTCGAAGGTCTTGATGCTTCAGGTCAGGGACATACTGCTGAATCTCGGCATTTGCTCCCAGATTTCTTGTATGTCGAGGGATTCCGAGTATACCCTGTACATATCGAAGAGCGATGCCAACCTCTTTTTCCAGGCAATAGGTGTCGAGAACCGCATCGATATGGATGGGTATCGTCCCAGAACGCTTATGTGGATTCGTGACGGACTTTGCTACATGACTGTGAGAAAAGTCGAAATGTTCGACTATGACGGCGTGGTCTATAATTTGGATACGGCGGCGGACAGCACATACTTGGCTGAAGGGGCGGCCGTCCACAATTGCGAGGCGGCAGCCAGCGGGACGCCGTTGCTGACGTCGTACCACGGCGGCCACGAGATGTTTCTCGACGATACCGTGGCGATGCTGCTGGAACCCGACCGAGTCACTTCCGTCGACAAGTCGATCGAGTGGATAAGCCCGTTCTACCACGGAATGGAATTTGCGGATTATTCGGACAAGGCCGTCAACCGCGCGGCCGAAATGATGAAAGCGATGTATGAAAACAGGGAAAACCTTGCTGAGCGCGCCGATCGTTGCCGCGAACGAATCGTGAACGGTTTCACGTGGCGTCACGCCGCCGAGCGCGTGGCTGCGCGGCTTGCCGAGATTCAGCCCTGAGGAGACGCGAATGGAACTTGAAGACGTCGAAATCTATGTTCCTCCCGAAATGGCTTCGAAGCTGGAGCCGGGATCTGTGATGACCCTCGAAGTCGGCGACAGGCAGGCTGTCGGCAAGGGATGGCTGATTCGGGGAAGCGGCACGGTGCAGAAGGCCGAAAAGGAACAGGGGGAGGGCAAGACTGGAGACAGGCTTGAAACGCCTGTGGTGGCGGGAGATCTGGAATACGAGGCGCAGCTCGATCTTGTAGGCAGCGTCGGCAATGTGGACGTCTCGAAAAAGGTGCTTTCGTTTCAGGCGCGGGACGCCGCGACAGCTCCTCCTGAAAAATCGAGTTCCGCAGAGTCCGGGACGGAGCAGCGCCGGGACGAGATTGCGGAAAGGATCGAGACAAGCCTGCCTCCTGAGACGCAGAAAAAACTGGCGGAACATCCCGAACAGTTCATTCACAGGGAAAAGGCGCCGGAACAGCTTGAGCTCGGGCTGGAATTCGAATCCGATCCGGTTTTGTCGTCGAAACCCGAAGGAATTCCGAAGCCGAGCTTTGGAGAGCGCGGACCGCAGCTTATAGGCATGGATCCCGAGGAGAAGCCTCGAGTAGAGGAGGGCGCCGTTGATGAAAAGCCTGAACAGGCGGGCGCTTTTCAGTCGCAGGGAATATGTTCCGTCGAGGAATTCTACAAGTTCTTGGAGGGTGTCGACGAAAACGATCCTGCGGCACAGGTTTCTCAGCGGCCTCTAGGCAGATCCGAAGCTGTCGCCATGGAGAAAGAAGGCATGCTTCGTGCCGGGCCGCAGATGTTCATTGCAAATATGTCGGGAGGACAACTGGTGCTTCCCGACATCGACGTCAGAATGAGGTTTGGAGATTCCTACAATCTTGCCAGGATCCCGTCTGCCAAGCTCAAACGCAGCAGCGATCTTTTTGAGGCGATTCAAAAAGGTCTTGTGAAATTTGTCACTTCTCAAGAGGCCTCGGACCGTCTGAAAAAGACTGAGCGGCGGCTTTTGAGGATGGAACAGGACATCGGCGGCGTAGAAGTGTACGACCATGCTGACGACGTCTATGACGATATCGGGTTCGGAGAGCCGGGCGACGAGTACGACTATGACGACCGTCCGAGGCGCCGCGAGAGTTCGAAGAGCCGTTCCCGCCATCCCGACGATCCAATGCCGCGGTTCGATGTCGAGCCGAGAGTCAGAAAGGCGCAGGAGCTGCCGGAGTCTCGCGAATTCAGGCGCGGAATCAGGTCCCGCTCCAGAAGAGGTCGCTATAGCGACGACTACTACGACGACTACGACGACGGCTATGGCGATCCGAATGTGGGACGCCTCAGGCGCGCGTCCGTCAACAGGGCTCCCCGCAGATTCAGGGAGATGGGCGACATGGACGTGTTGCACGACGATCGCGGAGAAATGGACGCGATATTCGAGGGAGTGGAACAGCGCGAGGCGGAAATCGAACAGGCGCGTTCTGCCGGTCGCGACCCGTTTGAGGCCGACGATGCCTTGGCTTCTGACGGAAGGCCGCAGGAGGCCCCGGATTCCGGTTCGGGAGACGACGATTATGACTATGGCAATCCCGGGCGTGAAATTGACGAATTTAGGAGGGAGTCCTACAGGGAAGATCGGGAAGATCGGCATGTCAGGGTCAACAGGGTCAGTTGGTGAACAGGCAGGAATAAGCCGAGAGCGCCGGGAAATAGCATTGTGGAATTCCATATTTTCATGGAGGAACAACAATGCCGCTTACAAAGTATGCGGACGAGGTTGCGAATCTCGTCAATAGAATAGACAGACAGGCTCTGTCGCGGCGGATTCTGGTCAGTCGCGAGGTGCAGGACATCAGCGGAGCCGGACTTGTCCATCGGGTATATCTGGCGAAGAATCCTTGGTGCACAAAGGAAATCGCCTTGAGCTTTTCAGGCGCGAACGCTCGCGACATCACGATTTCGAAAGTCACCGGGGCTTCGGTTGTGACGGGCATTACCGACAGATTCTGGATCAGGGTTGTCGGATCGGTTCCGCAGCGGATCGACTTGACCGAGCAGTTCCATTTCGATGCGGCCGGGATCGCAGCCGATCTTGAGGCGCAGCTTGACGCCAATCAGGCTTTCAGCGATCTGGGCATGACATTTACGGTCAACTATGACGGCACCACCAAGCTGTTTTCGATTTCCAATTCGTGCGGCCTGGTCATGAATTTTTATGCGTCGAACCCCTTTGTTCCCGTGAGAAAGAACAGCACTGCGGGTCCGTTGCTGGGGTTCGCCGCGGATCAGCAGGGTGTTGTTCTCACATCCGACGAGGCTGCCGACGTCGGCACGGAATACGTTCTCATTTTCGAGGCCGGCGATACCAGCCTGACGTATGTCGTTACTGACCCGTTCGACTTTGACAACGACAGCTTTTTGCTTGTCGAAACAGGTATGGCGAACATCACGGTGACGTCCAAAGTGTCGTACCAGGCGGTTTAGGGGGTCCCATGCCAGTCCAGGACCGAACCAATGCGATTCAGGGCGAAATTGTCCGGCTGTATCGCACATTCGTCTACAATGGGCAGCTCTACGACCAGATGCCTGACGCCCCGGTTGTCACCCTTCTGCAGGAAGACGGAGCCGAAATGGCTTCGCTTACGGCCACAAAGGAGCGGATCGGCCTCTACTACGTGGACTGGCCGGTGCCCACGTCGCTGCCGCCCGGCAAATACTACGACAGGTGGAGCTTCAAGTTTACCTCCGACGGCGACGAAAGGCAGGAGACCTCCTACTGGCAGGTGTTCACGATGGACGCGTTCCTCCAGTTCACCGGAGGGGCTTCCAGCTGGGACGTCACGGACCGCATGGCCACGCTCATGAACGCGCTGACCAACGACTTCGTCTACGAGGCCCAGCACATTCCGCTGTACTGGGAACAGGGTCTGAGGACTCCCGACGCCGCGAAGTTCAATTTCGCCTACAAGAACTGGCTCGAGGACCCGAAGCCGCTGGTCAGGAAGAACGGCATGCTCATGGACGACGGCTGGATGGCAGACTATCAGGGCAACATCTTTTTCGAGCAGGCTCCCAAGGACACCGACGAGATCATGGCGGGCTACACCTTCGCCTACTTCAGCCCCGAGGAGCTTGCGAGCTTCATCGTCGAGGGACTGAGGGCGATGAACGCCATTCCGCCCTCTTCGTGGTACTACAACTCTGTCGAGCAGTCTCCTCCCTACTGGGACTACGGAGTTCTCCTGGTCGCCGCCGTGCACGCCATGCGGCGCCTCGTCATGGGCCTCAACTTTCAGGAAAAGGCGATCATATTCGGCGAGGATCCCGACCGTTCCAAAGCGGTTCAGTCGCAGTTCCAGCAGCTCTATCAGGACTATAGCTCGCTCTGGTACGACATGGCCAAGGACATCAAGAAGGCCCTGCCGCCGACGCAGATGATTGTCGTCCCCGAATATACTCTTCCCGGCGGTCGAGCGAGATGGTTCCGCTATGTCTTCACGACGAGTGCCGGCACGTAGAAGGGGGATTTCGATGCCTTCCTGGCTTGCGAAATACGCTCAGGATTCTCTGCTTGGCCAGCGCGACAGGCATATCGTCCTCAGGTCCGAAGCCGAACGCCTGTGTGCGGATTCGGCGTTTCCAGATCCCGTATATCACGGCACTCAGTCCGCGGAAGACATTTTCTTCGAGGGCTTGAGCGTCTTTCGGGCGAGACAGTATCGCGGCGATATCGGGCCCGGCGCCTATGTCACGCCGGATCCCGTGCAGGCAGAGGTGTTCGGCAATCAGATCTTGGAGTGTCGGATAGATGTCAAGAATCCCCTTGACCTTTTGGATCACATTTTCTTTGTCGACGAGGAGTATGTCAGGAACGCGATCAGGACGAAAGCTATAAACGCCCCGTGCGACTACGATGACGAACTTGAGTTTTTTGCGGAGAAAAAGGGCCTCGACCCCCCTGAGGGAACGAGATGGTCGCAACAGTGCGGGTGGTTTGCGGCACAAGTGGCGAAACGCGGGTTGCTAGACGAATTTGCGGATTATGTTGTCGAGGAAAAATTGGGCGACTACTACATGTCAGATTCGATAAATCTAACTGTCAGGGTGCCTCCGTTCGTGCTTCATCTCGACGGCAAGAACTATGAATTCACCGGCTCTGATGACGGCATTGTCACGGATGAGGGGTACCGCTGGGAAGATGTGGGATCGGTGGCCGAAGATCACGGCTATGATTCGGTGATATCAACGCTGGACGTCAACGAAATTCTCGTTTTCGATTTTGACAGCGTCTATGTCGTGCTGGAGTCCATATTGCCGTATGTCGAGCATTTGGAGGGGGCCTCGCGATGAACTGGATGAAGAAAGCCCAGTCCGGGGGAAGGTGGGGGTCCATGGGATCGGGCATGCTCTATGTCTGTCCTGCCGACGGCACCGCCATGCTTCTGCTCCGCTCTCCCGACGTTTTGGAGCCGGATACCTGGGGCATTCCGGGCGGCGCGGTCAAGGGCACTGAAGATGCCTATTACGGCTTCGAAGTCGATGATTCCTGGGTCGGCGAAGAGGAGTTGCGGGAAAGCGCGGAAAGGGAGGCTGAAGAGGAGCTCGGGCTTCTGCCGCGGCCCGAAAGGGAATTGGGACAGGTGCTTTATGAAGAAGACGGATTCAAGTATGTCACCTTTGTGGTCGCCGTATCGGAAAGGGAAAAGAGGCGAATCGTTGATGACGCTGCGCTCAACTGGGAAAATTCGGATCTTCAATGGTTTCCGGCGGACAAATTGCCCGGAAACTTGCATTTCGGCGTTGACTACGTCAGGCGCAAACACGACTATTTCAGAAAAAATGCTTCGCTGGTCGAGGAAATAGCCTACCTGAAGAGATATTTGGCTGGCGGTGTCGATCCCTACGATTATTCGCATTTGCTGCCTGATTTTCTCGAGGGCCGGCCCGAAATGCTTCCTCCTGGAAAGACGCTTGAGGATTACGAGGACGAACCGGAGTTGTGGATTGACGACGCTTCTGAGGAACAATTGCAGACATTCAAGGAATATGCCGAGGACCATCCGCTGTCTTCCGACATGCCTTACGAGGCCCCTCCCTACGAGACCATGCTTGATCCGGAACTTGTCGGTCCGACGTGGTTTGTGCATTTTACAGACAGCCCAGCGGAGTTGGGCGCCGAAGGCTTCGCGTACGGACACGAGGAAATGATGGGGCTCGCCCTCACGACCTGGAAGCGGGACCGCAAGTCCCGTCCCGGATACAATTTCGCGTTTCAGGCGGACAGCCGCGACGCCCGCAGCACGGCTAGAGACCACAAGTACGGGCGGAACGCGGTCGTCTTCTGGGGTGCCGGCGTGGAGGTCGTCCACTCGGGAGACAATGAGGAACAGGTTATCGTCTGGGGTCCCAGCATCAAGAAGGACATGGTGTTTCCCGTCTATTGCGACGGAGGCTACGACGACTGGTACGTGGAGAACGCCGCCGACCGCGAGCTCTACCGCGGAAAGTTCGACAAAGTTGTGACATGGGTCGAAAACAACTACAGGATGCTTCAGGCGGCCAGAGAAAAAATCGACAGGCAGAGAAGGGAGAGACAGATGCAACGCGAGAGACAGAAGGCCACCGCTTCGGTCAGGACGGCGTCGGTGACGTCGTTTGAAGAACTCAGGGAATGGCGTCGCGACGACGGCGGCCGGCATTACCTGTTTGTGAACGAGGGCGAGGACTACAAAAATCATCTCGTCAACAGGATCCCCTACTATGGGGATGAAAGCGCGAGTCCGAGCGTGTTCTACGGCATTGTCAAGGACGAGACGGGAGAGCCCGGCAAAAAAGTCAGCGGCAGAGTTCCTCCCACGCCTGCGAGGCTTAGAGATCTTCTCGACCCGCAGGAGACGGAAGAAGAGTTTTCCGTGGACCAGGCAACTGTGGCGAGGCCTCCCGAACAGCTTTCGCTGGGACTTGACGTCCAAACTCCGCACCATACCGTGTGGGAGCGCAACGCCTCGACATCGATCTGGACTCAGGATCAGGTCTATTGCGAAGACGATTCGTGCTATGATGTCGACAAGCTGAAAAAATTGACCGAGCACAATGACGACAGGGGCATGAAAGTCGCGGGTTTGAAATCCGCGCTTTTCGAAAATGCCTGGGGAGATCGCGAACGGAAACTGACGCCCATGATGGTTTTGGAAAACCCGACGGGAAGCAAGGAAAACGTCGAACATATGGCGAGAATAAGGACTGCCGATCTTTCAAAACCGCTCCTGGTGAGGCATGACGGACAGCTGGTGGACGGGTATCACAGGCTCGCCAGAGCAGTTTTGGAGGGCAGAGACTACGTTCAGGCCGTCTGCATTCAGAAGGAGCAGATGGAAAAAGCCAGGATCACTGGCGACGCCAACAGGCGGACTGCGGGCGGAAGGATTCCGATTTGCAGTTTGTGCGGAAAACAGTTCCGGATCGGCAATCTAGATTCCTATCAGGATCTCGGACCTCATGCAAGGCGTCGAGGCTGGGTCGAGGTTGACGGAAATTGGCTTTGTCCTGAATGCGAACAACAACGGAGAAAAAAATGAGAATTGAAAAGACGGCATCTGGCAACCGGCTTGTCATGAGCAGGTCGGAATGGCAGGAAATAGGTCGTAGAAATGGCTGGACGGTCGAGGCCAAGGCCGCCCACAGGCCGCCCAAGAAATGGTTCGACGACATGGCCGCGCAGGTCAAGGAGGGCAATCCCGACTATGACGAGGAGCAGGTTAGGGCGACCGTCGGAGATATCTGGTACAATGAGCTGAGCGACTCGAAGCGCGAAGAGATCTACAAGCGTCACGGCGAGAAAAAGAGCCCGAACGAGTGATCAGTATCTTGGCGGAGCGGCTCCCTCTTTCGCTATGGGCGACTCTCCTGCCTCGTGCCAGAGCAGGATCCTTCCGTGCGTTGTCGAGACCCAGCCTTCGATGATGAGCAGAGGAGGGTCTACGTGGACAGAGTCGTGACAGACGGGACAGATCCAGGCTGTGTTCCAAGGCTCGTTCCAGCGTGGAATGTCGCGGCCGTGGATATGATGTTCCACGAGTGCGGATTGCCTGCCGCAGATCGGACACTTTTGTGTGCCCGACCTCATCATTTTTCTCTTTGCCTGCTTGGACATGGTTCCGGAGAGGTTTTTTGCGCGTTTCCCCCGTAATTGATTCTACAACACTTGAGAGCGGCAGAATGAGTTGGTTCAGAAAATATGCGCAGCCGACGGTCGGCACTGTGCCGACAGGAGCGTCTCCCGCAGAAGGAGCGGACGCGCAGGCGGCTCCCGCAGAGGGCGGCACGGCCGGAATGCGAGTGGTGTTTCGCGGCGATGACGCCAACAATTTCATTGTCGAGAAATTGTTGCAGCCTCTTGACAGCCTGTCGCAGGATACTTGGGATTTTCTTCAGAAGGCAAATGACGGCAATGCGGCAGCGCGGTTTTTGACGGATTTGGCAGACAAGGGACAACTTGGAAATTTCAAGCAAGTTGTAGAATCGTATGTAACGGACAATATCTACGAGAGCGTGAGCACGGGAACTGCAGACGGTTTGTCGCAGCTTCAGGAGTGGTTCAGCATGCTGGGGCCCTATTTGGGCACGGCTGACCCTTTCGGAATTGGCGATTCGCTGGCTCCGCTGACGCGCGTCTCGGTTTGAATGGAGAAGACGCATATGTCTCAGGACAAGAAAAAAACGGGAGTGGCGACGCCTCGCTTTGCGACTATAGCCCTCAGTCAGCTGAAAGACAAGAATACCGCCAAAAAAGGCACGCTTCGCGATCTGTTCAAATGCGTGGAATCATTGAATTCGTCTGCGGAATCGCTGAGTTCGTTCAGTCCCACGGTTGTCGACTCCGAGGAGCAGGAGAAAGTCCGCGCATATCTGGACGCGCTTGCCAAAATGCAGAAAGGTCTCTTGGAAATGGCCCAGACGAGGGTTGCGGTACCGCAGGAACCTGAAGTGTAGGCCGACGATCAGAGGAGAGCCCGATGAATATTCGCAGGATTGCTGCCGCAGATATTGAAAGAATCAGGCTTCAGCGCATCAAGCAGGGGCTCGAACGAATCAGACAGGGCGGAAGAGCCCTGTTGCGCCATGTCGAACAAGCCTATGAAGTTCTGAAAAAGGAACGCAGCCACCTGAACAGGGTCACCAAGGGGGGTTCCGCAATTTCCGAAGAGCTTGCCAACAAGCATTCTGCGGATTGGCAGCGCGCGCTCAGGGGGCTGGAATTTCTCCACACTCTTGCACGGCTCTGCGCAAGCGGAAATCAGGCGGCATGGCAACAGGCGGAGTCCGAAGGCATTACTAGAACTCAGTTCGAATCCGGCGAAAAGCCGGAGCTTTGGAAGTCGCCTCCGAAGCCCTCTGCACCCTCCCCCTCTCCGGTGCCGGCAACCGCTCCCGCGTCTTCGGCTCCTCAAGCGCCCGCCGACACGCTTCGGCCTCAAGATGCCGGAGCTGTTTCCGGAGCGCCTTCGCCTGCAGAACCTGAAAAGGCTGAAAAGGGAATGTCGCTTTCGGATCTTGCCAATCGTCTTGAAGACGGGGCCAAGGTCACGGGAGAGAAAATTCGGGATTGGGCCAAGAACATAGAGGACGCGACCACGCGTGTGGAACGCGCTCTGAGTTCCGACATGATCGGAACCGAAACGCGGTCCCTCTACGAGGTCTCGGCAACGACTCCGGCCTTCTATGCTGTGATGGGACTTACTGCTCTTGTCCAAGCAGTTAAGGCGGCGGGGGGCCTGAAACGCATATGGTCTCCCGATTTGGCCAAGAAGGCCAATGAAAAAATCAACAAAACCGTTCTCGATCTGCTCAAGCTTGAACGCGACGACGACGTTGCCAAGATGCGGCGTTTTTGGGATGGCGCGATTCGCAGGCTGAGACAAGCAGATGCACGCCAAACAATTGAAAAGGTGGTCAGCGACAAAGGCATTTTGGGCTTCCTGCGCTATATGGACAGCCGCTCTGACTTTCTTAAGATGGCAGCGGTTGGCGAAGAGCGTCTGAAAAAGCTCTACGACGAGTTCGAAAGCATCGCCGACGACCAGGAGCGCTTGCAAAAGGCGTTTTCCGTCCATGCCGACAAGATAGCGGCGATTGTCGGCGTTATTCACGGGGAGATGATGAAGTTGAAGGCCGAGGCGGCCGACACCGATTATGAAGAGGATGCCGAAATGCTGCTCGACGGAATTCGCTGGATGGGCCAACTTGCGATGACCTTGAAGCGACGCGGCGATGCTGCGGTCGACACCTGGGGGAAGATCAGGGACAAGGGACTTTACATGATGTCGGACGAAAAATTTGCCGACCTCATTCCCGACAATGACGAAGACGGCGATTTGGATGTCGAGGACGTTCTTGCCGAAGCCGCGTCTCCAGGGCCGCCTCCCGGAGCTCCGCCTCAGGCTCCCCCGGGTCCGTCGCAGTCTTCGCCGCAACCGGTGCCGCAACCTGTGCGGTCCGATCCTCAGCCGCAGCCCAAGCCTGCGACTCCGCCGCCTCAACCCGCGACTCCGCAGTCCCAGGTTCCCGCCTCCCAGGGCGTGGAGCTCGACCCCGACCTGAATGCTGGCTATCGTGCCGCTGCAGCCGCACTAGAAAATTCTCCCCCAGAAGAGTTTGGGCACGTGGCCCAAGACGCCCAGGATGAACCGCTGAAATATTCCGCGATTCTTTTTGCGATCCATAAAATCATGGAGGACGTCGATGTCAAAAATGCCGTCAACATGTTCCGAATACCGTCGGTGCGACTGTCTGCCGAGGATATTCAGAATGTGCTCGACGCCATTGCCAAGGGCATGAAGGATACTGGGAAGAACATGGAGGCCGATTCCTATAGGCGGCTATACAAGCGACTGTTTCAGAAAGAGGTGGACGGAGAATGGAAAAGCAGGACGGGGGCAGAAATCAATTCCGATCTTGAGACGTACAAGGCCGAAGCGGCCCAGCTCGCCAAGACCATAAGAGAGGCAGTTTCGCGAGGCGCGAATCCGGAAGAAGCCGATGCGGTCGCGGAAGAGGAAATCGCGGAAGCGCCCGAGGACGTTACCGATCTTCCTGAAACTGAAGATGCTGCGGCTCAGGAGGCCGAAGTGTCTATCGCCGAAGCTCCCGCGAAAGATCTTCATTCTTTCGGACAAAAGATAATTTCCGATTTTGGAGAAAATCCTAACGTGCTAGAAAGGCTTACCGAAGAACAGCAGCGGGCGTGGCAGCAGGCAATTGGGGACTTGGCGGAAGAGCTGACCGCGCTTGCTTCTGCTGACGAGCCGCTCAACGAGGCATTCAATCGTCTTCGGGAAGCTGATTTTTCAGACTATCCCGCATTGACAACGCTCTTTCTCAGGGTGTATAAACGAATTGAAAAAGGCGAAAATACGGATATTCCGTCCACGGCTCGCAACATTGCCGACGTTGTGCGCGAAATCGAGACCCCGGCCCTTGAGGGCGAGCCTTCCGAAGCTCCCGTTTCCGAACAGCCTGCACAGCCCGAGGAGAGGCCCGAGGAAGCCGTCGAAGGCGAGACGCCGTCGGCGATTGTCGAAGCCGTCAGGTCCGCAGCGGGGGTCCTGTCTTCGTACGCGTCCGATCCCGTGGCCGGCGTATTGTGGCTTCGCGACTCTCTGCCGTTTGCCGGCGAAGGCGATGGAAAGGTGCTGGTGCTGGAAGCGATTTACGAGTCTCTGACCGGGGCGGTCGTGGATCCGCTGGCGAGTCCCGCCACCGGGGCTCCTGGAGAAAGAGATTCGCAATTGTTCGCAGAACAGCTTGGCCGGGTTCTGACCGGCAACCGCTTCGAGTCCGTTCTCCAAACTCTGCTCGACGCCTATGCGAATGATCCCGCCAGAACCATAATGCGCATCCGGAGAAGGCACACTGATGAAATGGTGGTCCAGGCCCTGCAGAATTTCCAGCCTCCTGCGGAAGACGAGCCCTTGGCAGCTCCCGCGCCGGACAGCAAGGCGTTCACCAGGAATCTCGCAGACTCCATCGAGAAGCACGGCCTCAAGATCGGGCCGGAGGACATCCGCGGATGATTTTCGCCCTCAAATGTGCGAACTGCGGCTTTCTCTGCATGAGCAGGGAGGACGAGGTCACGCTAGAAATCGACTTTCTCGAGAAGAGCATTACCTATATCTGCCCGCAGTGCAAGAAGAACAATGTGATGCAGGTCCCCGGAGGAGTCGCTGAAAAGGCAGAGGCTTCGAGGCTCCCGCGGATCGGCACAATCACTGGATAACGATGATATACAGGGACGGTAAGCACCGCCATAGTGCGGCGGCCGCGAAGTCCGACGCGACCTTGGATGTCCTGTTGAGAAAATTGCGGGAATCTCCGGAAAGCATCGGTGACGCACGAAGGTTTACGGAAGCCGAATTGGCCTATTTGCAGGCGGCAATGGGCAGGCTTGCGGAGGAACATCTCGGACAGATCATGGGAGGCGATCCCCTGAGCGGCAAGCAAGTGGAGAAGGTGTTTGAGAAGGAGGGCGGAGCGTGATTCGCTGGCTGGTAAAGAAAGTTGTAAAATACGCAGTGGAGGAGCTCCGCGAATCAGGCGAGCTCGATAGAATTGTCTCGAGGCTTGACGGGTCTGGCAAATCCGTTTTTTCGGCGGCAAAAACTGCCGTTGAAAGCGAAATTTCCTCTAGAGAAGCCTTAGCCGACTTGGCCGTGTCGCACAGAAGCGATGTGAAGGTTTCAGACGTCGGCTCAACGAAGAAGGTTGAAGGCGACCGCGAGCGGAACATGTCCGTCATGAATCAACTAAAGAATCTTGGAGACTGAGATGGCTGACAATAGCGAATTGCTCCCGGGAGTGGGGCTCGACGTGGGCACCGCGAACATCGTCGTGAGCAGGCAGGATGTCGACGGCAATTTCGTCAATACGAAGTGCCGCAACATGCTGTTCGAGATCGGAGCCAGTGAAGAGTCGGCCGACCTCCTGAAGAGGGGAGACTACCTTTACGCCGAATGCGACGGCAAATACTTCGTCATCGGCAAGGACGCCCTGTCTCTCGTCAACGCCTTGGGACAGGGAGAGGTCATCCGTCCAATGAAGGATGGCCTCCTGAATCCCGAGCTGAAAGAATCGCAGGAGTTGCTGTTCCACATCATCAGGGCGCTGATTGGCGAGCCGCTCGCCGAGGGAGAGCCCGTCAGGTTTTCCGTGCCTGGCAACCCCGTGGACGCCCCGGAAATGAACAACATCTTCCACCAGATGGTTATCCAGAGATTCCTGTCCGGTGTCGGCTACGACGCGGTTGCCCTCAACGAGGGAATGGGCGTGGTCTACGACTGCAATCCCGTGATGGACGACGACGGTTCGGAAATCGGCCTCACCGGCTTCGGAATCAGCATGGGCGGCGGCATGTTCAACGTCGCCGGTTCCTATAAGGGGCTCAGCGTCTGCGAGTTCTCCGTGACGAAGAGCGGCGACTACATCGACCAGCAGGCGGCTCAGGTCACCGGGCTTCCGGTGTCTAAGATCACGAAAATCAAGGAAACCAAGCTGGATCTCAGCGAAGTGGACTACAGCGACAGGGCCATCGCCGCCCTTTCGATCTACTACGACGAGACAATCAGCCGCGCCGCGAAGACGATCAAGTCAGAGCTGGCCAAGACCGACAGGGACTTCGAGGGAGCCTGCGAGGTGGTGGTTGCCGGCGGAACCGCCCTGATACCGGGCGTGTCCGAGCGCTTTCGCGAGATACTGGACAAGGAAAAGCTGCCCTTTGACGTTCTCGGAGTCAGGTTGTCCGAGAACCCGTTCTACAGCGTGGCTCAGGGCATGTGCCTAAGGGCGAGGGCCGACTGGGAGAAGAGGCAAGGGGAGTAGCAAGCCATGGCATACGCGAGCCTTGAAGACATGAGGGCAATGCTGCCTGAAAACGTGACTATCGGAAATGTCACGGCAATCAACGTCAGCAATGCTCGGCGAAGCACAATTTCCACGGATGTTGCGTATCGCTATCTCACTTATGCCTCCCAGACGATTGACAGCAGGCTTTCGACTCTCTATCTGACGCCGCTGAGCCGGGTGGTTGAAGCCAAGTCGCCGATTATTTCCAACATGCTGCCTTCGTCGACCGATGTCATGGTCGACGACATTATGCCGTTTCGCCCGGGAGCGTGCGTGCGGTTGAGCGACACCAATGGCGAGGAGATTTCCTATATCGCCTCAATTCCCGAGGAATTCGACGACACCTGCAACGTCAATCACCTGCAGCTTCGAACGCCGACCAGAAACGCCTATGATTCCGGGAGCGATGCGACGATCGAGATGATTGTCTATCCGGATCCGGTCACTCCGATGACGGCCAGACTTGCGGTATCGCTGATGTTCGACAAGCTCTTTACGGCTGATGGCTCTCCCGACGTCAGCAGCTACGGCAAGTCGCTGAGAAACATGGCTAGGGAGTCCTTGGACGCCATCCTTACCGGTCAGACGAGGCTGAAGGGACAGGAGTTTATCGGCAGGCGGTTTGTCCGCCAGACGCTTTTCGACGGCTTCAAAATTCCGGGCGAGAATCAGCCCGGCCAAGGTCGTGAATAGGGGGGTGCATGGGACGCGGCAATTTCTTCGAGGATTTGGCCAGGGGCTTGCGAAGAGCGGCAGCCAAGTCAAAAAGGGCGATTTCAAAAGCTTCCGGCGGCGAGATAGGGCCGCTGACGGAGCGTCCCGATCCCGGGCCTCAGATAATGAAAAGCGGATTGATTCATCCGCGCGTCTTCAAGACTGAGAAGGAGGCCGCGGCCAGAGACATGAACACTCCGGAAGGAAGAGCCCTGATGCAGTTGGAGGCCGACATCATGCAGTATTTCGAGGATTTGTAGCATGGCGGCGGAACATATAGTGGACGGCATAATCAGGCTGTTGAGAGATAATGTCGTCGCCAGGACGCCGCTGACTCAGGATCTTCTGACGGGCCAGAGCGTGATCACGGTCCAGAACTCGTTTCTTTTCGAGGACGGACAGGAAATCACCGTCGTCGACACGGACGGCGCCATGGAGTTTCACACCATTCTCGTCAAGCTCGACAGCTTTCGGATGCAGCTTCTGCATCCGCCGGAACGCGATTGGCTGACGTCCAAGGGAGCCATCATACAGAAGAGCATCGGGCAAAAACCCTTGTACGAGGACAACGTGCTGTTCGGCGACCGCGAGGTCATCCCGACGAACGACGTGGCTGTCACGGTAGATCCCGGCACCTTGTCCAACGACTGGATCTACCTGCAGGGCGGCCTCGACCAGGAATATCGAATGACGATTATGATCTATCTCAGGGATGACGCGCACGAAGACGCTTTGCGGACAGTGATGAAATATGCGGACTGCATCTACAGGCTCATGGTAAGACAGGTGCATCTTCCTGTGGTGATCGACGAACAGGTCGTGACTGCCGATGTTTCGGCTGGCGACACCGTAATTCCGGTGACCACGATTGCTGGCTGGCCCGCGGACGGGTTGCACCGGTACGAAATTCAGGACAACAACAATGTCGAGATCGATTTTAGCATCGAGGAAGCTCTCGACTCGCCGCCGCGGATCCGTGTCGAGCGGCCTCTCATATATGACTATCAGGTATCCGAATTTTGCAAGTTCCGCCGGCGTGTAATCTATATATACAACAGCAGGGTCAACGAGGTCGAGTGGGGATCGGTATCCAAGAGCAGCGGTCTTTACAAGGCCGCAAAACTTTCGTGGTTCGGAAAGGAGACCGACGAATATCCGTTCCCGCAGCACAATCTCACGAAGTGAATGCACACATGGAGAGAAGTCAACTACCCCGCCCTACTGGCGGCTTTGCCGCCTTTAGAGGACGGGGCTTGTGACTGTCCGCGGCACCCCTGCGGGGCGCCCGACGTCACGTTCGGTTGGTTGACGACAGCCCTGCCACGATCAGCGATGATCGTGGCAGCAACCGAGTCCGCGGGACCAGAGAATCCGCAGGACTGGCAAACAAAAGAGTCCCGAGAGGGACGATTGGATTTCGAAACATGACTGCAACAAGGACATGTACGACTGGAGTTGCGGGGATCGACTGCGATCACCGCAACTCCTCGAAGTTTCGCCTTGTATTCGATAAAGAACCGGAGCTGGGCAAATGCCCAGCTCGAGTGTTTCGCCCTCTGCTGCCTGCTAACCGTCGTTCGGCGGCGGATGCCGCCGAGCTCCTCAATGGCGATTGCCCTTTGAGTGCCTTCGGCAGACGAAACGATTTGTTTCGAAATGCAGTGGTTGATGTCGCGGGCGAAGCGCCGTTCACGCTTCGACCGCTTCCTCAAAAGCCTTTTTGCGGATCTGGTTCCGACCTTCTGGAGCTTCTTCCGCATCTTGCGAAAGCGGCTTCTGGCGGTGTTCACCGCCCTGCCGCTCCAGACGACGCCGTCGGAGTCGGCGGCGATGTTGATGACGCCGAGGTCGACGCCGAGCACGTCCTTTGGACGCGCGACGGCGGGCTCCTCGACCTCGCAGGTCACGGTCAGATACCATTTCCCGTTGAAGGTGGAAAGGTCGGATTCGCCGGCGCGGTGCTTCAGCGCCCGCGCCATGTCGGCGTTTCCACACCGGTATGGAATCTCAAGACATCCATCCATGGTGGTGATCACGACAGTGCAACTGTCGTGCCGCCACCGCAGATTCCGGTCGTCGAAGGCGAGAGCCGAACGACGACCGAACCTGCAGACCGTCAACTCCTTTCTTCCCAGGGTCTTGTTCAGGGACTTCTGGGATTTGTAGGCGTCGGCGACCTTGGCGACACAACGGACTGCGGTCTGCGACGGCAGTCCGTAGATGTCGCGGAGATGATTGTAGCACAACTTGTGGATTTCAAACTTCCTGAACTCCAGTTCTGCAAACGCCATTTCGCTCGCCTCGTTCGAGGCGGCGTTCGCCGTCTCGAGGATGCGCATCAGCGCATCCTTCTGCGGGGCGTCGGGAAGAAGCTTGATTTTGTAACTGAGTCTCATATCAACATTATACAACAAAAAGAGGCGGCAATTCCTCCCCGCCCTATCGGGCGCGATAAAACGCGCCCTCTCGAGGACGGGGTCTCCTTGCCGCAATAGGATGATCCCTACGCTGCTGTTCTATACCAACGCTCTTCTTCCAAAACCCCTGCTCAGGCAGACGTTGTGCAGAGCTTCTGAGGCCGCAGAACGCGCGGGGGGAGAGCTGCTGGTGTCAAGCCATGTGCCCCTGATGACGGATCGAGTTGCTGATTGCAGTGCCGCATTCAGCCATTTGGCGTGGCACGGCGTCGATTCGAGATTTTCGAAGTTTCTCAACACTCAGGCGCCCTTTTTCAAGCCGAAGCCCCGTCAGCGGAACGTGGTGACCGGCATTCTGTCGTATTCTCCGGAAACTATTTTGACGCAGATTGTCCACGGCATTCGGCAGTCTTCCTCCAAAACCGGATGCATTTTGCTCTGGGAGCATGATGTCTTGTATCCTGAAGACTACGTCGAAAAGATGTGCGCCTCGCTGGAAAGGGCGGCGTTTGCCGTCTATGAGGATCATTTGTTCCTCGATGACGAAGGTTATTTCAAGCCTGACACCCATTTCTGGCATCTTAGCCGCTATGGGGCGAGAAAGGCGGATCTGGCGGCTCATTTTCACCGCAAGATCGTTCAGGGCGACTATAATGTTCTGGAGCCGGTTCCCGAGGGCCACGAAAACGGCGAGGAGTCTTCGCTCGACATCGTCGAAAACTTCGAAATGGTCGGGGGAGATCCCGTGCTCGACATTCGTCACGGAGCCAATGCCTCCGGGCAAATCATCGTTGACGAGCATGCGGACAGACATCCGTATTGGGGCAAATTGAAGAAAAACGGTCTTCCCGAGCTTTTCGAAGACGCGGAATATCGGGAATTTTTGGAAAGCAAGCCCATGATTGGCTACGGGCTGTTCACCATCAAGTCTTCCGAAATCTGGTGATTGCATTTTTTCAGACAGGAGGCGTCGGAGACGCCATCATGGGCACTGCGGTTATCCGCTGTTTGGCGGAGATATATGGCGATGTCGGCGTGCTCTATTTCAACCCTTTGGTTCCTCAGGTGCTTGACGGTCGCGAAGGCGTGGCATGGACGCGTCACATGCCCGCTCACAAGTGCAGGACCATGGAAAATGTCAGAGAGGCTGTTCCGGAATGCGGCATGGTGGTATTCAACAAATTCAGGCGCGATCACGAGAGGAAGTTGAACTTTTTCTGTCCTTTCAGCGACGAATATAAGGCAGAAGCCGCGAGCTATCGCGACAGATATCTGGCCGAAATCTGCAAAATGGCAGGCGTGCGGAAGGCCGATCTCGAGGATTTTAGTCCGAACTGGATGCTTAACAGGTTCAATCACGAGACCGATTATTTTGCCGACTGGAAGCGTTATGGCTTCGATATCGGCTATGACGGCGTCGGCGTGCCGATTCCCGAAGGCATGGACGAAAGACATCCGGCGGTTGCGGAACTGGGTCGCTTCGCCATTGTTCATGACAGCAAGTATCCCGACTGCAACGGCGAAAGCACCTACTTGATGAAAACGTGGTTCGGGCCCAGGTGGTCTTCAGTCAGCCGCAGAATTTCTGAAGAGCTCGGTCTTCAAGTCGTCCAGATCGCGTCGCCTCGGCAGCCGATCTTTTGGTCCGGGGCAAAAAGGCATGCCGGCGTTATCGGCGCTGACGCCGTTTTCGGCGACTATCTCTGGTTGTTGAGCAAGTGCCAGCTATATGTCGGTACCGATTCTTGGCCTGCGCATGCCGCGGTTTTCGTGCGGGAGCCCAAATATGTTCTTCTCAAAGGGGCTGTCTCCATGAGGTGGGATCACGGGGGGCGATTTTCGAGGATCATAAGAAAAGGCGAGTGTCAAGCCTGCGAGGGTCCCTCCATGTCGGTCAGACAATGTATTTGGCAGCACGGGACACAGCAGTGCATGGAGCTGATAACTGCAGACGACGTAATCGTTGCGGCAAAGGAAGAATTATGCGCATAGAAACAGTTGGCAAGCACACGATATTTACGGCAGAGGAGCACATGCCTGCGATTCCATGCGGCGAGTTTGTCGCCACCGAATGCTATTCGGTGACGATGAAGGGATTTCTGCCGCTGTTCCAGCCCCTGCTTTCTGACAGGCCGGGGAGAGGCTTCCCCATTCCTGGCGGGTCTGCCGCGGTGGAGACGCGGCATGTCGGCGCTTTTTCGCCTATCGCGGACGACCGTGCCACGTTGCTCAGATTGGCCGCGCATATGGCGGACAAGGAGATTTATGCCGCGGGTTCTTGGGGCGGCGGCATCGGTCTTGCCGACAATGCCGCCTGGCAGGCTGAGGTCGCGCGACATGGCGGCAGGCTGAATTTTTACAATTCGATGTATTTGAGGCGGGCGATTGGTTCGAAGGATATAAATTTCAGCTTTTCAGATCTTTCGTCATTTCGTCCGTTGCTGGTTAGCAGCAATCTCTCATGGGGTACGAAAGCCGTGTTTGAAGGCTATAGGGAGGCATTCCGGTCGCTGGGAATCAGGGTCGCCACGTTCGAATACGACCAGTATGCGAGAAATTTCTCGACCGAGGTCGTCCGCAAGGTTCTGCTTGGCGAGATCTGCAATGTAGACCTGGGGCTGACTCACGCGATATTCATAGACGGGCTGGCCATCCCTCCGTGGATTGTGCGGTCCTCCCCGCTAACCAATGTCTTGATTTCCACGGAGGATCCGCACGCTCTGGATGTTACGAGGCTTCTATATCCCTATTACGACTATGTCTTCACGAACGAATATGGGGCGGCCGAAGCGTTTGGACTGAATTATTTGCCTGTGGCAGCTTCCGGGAATCTCCGGTCCGAACTGCCTGACGACATTCCGGCAGAGTATGCTTGTGACGTGCTGTTTCTCGGCGCTTTATATCCGAACCGGGTCAAGTTCCTCGACAGTGTTGCGGAAATTTGTGAGCGGCGGGGATGGAAGTTTTCCGCGATCGGGCCGCGATACAGATGCGAGCTGACTCCGAGACTGTCGAAGGTGGTCGACGAGAAAGTCGTGCCGTCTCGCGAAGCCATGCTCAGGCAGGCAGGGGCCAAAATCTGTCTCAATCTCTTCCGCGACGCCGCCAGTGCCGATTCCGGCCACAACGAGGAATTCAGGATGGACGGATTCAGCATGAATCCAAGGTGCTACGACGTTCCTGTTTGCGGATCTTGCCTGCTGACCGATTATCGTCCTGAGGTTCAGAGGATTTTCGGGCTGGATTCGGTAATGAATATTGAGAACCTTGAGGTCAAGCTCGAAAAATATCTCGAGGATGATGAATATAGGCAGGAAAAAACGGACAGAGAGGCGAAAACAGTTTACGACGAACATCTTTATTTGCACCGGGCCTTGGTCTTGGCGGCATGCGTCAGAGAGGGTTTTTTGACCGCGGCGCAGTAATAAGATGGACGAAGCAGAATTTCGACCCTTCTGGGCGAAAGTGGAGGACAGCAAATGTCAGCAAACATTAGAGTGTTCGACGAGGAGAGCGGGAACTCGAAGATCATCTCGTGCGAAGCCGAACAGGGCGTGCTGACCGACCAGGACAACGGCGCCGTGGACACCTATCTCAAGATGTCCGTTGACGCTCGCGACCTTGCCGGCGACAGCATTACCCCGTTTGTCATAACGGGCGAGAGCGATCTCGTGCTCGGGACCACCCAGTATGATGGGAGCACCGATTCCTACGTAAGCCTCGGCGCCGCAGTCGACGACTACGTTTTGAGGATGGTGAAAGGCATCCCGGGACAGCCGGATACGGCCATGGACTTCACCTCCTAACCAACTGAAGGAGGTCGCAAATGGCTTCAACCATCAAACCTGGATTCAGGGGCTACGCCGAAATCCATGACGCGACTCCGCGGAAGCGGCTGCGCTTCAATACGTGCAGCTTGAACGCCGTTCAGGAGATCGAGGCCCCCGACATGGTCATGGGCGACGACACCCATGATGCGTGGGCCTACGGCAAGATTGAGGTGGGCGGCACGATCTCAGGTCCCGTGACCGAGAGCACCGGCCAGTTCATCGACGAGCTTGAGGCCAATCTCGAGGACGGGGTGCAGATCGACGTCAAGTACTACGACAGCACCTTCACCCGCGGTTTTACCGGGTGCAGGCTGAATTCGTTCACCTTCAATGTCAGCGCCGGCGAAGTTGTCAACTTCAGCCTTGACATTATCGGCGTTCGCAAGCTCGACACCGGCCCCGTGATGACCACCGGATTCACAAAGGGCGAAAAGCTGGTGACGTGGGACAAGGCGTCCATCAGGATCGGCTCGCTGAAAACGGACGACGATCCTGATTGGTCGACGATCTACGACACCCTCACATTCCAAACCGGCCTGCAGGCATTCACCTTCACGGCCTCGAACAACATTACGCGCCAGTTCATCCTTGGCGAGAGCGATCTGTTCGGTAACTTGGTCAAGGGAATGAAGAGCGTTACGGGCAGCATCAGCTCGTACGTCCTGAAGTCCTCGGAGGGCCTTGGAGCGGGCGTCAACTACTGGGATCAGTACGAGGGCGACCAAGCCTACCCCATCAGATTCGACATCGGATCGGATCTCAGGGTGACGGCGGCTGTCAGGTTCCATCGCGGAACTACCGAGCTCGGCGTGGGACCGGTCATCACTCAGATCGGCTTCACCGGTGTGACCACGCACGGTCGCGGCGAAGTGGAACAGGGCTGATCTCTTTGGACATTGAGCGTTTTCACGGGGCGGAAGGCGATGCCTTTGCGCCCCGTTCTCTATATTTGCGTTGTATAATTCTTCCAGGCACTTATGTGCCTTCGCGCATATTCAACAGGAGGACGCGATATGTCCATGTTTGTGTCGCCAGATGACACTGTCGAGTATTCCTTTTACTGCAAGATGCAGGGCTACAGGATCACCATCCTGGACATAGAAGACTGGGAAAAGCTCGATGAAGAGAAGCGGCAAGCCTACGAGAAGCACAAAGTGGTTTTCAAACCGCTTACGTGGGGAGCCCAGACAGAATGTCGCAGTGCGGGAATCTATGAAAATCCCGAGACGGGGTTTAGAGAGTGGGACGGCGAAAGATACATCCTGGAAAAACTTTGTCGGGTGGTGGTCGACTGGGACTTCGTCGATGAGGACAAAGACGGCGAAAAGGTCAAGGTTCCAGTGAGCCGGGAGGCCATAAGACATCTTCATCCGGCTTTTGGCGACCATCTCGTCAGGGTCTACGACAAGAAAACCGAACTGACGGAGCAAGAGGAAAAAAACTGATTGCCTCGGCGCACCAATACTTCCAGGCCCAAGAAGAGGGCAAAGGTGACGTCGAGTGTCCGCCGGAAGTCGTAGAACTGTTGCTCATGGAGAAGTTTAGCTGGACTCCACAGCAAATCGCCGGAATTCCGCTGAAAAAGATCAGAGAATTGTTTGCGATCATGAATCAGCGCCGGGTGACGATTGAACAGATCGAGGAGCAAAAGAATTTGCGAAAGAAATTGCTAGAACGAGGCGGTCCCGGGGGGCTTAGGATAATGAAGGAAGACGGCACCCTTGAGCGGGTTCAGGAACTGGGACAATCCCAAATGTATGGCGAATGACAACAACAGAAAACGAGGAATTGAACTATGAACAACGGCATATTCGTCTCCGAGGAGCAGGACACCTTTGAACTTTCTGCGTACTACACTAAGGAGGGCGACTTCAAGGTCTACAAGCCAGATGAGCTCTCCGACGAGGACAAGGAAAACCATTTGAAGATGGCCATCAGCTTCGTGATGCCTGATTATGCCAAGTCAAGGGCCATCATGAGGCAGAGCACGGTTTACATGGGGGGGCAGAGCACGATCGATTTCAGCGTGCTTCAAAATTCGATGTTCGAGGTTCTCGTAAAAGGCTGGGACCTGAAAAACGAGGAGGGAGAGGAAATCCCCTTCAGTTTTGAAAAACTCAGCAGGATGCGTCCTGACATAGCTAGGTGTTTTGTTGAACAGCTGGTCAAAAAACTCACGGACGAGGGCGTGTACGACTCGTTGCTCGTCAGCTAGGGGCCTGATCGACGACGTATTGGGTCTTTCCGCCAAATTGCGGAAGCCAGACATAGCGGCTTCGGCGCTGTCTCCATTCGTGCGCGCGGCGGCCAGAGGCGATGGGGGTGCAAAGGCCGCTGAGTTTCTCGAGCGCGTTAATGATAAAGATATCAATGACGCGGTGCGTTACTTCGATCTGGGGGGCGAGACGGTCGTCTTGCGGGGGTTTCCGGCAGCCAAGAAAAAATTTCTGAACGGTCTTGTCTATTTCTTGTCTTATAAGCGGTCGAAAGCGGAGAGAGAGGAGAAAGAGCGCATTCTTGAAAGCGCCCAAGTCAGCATGGCTGGAGCCGATCTCGCGATTGCCGAAGCCCTTGAGGCTGCTAGCAAAGCAAAAAAGAAGATCTGGAGCGGACATTTGGAGGAGGCCGCCGACCATTTTACGCGGGCGTTTCGGTCCGCTCAGCTGTTCGTTTCCAAGTTTGTTGACGAAGTGGAGCTTGGCCAGAGTACGATTTCGGTAGCTTCGTCGATTCGGAAAGCCGCTTTGAGCGAGACTGCGGTTCCCAAAGGGCACAAGAGGGTTTACGATCCTCTTTACCAAGCCTTTGTTAGCGGTGTAAACGAAGGCATGCAAGCGATAGAAGGGGAGATGCCGCGTGAATTTAAGGCCGCCGTTCAGGCGGCAGAAGTCCGTAGAAGGGTGTCGCAGGGATTGGCGAAAATCTTCCATGATACATTCGCTTCGGGGTCTGAAGTGTTTTCTCAGTTCCTGCGGCGTTATGATCCGGCCAACGTGGCGAAGTTCAGCAGGCAGTTTGCTCGATTCGGGAATGCCGTAGCTGCGGCCGCGATGGCTGCGGCATTGCATGCCGAGGCAGAAAAAATCAAGGATGTTGCCGCCAAAGAAGACGGACAGGTGCAGGCTGAAAAGATCGCCATTCGCGGCTGGGAAAATTGGCAATCAGAAATTTCCGCCGTACTGGGCGAAAATTTCGTTTCCGCTATCGATTATTATCTCTCCCAGGTATATCCTTCCGACGCTTCTAACAGGCGGGCAGCCGACAGCACCCTGAAGATGAGCCCTGCCGAGAACAAGGCGGTTTTGGACCAGTTTTATGCGGCCGTCAAGGATTTCTTCACGAGCAGGCTAGCTCCCAGCGGAACGAACTACGTGCAGCAGATGTTCCAGCGGTTTCCGGACTCGAACAGCCCTTTCGAGTGGTCTCTGAAATGGATGGTGGCCAAGCACAAAGAGGTTGCGAAAAAGCCTGACAAAACCCTTGGAGACATCGAATTTCTGAAGCTTTATGCAAATTCCGGATTTTCGTCGGCGGCTCGAGGCGGCTATATGGCTGTGGCGGGAGAGGCTGACGCCCTGAAGAAAAGCTGGGTGGCCCAGCAGTTCGGCGGCGCCGCCCCCGACGATCCAGACGTTCGCGACTATACTCGTCGCGACCGCAGCGATGCTGTCGGTTCCGTTGTGCGGGGCCTGATAGCCCTTGTGCAGCAGGGGGCAACTGGCGAAACTCTCAAGGAAAAGTCTATTTATGCCAAGTCGGACATGCTGGTGAAGCATGCCGCAAATCTCCCGCCGATACCGCAACCGCCCGCGAGCGTTCTTCCGCAAGAGGGGCTTGTTCCGTCTGGACAGGACGGGCAGCAATCCGAAGCTCCCGTGCAGCCTGAACGGCAGCAGGAGCAGCAAGGACAGGATAAGCAGGAGCGGAAACAATTGCAGGTTGTTGGCGGAGGAGGTATGAAGGCCCTTGCCAGGGCGGCCCAGATTTTCAAAGAGCTTCGTTCGTCCGCTCCTCCTGTGAAGGAGGAGGAAGAACGCATTTGGCTGACGCGGGAACAATAGAGCCTAAACTTTCGGGATCAAAATAGATCATGGCAATCGATACGGGCATCCTCACCCAGATGGACCAGGACATGCTGAAGGCCATCGGCACGGTCGACGGCTTGACGGAAGCCATGAAGACGGCCGGGGTGGCTTCCGAACGGTATGAACGGTCCCTTAAGGGCGCGGCGAACTCGGCGCGCACGCTCGTAGAGCAATATGGTCCGATGCGGATCGCGTTCGACTTCTTCAACAAGGGCATGAAGGAGCATGTCAAACAGCTCAAGGAGTCGGCGAGGCAGTCCAATGCGGCAAAGGTCGAAATGAAGGCTTTCGAGCTGGCTCAAAAGGCAGTCGCATTCCGTAGCGAAAATCTCGCCGGCAAGCTGAATATGGTTGCTCAGGGTGCCCAGAAGGTGGGGCGGGGCATCAATGCGATGACCACTTTTCTCAGCAAGAATTCTGCGCAGCTAGGCAATGTCCGAGATTCGCTGCTGAAGTATAACAGGGCTGTTTTCGAGACGTCCAGATATTCGCAGGTTTTCGGCCGGAGCCCGATGTTCGACGAGGCGACGTGGAACCGGGCCCAGCGCGGCATTACGCTGACCCGAATTGAATTTGCCAAGTTGCAAGGCACCATGCAGGAAATGTGGCTCGGAGTTCCTCCGATGGGCCAGGCTTTCGAGGACATGCTGAGGACGGTGCAGGAGCGCTTCGGGTATACTGCGGGGGCGGCTGAAGACGCTGTGAGGCGGCTGACCGAAGTGCAGGCGGCCATTCCCGGCATTGTGGATCAGGCCAGGCGCTTGGAGCTTATTGAAGACAATCTCGATCCTGATCGCATCGCCAAATACTCGTATGCCGTCAGCAAGCTCGGCGTTTCTTGGAAAAGCACTATGGCATTTGGCCTCTTTCAAATGCCGACCACCGACGCCCAGAAAGATCTTCTTAGGTTTGAAAAAGCTGTGGAGATGAGAAATCAGGCAATTGTCGACACGAACGTCAAGATGGGCAAGAATGCCGAAATGGTCATGATCGGTATTGAAAAAAGCATGGAAAAGGTGGTTCGCTCACTCGACAAGATGGTTAACAGGTTTTCCGCCGTGCCGAGCATTTTGATCGGCCTGAAAACCATAGGCATGACCAGCATTGTAGGCTTGACGTCTCAGGTCCACGCGCTTTCGGCGTCCTTGCAGGGGGTCGGCGTCAACGCCGCACGGGCCAGGGGTGCGCTGGCCGGCATGGGGCAGGCCAATGTCGCAGGGGGCGTCAGCGGTGGAGCTGGCGGCGGCCTGATGAGGGGGCTCGGTGTTGTTGGCTTGGCGGCAGGCGCTGGATACATGGCCTATCGGTCTTTCAGCCAGGCAGAGGAGGCGAAGAGAATGGCCGCACTGCCCGGTACCGATCCTTGGGAAGCCTATCGCGGGCGTCAGCAGGCAATGGGATCTAGCAGGATGGGTGCGATGTGGACTGGCGCTGGCGCTGGTGCTCTCGCCGGGCTCGGTGCGGGTTCTGCAGTTGCGGGCATTGGCGCGGTTCCCGGAGCCATAGGCGGAGCTGTGATCGGCGGCATTGGCGGCTATATGACTGCCGAAGGTCCGGCGGGAGAGGCCGAACAGGAAAGAATGGTCAGGGCTATCCGCGGCTTGCACACAGCTCGTGCCAGGGAGGGCTTCGACAAGGGGATCGAAGTTGATGCTGCCAAGCTGAATAGTGAAAAGGAGGTTCTGCGCGTTGTTAGAAGTCAGAAAACCGAAAAGCAGCGGGTTTTGGCCGTTGACGCTCTGATTAAGACGCAAGCCTATACTCGCGAAGAGCTTCAGGAGAAGCTCGGCGCCGGCATCATGCGGGAATATGACGCCCACAGGAAAATTCTGGATGCTGCAAAGAAAAAGGCGGAAGCCAACATGGAGGGTCTGCGCCAGCACCAGGCGGAGATGAAGCTGTTGGAAAACATACGCAATGTAACGCAGCAAACTGCCCAGGCGACCGCCCAGATGAGTCAAAATGCTGCCCAGACCGCGGGTTCGTGGGCTCTGGCCGAAAGGGCCGCCAAGCAGGCTGCCGCAGCCCAGGCCAGAAATTTTGAGGCGACGAAGGAGCAGATGAGCTCGCTCGGCCGATTTATGGAGGAGCGCGGCCAGACGGCGATGATGTCGGCTTTCATGAAGCCGATCGGAGAATTGACGGACCTTAAGGGGGAACGGAGGGAAATGCTTGCGGATGCTCTGTCTAGTTTGGAGGCGGCCAAACGAACGGGCGATCGGACGGCGCTGGATGCCGCCCGAAAGGAATACAAGCAAGTGCTTGATACTCTGGGCATTGACGGCAAGCGCGTGAAATTGCTGGGCCAGATGGCGGAGACATATGGCGACATGGCAATCAATGCCGAAAAGGTGAAGCTCGAAGCCGAGGCTGAAGCGGCGGCCCGGGTGCGTGCCGCGTCCACGCTAGATCGGGCGACGGCTTTCACCAGGTCGCAGCTTGACACCTTGACAAAGCAGCGCGGGCTCATGCAGGCTCAGACCGAACTCGTCGAGGCTACGGCCGCAGGCTATGCGGTGTCTTATGAATGGCGGAAAAAAATCTACGACATGACCGTTCAGCAAATCGGGGCCGCCAGGGAGCAACTTGCCGAACAGCGACAGGCTACGCAGGCGGACTTGAAGTCTGCATACGCCAAAAAAGAAGAGGCGGACACGCTGAAGAAATACGGGCTGAACCGGCAACTTGTTTCACGTGCCACCAGGGGGGATCAGGCGGCGGTTACCCAATATAATCGCAGGATGCGGGAGGCTCTCGACAAGGAAACGCAAAACAGGGCGGTATTGTTGCAGGTTAATGCGAGCATGACCGAAGGTCTCGAAAGAGAAATCGGCTTGCGCACTAAGATAACTCAGCTTCAGGGCGAGCAGGTTAAGCAGGCGATGGCTCTTCGCGAAGGCTATCTTGACGTCATCGTCGAAATGTCGACCAGCGCCGATCTGGTTTCGAAGCTGATTCCCGACGCGCAGCGAGGCTTGGTCAGCTTGCATGAAATGCAAACGGTGGCTTCGGGCGGTGCGTTCGGCGGCGCGCTGAGGCGGGGCTTTGTTTCAGTCAGCCCGTACGCGGAATCGATGGATGTTGCAGGGGCGGCCCCTCAGTATGGGGCCGGCCGTTTCAAGAGGCCGCCCACAGGGGGAATCGTGGCGGCTCACCTGGAACAGCTGGAAAAGGGCGTCGAGCGTGAGATGACGACGGGTCCTGGCACCTTTGCCGGCCAGCGCGGTTTCGAACAAAGCGGCCTGCTGAGCATGGTGGCGCCAAAGAAAATGTCCATCAATCAGCAGGATGTCGATGCCAATAACGCTGCAATCTTCATTTCTGGTAGCGCTAGGCTGCAATACGCCGGAGAACCCATTCGGGGACAGAAGGTTCCCGCAGGCGTGCCGACGGTGACCACTGGCGGGGGCGCCATGGGCAAGGCTCGCGGCGGCATGATCCCTGGAACGCCTTCGGATCGCGACAACCTTGTGGGGATGGTGGACGGAGCGCGTCCGATAGGATTGGCTTCCGGCGAATTCGTGGTGAACGCGAGGGCGGCTAGGCGCTATCAGGGTTTGCTGGAAGAAATAAATGCCAGAGGCGGCACGCCTTCGTCTGCGGGCGGTCTTGCTGGCGGGGGCATTGTCGATCAATATCTCAAAATGGATAGAGACACTTTGGCTTGGCATGCGCATCGGGGTAACCAACAGGCTCTCGCCGCGCTTGCCATAAAGATCCGTGAAGATGATCCCGGCTTGACGTCTGAAGAAGCCAATCGCCAGGCAAAGTATTTTGCGAAGGGCACAGCCGGAAAATTGTTTGCCCATGCTTCTGCATGGGCCGCACCAAAATTGAAGGCTGGCTTTATGTTTTCCCAGGGGCCTGCTGCTATGGCGGCAACTGGCGCGCTTGATTTTGCGTTTCCTGCAAAGCCTGTCAGCCAGTCTTACTGGAAGTATCGCACGTCTGTTCCGGAGGCGTTGTCGGCGCATGGGGCAGAATTATTTTCCACGTCCTTCGACATTGATAAAGCACCAACATTTGTTTCGGAAACTGCAGGTCTGAAGCTTTCTGGAGCCGATATTAGGGAGGGGATGAGACTTAGAGCTGGTGATTCGCAAAAATATCACGGCTGGCTTAACGCACAGAAATCTTTGGCCAAAATGCCCGATTATCAGATCCGGGGGGCCTTTGCGGCGGAAACAACGCGACGCGTATTTACGGGAAGCGAGGAATCGGCGCTCCGCTCTAAATACGGGATAGCCGGCGAGAAACGAACGTATTTTCCCGGTCAAGAAGGTGGATGGACCACATTTCGCGGGAGCAAGATGACGAGCTATCGCGGCCTTGCGGAAGGCGGCATGGTCGACCCCTATGGCCTCGGACTTCGTGCCGGACTTACGATTTCTGGCGGCATGAAGATCGGCACCCTTAATCTCAACGGCAAAACCATCGGCCAAGATTTGCAGGGCGGTCTAGGTGATGAATGGAAAGCCGCGCTGCAGAACGCCAGCGGCTGATAGCAGCAGATGTCTGATGATTTCGGCAAGTATGTCAACTATCCCACTTATCCGGGCTTCGGGCCGTGGACCCTCACCGCGTATGAGGCCGGCATTTCCGGGGATTACAGAATAGCGGAAACCAACATTCCGACGGGGCAGTTCGCCGACAAGCTGGAGATTTTTTCGGACTCCTACGATGCGGGCGGCTGGCTCGGTCCGATCATTCCTGTTCCGAGCATGCTGTTTACAGGAATGCCCTACACAACAATTCTGACGTTTCGCGGCAGCTACAGAAACTGGCTGAATACCGGCAGATCGGTGCTGATTACAACCCCCGATGGCGGCGATACCGTCGGCAACAGGCCTCCGACTTATCACTATCAGGTGCTGGACAAGTACAAGGAAGTGGTCCACTACGGATTCGACATGCTGATGCTGGCTCTCGTGAACGCTCTCGGCCAGGTCAGGATCCTGAGGGTCGATTCGCTGTTGCCGTATCTCGAGCACCGGCATCAGGGGGCATTTGAACAGTCTGTCATAATTCAGGAGCGGATAAGCTCGGCGGAAGCGCAAAGAGGCACGAACGAGATTGTTGTCGTTCCTCAGTATCTCGGGGATGTCAGCGTCCGCCCCCAAGATGGGCTCAGCATTTCAGCCAAGGTGTGGGTGCCGCCCGCGAAAGAGACCGAAGAAGGAGGGGGAACTTCATCCGAACTTGGCTGGGAAGAATACGAAACCATGGAGCTCACCGTGGTCAAGGCGGATGCTGATGGCAGGCTGACGGCAGACGGAACGCCTTTCGCAGACGCCATAAATTCGGGTACGTTTCCCGATCTTGCCGGAGGTTTCCTGCAGCTGGAGACTGCCATTCAAATACGCGATCCGGCCATGCTGTATTCAGAAATGGACAGGAACGGCACCTATTTCCAGGAAACGCAGCTAGGATTCGAGACCAGAGAACAGTCCGTCAGCAATTCCGCCGATGCCTATAAGGGCATCTATTACGATGCCTCGCTGATTTCGGCGACGATTGAGAGCGAGCGCGTCAGCCTTCTCGACTCTATCGAGATCAGCGACGATATCGAGCAGGTTCGGCAGGGGCAGCAACTTTTTCTGGAGCTAACCGCTCAGCAATATGCCGTGGAGTCGAAGGAGGCCATTTTCGGGACTCTTTCGGAAGCCGGCAACGGCGAAGAGGCCACAGTCGAAGTCGGCACCTTCGATGAGGAGGCTGCAAAGCTGAGAGAGAGGGAAACGCAGCAGGCGGGGGGCGAGGAGACTCAGCAGGAAGACGCCGACGAAGAGGGCGGAGGATCGGGGACGGATACGGCAGTCAGGCTGGATGCCGCAGTTCTCGCGCAAATGAAGGCGTTGGAGTCGCTGACGCTGTATCTGAGAGCTGACATTGACGGCGCAACGCTTTCAAAAAACAACTTTCATGCCGGCACGCAGGCGGGCAACTACCTGCTTGCCGAGGTCGACGGAGCCCTCAGTGCATACCGGATTGCGAGCCATCCGAGGAACGAGATTTTCCAGCTCGTTGCGGATTCGGCAACGAGCACGCTTAACCTGTTCGACCTGTTGCTTGAATATGAGCAACAGAACTTGTCTGTCAGGTCCGACAGGTTTTGGAATGTCGTCGACATCATGACGAACCTGAGTTCGGCCAATCCGTCGTTCACGGCGGGCTGGATGTCGAACGAGATCGTCGCCGTTCGCAAAGAGGTTCTCGACGATGCCGGCGAGCCGCTTCCGGTGGAGGGGGGCGGTCTTGCTAGAAGCGTAGTCACGGTAAGGCTCCGGGACGACAACTATTATTCGAGAGGCGAGCTTCTGAGGTGGCTGGAAGATCCGGTCGCGGAGATTGTGGTCAAGGCATGGAAGAAGTATGACGGGTGGCGCTTTCAAAAGCTCGGAGCGGAGTTCTCGAGATCCTACTCCATTCTTGACATACGTTCCGGCGCGGAGGACGAGGAATTTGAAATCGTCCTGACGGATACGCTCGCTGACGCGGACGAGATTGCCGAGGCAGAAAAAGGCAGGGCTTGGTGGATCGGCTTTGCGCCGCCTGTTCCTTCGTCCGACACCAGGCTGAGCTATACCGGAACGCCATTCTTCTGGCTCACTGCCGCTTTGAGCACGAAGAGCGAAGAGACGGGCGGCGATACGATTGCTTTCGACGGCACTTATGTCGGCTCGCCGCTGGCTGTCGACCTTCAGGAAGATGCCGTTCTTTCGCTGGTCGAGGACAATCCTGTCATTTTTCCGAATGCCGGGGGAGGTCCGAATTTTTCGCTGATCAAAGTCTCTTCCGTCAGGGCCTTCAAGTATCTCGCCTATTCTGAAGACGATGCCAGAGACACCGAATTCGTTTTGTATTCCAGGGATGACGATGTCTCCAACGCCTTATATGTCAGGCAGGGAAGGCTCGACTGGCTTTACGATCTTGACGAACGGCTGGTGTACATAGGGGATATCGAGTGGGTTCGGGGAGAGAAGATTTCAGGCGACGGAGCTTCTCCGCAGATCGTACGGGTGTCCGAAGCCGACTTGGGAAACAGAGACGTTGTGGCGCTTGGCGTCAGAAAAGACATCCATGGCGAGAGACCGGCCAGTATTGAGGGCAGCTGGCTTAACACGCTTTGGCGCCTATATCACGGGGACAGGCTCATGGGGTTCAGGTCGACCACGGGACGCGAGAATTCGATATATACGCGGGCGGCAAATCTTGGCGTACGGGCGGGCATCAAGGAAATGCCGTTCTATCAGAATGCGGAATACTTTGCCGAGGACAGGCTGGTCACCTATGAAGTGGCGGGTAACCGGCAAACTGGCGATCCCGATGTGGGAACTGGCAATCGGTTCACGTTTTTGCCGGTGTTCCAGCGAAACGCCAAACATGCCAGTTTTGCAGAAGCCGTGCTGTTCGAGACGGCTTCCGAAAACGCGGTGGTCAGAGAGGCTGAAAGCCAGGCCATATTTCCGTGGATTGGCGGCCAGCGGATTGTGCTCGCAGTTCAGCCGCAGTCCTTCTTTGCAGAGGGGGATTCGGGGGTGTTCGAAATTGTTTCGGGCACTGAGAGCGGCAAGGCTAAATTTGACGCTTCTCCCGATGAAGAAATAGAACTGGCTGAACGGGGCGTTTTTTTGATGACTACGGCCGATAATTTTAGAACTTATTCGGGCGGCATATTTTCACGGCCGACAACTCCTCCTGCGTCGACGGCCGTGTCCAAGAATACGTTGTACAGATTTCCCCATCTTCTAGTTCCGAATATCAGCAATTGTGCCTACGCGATGTCCGGGGGATTGCTGGATGTTGTCGGATATTCCAAGATGCGCGACAGCTCGGACAACGAGGTGCTTGCTTTGGTTCACTACAGCGTCAATCTCGAAAAAACGTTCAACGTGCCCGCATTTGCCTACAATGTCGGGGGAGACATTGCATTTACCATGTCTGACGTTCGTTTTGGCCCCAATGTCGTGCTCAGGAATGCGACTACCGACGAGATTGACGGCGGCGTCCTGTACGAGGGACTCGAAGCCGAGCCTCTTTCTTTGGCTACGTCGGACACCGTAAAGATCCTGTTCTTTCAAGCAGGGGCGAGATTCGAGTGCGCGATATGCATGGACGACGGCGAGCGATGGTCCTATTACGACGACATAGAACTTGTGCGCGACGGCGCACGCGCGGCGGCCCCGTCGGCCGGCATCGTGGGCGACGAACTGTATTTGTTCTATGTCGTGGACAGGGCCGCGCTTTATTTCAAGCGCATTTCAGTGCCGAATCTCGCGAAGTTTCATCGGCGCTACATCGATGGCAAGAAGAGTTCGGGGGAGACCGACGAGGCCGTCAACAAGCTGAAACAGGAATTCCAGCTGCTTTTGGACAATACAGAAAGCGTAAAGGTAGCTGACACTTTCGAACAGAAGGTCGCGTTCGGAGTGAACAAGAGAGGCCTTGTCCATGTTGTCTATTTTGACAGCGACGGGCTCGTAAATGCGGCCGACTCCTCCACCGAGGGTGTCGAATGGAACTCGTCGCCCGTAAACTTCTGAGGTAATTATGCCGGCAGAAGATCTCGGCAAAGTCCATGTGAAGGTTCAGCTCAGCGACCAGATTCCGGGAGTGATCAGAGACGCCGAGAAGGTTCAGCACAACTTCCTTTGGGATTCCGCGTTGCTTGCGGCAGGCAATTCCACCATTCAGAGGGAGTACGGCACCGCTGTCATATCGCTGAAAGGCCCAGACAATTCGCCTCTTAGCGCGGCAGTGATTCCGCGTCCCACCTTCGAGCCGAGGGACAACTATTTCGCAGACCGAGTCAATGACTCGGAGACTGATACCGGCAATACTTACTGGATTGAGCAGTCTTGGGAAAAGGTGCCTCACTATTTCGGGGAGCTTGTCGCAGATCAGGACAGCAAGGCTCCAAAAGAGAATCAGCAGAAGTGGCGATCCAACGCGGAGGTCATGGTCCCCTCTAAATATTCCGAGGCTGACTATGACGCGCAGGGAATCGCCTATAAGGGCGAAGGCTATCAATCTTCAAAGGAAAAATCCACACAGGACACTCCTGACACCGAGGCTGTTGAGGAGGAGCAGGAAGAGGAACAGGAGGCCCTAACTCCAGAGGAACAGGTGGAGGAGACGGAAAACTTCTACGTCGCAAGACAAAGTCAGTCTCTTCCCGGCGTTTGGTGGTGTGTCAAGTCGAGAAGATTCAAGCGGAGCGGATGGCCGTTCTGGATCGTAATCAGGCCGTCAAGCATCAACCTGCGCAAGGGAAAGGCCAAACGCGCTCTGCTTTCGGTCAAGATGAGGCGCAATGCCGAAAAGACCAGAAAGGGCGCGGATCAGCCGGAAAGTCTCGGAACTGTCGAGCTTGTCATCGACAGTGTCGGCGGCGTCTATATCTACTATTCCGTTCTGAATCCCAAGTCGACCAGCACTAAGAAGAGGCCGGCTGGCGGAGGGTCGCAGCAGGAAGCCCAGTCGGGTTCGAATTCGCAATCAGGAAATGCCGAAAACGAGTCGAAGGGCTCTACCGGCTTTATTCAGCTCGGCTTGACGGGACTGTCCGACGCCTTTGCTAGCGGCGAGGAGATCCGTATCGGACTCATGCCCATCATGGGACGCCTTTGTGTCTATTCCGACATATCCCAGTTCCAAGTCGTTCAGTTCGTGGGCACCAATGACGCTCTTTTGCAGTTCGACCTGACGGAATCGACCGCCGTAATAGCCGGCTATGGCTGCTCTGCCTCCGTATCGGCATTTCCGATGACCTTTTACAAGCGCGCATGGATGACTTTGCCCAAAATGGGCAAAAAGGGAGTTCAGGGGCAGAAATTTCCCCCTCAGGATCAGGACGGCATCAAGGAGGGGGCCTTGGCCGACGGCCGCCTGATCAGCGTGCCAATTCCGAAAGCGAGACTGGACAAGGCCTTGGCCTCAAAGGGCGGCAAGGGAGGCGCAGGCAAGCTGTACGGGGCGATATTCAGATATTACGGAGAGGTTCTGCTCGATGCGGACGACCGTATTGCCAAGGGGCGATGGGACAATACAAAACTGACTTTTTCGCAACCGTGCTGGGTGAACGGGATACTGCATCCATGGGGCAAGATACATCTGGTCAGACATCCGCCCAAAGAGGGTTTCGATCCGAAAAACGCGTTTTGGCTTGTGTATTTCGAGACTCAGGAGCTTGACCGGGTTCCGATCGACCCTTCAACGGATGCCAGTCTTGAAAATGCCGATGCCGTCGAAGTGGGCGACGTGGGTTTTCCGTCGCTTTATCGGATCATGTCGCACAAGCCCGTAGAAAGGGAGTCCAATCCGGTGGTCAGAGCCAACGAGGTTGTCGACATCACCGACGACGTCGTGTCATTCGGCTTTGACATCAATCTTGATAGTCCGCGGCCCACATTCGTGCAGAAGAGCGGTACCGTGCGCGTTTTCAACACGGACGGCCAATACTCGCAATATTTGTCCAGGGCCCGAGGAATAAAGGTCTGGGTGAAGTGGTCGCTTAAGGCGCTTTCGGATAGCGATAGCGAGTTTGGCCAGCCCAATGGAGAAACGTTTACCGACGACGATCTCGTTTTTACCGGCATTGCCTTTGGGCGCCAGAGCAGTCAGGCTCCCGGCGAAGAATATATCAATTTCGAGTGCGAAGACCACTGGCACGTGCTGGACAGCGTACAGATCAAAAACTCCAAGTTCTATGACGGATTCTATATCGGATCCGTCGTTGACGACATATGCGCCTTGGGGGGCATCGATTTTTCGGACGAGGTGGACAAGAGCGAGGGGACGAGAGGCGGCCCAAAATACTACTATCTGGGCCAGGGAACTGTCTGGGACAAGCCGCTGTACAGGTTCAAGGGCGATACGACCTTGAAGGACTGCATTCTTGAAACCATCAAGCCCTTCGAGGTGTATGTGGCCTTCGACGGCAACGGAAAACTGCAAATGTTTCCCGTTCCAGGCGGATTCCTGTTCAACAAGATCAACAGGAAGTGGAATCCCGACGTCAAGGAGACTTATTACCTCGACATTGATTCGCCCGAAAGACCGGAACAGCTCATTCTTGACGGCATTGAGATATCTTCGACTTTGAGTTCCAGCATATATAATTCGGTAGTCATTCTTGCGGCGAATCGGAGCACAGGAGCCCTCATCATCAGGAGCGCGGGAAACGAAGAGTCGTTGCTGAGTCCTAATTCCGTAGGATATTTGGGCTTTCTTCGGGAAATAAGGCTGCAGAGGCCTGACCTCGGGAATTCCGCCGCCGTGCTCAAGTTCGCCGAGATAGTCCAGACGATGTACAAAAAACCCGGTTTTGAGGTGGAATTCAATACCGCAGGTCATATTCCCCCCTTTATTCCGGGGGAATTCGTAAGGCTGCAGAGGGACGACAGCGAGCTCGGCGGCAATTTTGATCAGGCTGGCGATTTCGAAGATCCGGACGATCCCGACCTGTTCACAAAAAAGTTCAGGGTCACCAAGATAGCGCATTCTTACGAAGCGAGTCAGAACAGATGGACCACCAAAATTGCGGCCTATCAGGTGGAATCTGCAGACGTGGCGTTCGACCCGAGTCAGCAACTTCCGCAAGAAAGACCGCCGGAGGGGGAATAGATGCCGAACAAAGTTGAACAGATGATCTCCGGCATAGCGAAGAAGACTCTTCCAACTGCCGCCTCTATTTTTCGCATGCCGGCAATGACAGACCTTATCGCCGACAATGTCAACTTCGGCGAAGAAGGTTTGAATCCCAGGGTTGTCCCGGACGATTCGGGCAAGAAATATTTTGCCTTCGGCATTTCCAGATGGAAGTCCAGCGGAGCGGATATCATAGGGGAATAGGTCCATGGCGCGGGAAACCGAAAAATACAAGCTGGGGTACTTCGAGAACGGAGACGCCGCCGACGCCGACATAGAACGGCCGCGGTGGCTCACTCTCGACAGACAGATTCTTGGCCTGTTCGAAGTGCTCGGCAACGGCGTTCTTTCGGGATGGGACCTCATAACTAGCGACACGTCGGAACTTAACATTACGGTTGCTGCGGGATCCGGCCACATCAACTATGTTGCGGCAGAAACTGAAGACGCCGTAATCCTTGAATTGCAGCCCAGTTCTCGAAACTACATTTATGCAGGACTGGATGTTGACAGCTACTGGACGGGATCGGTCATCTTTTTCGTGGAGACCGCGGTCAGCGACGATGACGAATTGCTTTATCTCGGCTATGTCGACACCGATTCGGCTTCGGCGGAAACCAAGATTCTTGCCATCAATACCGACGGCCGGCAGAGCCTCAATTTTCAGGATGCAATTCTTGAGCTCGTCAAGGCGCATAGGCATCTCGGCGGCACGGACAGCCCGACGAAGATCGACTTGGAAACAGATGTTCAGGGATTCTTGCAGCCGACGAACATGGCGGATCTTGACGCCTCCCTGATCCTCAGGGGCGTAATCGACATCAACCGCATCCCCAAGATCGACCACATCGAGGATCTTGTCCATCAGGGCATTCTGACGCATGCCCAGCTCGACACCTTTGTGCAGCTTCTCGACAATGTCGGCTCCAGGCTAATGGGAGAGGTGTCCACGGTCAACCTCCTTAAGCTGATTCTGGCTCTGAAGCACGCATATCCCACAATTGACGACTATTTGGTCAACGAGCTGGCATTTATTCCGGGCGTCAGTCCAAACGACGTCGTGGATCAGGACGCTACGACGGCCATTGTCGACTACAGAACTGCCGCCGAGGGCGGAACGCATACCATCCGGGGTACGCCGGCTTCGGCGGCGGTCACCTATACGAAGAGATGGGACGAGAAGGCCGAGTTCGAGGAAGCCGAAAGAAGCGGCACGGTTGTTTTCGGCGACTCAATAATGTTGTCTACTTTGGAAAACAGGGCTTTTGTCGACGATTTTGAGAACGTAAGCGACTGGGAGACGCAAGTTGCCGAGTCGAGCGAGGTCAGCGCGGCCTTCTTCGTTGATTCCACAAAGAAGACCGAAGGCGATTCCAGCGGCAAGCTTGATGTCGGAAGCGAGGACGCCGAAAGCATCCTTTTGCTTACAAAGACGTTCGACCCGCAGGATTGGACTTCGTACGAGAAGCTGGTTTTCCAGATTTATTCCGAGAGCGCTGAACACGGCGACATCTATTTTTTCCTAACGGATGCCGTTGCCGGCAGTCAGAGCTCGCATCAGGTGGTATTGGAGCGGAATCAGCCAACGATTGACGGACAGACGTTCGAAATTGGCTGGAGAGAGATCGTCATTGACGTCTCTGCGCTGACGAGATCCGACGTTACAACGGTCGGATTCTATACTTCTACCGATGCCGGATGGGATACGGAGGCGCCATTTGCTCTGAATGTCGACAACATGTTCGTGACTTCCGGGAATCTTTTCCGCGGTAGCGGTACGGCCAGATTTGTTTTCGGAAACGAATTTCCGCATCTTTTCAGGGCCGTAAGATGGGAAGCGTCAATGCCGTCCGGGACGTCGATCAAGGTCAGGACAAGGGTGGCGAACGACGAAGACCTTCTGGAAACGGCATCGTGGTCTTCCTATATCACGTCGAGCGGCGATTCGATATCGTTGCCGTTGGCGGGGAGCCTCTACAAATACATACAGCTCGAAGTTCTCGAAGATAGCGATGAAGATCGCAAGCATTCCCCTCAGCTTAAGGCATTGATGCTGGATAGCACGGCGACATCCGACGAATTCGGATTCGTTTTTAACACTTCTGATTCTTGGAAGGACGGCTTTCTGCACAACATTGACGCGGACCGCGTCGAGGGAAGCATCACGATTCGTTATGTTGGCGACCTCGGCACTCACGTTTTTGGCGCTGACGGGTCGGTAAGGCAGCTCAATTCCGATCTCAGTAACAAGTTGGTGGTGTCGGGCACTGCGGCTCCCAGGAGCTTCAAGCAGATGGTCGCCCAGGAAAGTGCGGGATTCGGCGATCTTGTAGCCGTGGACTTCGGCGTCGACGGAACGTTTCTGGTCGCGGACCCCGACAACGACAGGGTGCTCGAGCTGGACCGGGACGGCGACGTGGTCTGGGGTCTCATGGGCGCCTTTCCCGAAGAACCGACCAATCCTTATGACGATGTCGACGACGAATCCGAGGAGGACGTCGAGGATGAAGAGAATGAAGAAACGGCTTCGGAATCAGCTGAAAGTTCTTCTGAAGAGGCCACCGAAGAGAGAACGCTCTATCCCGTAGGATGCTACTATAGCGTTGCCAACAGCCGTCTGTCCATCATGTTCAACGAAAACGTGGCCGACATCTACGAATCCGGCAATCTCGACATCACCAAGTTCGTTCTCAAGGCCGGACCGCGTCGCGTCTATCTGGGAGAGGACAACGCTACGGCGGAGCTGTTCGGAATCGATCGCGAGCATTCCTCTGCCAGCGTGACGGGCGAATTCTTTCCGACGTCCAGCGTGTTGCTTGTTGAGCTGGCGCAGGCAGACGCTGTCGCCATCAACAATGTCGGCGAAGCTGAAGAGCCCGTGCTGAAAATCAGCGCCCCCGACATAAATGCTGTTGTTGCATCGTCGTCGGCCACGATTGAATTCAATGTCGACAATGCGGAATTCGGCGCGGAAATGGGCGTCAGAGCCGTTCTTGACGGCGGAGCCCCGCAGGATCTCTATGAGATTCCCGAAGTGACGTATACCGGCCTTTCAGACGGCGGCCATACCATTACCGCTGTGCTGATCGATGCAGACGGCAATGAACTGACCTGGGAGGCCAGCCACACGCAAGTCTCTTTCAGGACGGCGACGGGGGCCTATTCCGACCCGCACGTGACTGTTACGACGCCGGTCGACAATCAGGTTCTCTCCAGTACGGCTCTTTCCGTGGGATTTGCGACCGTCAATCTGCCGGCCAATGCCAAGGTCAAGTATTCCGTGGACAGCGGCGCCGCGGCCGAATGGACTGACGGCTCGCCAATCGCCATTTCCGGGCTTGCCGCGGGAGCCAGAGAAATCAAGGTTTTCCTGACCGATTCTTCCGATGTGCCTTACGGCAACGAATTTGCTTCGGCGACATTCGAAGTGGTCGTGCTTAACAGGAATTCAGTCCCCTTTTCGCTAGTTGCATACCAGGATGCGATCAAGAGCGCGACGGCGGTCGGCAATCTCGAGACGGAAACGTCCATCGAGACGACGCCTGTCGAGATCGCGAATGTTAGAGCGCCCGTTGATATCAGGGCGGTGGTTTCCGACAGGAGCACGGCTGACGCCCAAGATTTCGACGTCGTTGTCGCCAAAGTCGCAACTCCTTCGTATCCCAATTACTACAGCGAGGAAGGGGAGGGTTTTCTCGACGGACATAGCGTAGTCCAGTTTTCCAAGTCGGGCGACGTCGTTATGACGGTAAACGACGCCTTGATTGCCAGAAACAGGGAAGAGGCTTCGGAATATTTCGGCAGCGTGGAGAAGGGCATGGGCAATGAGTTCCTCATTGGAGACGCCATCAATCGGAGAGCCATCGTCGCCACGGTCGACGCTGCGGCGCGGACGACGTCGGTGGTCTGGGAATACGAATCAGACAGAATCGTTTCGGACTTCGCCAAGGTGCCGGATTCCGAATCGGAAATATCCATAGACGAAAACGGGTTGCCAAAGGAAAATTTCTATGTTCGCAGGGATACGCCGGTCACTTGGATAAACAGCACATCGTCGAACATCAGGATTCTGTCGGGAAGTACGACCGCCGAGCAGTTTGCGGCCGATCCGGATTTCGGTCTTTTCGGCTCCGAATTCGATTCCGGAGTCATGGCCCCTGGCGAAAGCTATACCTTCCGGTTCATTAACTACGGAACGTTCCACTTCTTCGTCTGGCCGTTCATTGACGCTGGCGTGATGTACGTCACCGAAAGCCCGGTGTCTCCGGAAGACAAGTTCATCGTTGTCGAGAACGGTCCTGCGGCGTCGTCGTATGCCAGCAGGGTTGTCCGAATTGACGCTTGGGGCAACGCCGAATGGAGTTTCGGCGAGACGTTTCTCAGGCGCGTCAAGGACGCAAGGCCAGTATCTGAAACAGAAGTAGTGGTAACGGTGTGAGCATCCGAATCCCCTACGGCCTCTCGATTGCCGCAATTGCGGCCGAGTACGTCGACATAGCCGTCAGCACTGAAGCGGACGGCAGGTACGGTTTCATTTTCATGTACCGGAAGGAGTCGGAGTCCGAATGGCGCTCCGACGCCGTTGTCTCGTGCTCGTCCGCGAAACGCGTCAAACGCAATTCCGTGGAGGGCGTCGAGGGAGACTGCACCGTCCGCTGGCATTTTGCGGAGAACGGTCTCTACGCTTTTGACAGAATGGTTGTGCAGGTCCGCCCGGAAGCCGGCTTCGAAGTCAGGTCGGCGTCGGGCTCGGGCTGTCTTGTTTCCCATTTTGTCGACGGAATCGGCATCTATGACATCTCTTCTGACGCTGCGCCTGCCGCAATAGCGGACGGAAGCGTCACTTGGAACGGCGACATTATCTATTCCGGTGCCGGCGACGAATCCCGTCTTATGACTTTCGACTGGGACGGCGAGACCAGAATTCTGCTCGCCGATACCGCGGGCAAGGTCGTCGAGCTCAAGACTTCCGGGGCCGTAGTAAACGAGCTGTCGGGAAACGTGCCGGTATTTTGCGACTACAACGACGAGGACGGCTCAATCTGCGTCGCCTATTCCGACATTCCCGACGTCAGGGCAATAGCCTGGAAAAACGCCGGGGCGAGCCTCGAAACATCGGCCAGCTTCGGCTCGGTGAACTTCAGTTACGCTTCCGCGATCGGCGGGAGCCTGTCGGACCTGAAGGCGGCCACGTTCGGAATGACCCAGGACATGCTCTCCATTGTCGACGGATCGAGCATCAAGGTCGTCAACATGTCGTCGGCTTCCGAGACGGTCCGTTCGTCCATCTCCTTCGAGACCTCGCAGTCCGGCGTCTCGTCTGCGACCATGTCCTTGGGGGATCTCAGGTTTGCGATGGAGTACGGCAACGGGCGCATTGCCGCAATTGCGGCTGGCGGGTCGGAGCTCGTCCACGGCGATTCGAGACTCTCCCACGAAGCGTATCAGAGAAGTCTCGGGCCGTCCGCGGCCACGCCTATTCACAGGGGGCTGTTCGGAGCCACTGCCAACCCGGTGTCTCCGAGGGGGGCGCTGACGCTGAAAATCCTGAATTCGGCCGCTCTCAGGCGTGCGGCGATGTCTGAACTCCGCAGAGGCCGCGGAGCTTCGTATCTCGGATATATCGGCGAAGACCAGCACCGCGCGGCCATTTGCGGCGACATTCCCGAATGGGGATTCGAAGGGGTCAGTCCGCAGACGGGAGGCACGCAGGTTCTTTCGGCCATGACGGGCCAGCAGATCAGGGTCGACGTTCCGTATACGCAGAGGATAGGCTATGCCGTCGACGGGGACCAGACGACTCCGGCATTCGTGACCGAAAGAGTGTCGGTCGTGCTCCGCAACCTGTCTACGGGGACGGAGGAGACGGTGTTGTCCCCGATCGTGCTGACCGGCGATGTCGACTTTTCGTTTTCTGTGCCCGACGCCGACGAAGATTCCTATGCGTCAAGTCAGATTTCAGGCAATCACGGCGAGTACGTACTCGAAATATCCGTCGAGGAGAGGTATTACGCCACTGCGTCCCTTTCCTCGCAGACGCTGCCTGGCAGGGAGTACAAATACTATGTCGGCCTCGTCGCGTACTGGTGGCGCCAGACGCTGAAGGAGACGCAGGTCTCCGAGTCGCCCGTTTCAGACTGCGGTTTCGAACTCGAGAACTACAGTCAGACGGCCGCGGAATTCTTCGACGAATGGACGGTCTTTCCGCAGTTCTACAGGACAGTGGGGGGCGCGGCCGTCGAACCTACGGACGACCAAAAGGCAGTCATGGTGTTCGACAGCGCCCATGCCCTGCTGTCGTATTCGGCGGGGACGTGCCCCGGAAGCTCTCCGGTTGTTCCCGTTCTTGCCACCAATCCCGCTTCCTATGAGCCGTCCTCGGACGATCGCGTCGAGAATCTGGCCCGGGCCGACACTTCTGCGGAAGAAACTCGTTCCGCTCCGTTTTACGGCTTGCTGGCCGACCCGCAGAGCTCGAACGTCTTTGAGGACTTTCCTGCTTCTGCGCCGGGATTGCAGGACGTCAGGGACTCCGCCAGGATGCTGTTCCTTGACGGCGACAGCTTCAGGCATGACGAGGGCCCGAACGGGATGTTGGTGCTTTCCGGGGCCACGGCCCCCTCTCAGGTCCAGCCCATCCTTCTCGACGGCTCCCGGAATCTTTCCATAGAGCTTGACGAGACAGACTTGGTCGTCGGCAATATAGGCTTCTATGCTTCGCCGTCGGCGACTAGCCCCGTGGGACAGGGTTCCTACAACGTTGTTGTGGCGTTTTCCATGTTTTCGGGTTCTCCCTCGGGCGTTTGCATCGGATTTTCGGTGGACGGCAGCCCTGTAGTCTCCTACGAGGATCCCACCGGCGCGGCCAGGCAGTTTAATTTTGGGATCTCGTCACCGCTGACGGCCTCGTCCGTGCTGAAGGCTGTCATAGTGCTTGAGGACGCCGACGGCGAGGAACACCTGTATCGCGCGAGAGAATCTCTCGCGGAAAGATCTGAGGAGTCAGCCATAACTGGCGTCACATTGCTTGACGACAGGGTCGGCCGCACTCTGCATGTCGTGTACGACGTTGACGCCAGATATGATTTTGTGCCGGTGACGGTAGACGTTTCCATTACCTTCGCGGGCAGCAATTTTATCGGCGTGTTCGTCGGCGACGTCGGAGAGGTTTTCCAGGGGGCTGGGCGGAAAGCCAGCCTGAGCTATGCGGAACTCGAAGACGAGAGCATGGATTCGCTGGCGACTGTGACGCTGTCCGCCACCGACCCGGTGACGGGCGTTGTTGTCGGCGATACGACGGTCTATTTCTACCTGCGCCCTCCCGAGCAGCCGGTTTCGCCGTTTGCCTCGGTTCCCGAATTCCTGACCCGCAAGTACGAGGCGTCGTCCGGAGCCTCCTCCTCGGCGGCTCTGCTACAGGTCGCCTCGTCTTCGGCCGCTGCGAACGTCAAGGACGACCAGGCTCTTCCGGTTGTCGCCGACATGCGGTTTGCCGTGTCGAGTTCGAGCTGCAGTAGTTCAAGCAAGTCGCTTTCCAGCTCGAGTTGCAGCAGTTCGCAGTCCTATAGTCCTTCTAGCTGTAGCTGTTCGCTGTCTCTCAGCAGTTCCTGCAGTTCGTCAAGTTGCAGTTCGTCGAGCAGTTCAAGCTCGTCCGGTTCCGAGTCTGTGAGTTTCAGTAGCTCTCTCAGCTCGTCGCAATCGACCAGTTTTTCGTCCAGTTCGTCAAGTAGCTTGTCCGAATCGGCGAGCCCGTCTTCGAGTTCGAGCTCCAGCACCAGCTTCAGCCCGTCTTCGAGTTCCAGTTCCAGTTCCAGCGTTAGCTCGAGCCTGTCTTCGAGTTCCAGCTCGAGCCTGTCTTCGAGTTCCAGCTCGAGTCAGAGCGCTAGTTCCTCGTCGAGCTCCAGTTCGAGCTCCGAATCGTCCAGTTCCAGTTCCAGCGTCAGCTCGAGCCTGTCTTCGAGTTCCAGCACGAGTCTGTCTTCAAGCTCCAGCTCGAGCCGGAGCACAAGTTTCTCCTCCAGTTCGAGCTGTAGCTCTAGTGCCAGTGCGAGCCTGTCGTCCAGCTCGAGCTCCGAATCGTTCAGTTCCAGCTCCAGCTCCAGCTCCAGCTCGTCGGGCGCCTTGGGACAGATGATTCTGCTGTCAGGCTGGCAGGTCAACGGTTTCATGAATCTGTAGAGGTCAGAATGGTTCGGATCACGAATAATAACAAGAGCTGCTCGACCTGCCGGAGACCCCATATATGGCCATAAGAAGGGAAGAACTTCACGTCACTTACAGGGCGTGGGACAAATCCGCCAATGCCGGCATTGCCGGCGATGCCGGAAACCACACTCTGTACTTGGTCCGCGATGGAGTCGAGACGTTGATCTCGAATTCCATTACGGACTTGGGCGACGGCCAGTATCGCGTTCTTCTTTCCAAGGACCAGATGGATGCTAATTCGGTAACTCTGCGTTCCGTCTCCTCAACACCTGACGTCATCATCTATTCCGTGCTGATTTTAACCGATCAGGGCCTGACGAAGCAGATCCTGCAGATTCAGAGTTCTTCTTCGAGTTCCTGTAGTAGCTCTTCTTTGTCCAGTTTGTCCTCGAGCGGCTCGGATTCGTTCTCCTCTAGTTCTAGCAGTTCTAGCTCGCAATCGGACAGCTTGAGTTCCTCCAGCAGTTCCAGTTCCAGCAGTTCCGGTTCTTTGGAGTCCGAGAGCCTCAGCGGTTCTGGCAGCTCTTCGAGCTCCAGCAGCTCCTCGGAGTCTCTGAGCTTCAGCAGCTCAAATAGCTCTTCGAGTTCCAGTAGCTCTTCGGAGTCCGAGAGCTTCAGCTCCAGCAGTTCTAGCTGCTCGTTGAGCTCCAGCAGCTCCTCGGAGTCTCTGAGCTTCAGCAGCTCTAGCTGTTCTTCGAGTTCGAGTAGCTCTTCGGAGTCGACATCTTTCAGTTCCAGCAGTTCGAGCAATTCGCAGTCTTCGAACAGTTCTTCGAGCAACAGCCAGTCTAGTTCCTCGAGCCAGATCGTCTTCGACTCCGACACTGTCCTTCTGATGCATGGCGACGGCGCCGACGGGTCGGCGCAGATTCCCGACGGGGCCATCGAAGCCGGCTATCCGCATATCCTGACTCCGAACGGCGACGTCCAGATAGATACCGCCCAGAAGAAGATCGGAAATGCCTCCGTGCTCTTCGACGGGACTGGGGATTATTTCACTGTTGCCAGTAGTAATGACTTCGACTGGCGGTCGGGAGATTTTACAGTAGAGATGTGGATCCGCCCAGCGGCAGTGGAGGTAGATGAAGAATTTTTTACGATTGGCTCTGTTGATTACGAATCGTTGGGTATATTCACTCTGTCTACAGATTCAAAAGTTCATGTGGTTGCGTCTACTGACGGTAGTTCATGGGATGTTGGACTGGAAGGCGGGAGTTTATCAGCTGAAACATGGCATCATATTGCTCTTGTTCGAGATGGTTCGACATTTCGGTTGTTTGTAGGCGGGACACAAGTCGACACAGACACAAATGCCGGCAGTTTGGAACTGAATAATTATTCAGTAAAATTGGGAGCGCACTATGAATCTGATCCTGAATGGTGGTATACCGGGCATATGGACGAGGTTCGTCTTACTAAGGGCATAGCCCGCTACACCTCCAATTTCGATCCGCCGCTTTCACCCCTGCTTCCGAGCGCGAAGGACGAGGATTGCGTCCTGCTTCTCCACTTCGACGAAGCCGATGGAGTGGCTAGGGCTCCGGATTATGCCCTCGGCGGCAGCGCTCCGCATGAGGCCACTTTTGTGGTGACGGCTCAGATTGATACTGATCAGTACAAGTTCGGGCCTTCCAGTCTGCTTCTCGACGGAGACAGTGACTGTTTGAGCATACCGGATAGTGATGATTGGTACTTTGACGATGATTTCACTATAGAATTCTGGGCGAGATTTACGAGTCTTACTGGCGATCCGGTACTTTGTGGCCAGTCTGTTGATGCAACACATCGTTGGATGTTTTATTGGGAGACTGACAGGCTGAGGTTCTATGTGAATAATGGTGGTGCGGGCGATTCGGCTTTAGGTGATGCGTGGACGCCGGATTTAGACACATGGTATCATATAGCGGTAGTTTTAGATGGTTCTAACTATAAGTTTTTTGTTGATGGGATTTCAAAAGGAAGTGACACTTGCTCTGAAGCCCTGGCTAATTTTGCGGCACCCTTATTGATAGGCGCTCGCGATCTTGGTACGCCGGATCGCTTTTTCGACGGTTGGATTGACGAACTCCGCATCTCCAAGGGCGTAGCCCGCTATACATCGAACTTCACGCCTCCGACTTCGAAGCTGACCCAATATGCCGGAGGCGACTCCAGTTCTTCGAGTTCGAGCAGCCTCAGCGATTCCAGCAGTTCTTCGGAATCCCTGAGCCTCAGCGGTTCCAGCAGTTCGTCGAGCTCCAGTAGCTCCTCGGACTCCCTGAGCTTCAGCTCTAGCAGTTCGAGTAGCTCCAGTTCTTCGGAGTCCCTGAGCTTCAGTAGCAGTTCGAGCAATTCGCAGTCTTCGAGCAGCTCCTCGAGCTCCAGCGAGTCCACGTCCCTGAGTTCTTCGAGTTCCGGATTCGGCGCGTCGCTTCTCGCCTCGTTCGATACCGGCGGCAGCGTGCCGAGGCATGTCGTATCGGCAGTTGGAACGGCACAGCTCGATACCGCCCAGAAGAAGTTCGGGACGGCATCGGGACTATTCGACGGCAACAGCGACTATGCATCCATACCGGATTCGACCGACTTCAACTTCGGCACCGGCAACTTCACTATCGAGTTCTGGGCGCGGATCAACTCCAAGATCGAGAACGCCAGATTCTGCGCCTTCACGGAGACCTCGGCGACTCGGCATGCTGGTATCTACCACAATACGACCGATGGCATCGGGTTCCAAGCCTATGATACTGGCTGGTCGACTGTGGTCAAGTTCGACCAGGGATCGGACGACTGGTCCACGGATACATGGTATCACATCGCATTGGTGCGCAATGGCAGTTCATGGAACATCTATCGAAATGGCACTTCCGTTGCGAGCACGACTGATTCCAGCGCGTTGCCCGACTACGGCAGTTCATTTCTAATTGCCGCCAGCGAGGGCGGCGGGGGCGGTCCCAATAGCTTTTTTGATGGCTGGATCGACGAGTTCAGAATGTCGGATACCGCCAGATATACCACCGGTTTCACCGAACCCACTTCTCCATTCACCCGCGACGACGACACCGCCCTGCTTCTGCACTTCGACGGTTCGGACGCATCGACAAGGTTCATCGACTCCGCAAGGCCCGAAGATGGCGCCTCCGTCTCGCTGTGGCCCGATGCCTCCGGCGCCGACATCGATCTCTCGCAGGCCAGCGGATCGAATCAGCCGACCTATCGCCGCAATCAGGTCGGTGGACATGATGCAGTAGAATTCAACAGCTCCGACCCAAGCTACCTGCGCGTTGTCCGTCCGGCTCTGAATCAGGCACAGACCATATTTGTCGTGGGCCAGACCGACGATACATCAAGCTGGCACCAGATGATCAGCACCGGGGGCGCCGCGATCTACTGCAACATCAACTCCGCCAACTGGGGCTTGTATGCAGGCGCCTCTGTAAACTCCGGGCAGACTGCCAACGATTTCGTCATCATGAGTGCCGTGGTTCACAACTACGATGATGTCGAACTCTACACGGACGGTGCCAACAAGGTGACCGGGGGTGGCTCCGGCTGGATCAACAATGGCGAATTGATCATCGGACATGCCACGACCGAGGGATTCAACGGAATGGTTGCGGGCATCCGAGTCTATGACGAAGCGCTATCCGATGCCGAACGCGAATTCGTCGAAAGCGAGCTTGCTCAAGAGTATTTTGGTTCATCGAGTTCCAGTTCTTCAAGTAGTTCCGAATCGTTGAGCAGTTCGTCCAGTTCGAGCTCTTCTGAGTCGACATCTTTCAGTTCCAGCAGTTCCAGCAATTCGCAGTCTTCGAGCAGCTCTTCGAGCAACAGCCAGTCCACGTCCCTGAGCTCTTCGAGTTCCGGATTCGGCGCGTCGCTTCTCGCCTCGTTCGACACCGGCGGAAGCGTGCCGCGGCATGTCGTCACCGCCAACGGAACCGCACAGCTTGATACGGCACAGAAGAAGTTCGGGACGGCATCGGGACTATTCGACGGCAACAGCGACTATGCATCCATACCGGATTCGACCGACTTCAACTTCGGCACCGGCAACTTCACTATCGAGTTCTGGGCGCGGATCAACTCCAAGATCGAGAACGCCAGATTCTGCGCCTTCACGGAGACCTCGGCGACTCGGCATGCTGGTATCTACCACAATACGACCGATGGCATCGGGTTCCAAGCCTATGATACTGGCTGGTCGACTGTGGTCAAGTTCGACCAGGGATCGGACGACTGGTCCACGGATACATGGTATCACATCGCATTGGTGCGCAATGGCAGTTCATGGAACATCTATCGAAATGGCACTTCCGTTGCGAGCACGACTGATTCCAGCGCGTTGCCCGACTACGGCAGTTCATTTCTAATTGCCGCCAGCGAGGGCGGCGGGGGCGGTCCCAATAGCTTTTTTGATGGCTGGATCGACGAGTTCAGAATGTCGGATACCGCCAGATATACCACCGGTTTCACCGAACCCACTTCTCCATTCACCCGCGACGACGACACCGCCCTGCTTCTGCACTTCGACGGTTCGGACGCATCGACAAGGTTCATCGACTCCGCAAGGCCCGAAGATGGCGCCTCCGTCTCGCTGTGGCCCGATGCCTCCGGCGCCGACATCGATCTCTCGCAGGCCAGCGGATCGAATCAGCCGACCTATCGCCGCAATCAGGTCGGTGGACATGATGCAGTAGAATTCAACAGCTCCGACCCAAGCTACCTGCGCGTTGTCCGTCCGGCTCTGAATCAGGCACAGACCATATTTGTCGTGGGCCAGACCGACGATACATCAAGCTGGCACCAGATGATCAGCACCGGGGGCGCCGCGATCTACTGCAACATCAACTCCGCCAACTGGGGCTTGTATGCAGGCGCCTCTGTAAACTCCGGGCAGACTGCCAACGATTTCGTCATCATGAGTGCCGTGGTTCACAACTACGATGATGTCGAACTCTACACGGACGGTGCCAACAAGGTGACCGGGGGTGGCTCCGGCTGGATCAACAATGGCGAATTGATCATCGGACATGCCACGACCGAGGGATTCAACGGAATGGTTGCGGGCATCCGAGTCTATGACGAAGCGCTATCCGATGCCGAACGCGAATTCGTCGAAAGCGAGCTTGCTCAAGAGTATTTTGGTTCATCGAGTTCCAGTTCTTCAAGTAGTTCCGAATCGTTCAGCAGTTCGTCCAGTTCGAGCTCTTCTGAGTCGACATCTTTCAGTTCCAGCAGTTCCAGCAATTCGCAGTCTTCAAGCAGCTCTTCGAGCAACAGTCAGTCCAGCTCCTCGAGTCAGATCGCCTTCGACTCCGACGCTGTCCTTCTGATCCACGGCGACGGCGCCGACGGGTCGATTCAGATCCCCGACGGGGCCATCGAAACCGGCTATCCGCACATCATTACTCCTCATGCTGACGCCCAGATAGACACCGCTCAGAAGAAGGTCGGTAATGCTTCGCTGCTGTTCGACGGCACCGGCGATTATGTTTCGATACCGGATTCTGATGACTGGGACGTGACTTCATCCGACGCCACTATTGAGATGTGGATCCGCGTAAATTCATTTCCTGAAGTCGTTGGGCATTTGATTGGGCAGACAAGTACCAGCGAGGAGCCTCATGATGAAAATTGGTTTATCTATCTCTACTCAGATGGAAACATAGGCGTTGGCAGAAATGGCGTGAACGAGATAGCCTCGACGAGCCAGCCGGTGGCTTCGACGGGCGTCTGGTATCATGTGGCGGTTGTCAGGGTTAATTCGACTTCTACAACCACAATCTATGTCAATGGGACCTCTGTGGCTTCCGATACGAAGGCGGTGTGGAATGCGGCTTCAGAAAGTCTGCGAATCGGCTCCAGCGGTGCGGCATATGGATTCAATGGCCACATCGACGAGCTTCGCATCAGCAAGGGCGTAGCCCGTTATACATCGAACTTCACGCCTCCTACCGTTCCACTTCATCCTCACGAAATCGATCCCCATTGCGTTTTACTTCTCCATTTCGATGAAGCGGATGCAGCTACTCGTATTCCGGACTATGCTCTCGGCGGCAATGCTCCTCACGAAGCGACATGCAACGCCGATGCTCAAATAGATACCGCTCAGAAGAAATATGGGGATAGCAGTTTATTACTTGATGGAACAGGGGACTATTTGAGTATACCTGATAGCGACGATTGGGATTTTGGAACTGATGATTTTACTATTGAGGCATGGGTTAGATTTAATTCTATTGATTCCAAGGTGTACGCTATTTTAGGAGAAGGGAGGGGTTATTCCGCAACAGGGCCAAGGGAGACTGGGTGGAGGATAGTTTACAATGGAACAAATGATGATTTAGCATTAAGCAGATATGATGGTGGGGTTGATGAAAGTCTTATAGTAACATGGGCTCCCGCCCCTTCTGCGGACACTTGGTATCATGTAGCTGTTTCAAAAGAGGGTGATGATGTTAAGTTTTGGATAAATGGATCTCAGATGGGCGCGACGAAGGATGCAACAGGTATTACTTACGATAGAGCGGAAAATACTGGCGTATATATTGGATATCATGAAACTGGGGTTGGTCCAGTAACAAATTATCTTGACGGCTGGATCGACGAGCTTCGCATCAGCAAGGGCGTAGCCCGCTATACATCGAGCTTCACGCCTCCGACTTCGAAGCTGACCCAATATGCCGGAGGCGATTCCAGTTCTTCGAGTTCGAGTAGCCTCAGCGATTCCAGTAGTTCCAGTTCTTCGGAGTCATTGAGCTTCAGCAGTTCCAGCTGCTTCTCCAGTTCGGAGTCCTTGAGCTCCAGCAGCTCGGAGTCGACATCTCTGAGCTTTAGCAGCTCAAGCTGCTCTTCGAGCTCGAGTAGCTCCTCCGAGTCGGCGAGCCTGAGTTCCTTCAGCTCTTTCAGTAGCTCCTCTTCCTCGGCGGGGAACAATCCTTGCGTCTACCTCTGCTCCAATGATTCGCAGGCGGAAATTTTCACGGACGGCACCGAACCCGACGACAATAAGTTCTGGTGCTACACGAGCGGCGAATATAAGCCTTGCTACATGAACGGTACGACAACGGCCGCCGCTGCAACAGACCCCTGCTTCGTTGAAGACCCCGACGGCACGCCTACTGTGTGCGATGATGTGGTGGTGGATTACTTCAGCGATGATTTTAGCGCTGGCTCAGTGGACGGTTGCAGGTGGGAAGACTATTCAAGCGGGGCTGGATCTTCTTCGATTGTGGGCGGCAAGCTGCGTTGTGCGCCATCCACGGTGAATACTCCCGGCATTTGGCAAGGGCGCAAGTCCAGGCACCCGGACTTCAGTGGGGACTTTGAAGAGACAGTTGACGTGACCCCTCAGACCATTCCCACGGACGGCAGTTGCAAAGGTTATCTATACGTCAACTTGGCCGCGTCCTTTTTTGGCATCGGCTACGGCTATGGTGACGGTGATGCCGCATACAACATCCGATACTATACGGGTGGCGGCGGAACGAACATCACCGTAGGCAGTCAGGCATCGCTATCACTGCGAATCCGGCGGGTAAGCGGGACGGTTTATTTGGACTATGACATTGGCGCTGGCTGGGTTAATGCGACTTCCGCAGCCAACAGCAGCGACGTTACCGAATCCGGCCTTTACGGCCACACGATTTCCAATCCAGCGACATCGCCGGTTTGGGACTTCGACAACTTCACTATAGAGACATAGATGGACGGCATCGAGACACATCGCAGAAAGCTGAAGGCCCAAGGCATCGACCCCGACTGCATGGGCGCTGAATACTGGCGGAACTACGCAGCCAAAAGCCGGGCATTCCGGCTGGCTCGCCGCCAAGGCAAGCAACCGAAAAAACGCGACTGCCCCGGCTGTCGCATCAACACCGAAGAGGAGTAGATGGCCATCACCACCCCGCATGATAAAACTATTTCCCCGGCTTTAACAAAACAATTTCGCCCGCTACATCTAGCTGCTCGTCGAGTTCCGAGTCTGGGAGCTCCAGCAGCTCTTCCAGCTCGGAGTCGGCCAGCCTGGGGGCGGAGTAGCGGATGATAAAGGTGGGTTCAACAGGAAAAAAGAAGAATAGAGAAATCCCCTTCGAGCTGAAATGGCGATAAAAGGACAACAGCTTCACGTAACCTATCTGGCTTGGAATACGGCGACGAATTCCGGCCAGGAAGGCGACGGCGCGAATCACTCTCTCGAGCTGGTGCGCGACGGCGTGGAGACGTCCATAGCCAACGCCGTTACGGAATTCGGCTCGGGCACCTATGGCGTCCTGCTGACTGCCAGTCAGATGGACGCCAATACCGTCGTCCTGCAGGGTTCCAGCTCCACAGGCGATGTCGTGCTCCACCCGGTGATCATAGTGACCGATCAGGGGCGCTTGAAAGAGATCCTGCAGTTGGAATCTAGCTCAAGCAGTTCTTCCTCTGCGTCGCTGAGCTTTAGCAGTTCGTCTGGCTCCGAGTCGGATAGTTGCAGTTCTTCCAGCTCTTTCAGCTCGGAAAGCATTTCTTCGAGCTCTAGTTCCGAATCGGCATCCCTGAGTCAGTCGAGTTCCAGTTTTTCGGAGTCGGCGAGCTTGAGTTCCTCTAGCAGTTCCTCGGAATCGACTTCGTCGAGTTCCAGCAGCTCTTCGGAGTCGGAAAGTTTCAGTTCCAGTAGTTCGAGCGGCTCCGAATCTCAAAGTTCCAGCAGTTCTTCCAGCCTCTCCAGCAGTTCCTCTAGCAGCTCCTTGGAGTCCCTGAGCTTCAGCAGCTCAAGCTGCTCTTCGAGCAATTCGCCGTCTTCAAGCAGCTCTTCGAGCAACAGTCAGTCCAGCTCCTCGAGTCAGATCGCCTTCGACTCCGACACCGTCCTTCTGATCCACGGCGACGGCGCCGACGCCTCGGTTCAGATCCCCGACGGGGCCATCGAAGCCGGCTATCCGCACATCATTACTCCTCATGCTGACGCCCAGATAGACACCGCTCAGAAGAAGGTCGGAAATGCCTCCTTGCTCTTCGACGGGACGGGGGATTATGTTGCGATTACGGAAAATCTGGACGATTTTGAATTTGGCTCCGGACAGTTTACGGTTGAAGCATGGGTGTATTTGGATGCATCTATAGGGTCGGCCAATTTTGCTATAATGGGAAAGGGCGGGGGAGGAGCCGGTCATGGCTGGAGAGAAACAGATGGACATGAATGGGTACTCTATTATTCGGCGACAGGAGATTTTGGCAATGCCATTCTGTTTGCATATAATGATCCGGAAAAGGAAGGGGATAACGGCTGGAGTTGTTTAGATACTGATTTTGCACCTTCGGCGGGCGGTTGGCATCATGTAGCTGTTAGTCAAGATGCTTCCAACGTTAGGGTTTATTATGATGGCGTGGAGAAATATTCTGGATCGGCGATTGAGATATTTAAGCCAACAACATCTGACAAGATGTACATTGGAGCCAATGCAGAAGTTAACGATCCATTCGACGGTTGGATTGACGAAGTTCGCATTTCCAAGGGCGTAGCCCGCTACACTTCGAATTTCACGCCTCCGCAGTCTCCCCTGCTTCCGAGCGCGAAGGACGAGGATTGCGTCCTGCTTCTCCACTTCGACGAAGCGGACGGCGCCACTCGCATCCCGGACTATGCCCTCGGCGGCAACGCACCTCACGAAGTGACGTGCAACGCTGACGCCCAGATAGACACCGCCCAGTACGAGTTCGGCCCGTCCAGCTTGTTGCTTGACGGGACTGGAGATTATCTGAGCATACCTGCAAGTATTGATTTTGATCTTAGTTCTGTAAATTGGACATTTGAATGTTGGTTCAGAACAACAAATGCCACTAAAGATCAGAGATTGTTAGATATTGGAACCGCAAATTATCAAGCACTTGATATTGGAATTGATGGCAATGGCAATATTTTTGTAGTCGCTTCAACTAATGGATCAAGCTGGACAACCAACTTGGTTGGTTCCACCGCAATCCAAAGCGATACGTGGTATCACGTTGCTGTAGTTCGCAATGGCAGTACCGCAATTATATGGTTGGATGGCAATTCTGATGGATCTGCAGCAATTGGAACGTTTAATATTGATAGCAATGTTGTTAAGATCGGCAGACACTATAGTTCGACAGAGCTTGATTTTGCTGGCCACATTGACGAACTCCGCATCTCCAAGGGCGTAGCCCGCTATACATCGAGCTTCACGCCTCCGACTTCGAAGCTGACCCAATATGCCGGAGGCGACTCCAGTTCTTCGAGTTCGAGCAGTCTCAGCGATTCTAGCAGCTCTTCCAGCTCGGAGTCGACGTCCCTGAGCTTCAGCAGCTCAAGCTGTTCTTCGAGTTCTAGCAGCTCTTCGGAGTCCCTGAGCTTCAGCAGCTCAAGCTGTTCTTCGAGTTCTAGCAGCTCTTCGGAGTCCCTGAGCTTCAGCAGTTCCAGCTGTTCTTCGAGCTCCAGCAGCTCTTCGGAGTCGATATCTTTCAGTTCCAGCAGTTCCAGCAATTCGCAGTCTTCAAGCAGCTCTTCGAGCAACAGTCAGTCCAGCTCCTCGAGTCAGATCGCCTTCGACTCCGACGCTGTCCTTCTGATCCACGGCGACGGCGCCGACGGGTCGATTCAGATCCCCGACGGGGCCATCGAAGCCGGCTATCCGCACATCATTACTCCTCATGCTGACGCCCAGATAGACACCGCTCAGAAGAAGGTCGGTAATGCTTCGCTGCTGTTCGACGGGACTGGGGATTATTGTACTGTTCCATATGATGCCAATTTTGAATTTACTGACTCTAATGTCTGGACGATCGAATGTTGGGTCCGTTTGGCTTCTGTCGCCTCCAGTCAAATTGTTGTTGAAAAAACAGACGGTGGTAGTCCTGCTGATGGATTTCAGCTATATTATCATTCTGGTAGTACAGCTTTCCGGTTCATTACGGATGCAACTGTTGGATTGCAGGGGACAACGGTTATTTCTGTGGATACGTGGTATCACGTTGCTGTCACGGCAGATGGTACTACATTGCGTTTGTTTGTCGATGGAAATCCTGAGGATTCTACCACTACAGATACGCTTACGAATCATGTTGGAAATCTCGTTATTGGATATCAGGCATTTGATTCGTCATTGTATTTCAATGGCTGGATCGACGAACTCCGCATCTCCAAGGGCATAGCCCGCTACACCTCGAATTTCGATCCTCCACAGTCTCCCCTGCTTCCGAGCGCGAAGGACGAGGATTGCGTCCTGCTTCTCCACTTCGACGAAGCGGACGGCGCCACTCGCATTCCGGACTATGCCCTCGGCGGCAACGCACCTCACGAAGTGACGTGCAACGCTGACGCCCAGATAGACACCGCCCAGTACGAGTTCGGCCCGTCCAGTCTGTTGCTTGACGGGACTGGAGATTATCTGAGCATACCGGATAGTGACGATTTTGATTTTGGGTCCGGCGATTTCACGATTGAATGTTGGGTGCGGTTTAATATAGTGCAGGATTGTTATCTGTTCGGAGCATATAGTGATCCAAACGGGTGGTCTATACGTTCCTATCCAGAGGAGGATAGGATAGAATTCTGGTCTGATTGGAATACCAAGAATGATTTTTCTTGGATTCCATCCACTGCCACTTGGTATCATTTGGCATTTGTCAGAGACGGTAGCAATTTGTTGATGTTTGTAGATGGGGTTCAAACTGGCGGAACACAGACGGCTGCCGCCACATACAATAGTGATGGTAGTGGGTTGGATATTGGATATGCTAGTGGGGATCCAACGCCTCGATACTTCGACGGTTGGATCGACGAACTTCGCATCAGCAAGGGCGTAGCCCGCTATACATCGAACTTCACGCCTCCGACTTCGAAGCTGACCCAATATGCCGGAGGCGACTCCAGTTCTTCGAGTTCGAGTAGCCTCAGCGATTCCAGTAGTTCCAGTTCTTCGGAGTCATTGAGCTTCAGCAGTTCCAGCTGCTTCTCCAGTTCGGAGTCCTTGAGCTCCAGCAGCTCGGAGTCGACATCTCTGAGCTTTAGCAGCTCAAGCTGCTCTTCGAGCTCGAGTAGCTCCTCCGAGTCGGCGAGCCTGAGTTCCTTCAGCTCTTTCAGTAGCTCCTCTTCCTCGGCGGGGAACAATCCTTGCGTCTACCTCTGCTCCAATGATTCGCAGGTGGAAATTTTCACGGACGGCACCGAACCCGACGACAATAAGTTCTGGTGCTACACGAGCGGCGAATATAAGCCTTGCTACATGAACGGTACGACAACGGCCGACACGCCAACAGATCCATGCTTTGTCGAAGACCCCGACGGCACGCCTACTGTGTGCGATGATGTGGTGGTGGATTACTTCAGCGATGATTTTAGCGGGGTTTCATACGACAGCTGCCGACATACGCAGACAACGGTATCAGGAACTCCTGTCTTTTCCATGACTGGAAGCGCGCGGCGAATCGCCTGTGACGCTGGAGATGCTGGATGCGATATTGATCGAGTTCCGCTTGATGAGTCCGGCGAATGCTATTGCCAGGTGACGATATCAATTGCATCTTCAACACTTGGCGGGTCAAATCCATCTGCTTTCCCGTCTGCTGAATTCGGCACCTATTATGGCGCGGGATTCTATTGGTCGTCAGGGGTCAAGTATCTTGCTGTCTCTAAGGGCGGCGTATTGCAGTGGAGTACTGCAACTTCGGCAACGTCTACAACGGTCAAGATTGCCAAGGTAATTGACGAGATCACGGAATATGTGAAGATCTATATCGACGGCGACTTGAAGTTTTCCGAAGCAAACTCAGATAATTTGACCAACTGGGTACCGTGCAATGTTGACGTTAGAACTGGGACCGGTTCAGCTGCGTTTGACTTTTCCGATTCTATCATAGAGACATCCCCATGATCACACCATTACCAAAATTGAGGTCCAACCTGGAGGCGTTAGGGCTGGACTTGACACTCCCGCCATGGCCCGAGTATTATAACAATACCTTAATTTCATTGTTATTTCTTGAAATTAAAGAAGGATTTTAAGTTTTTTTGGTTAAAAAAAAGCAAATCAAGCCAGAGAAAACAATGATCAGGTCCACGAAGGTTTCCCTGAAGTATGCGAACACCGGAAAGTCTGAAGAACTTTCCGGTTTCCGGGAAGAATACCGGAAGGCAGTTGCATTCTATATCGACATTCTCTGGGAAATGGATGAGATTCCTAGGCTTCTTCCCTGGGAAGTCACTTCTTCCCTGAATACATGGCTGTCCGCAAGAGCCTGCCAGGCTGCGGCTAAGCAGGCTGGCGGAATTGTCAGGGGAACCAGAAAAAAGCACATGCAGAGACTGCATGTGCACCAAAAACTGCTTGATGCCAAACTCTTCAAGAAAGCAAGAAGACTGCAGAAGATCATCGACAAGAATCCGATTTCCAAACCGGTTCCGGAACACGTCAATCCTGAACTAGATTCCAGGTTTGTTTCGTTCGACTTGTCGAACGAAACGTCTTTTGACGGCTGGATGACGATTTCCAGCATCGGAAACGGATTGAAGATCAAGATTCCATTCAAGAAGACGAAACACTTCAATTCATTGGAACACATGAAGATGAAGACCGGCGTCCGGCTCGGCAGCCGGACGGCGACGATCATGTTCGAATCCGACGTCCCCGATGCCGACGGCGACGTCGTCGGCGTCGACATCGGCATGAAGTCGGCACTGACCGTCTCCGACGGACAGTCCGACATCGTTGATCCCCATGGACATACCCTGGAATCAATCCAAGCAAGACTGTCAAGGAAACAGAAGGGATCCAAATCCTTCAAGAGAACGCAGCGACACAGGACAAACCACATCAACAGAATGATCAACTCCGTCGATCTCGACGGAGTCGGGGTCGTCAGAATCGAAAAGATCAAGGATCTCAGAAGGGGACGTCGGTCTTCCAGGTCGATGTCCCACTGGACATATACCGAAATTTTCGACAAGATTCAGTCGACGTGCGAGGAACGCGGTGTCCGCGTTGAGCGCGTCGATCCCGCCTATACGAGCCAGAGATGCTCGAAATGCGGATGGACGCGAAAGAGGAACAGACGCGGAAAGGAGTTCAGGTGCGGAGCGTGCGGATACGCATGCGACGCCGACCTGAACGCTTCCGTGAACATTTCTCTTGGGCTTCCCGCCATCGGCGGGAAGCGTCGTCGAGGGAGACCGAATCTGAAAGGGTTCTACTGGGCTCCCGAGGTCGGGAGCCTATAGTCCCCGGTGTCCAAAAAGAAGATTTTTCTATTGAATCTTCGACTATAATGATATAGACCCTGAATTCCGAAATCTGGTGCCTACATGGCGTTCGATTCCTTTTTCACCAGTCATTACCGTTTGGCATATTTTGGCGACGGACACATCTACAGCGCCGAAGCCGACAGGCGCCGCTTCGTAACTTTGGACAGGAATCTCGAGTCCTATCTCGGGATCGTGGGCGTCGGCGTGATCTCGGGCTGGGCTCCCGTCCAGGCGTCCGGCCTGTCGGTCTACCTGACGCTGGGAAGCGGTTTCATCAACGGATTCTATTCCGAGAGCGGCTGGACGGTCAAGAAGACCGAAGACGTTCTTCCGACCGACGTCGTGATGACTGAGGACTACTACACCGACCCCTCTACGGGCCAGGTCTACGACCGGGTGTGGTACCGGCAAACCCTGCCCGTCCCGGATGATTCCGACGTGTATCTCTACGCCTTCAGGAACTCGAACTATGTGCTTACAACCCCTTATTACGAGCCTGACAACGTTGATTTCGTTCCTGAGACCTTTGCGGATCAGGATCCGGCTAAGACGGCCGTCGCTTTTGCCTATGCGTCCAGCGAGGCCGCCGCCTCCTCGTCTAATCGGGTGTTTCTTGGGGTCGTTTCTGCCAGGGATGGCGCCATAGTCGAAATTGACACCTCGGGCGTCGACAGTCTGGAAAATATGGAAAAGGCCATTCGGCAGTACGGATCTGCAGTCATAGACGCGCACAAGCACGGCGGCGACGGTCCGTTCGATCCGCCCGCCATACGCCTGCAGACCGATGTCAGGGAAATGTTCGTGTCGGGAAATTCCGATGCCCAAGTCGAGTATGTGGCTCAGAACAGCGAGCACACTTCGAAGGCCGAGGAGCACGAGCATACCTATTGGATCGATTCTGACGGCGACGGCATCACGATATCGGTGTTTGGCGAGGGGGGGTATCATTTTCACGACATCTCGGAATTTTCCGTGGGTGACGTCAAGGGGGCCGAGGGAACTGTCGCGTCGCACACTCATGCGCTCAATCTGCCTGAGACCCGCGACGACGGCTGGGACGCCTCGAGCACATATCAGATATACATCAACGACGAGCCCTACGACGGTTCTTTGGCTACTGTCGATGCCGACGCCAAGACCGTCACGTTCAGCGGCGATGTCACGGTCAAGTTCAGAACCTATGGAATAACTCATGGCGATTTCGAGTTCCAGTCGGTCGAAAAGAGCCTCTACAGATTCATGCTCAGGGCGGCCCTGGCGTACGGTTCGGCCAATCCGGGAGAGACCAACATCATCCTGCCCGATCCTGCCACGCCGATCGAACCGCTCAAGAATCAGGCACTTGTCGGCGATGCTAGGCTTTCTGAAGAGGGCGACGTCTTCACCTTTGTGGATCCCGCAGCCAGCGACGTCGCGGTGACCCTGCTCCAAGAGGCGCACATAGACGAGGTGAAGATAGAGATTTTGACTAATGCCGAGGTCAAAGGAAAGTTGCCTCAGGACAATATACTGTACATTCCGGCATCCAAAATCGCGTCGGGGACGTTCGAGCCCGAGAGGATCCCCCTTCTCGACCATCTCGGTCGGTTTCTGGAGTTGTCTGAGCCTCGCAGTCAGCGGGCCAAGTCCGCGGACGGGCGCCTGTTCGAAATCGAGCGTTCCGATGTTCTCGGCAATGCCAAAATCGTTTATTCCGCTATTGACGACGGGCACGGCACCTATCTCTTGGGAACTTCCGACGGAGTCTACAGAAAGCCCGCTGGCGGATCGTATTATTGGGTCGTCAACGGAGTGCCGGTGGTTACTGACACCGGCGACATCGGGACCCGCATTGTACAGGCTGCGGCGATTTATCAAGCCAAGTCGGGCATCTCGGTGGTGATCGACGGCACGTACGACGCCCAGATAGAACGAGCCGAGAATCAGGTCGCGGGAATAGGCGACAACTATGGCTTCACCGGCAACAAGAACGAGGACGCCGACGGCGGCTTCGACAAGATCTGGCTTTTCTGGGTCGAGCAGTACAGGCTGACCGACTACGGCTATCAGACGACTCGCTTCGAGGGCGAGATCAGGCCCGACGAGGAGATCGTCTTCGAGATCGAGCAGGAAGAGGAGGAGACGGACGAGGACGGAACGGCCGAGGAAGATCCTCCGCGGCTGTTCTTGGTTAGGAACGACTTCCACAAGACGACCGCCAAGAGACTTCTTGCCGAGCAGAGCGCTCCTTCCGGTTATGACGGCAACGTAATCGATCGCTACTATGCGGCTTCGGGACAGCGGCTGACCACTTCCGTGTCCGTGGACCGGGAATGGAAGCTGTTGGACGACGCGGCCGTCACAGGATATGTCTATGATTTGGAAAAAAATTATTCAGGAGTCGTGGCTGTCGGCACTTCCGGGGGCTTCAAGGTTTCCACTAGGTCGGGCGGACAGGGTTTCAGGCACGTTCCCTCTCCCTATTTTGACGCAGAGGCCAGATCCGTTTCCTTCGGATTCGGAGACAGGTTTCTAGTGGCTCTTCGCACGGCGGTCTGCGTTACCGACGACTATGGGGACAGCTGGTTTGTCAGCGATCTTGCGGCTAGCGACATGTTGCACGTCTTATTCGATCCGACTCTCGATGTCACGGATTCTGTTCTCGGCCACTCACACGCGGTTTATGTCGGACAGTCGGGATTTGGCGAGACGTCGGAGGCGGCAGGACACGTACATGCCGTTAGCGAAGGCGTCGTGGGAGTCGCCATGGGACATTCCCATGAGATTGCAAGGACGTTCTACGCCGTTTCGAGGAGCGGCGCCGTATATCGAAGCCTCGACAGCGGCGATACATGGTCCAGATGGGCGGCCGTGCCAATAGAGCATTCGGAATTTGGCGCGGTTGCGGCGGCTTTCGGCAAATTCTACGTGGCGGTCGAAGGCAAACTCGTCTACACGGAAAACGGCAGTGCTTGGAGCAATTTTGCCGAACTTGAGGAAAACGTCTACGGGATGTGCTGGAATGCTGGACAAGACGCCCTGCTGATCGGCGGCGCAAATGCCCTGTGGTCGTTTGACGGCACTGTCTTGACGGTCGTATTCGAAGATGCCGGAGCGCCCGTGCCTGCAGTGTTTGAAGCGGACGTTGAAAAGAAGTTTTCCTGGATTCTCAACAATCTTGCGAATTCCTTCGATATGTGCGGCAGGATCATGTTGGGCACCAAGGTGGATGTTATTGATTCCTTTGATTTCTATTATCCAGAACAGGACGGCTGGTCGGACGGCGTGGAATACGATCTTTATTTGAATGACAGGCTACTGAAGTCCACAAGAAAGGGCATCGACCGCACTGGCGATGTTCATGTTGCCGTGGACAACGTCAGCGTTATCGACTTTTCAGTGTCGTCGATCTTGGCCGCGAACATCGCCGTCGGCGATTCCGAAATAGCTGTCTACAGCGCAGACAGCTTCCCTGATTCGGGGATAGTCGCGATTAGCATTCCGAAGACTGAAAATCAGGATCTTGACCCGACCTATTTCTTTTCATATGAAAGCGTCAGTCTCGGAAACAACAAATTGAATTTGACGGAGCCGTCCAAGGTGTCGGTTGAGGCCGCTGCGATAATCGGGGCGGAGGCAGCAGAGGGAGAAGAGGCGTCAGAGCCTACCGGAACCGCCGTTCGCCTGCTTTCGGCTCTCGGGGCCGACGATATCGTCAGAATCACGGTTTACGAGGGCAAGCTGACCCATGTCGGGACGAATACTCATGCCGATCTGGAAGATGCCCTTCACATGGAGGACATAGGTCTTGGCAAGAGAATGTCGGATGTCTATCTTTCAAACCTCGTTCATTTGACGATAGCGACAAAGTACGCGCTGCCCGCTGTCGACTCTGAATATTCCAACAGCTTCATCTCCATGTTCGATTACAACGACACTCCTGGCGACCCGAACAACATCGACCGCTTCATCGACAGGCGCTCGAGCGATTTGGCCAGCCTTGCGCTCTATCAGACAGCCGCCGACCGCCGGAGATCCTCGTCACTTAACAGATTCGTCAGGTGTTTCGGGAATTTTGAAGGCAGCTGTCTCGCGGCCAGCAACGTCGGGCTGTTTGTCAGCGACTGTTCCGCATCGCTGGAGGCAAACTGGTTCCGTATTGATGTCGACGGAAGCGTCGGGTGCTATGATGTTCTTCAGCACCGTTCCGATATTGTGTATGTCTCCACGGAGAAAGGCATGTATGTCAACGCGGACGACACACTCCTCAGCTGGACACAGCTCGACCCCCAAGTCATTGGCGGAATTCCGTCGAAAATAGCTCCTCGCTGGACGACGCTCGTCGATGAGGAGACGGGCATCGACTACTGGTGGGGCAAGTGGGACGGCGTTGTGAACGAGAACGAGGCCTTGGTCAATACCATCATAGCGTCGGGAGAGGGATTCCTGTCATTCAGCGATGACAGGGGGTTGACATGGCTGGACGGCTTTCTCTACGGGCCTGGCGGAAGCCAGCTGCAAGACATGATTCCGTTGGGATATACTCTGTTGAAAAACGGTAGCATGGCCGTTGCGGCAAAAAAAGCAGACGGTTCCTTGGCGGGAGTCTACGTCGCCACTGGTACCGGCGCGGAATGGAATTCCGTTCATTCGTCGGGCTCGGTTGCGGGAACGGTTGAATCGATGTCTGTGACTGACGACCTGAATGTGCGGCTCTCCGTCGACTACAGGGCGGATCCTCCTCCGCAGCGGGCCCTCGCCGGCAGGTTCTTGGTGATAGGCGACGCTTCCTACAGGGTCGTCACCAATGCGGAAGGCACGATTACCGTTTTCGGAGAATCCATAGTGGACGAGACCAGAACTTCATTCAGCGTGAGACCCGCAGTCATAAACTCCGTTTTCGAAGATTCCGAAAAGCGCCTTATGCTGGGAACCTCTAGGGGGATCCTGTCCGATCAAGGAGGATTTTTCTCGGCCGCCCGGCGCCGTGACGGCCGCATTGTGTCTCTCGGCAACAGGGCGACGATCGAATCGGTCAACATCTCCGGGACAGTCGGAAGCTCGTTTGCGGCCGCCGGAGTCTTGGTCATGACCGCCGAGCTGGACAGGAAGGTGGGGGCCGACGAGCTGAAAGGCCAGATCGTCAGGTTCTACCCGGCTTCGATCGCCGAACAGGAAATAAAGTCGAACGGAAGCAGCCGTCCCGACGGCACCGTCAGCATCACTGTTACCGATCCCGAAGAGGCCGTGCCCGCGGGGTACACGTTTCAAGTCGTGGGAGAGGGCACTAGGCTTTATGTGGAGTATGACGGCGTCGTGAAAAAGGGAGACCTTGCTGGCGGGTCGCTGCTGCTCGAGCCGCAGGGCCTCGACATTGGCTTGGCCCGTGACGAGCTTCCGGTTTTCGCCATTACGGCCAACACCGAGGAATACATAGACCTTTCGCCCGAGGTGCAGGCGCCCGAGGGGCTCGATCCCTTGGCGGAGCTCATTCCCGGGACCGTCGTATTTGCCACCAATTCCGACGGCTCCGTTCCCGTCACCGTACAGTTCGATACTCAGCGGCTTCAGAACGAACTCAGGGGGAACAGCATCTTGGTGCGCGGGCAGGACGACGCACTTCCTGTCGGCGGCGAAATCGGAGTTCTCGGCAACGACGAGATCAGCCTCGTGCTCGAGGAGACGTACTTGGCTGAGGGCGTCAGCCAGGAAGGGGGGTCGCAAGAGGCAACGTATTCGGTCTACAATACCCTGCTCCAGGGAGTGGACTTCTATCTTCAAGGCATCCCGTTCATGCCACTGCCGACCTTCAACGACAAGAGTACCAGCGTGTCCGAGGGACATCGCCACGACGTGGAAATGGTTACGGGTCCGATCACGGCGGACATAGCCTCCCTCGGAGCTGTCACGGCCACGACCGTCGAGCTCGAGCTGGAGAACGCGGTGAATCTCTCGGACTCTTTCGTCCAGGCGAATCCCGATCTTTTCGAGGGACACGAGCTGGTTGCCTACAATCCCGCGGCGCCTGAGCTTTCTTACCGGCTGACGGTCTCCAGCCACGGCGCCTCGTCGATTACGGCCGTCAGGTCGCCAAACACGTTCGACTTCGACGGGGAAAGTCCGAAGAAGGTCGGGACCGGCTACAGGGTCGTGATGTCCACGCTTGGCTACGGAAGAACCGTCGGCACAGATTTCACGTCCGACTATGTTGTTGGCCGGCTGTTGCTTTCCGCCGACGCCTTTATCGGGGGCACGGAACTCGCGGTCGAAAATTCGGCCGGAGTCGTCGTCGGCACGCGCGCGATAGTTTCCGACGACACCGGAATCCGATTCGAGACCGAGATTGCATCGGTGCCCGGTCCCGTAGCTATCGAGATAGCGAATCCTCTGCCTTTCGACCTGCTCGTCGAACGCGCGGCCAAGATTGACCTGACATACGGCATAGTGGCGATTTCCAGCCAAGATCTGTCTGTCGACGGGCTGCAAGGCTCCAGTTCGATTCAGGTTGCTGACGCCTCGGCCGCCGCGCCTGGGGATTTCGTGGATCTTTACGACGACAGAGGGCTTTTCGAGCAGTATGCGGTAGATACAGCAACGGGGACCACCGTCACGCTGACGGAACCCTTGTCGAACGACTATCTGACAGCCAACGAGGCATATGCGATATTTCGCAGGCCGAACACCGAAGACGGGCACCGCCATTCGATCAGGGCCAGCGAATTCTCCATATACAGGGACGAGACGCGTACGACTCTCGGCGGTTCCCTGTCGCACGGGCACTATCTCGCTCCGCTCATTGCCGAGGTCGTGGACATCAGAGGCGTCGAGGGCACCGTCTATGCCGTCGGTTCCGGCCCGGTCGTCTATTCCACAGAGGATAACGGAGAGACTTGGGAGGTCGACTTCGATCTTTCGCAGGCACTGGAGTTCGTTCCGTCGCCGAAGACCGTGACGGGAATCTTTTTTGCTGGCGAAGACATTGTCTTCGGAACGTCGGCGGGGTATTTTGCATACAAGTCGCCAAGATTTAGTACAGCCGTCAGGCCGCTTGACGCGCCAGGCGGATAGGTGAGGAAAAATGGCACAGAGTCCGCTTGATGGCACATTTCAGGTGTCGGCATGGGGCGCCACGAAATTCGTCGAGACGAGCAACACCGCTCTGACGTCGCCCGCGATCGAAAACCGCCTTTCGCAACGCGTGTTGTTTGTGCAGGAAGAGATTTCGGTGGGTTCCGTCCTGATTTATCTTGGCAGTTTGATTTCCGATCCCCAGGCCGCCTTTACCGTCCACATGCAGGTTAGGGAGAGCGACGCTGACGGCATTCCGCAGTCGGCAGTATTGGGGTTGGCGACTCTTGCGTCTTCGGATCTCGGCGCGGACGGATGGTACGAATTTGAGTTTGGCATAGCGGAGCGCGAAACTCCCGACACCGGTCTTTGCTTCGTCATGTGGCAGGAGGGCGGAGACGAGAACAATTACGTCAGTTGGGCCTACAACGTTGGAGACGCCTATTTGGATGCCAGGGTCAGCAGCGACGGAACAACTTGGGAAATTCAGGAAAATGCCCTAAGGACGATCAGGATCTCTTCCGCGTTTGACGCCTACCAGCGCATTATAAATGATGATCCGTCGAAGATAACGCATCAGCTCGTTACTCCCGGGGCCAGCGAGGCATTTGGCGTGCAAGATACGAAGGCCGAGCTGGCGGAGGGCGAATTTGACAATACGGTCTTGCTGGAGCGGGAAATTCCGTACTACAGCGGCGATCCGACGCTCATTCCCTATGTTCGGCTTCAATCTGTTCCTCTTCATGTGTCGTTTATCGTGGATTCGTCGGGTAGCGCGGGCTGGAATGACCGCTTCGGACTCAGACAGCGGATTGCCAGAGAGGTGATTGCCAGGTTGCAAGGCAGCTATCCGAATCCCGTCACATTCGATTTCGTCCAGTTCGGCGGTCGCTTGCTGGAGGTTTTGGGGGCGAACATAAATCAGAGAGCAAGGGGCGTCTTTGTCGACGTGGACAGCGTTTCGAGGATCACGGGATATGATGCCGACGGCAACTTGTTGGAGGCGGCTGACGTCCGCAGCCATATGGCGTCGGGGGTTGCGGCCTATGGCTTCAAGAACCTGAAGACGGGCACAACCTATGTCAACTACGGATTCGATCTCGGTTGGGAAGACGTGAGGTTTCGGGTTGTAGGACAGCAGTGGCATGACATCTGGACGTCGGGAAGTCCGTCGCTGTCGCTTGACAGCAATGGCCCGAACGACGAAACGACGCTCAATATTCAGGTTTCCGATTCTGGCAAAGATGGCGTCAGGTATTTTTATGGCAATGCGGATTCAATGGCGAGGACTGCCCTGGCTTCCGACGTTTCCGCGGGCGACGACACCCTCGACGTCTCCGACGCATCGGTCTTTTCCAACGGACAGTTTGTCAGCGTGGCCGACATCTCTGCGTGGACGCCCGGTCCGCGGCTTGCCTCGGTCGACGAGATCGGCAACACGCTGCAAATCGGTACGGCGGTGCCGCAGCCTTTCTCGGTTTCGGAAGGCGGTTTCGTCGAGCTTCATGCCCCGCAGTCCGCCGATGAAGACTGGGGGCAGACGGAAGGGTTTGAATTTTTCTTTCTGGATGCCGCCCAAAAGGGCAATGTCACGTTTTACGCGCAGTGCTTGAACGGCGCCCATATCGAATGGGATTTTACGCCTCTGTCCGAATGGGAACTTGTCAGTCTCTATTTCCTTGATGAAACTGCCACGTTTGAAGTGGATGCCGTCGACGCCAACGAGGAGCCGCTTCCTGACGGAACGCTTGTAGAGTGGTATGTCGACAAGGAGCCATTGGAGGTTATCGAGGAGGAGGAAGAAGAGAAGCAGGACGAGTTTCTGTTGGTGCGCGACGCTCTGGCCGGAACGACGAAGCTCTATCTCGACGAGGAAGACGCTGCCAAGATCAGCAGGGAGGACACGCTGGATCTGATCGACGACGATCGCAATCCCGAGGGGTTCGCCGAAAGCGGTGAAAAGACCTATCTGACCAGCGTGGTGTCCGAGGTTGACGAGGACGCCGGGACGATCACCATTGCCGACGAGCTGCCGTCCGACTATCTCTTGGCGAAGAACGCCAGGCTGCTGGTCCCGTCCACCGAGACCGACGCGGACCTCGACGTCAATCTCGTGAATCGATACAATGTGGTCGCCACTCTCGTGGACATCACTCCCGTGTATCTAGGCGAGTCGCTGCCCGATGAATACTATGACGTTCTCGATCCGCCGCGGGCGGATCCGGAAGCCGAACCCGACGATTACAACCACGACTGGACGCGCGTGCGTCGCAACTCCATCGAAGTCGTGATGAAAGACGGCTATGCGGCTGTCCGACTGGGGCCGGTAACGGAGGACGAATTCACTGTCCCGGTTGTGCAGGAAGCGCTGGCCAAGTCGCTGTTTGCCTTGTCCGATCGCGACGAGGTCAGGCTCCGTGCGTTGCAGGAGTTGGAATACGGAGAGCTAAAGGACGGCGAGGACGATACGGATACGGATGTTGAAACGGAAGAGGAAGAAGAGGAGGAGACTGTCTATTTCGAGGGGGAACAGGATTTCGTCATCAATCATAAAACCTATGTTAGCAATGGCTTTGCCGATACGAACATGCGATCGTTCGCAACGGAGCTTGTAGAAACCGAGATTGGCGAGAACAATCCGAGAACGTATTTGGCGAAGACCTACGCCATCAATCCGGTCATGACCCTATTTGATGCGGCGGGCGAAGTGCTTGCGTACATTTTGCTTCAGAATTTCGACGTGAGTTTTGCCGCTCCCATATTCATCACCAACAGCGTGAACCGCACCGTCTTTTATCGGCAATGCCCGATAAACAACGAAGGAGAAGGCACGACCTATATTGACCGAGAAGTTACTGGCGCCTATGCCACGGACGAAGATCTTGTCACGATCTCCTATGAGGTTGCGGACAAGGATTTCCCCGCCAACGGCACGTTGTCGGTGTCTATATATGACGCTAGGCGGACGACGAGTACGCGGATGGCTGCCGACGACGATCTCTCCCCGCTCAACGGTTGCGGAGAAGAGCATTCCCTTGCTGGCGGCGAAAATGAGTTCAGCACTACCGAAACCGGCGACGAGTATACCGCGTCCTTGGAAGACAAGGTTCTTGCTGACGACATTCTCGGCGACGGCCTGCCCAGCCAGTTTGAGCTGGAGGTTCTTAACGGCATCGCCTCCTTCACGTTCCCGAAGATTGACAGGGTCTCACTGTTGGAGGTGCACGCTTCCTATTCTTTCGACGGAGAGACAAAAAAGGTCGTCAACGTCCAGAACATCTACTACAAGAACCCGGTTGTCGTCAAGATGCTCGGGATGGGTTCCAAGGTAGCTGACGGCGAAACCACGTCCAATATAGGCGCCTACGTCACATGGAAGGAACTCTATCCCGTCGACGACGGCACTATCGTGAACTTTAAGTCGGGCGGCACGCCAATGTCTCCCTCGGTCAGCCAGACCGTCGACGGCATTGCCGACGGTGTTATTCTCGGGCCGCATGAGCCGATTCCCGCCCCTGTTACAGTCGCCGACTACAGGGAGCAGGAAGAGGGTGGCGTTCCTGAGACAATTACTGCCATGACCTCTTTCCGCGGATACTATTCGGAAAAGGATGGCGAAGTCGAGTGGCAGAGCGACGAGGCTCCTCCTGGCAACTTCTATTTCTACGCTGCCGGCGAAAACACGAATCCAAGCTCGAAGTGGACAGATGAACATCTTTGGGCTGATGGCTATGACTACGTCACTATAAACGGCGATCTTCCGGCGTCCTCTTTCAGGGCGTTTCCGTTTATCGAAAAGGTGGCTCCAGACCTTCTCGAGGACAGGATGGGCGTCGTCTACAGTGGCGCCACTCCTGCCATCAGACTGGCTAGGTGGTCGGAGGAGCCGCCCGTCGAGGGTCCGTTTGAGCGAGACGTCGACGTGCCCGTCGGCTGGGTCAGCAACAGAATGAGCCTGAATCAGTTCATCGGCCGTCCGCCGAAACGCGAACCCAATCCTGAGGATCCAGATCCTTGCAATTCGCCCGAATGCCGGGAAATCAGTCTGTTTACGAGGTCGAGAAAATACGGCGTTGTTGGCATCGGCGTCAAGAGCGACACCGTTTCGTTTCCGTCCACTCCCAGCGGACAGCCGAAAATACCGAAACCGCGGATCAAGCCCTACGAACCTCTGGGCATCACCATGACGGTTGAGCCGCAGGACTTGGCCGAATACCAGGAGGCCGCATGGCGCAAGCCCCCTCTCGGAGAATCGCCGAAAACTTCTGAATACGACACCTATTCCGCTCCCGCTAAAAGGAACGGAGAGGCGAAATACAGGGTCGTCGCCGAAATCAGTTGGCGCGACGCCTTTATTGTGGGCGTGCCTTCGAATCCGTTGCCGCAGGTCAGCTTTGAGGCTGGAAGCGTAGAGTTTGGCGAAGACGGCTCCCCTCAGTTCACGCCCCTTGAAGACCCTTCCGTTTTCCCGCTGGACTCGCCGACTGCGACCGTGACCCATGTCAGAACTACGGCGGACAACAGTCATTATCACGAAGTGAGCCTGAGCGAGAACGGCACGGGCGTTACCACCAAGACGATTACCTATGAGAAAGGCAAGTCGATGTCCGACCATGTACACAAGATCGATGTTGGTGCGACCCAAGTCGTTTCCGAAGAGGTAGTTTTGGATGCGGAAGGCAACACTTTCGACCATGGCCATTCTCTTCGCTCAGTCGCCATTGTCGGAGCTGGTCCCATTACGGACAAAACGGCGAAAATCGCAGTTAAGGCCGAGGTGACGTACGACAACGGAAAGTTGTTGACAGATGGCACCAGGGTGGGCCGCACGCTGGACAATTACGCCTTTTTCACTCCGGACGATGCCGTTTCCGAGACGACCTCTGGCTATTTGCTGGAAATCATACCGGTTGGCAAGGAGTATGTTAACGGGCAGGTCGTTGACGGCTTTAGCACCAGATCGTCGGGGTCCGGCCGCGGATATACCGTGCTTTACAAGGGATCCATACAGCTGGAAGATGGCAGTACGATTCCGATGCCCGACGGCACGCGCGTTTTCACGGATTTCGCGTTCTACGAATTCAACGACGACGACAAGGAAAAGGATGAAGGAGATGACATTCCGGTTGTGGGTCGTGACGAGGACGAAGCCAAGACTTATTCCGTTCTGAATATCGGCGCCCATCTTACCGAATTTCCCGACGAGGTTTCGGCCGAGAAAAAGGTCGCGATAGCGTCAAGGCTGAAATGGTTTCCCGACGTGCTCACGCCCTCCTCTATTCGCAATCCCACCAGCGACGAGCTGACAATCGACGGAATTGTCGCGTCGTTTTTCGAGCTGGGAGCAAGTCAGATGAACGACGCGATATCTACCGCCGCCAAGAGAATGATTATGTGGCGCGATCAAATCGGCGACGCAAAAAAAATAGCGGTGTTGCTTTCGGATTGTGGGGAGAGCATGTCGCAGCTGTCTTTCAGTCAGGCGGTAGCCCAGATGAATTCCGTCGATCGCGAACGGGGTGTCGAAATCTTTGTCATGAAACTGTCAGAGACCGACAACTACGACGACCTGATCGCTCAGAAGTTCGCCCTTGATACGGGCGGCAGCGCCTTTAAGATTGCGGAAATAACCGATTCGGCGGACGAAACGGCCGATGACGCCGCCGACGCGATTCTTGCTTCGGAAAACTTCGACATAAACGCTGGCACGTACGGCAACGTTATTGATCTCGAAGCAACAAAGTACATGCGCGGTCTCCGGTTTTCTACGGACGTCCCTGACGGCACCAGCTTGGCGTTCAAAATAAGGTTCAGTGACGACAATGTCACTTATGGGCAATGGATAGAGCTTGGGGCGGGCACGACTTTCGATGTTTTTTCGTCAGCATCCTTGGGGCGCTATATGCAGTACGAGATCGCGTTTCGCGGCAATTACGAAACTTTCGAATCTCCCGAATTTTACGGAGTCACTTACGAATTTTATGAGCCGCGTGGCTACACCCTGCTTTTCCAGCCGTTCGGCATAGAAGAAGGAAAGGACGGCTATGTCGGCGAGATCTTGTTTGCTCATCAAGGCACGGTGCCAGACACTTCGACCGTGAAATATGGAATCACTCATAGCAGATCTGTCGAATTCGACGACTATTATTCCGTTGACCAGCCCCTGATGGATGCGGGCACGGGCGGCATTGTGCTTAGCCGAGTCAACGAAACGCTGATCCGCAATACGTTTTCCGAATATGTGGCGGCCTATGGCGGATGGAATGGATCCTACGATGTGGCTGTATACAGGATTTCGGATGAATCGCCGGACGGGTCTCTGGTTCCTCAGGATCAGTATGAGGCGGACCCGAAGACGGGCAAGGTGGTTTTTGTTCAGGCCCAGCCTATTTCAGACAAATTTACGGTCACCTTGGGGCTGAAGCCCTTTTTCAGGATTGGAGTAGACATGCTCAACCGCGGCTCCGACGCAGTGGTCCTTGATTATTTGGGAACGATGTATAGGACGGTCGACAGATCCGAGATCTATGCTGAAGACGATCGCAGGCAGATAGACACGATCATAGAAACCGACCTGCTTGCGCTCGGCATTTCGGCGTCCGGGACGATTTCTCCTAGCCTTTATGTATACAACACGGAAATCGGCGAGGATTCCGACGTTTTGATCGACATCGTCGAGTCAGGGGGTGTGTACTTCGTATTGGTTTGGAACGGTTCTGCGCCGTATGTGGCGACGTTGGCCGCCAATTTCACTCTCGTTGAAACATTCCCGATTTCGAACATCGGCGTGCAACCCGTGTCCATGGGGGTTATGGGCGGCATTTGGAACATCAGCTATTTGCTGAATGGTCGCTACTATGTCGCAAGATACGATTCCTCGTTCGGCTTCATCGACGTTGTCGAGGTGGGATTCGAGGACGAGCATTCTGGGGTTGTCCGTCCAAGGCTTGATCGCTGGTACATACCTAACGGATCTAGCGTCGAGATATTCACCAGATCGTTCGAGTCGCGAGGCTCCATTTCGCTGCCGTCCGACATAAAGGCGCTGATGTGGATGGGCGAGGACAGGATTTTTGCCGTTTCCGTCTATGGCGATGTTCTTTTTGAATTCGACCTTGAAGGGGCGGTGCTGGCCGCGTATAGTCTTCAGTCAAGAGCGGTACAAACCTTCAATTTGAGCCGAGCGGCCGACAACACGTTTTTTGTCGAGCCAACGAGAATCGGCGTTGCAACGGGCTGACTGCTTAAATGGTGCATGAAGCGTGGTGCTAATTTACGACAGAAGCGACGGCACTGTTGTGTCCTCTTTTGCCGGAAACATGGTGTTTGGCGACGGCATGTCGGAGATGGTCCGTCGAATGTTTCCGGCGAATTCGGAGCAATTGGGCTTTTGCGACGTTCCAATCGACAGCCTTCCGCACGATTGCAAGGTGAAGGTCGACCGCGGAGTCGTCACTAGCGTACTTGGAGATGGCAAGTCCGTTTATGAGATCGATCCCGAGGAGCTGACCAGCAAACTGCAGGACAAGCTTGTCGAGGAACGCAACGAATTGCTGGATAAAATGCCCTATCGAAACGACCGGGCTCTTTCCGACCTGTTCGCGAAAAAAATCCCCTTGATGCGGCAGACTGGCAGGCGCATTGCGGATTCGATCGAAGACAACAGCTATTTCCTTCGAGACGTGACCCCCGTTGGTTGGTGGGGTTCCTTTACCGACGCGGGCGGCTACGCCAACATGAACAGGGAAATAGTTCAACGCCTTCACAACTGTCGCTTCTTGCCGTATATTAGCATGTATCCGACGCCTGTTCAGGTGAGTCAGGAAACGATATCCATACTCAAGCTCTATTCCAGGCTCAGGCCGAAATCGCACAATCACGCCTACGTGTATGCCTTCACGCCGATGTCGCATGAGCGGCATCCAGGCCGCAAGATCTTCTTTACGATGATGGAAACCTCAACCTTGCATCCCGAGTTTGTTAGGTGTTGCAATCAGTACAGTGACGAAATATGGGTGCCGTCTCGCGCCAACAGGCAACTCTTCTCCTCCAATGGCATCGTCAGGCCTGTCCGCGTGATTCCTCTTGGAATAGACGAATTGCTTTACTGCGATCCCAGTCGAGCCCTGCTGCCGTTTCCCATCGAGGAATGCGTCGGCATTTTCGGTCGCGATCCGAAGAAGGGAATTGCGAACTACAAGTTTCTCACTGTCATACAGTGGAACTTCAGAAAGGGGTTTGACGCCCTGATCAAGTCCTTTGTCAATGCCTTTTCAGCCAAGGACGACGTTTGCTTGCTTATAGCCACCCAGTATGACGAGAATGTCGTGGGCAATGATCTTAGGCAATTTTTGCCGCGCGAAGACAATCTTCCGCAAGTTGTTTTATACAATCATATCATACCGATTACGATGATGCCTTCCATCTACGACAGTTGCAATTGTTACGTGCATCTTTCGCGCGGCGAAGGATTCAGCCTGACTCAGATCGAAGCGGCGGCTCGCGGCTTGCCGGTGATTTCCTGTTGCCACTCTGGCATCACGGAATATCTGCGGGAAGACAATGGCTATCCGATATACTGCGGCGAAAAAGAGCCGTGCCTGCCAAAGCTTGCCGAAATTTCCTATTTCTACCAAGGCCAGTTTCTTTGGCGCGTCGGCCCCAGACAGGTGGCCCGTGCCGCGGAATTCATGCGGCATGTCTATGAACATCCGCAAGAGGCGTCGGCTCGCGCGGCCATTCTGCAGAAGGAGGTCGGCGAGCGTTTTACGTGGAAAAAGGCAACCGAAAGGGTCGCAGAGGCGTTGCGGTCGTGATTTCTCTGGCCTATATAACCTTGAATGAAGAACGCTACATGAAAAGGAGCATCGAAAGCGCGGCCGAGATTGCGGACCAGATTGTCGTCGTCGATGCGATGTCGGAAGACTCCACCGCGGAAATCTGCAAATCGATGGGCGCCGAGGTTTATCTCGAGGAGTGGCGCGACGATTTTTCTTATGCGCGCAATGTGGCCGTTTCGCACTGTTCGGAGCCTTGGATATTCATGCTCGATGCGGATGAGCATCTTGAAACCGAATGCATTGAAAGAATACGGAAGGCAGCTGAATGCGGAGAGTCCGAAGGCGTGGTCGCATATCAGTTGCCTCGCAAAAATCATTATCCGGAACACGAAGCGGATTCTTTGTTTTTTGCCTTTCCGTTTTATCCGGACCTTCAAACGAGACTGTTCAGGAACATCGACGAAATCTATTTTTCGGGACGCGTTCATGAAGGCGTTGTCCAGTCGATAGAGATGTCGGGAGTTGGAGGCATCGGACGCATTCCCGTCACGATTCACCATCACATGTTCCGTGGCAACCAAGAAAGATACGAGTCGGAAAAGAACGCTTACTACAAGCGGTTGAGCGAGCTTGATTCGCAGTCGGCTCTAGAGGAGTGAGAATGGACCGCACCAAAATATGTTCTGAATGTTTGCGAGAATTGCCGGAAACGAGTTTTGCGCTTGAAGACTGGGACGAAGATCGCGAGACGTTCATTTACAGTGACGTTTGCGAGGAATGCGAGAATCAGGCGTGCGAACCCGGCGATGACGACGACGATTTTTGCGGCGAGGAGGACTGGGGCATTTCGGAGGACGACGAGTGGGATGAAGAATACGAGTATCTTGAGGCTCTGGGGAAAAGGCTGGCCGCATCTGCCCAGATGAATCTCAAGATTGCCGCAGCCTATACAGAAGAGAGGTTCGCCGCCAAGATAGGATTCGAGCCGCTGGCGAGCGTCGATTTTTCCAAGGTGAAGGCGTCCGCGCTGGAATTCATCACCAAGACCATGGGCCTCAATTATGTTCGGGAGCTGAGGATGCCGCCGGGGAACTACATCGTCATGGGCGATAGCCACGGCATTTACGCGGAACGGGGCATGGTCGAATGCATTCGCCATATGGCGGAAGCGTTTGACGCCCAAATTCTTCATGTCGGCCATGTCATTGACCGTTCGAAAAACATGCCTGGAGAAGTGCTTGCGCTTCCGCGGCTCACGGTCATTCCGATGGCGGACGAACTTCCTTACCTGTGCAAGTATCACAGGGACCATCCGACGTTCGCCATTGTGCGCGAGCACATTGAAATCGGCAATGCAAAGATCCGCAATCAGAACTATCGCGGCGACTATACCATCAGCAGTTCCCGGAGCATTCGCCTTGAAGACGACGAAAAATACGAAGTGATTGTGCTCAGCCGGCATTTGCATGAAATGCATTCGGTTTGCAGAAACGGAAAGAAAACCGTCATGATCACTCCCGGATGCACGTGCGAAAGGCACGCGAGCAAAAAGCCCCGCAAGAGAATCCCAAAGGACGAGAAGGAGTTTCTCGCGCTTGCTGTCGACTCCACCTATACCGGCAGGCGTCAGGGCGAGACAAATCAATATTGGGAAAACGGCATTGTGGTCTTGCATGTCAGACCAGACGGAAGTTGCACTCCAGTCATGTGCAGGGCGAAAAAGGTCGACGGCGAATTTGCCATTGCCTATCCCGGCTCCATTTTCACGGAAGAAGGCGAAAGGAGCCCTGACGAAACCGGCATTGTTGTTGGCGACGTCCACGTCGCCAGTCACGATGCCGAAGCGATCGACATTGTCGACCAAGTTGTTTCGGAACTCGACGTGGACTTCTTGGTTAATGTCGGAGATCATATGGATATGCGGTCACTGAACCATCACATGATGGATCGCGACGAGCCGACGGGCGTCGACGTGGCCAGCGAGTGCGGCAAAGCCAATCACATGCTGGCGGAAATGGGCAGGTGGGCTCCCGAAAAACATATCATCATCGGCAACCACGGCCGCTTCATTGAAGACTTTACCAAGAAGATGCCGCAACTGTCCGAATTGCTTTCGTTTCACGTGCTTTCCGGGGCAAAGTCCGAGGGTTATCGGATTGTCGAGGAAAAGGGGGTGCTGACGCGCGGCCCCGCAAAATTCTGCCATGGCGAAATGAAAATGTTCGGGGCCTCCGGCGATAGACATTCCAAGATGCGAAACACCATGCGCGCCGACACGATGTATGGACACGCGCATTCGCCGTCAATGCGGCGCGGATGTTATTCGATCGGCATGTTGGGATTGCTCGACCAGGACTACAACGAGCCCGAAGCAAGCTCGTGGATGCATGGATTCGGAGTTGTTTCGATGTATGGGGGGGAGTGCTTCATGGTTTCGGTGCCGATTGCCGATCATCAACTCAGTCTCGGGGGCGCCATTTACAGGCCTCGCGAGGATCTTTCCCGCTGGGAACTTCCCGAATTCGAGGCCAAGATCATCTATACGCAGAAGCGGTAGGTGATCGCGATCGATCTGTGGAGTGAACCACACCGCCCTATCGGCGGCTCACGCCGCCTTTAGAGGACGGGGCTTCCTGCTTCACGGAGCGGCGCTTGCCACGGCATTCGCCGTGGCAGCGGCGCTGCTCTCCACAGGCTTTGATTCGGGCGGTTCCCGCCCTATTTGCTTCAAAGCTTTTTCTCTTATGTTTATCGCAGCATTCAGATCCCTGTCGGTCTCCAGTCCGCATTCGCATCTGTGGATGCGGTCGCCGAGTTCCTTCGGAACGAGGCGTCCGCAGACGGAACACGCCTTCGTCGTGTTCCGGGGATCAACCAGAACGACGGGTTTGCCAAGTTCTTCGAACTTGTATTGACAAAATCTCCTGAATGTCCCGATGCTGATGTCATACGATTTGGATGACGTCCGGTATCTGGGATTCCTGTTCTGGTTGATGAAGGCAAGATCCATGTCTTCGAAGGCGATGCCGCCGTAGCCGTCGGCAAGCCTTCTCGACAACTTGTGGAGGTTGTCTTTTCTGGTATCTGCGACTTTCTGGTGAATCCTTCCGATCCTCTTCTTCTGCTTCCTGTAGTTGGAACTGCCGGTCTTCTTCCTTGACAGACGGCATTGTTCTTTTTTGAGGCGATCGAGTTTCTGCTTCAGAAACCGATCGCCTCTAAGAACCGTGCCGTCGGACAAGGTGGCAAGGTGTTTCACACCCACGTCGCATCCGACAAATTCCAAATCGGATTTTTCAGAAATCGGATCCGGAAGGGAGATTGATATCGTCGCAAATCACCTGCCATTCCGGCAGGTGATGCGACACTGCTTGACTTCGGCGCCGTCCGGAATCGGACGATGCATCTTGAACTTGACAAATCCTATCTTGGGCAACCGCAGGCGGTTGCCCTGAATTCCAACCGACTGGGGAAAACAGATGGAAGGCTTCAAGTCCTTGGACTTGAACTTCGGATAACCACTTCTGTGTTCAAAGAAGTTCTTGAACGCCTGGTCAAGTTGCATCAAGGTCTGTTGCAGAACTTGGGAGTGGACTTCCTTGTATCTTGGAAACTGCGTCTTCAGAGCAGGCAACTCAGTTGCCTGCGCATGGTAGTTCAGCGGCGCGCCCGCCTTCCAGGCGTCGCGCCGGTCGCTCAGACCGAAGTTGTAGAGCAGTCGCAGAGACTCCATCCATTCTTCGAATGTCCGGATCTGCGACTTCGTCGGCTTCAGCCTGTAGCGGTAGTTGCGGATCACAAGGGATCTCTTCCTGTTCTGTTGTATTATACAACAGATGATGTATGATATCCTAGGGGCGATTCATCCCCGCCCTATCGGGCGCGCGCCTTCGGCACGCACCCTGTAGAGGACGGGGTCTTCTCGCCCGATGATAAATAGGGGAAGGATCGGAGACGCCAAACGTGGGCAGCATAAAGACCAATATTCTGTTCAGCGAATTCGCCCCGTCCAACATGGCGGCGTGCCTGAACATTTACGGCATTCTCTATCAGAACGACCTGTTTGTCAATGCGATAGAGGCTAATTTGTCGCTTGAGGTTGTCAAGCAGAAGTTTGTGGCTCAAATGCTCAAGAAGCAAGTCGACGCCATGCCTGGGCATGTGCCGCAAAAGGTCAAAAACAGCCTGAAAAATCAAATCGGGGGGCGCCGCAAAGTCATTGTCGACGAGCGCGGCAGGAAGTTCGTGGAAAACGAAGGCGGTCAAATTCGAGCGGCTCTTCAAGTTTTGTACGACCGGAAAACTGGCTATTTGCATGTGGTCAACAGCTCGTTTTCCTCCGCCGTTCGCTCCAACAACATTGAAGGCAAACTTCAACATCTGCTGCTTTCGGGCATAATTCGATGGGTTTCCAGGGAGTATGACAGGAAAGTGGAAGACATGTCGGTCGTTTCAGGTCCGATTCCGTTTCAAGATTACGAGATTCATTATCTTTCCGAATTTCCTGGCGTTTATTCTACGGCAGAACGGGTTGGGGTCAAAATAGATCCCGAAGAAGACATCCGCCTTCTCTTGGTCAATTTTGGCAATCAGGACATGAAAAGGATGGTCGAAGACCAACTTGGCACTAGCGACGCCCCGACGATTTCGCTGACTGACGCCTTCCGCTATGAGGAGGGAGACAGAGAGGTCATTCGAGTAAATCCGCCTTTTGTTCTGGTGAATAGTCAGAACAAAAATTATCCCACGATCCTAAAGGAGGTCTTGTCGGCCATGGTGCGGGAGGGAGCGGAAACCGCGCTGGCCCAGTCGACAGACGAACCGGAGAAGGCCAAGGAGGTGGGACTCGAATACCTGCAGGATGTGGCTCGTATTCGCCGGGATGGCGGACTCGAATTCGCCGACCAGATGTACAACTCAATCTTGCAATATCTCGATGCCTGTCCCGTACCGGAGACTGAATGGGTTCGGCACGCAATGGAGAAGTTCGGCATCTCATCGAGCGACGATCCGCGGCTGGCCAATTTCTTCAAGACGTTTTTGCTCTACAGAGGCATGCACGATCCTGCCAGAGATCGCGACGTTTACGAGCAGCTGTTCTATTATTTTGTCAAACTTGGCGAGGACGGCGGGATTGAGAATGAAAAGCTGTTTGAACAGCTTTTTTCCGTTGTTGACCGGAGGGGATTGCCTAGTGGCGGCATGGCGCTCACGCTTGCGTCATATTATTCCTTTCCGGCCGAGGTCCTTTCCTTTTTTGGCTTTTCTGACGTTGCGGATCAGAAGATTTTCAATACGAATACGAGAGTCCTTTCGTCTTCGACGACCTATGCCGCGCGCGAATTGCAGGGCCGTGGAAGCCAAGATCCGGAAATGCGAGCTGAAATACCCGAATTAGAACACGACTTGGCCACAGGTCTTGGCCAGCAATACGGAAACGACATAGATAATCGCGTGCATGAGCCAATCATGGTCAGGTCGCTGGCTAGCTTTCCCATGGCTTATGCGGAAGTGCAGCAGATGTTTCGCGATCGAGGGGTGCCCTTCAGGGATATTCGCATAGTGCTTGCCTACGAAACCCAAAATCCCGGAATTCTCGGCGGCTATTCGCCGATGAATCCCGATGCGGAACGGCAGGCTTTGGAGCTCGGCCGTTTTCCGCCGCCGGTGATTGTCCTCAACATTTACAACCGGAAGCTCAGGAACATCGACAATATTGCAGAAGTGCTGATACATGAATGCTCCCATTTCATTGACGACCTCATGATTCAGCAGGGTTTGGCGGAGCAGAGCAGAATGTTCAATCCTGAACGTCCGCGCGGAGGCCTGGACGACATGATACGGTATCTTCGCGAATATCTTGGCAAATCCCCCACCGAGTTTGATGCCCACGCAATGATGCCGTATGCCCATTTGAAACTGATGGATGCGGAATATCTGCGTGAGAATCGCTACGCGTTAAAAAGACGGTTGCTGGCAACTCTTTTTATCGGCGAAGACAGATATGTCGTGCCGTTGAACGGCGATGCGGCTGCTGGCGACGATCTTCTCAGCATCGACGTTCTTCAAGTCGGCGATCTTCTGCAACAGCAAGTGGATGTCGTGGATCGCGACCGTAATCCGTCAGCATATTTTGGCACGGGGGTGAAGGGATATGAAACGGTGCAAATTGTCGGATTGCATCCCGACAAGGGCGATGTCAGGATTTCTCCCCCGCTAGCCTCTCCGTTCTATGTCGCTGACGGCGCGGCGATTTCTTCGCCTCCTTCCGATCCGGTTGAATTGCGGGAAGAGCGGGAAGTTCTCTATTCCCGAATTATCGACCACGCTTTCGATCTGGCGCTGGACAAGTCCCTGCCTGAGGGACAGCAGAATTAATCTGATTTCCACTTGAATCCGGCCCTTTGAGACAGTAGCTTCATATCTGACGGCATAACCGCCTTGCAGTCACGGGCCGCGGTTTCAGCTGCGGGCAGGTGACTGAACATTGCAAACGCGAGGTGTGGACATGACACGTGCAGAAGAAATCGTATCCCTTAGAAATCAGGCGGTGCGGGACGCGGGATTTCCCGAGTGGTTGTCAGCGGAATGCCTCTTGTGCGGCACGCGCCTGACCATGATGAACGCCATGGATCTCGGTATCGGGCTGACACCGAAGTTTTTCGGCGACGTGATCGTTGGATTCGTGTGTCCGAAGTGCGATACGCTGTCAGAGTTTCATTGGCCGGGGGCCGTGACCGACGGCGATCTCAAGCGTTTTCTTTCCCTGCCTGAGGAACTGGCTCCCAAGCCGGTCAACAGGATGGAGCTGGAAACAAATTCCGTCGGGGTCGTCGAATCCCGTCTTGTGTGATGGTAAGGCTGATAGTCGGCAGCAAGTATTCCAGAATAGCCACCGAGGTTTCCCCCTATGTGGAGCGGGAGGTTAGCCTTGCGCTGTCTTACCAGAAAAAGAACTATCAGCACATGCCGGCGTATAAGCAAGGCAAGTGGGACGGCCTTGTCAGTCTTTATGAGCCCGGCAGAATATTCATGACCGGGCTTCTCTCCATCGTGCGGACGATTCTGAAAGCCAACGATGTCGAATACGACATAGAAGATCGTAGATCCAGGCCGGAGAAAAATTTCCCCGAGCTCCAGTTCGTAAACGCCCAAGACATCGACGAAAGGCCCTATCAGGAATTTGCGGTGTCTCGCTCGGTGGATTTCACTCGCGGCATCTTGCGCGTTGCCACGGGCGGTGGCAAAACTTTAATAGCAACGAAGATCATAGCTGTCCTGCAGGTGCGTCCCTTCCTGTTCATGGTGCTGACGAAAGACTTGATGTATCAGGCCAGAGATACATTGGAACACTTCCTTAATGTCGATATAGGCGTCGTAGGAGACGGCATTTGCGACATTAAAGACGTCACAGTCTGCACTGTGCAGACGCTTGTCAGCTGCCTGCATAGCAACGACAGGGATTTCAGGCCTTCCGAGTACAAATTCGATATCGAAGACATCTGGAATGAAGACTCGATTTTCACCGAGACGAACGCCGAACGCGTCAAGCAAATGCTGTCCGAGTGCAGGGGGTTCTATTTCGACGAGGTTCATCACGCGGCCGCCAAGACGTGTCAGGAAGTCATTTTCGCGGCCGACAATGCCTACTATAAATTTGGCGGGTCGGCGACGCCCGAAAGAGACGACGGCGAGGACATGGTGGTCCAGGGTCTATTCGGAAAGAAAATCGTCGATGTTTCTGCCAGCTATCTGATTCGTAAAAAATATCTGGTGCCTGGACACATATTTTCGACTCGCGTAGATGCGGACGCCAGCGGCAACACGTCTTATCGGTCGATATATGCCCAGACCATCGTGAATAACGACCACTTCAATCGGCAGGTGGCGGATGTCGTGCTCTTCTTGGTCGACAACGGCATTCCGTGTCTCTTGCTTGTCCAGCAAATTAAGCATGGCAAAATTCTTAAAAAGATGCTGGAGGAATCCGAGTATCTGACGGGCAAAGACACCGGCAAAAAGCGTCAGAAAGTGATCAGGCAGATGCGGGAGGGAGACTTGGACATTCTCGTTGCTACGACTTTGGCCGACGAAGGTCTCGACATCAAGCGGATTGGTGCGGTTTTCATGCTGGGCGCGGGAGCTAGCGTAACTAGGGTGCCGCAGCGCATGGGGCGTTGCTTGCGGCTGTTTCCAGGCAAGCGTTTTGGGCTGTTCTTCTATTTCCGCCATACCGTCAAGTATTTGTTCGAACAGGGGCGCGAAGTCCACAAAATTCTTGGCGCGGAGGAAGAATTCACTCTCAAGAAGGTGCGTGGCATCGGTAGGCTGAAACAGGCAGTGTGCAATTTCATTAACAAGAATTCCGGCGATTTTCTCGACAGGATATAGCCATGGAAGAATTCGATCTGCAGAAAACGTACAGCTGGATTTCTCAGCATTCTCAAAAGCCCATAATGGCTTTGTGCGATGCGGTAAAAATGGCTGTCAGGGGCAAGAAAGGCACGCTCGGGAGCGCCGTGGTGCGGGCGGCGGCCACTGATGCGGAGGCCCCTCATCTTTGGACTCGGCCCCGTTCGATGCGACAGACACTTCCCATTCTCGACAGGCGCATGAAGACCGATTCCACATACGCTAAAAACGTCGATAATTATCGTCGCTATCTCACGGAGCTAGAGACCGCCAATGTGCTTCACATCTTTGGCTTTCGTGATCTGAAGTGCTATATTGTCGAGCCATTTGTGCTGTCTTGGAGCCCGTTCAACCGCAATGCCGCGTTTCTCTATCCCCGCTCCGTCATGGCTCTCCTAGATTGCTACGAGGATGTTCTCAGGCTGTTTTGGAACAGCATGGGAGACAGAGGGCTGACGCGGCAGGACATTCAGAACAGGTTCGCCGAATTCGCTTGTGACCGGATCAGGCATCTCCATCCCTCCCTGCGGGACCACTTCTGCGAATACGAGGGCCACGATCCCGAATCCTATGTGGTGTGTTCAAGAAAGATCATGGATTCTTTGGACCCGTTTGCAGGGTCGCAATATGCCGACTTTGACTACGGGCTGCTTCCTGCGGCAATCAAGAAGGCGGGCCTGAGCGGCGAAGCTCGGGAATTTTCGGAAATCATTCCCATGAGTGACCGACTGGCAGACAGGGCGCGCGTGAAGGTGCCGACCGCGTCCGACTGGGAGCGTCGACTTGTTGCGAACGCCCTTGCGGCAGAAGATCTCCTCGACGAAGAACTTCGAGTCGACAGCGATCCTCTGCATTTGCTGAAATGTGTTGAGCGTTCAGTGAAACTGTATCAGGAAAACCCCGTGGACGCAATCATGTTTTCGCAGTATCTTGCAGAACATTCGGCGGGAATGGAGGTCTTTGCGAAGCTCGAAGCGTCCGGTCGAAAAGACAGGGGTCTTATTGAAGCGTGGGCCAATTGGTTTGGCGCGGTCAAGTACAAGTCCGTGCAGGAAAAGTTGGACGAGCCAGGAGCTTCTCTGCTTCGTGAGTTCGGCGATTCCATGGATGGCTTTCTTTATGTCTGGGACAGCGATCTCGGCACTGTTCGGCCGCCTGAGGTGCCCGACACCTTGCTTGAGCGGCTCAGGCGCGGATATAAGGCACCGTCGAAGCGCAGATGCATTTTCGAGACCTGCATGCAGTACGGGATACCGGCGTCCTACGCCTATCTCTGCCGCCGTGACGGAAAAGAGGGTGCCAATTACAGTTTCGACCTTGTTTTTTCGAATTTCAACGACCATATTCAAGACGGTCCGGTCAAGTGCAGGCTGCAGGCCATGGCCAGGGCCACCGTGACGCACGGGGGCCTGCGCGGACCAATAATGTCGAACGAGGCCCTTCTCGAAAAAATAGACGGCCTGATGACAGCCGCCGGCATAGATGAGTGGCCTCCCTCCGACGACGTTCCCATGGGGAATGTCGCCGGTGATTTCTGGCTGTTCATAGCATCCGTGGTGCCGAGTAAATGAGCGACGATTCGACAGCAAACAGGAAGCAGCGATATCGGCAGGTGTACGAGGCGCTGAGCAGGGCTTCCATTCCAACTCGTGAACAGGGCATTTCGCTGGAGACTTTTGCGGCCGCGGTCGGCAGGCCCGAGAACAACGACGCCCCTCCCTATATGACCAGGGAGGTTGCAAGACTCATTTACGACACCCCCGAGCGCTGGACGGGAAACTGTACTTTCGTGATCGAGGGAACTAGGCGGCGACAATATGCCAATTCGGATTCGGCAAATAGCCCCGAGAACAGCGTGAGGCCGGACTGGCTTCGTCGGAGAGTCGGGTTCGCTATTTTGTCCATGGGAATCGTCACTGCGGTATTGAATGACCTGCCCCCTCTTGATCATGTCGGTAAATATATCGATTTCGACTGCTTCATCAATTCCGTCAAGGACCGCTATGCCGCCACAAAGCTCATGGACGACCTTTCCGAATACAGGCATCTGTTTCTGTCGGAAATAGGGCATTCGCAGTCTCCGCACCCGAGCACCGTCGAAATTGGGCGGACCTATCTGGACGATCTGTTGCGGCGCCGGCAGGATGCCGAGCTTGTCACCATCCTGTCTTTTCGTGAATCCTGCATCGAGGCGGCAAAAAGGAACGTCTACGGCCGCGAAATCTACGAGACGCTGAAAGTTTGCCAGAACTTGCCGACCATGCTGCTCGCCTCCAGGCGCCTTTGCAAAATTGCTCTTGCGCCGATCATCAACGAGGAGGGCATGGCATAAGATGCCTGAATCCGACCAAAAATACATTCAGAACAGGAACGTGGTCCCGAACCACAAGTTGAAGGACATCGCTCGAAGAGACGAGGGCCGATTTGTGGCCTTGATGCTGCAAAACAAGGACCTGCTTACTGAGGCGATCGAATCTTCGGGCATTTCCTGCAGGCATTTCCTGACGCCCGAGCACGCTGGCGTTTTCGATCTCGTCGCTAGGTACTACGACAAGTATCGGGCCGTCTTGACCCGGGACGCCTTTCGCTCCGTGGTGGAGGAACGCTATGGCACCGAAGATGCGGCGCGGTATCTCATGGCCTTCAACGAATATCTGGGGCTCCGAGTCAGTGCTGACGACTACGGCAAGCTGAAGGACGGCATCGGGAACCGCTTTGTCCAGCAGCAGTTTTACGAGCAGGTCCGGGGCGGCGAGAGACTGGCTGAGATCATTCAGGCCACGACTGGCCAGTCAGAGCTCGTTTCGAAATTCGTGGAGGGCATGTCCGAAATCGAGTTCGGACTCGGAGACGAAGACGAGTTTTCGAGGACTACCAGTCTTGGCGACAGCATGGAAGGGCTGATGTCGACTCTGGAATACCGTCGCGTCACTGAACTCAGAGAGCGCGGCATGCTCTGCGGCCTTAGCGCGATAGACGAGGAGTTCTACGGATTTAGAAGGGGCAAATACGGTGTGTTTCTCGGTTTTCCGAACGGCGGCAAGACCACCATGATGATTAATTTTGCCTATAACATGGCAAAAATGGGCTACAAGATCTGCTACGTCACCATCGAGAGCGACGACGAAGAAATTTCCGAGCGCATTCTGAGCAAGGAAACGGGCATTCCCAGCAAGCAAATGAAGAAAGGCGGCAAGGATGCCGACGGCCTGAGCGACGAGGTTATGGAAACGATTTACAACGCCAACGAAAGAATCAAGAATGACGTTGGCGACAATTTCGTCTACATCACTGTGCCGCAGAAAACGCTGCTTCAGGACATCTTGGCCAGAATCGAGCGAAAGCGTCGATTTATGGAGTTTGATGCCGTATATGTCGACTACCTTGACGTCATCGGGCACGCCACCCATCATCCGAATCGACCCGATCTTGACATAGGCGAAACCAGCGTGTCGCTCCAGGCATGGGGCAAAAAACGCGGCATTGCCGTGTGGACTGCCCAGTCCATCAAGAACGAAAAAATCAAGGAGTTTCGCAAAAAGGATTTCCTCGAAAATCCCGAGGAATCCCTTACGCAAATTGGAGTCGAGGATACCGGGGGATCCCAGAAGATCAGCAGGGATCCCGACTATGCGTTGGCCATGGTGCCGCATCCTGACGGCGAAAGAATCATCTTGTTTGTTACAAAGGCTCGCTATGATGGTCGGGCGGGAGTCCGGATGATCCTTGGGTGGAACAGGTCTTGTGGACAGATCTACGACTCTGATGGCAATCTCGAATCCCCCAAGGATGTCATGCAGTTTCTCGAACATGCCCGGGAGGTAGAATGGGGCGACTCTCGCAGTGTCGCCGAGGAAGCAGACGAGGAGCAGTCGGCGCCGTCATGAGGTTTTTGAGCCTGAGAAGGATAATAGTTGCCTCGGTTGACCTTCCTACTTTCTTGGAGGGGGAGCTCGGCGTCAATATCATCTGGCGTGCGGACCGGCGAAAATGCAAGTGCAAATGCCCCTTTCCGTTTCATGGCGATACCGACCCCTCTTTCAGCATGACCCTGCATGAGGACGGATGGGGCTACAAGTGCTTCGGCTGCGCGTCTGCTGGCACCATTGTCGAATTTTTCAAGGATTACTACGACATCAAGGACACAATGGTGGCCATGGAGATGATCTGTGAGCATTTCGGCTTGCGGGACGAGGCAAAGATGATCTCGGAGATGGTCGAGAGCGCCGGCAGCTTCAAGGACCCGGGAAAGGAGTTGAGTTCCATGCACATGGTGGCTTCTCGGCAGTGTCGCCTGCTTCTCAAGAGAAGCGGGAACGACCCTGAGATCGGACGGTGGGTCAACGCGAGATACAAGGAATTGAACAAGGCTGTCGAAAACGGAGACTACAGCGTAGTCGAGATGGTTTACGACAGGGCCTGCGAACTTTTCGACGAAAGGAGTGCTGAGAATGCCTGATGAGAAAGAAGGAGAACTTGTCGCCCGCATAAGTTTTCAAGAGCTTTTCATGTTGAACGCCCGATTCGCTGCCGCACGGTCGAAAGACCCGAGGACGACATGCGGGGCCTGTATTGTTCACGACAACAAGCCTGTCGGAACGGGGTATAACGGTTTTACCAAGGGAATGTCGGACGACCCTGAAATCTGGAACACTGACAGGAAATACGTTTTCGTCGAACATGCGGAGCGAAATGCGATCTATAATTCGGATCGTTCGCGGCTAAACGGTTCGCACATTTACATATGGACGAACCGCAACTACCCGAGCTGTCCCGACTGCACCAAGGCGATTATCCAGAACGGCATCAAAAGGGTTTGCTTCCACATGCGGGAAGAAGACATGGTGACGCCCCCCTATTTCGACTGGTCCGACTGCCTGGCGATGTATAATGCTGGTGAGGTCCAGGTATGTTTCCTCGGACTGGATATGGAAGACGTGCTCAGGAGGGCCACATGCGAAAAACAGCTTTGATAACAGGCATTACCGGACAGGATGGCTCGTTCCTGTCGGAATATCTTCTGGAATTGGGTTATGACGTATGGGGTGTCATTCGCAGGCATGCCCAGCCCACGGCCCAGCAGTTCATAGAAAAAATCACCGACGGCAAGGCACACCTGCGATACGGCAATATGACCGATCCTGGAAGCCTCATCAGGATACTGAAGGAATGCGAGCCCGACGAGATCTACAATCTCGCGGCCCAAAGCCATGTCGGGGTCAGCTTCGGCAACGCCGAAGAAACCAATGAAGTGAACAGCATGGGCGTCGTCAACTTGCTCGAGGCCATGCGCGACATCGTGCCCGGGGCGAGATTCTACCAAGCGAGCACGTCGGAGATCTTCGGAAGCACGGCGCCTCCGCAGGACGAAAACAGCAAGCTGCATCCGCGGTCTCCCTACGGCGTCGCCAAGCTGTCCGCCTACTGGTCTATCATAAATGCCAGGGAGAGCTACCGCTCGTTCGCGTGCAACGGGATTCTGTTCAACCACGAATCCGAGCGCCGCGGCGAAAATTTCGTGACTCGTAAGATCACGAAATGCGTGGCGAGGATCGCACTCGGCTCCGAGGAGACGCTCATGCTTGGCAATCTCGACGCCAGGCGCGACTGGGGGTATGCAAAAGACTACGTGAAAGCGATGCACCTGATTCTACAGCAGCCCGTCCCCGACGACTACGTCATCGCCACTGGCGAGGCGCGTACCGTTCGCGAATTTCTTCACATGGCTTTCGGCCATGTCGGGATCGAAATCGCGTCGAACGGCGAAAGCGGACTCAAGGAGACCTACTTCAGGAAGGATACGGGACAGCTGGTCGTCGGGATCGACGCCAGGTTCTATCGTCCTGCGGAAGTGGACTACCTGTGCGGCAATCCGGCGAAGGCCGCGAAAGTTCTCGGGTGGAAGCCCGAAACCGCCCTTGACGAACTGGTGAAAATCATGGTGGATCACGACCTCAGGATCGAGGAGGCCAAAGGTCGCCATGCTGAGCCCTGAACGACATCGGTTTGTTACCGAAGCCATCTCCAAAGGGATTTTTGTCAGATCAAAGGTTCGGGCGTGGACGGCAAAGATCAAGCGGAATGTCAGTCTTAAGGCGACCGATATGCCCGAGTTGCCGCCAGGCATCACGAGGCATGTCCACCAGCTGAAAGTTCCTGAGCTCAGAGGCGTGAATCACGTCGAGCACAGGCATACTTTTGCCGTAAAGTACTATGGATTCAAGACGCATTACGGCACTTTTGTGCCAGAAGACAACATGAAGCCGTTTTTGGATGAAATGCGGTCGATCGACGAGGAGGTCGTGGAGATCGGAAAGGGTCTCGTTGAAAATTTCGGGAAACTTCAAGCTTCGATAGCCGAGCAGTATGCCGTGGTTGTCGACGTGCTTTGGAGGCAAAAATATGAGCATGATGGCGAACCCACGGACAATTTCAGGGAGGAGCTGACCGGCAATTTCTTGGCCACGCTTCCGGGACCTGCGGAGCTGGCGGCAAAATTCGGCACCGAAGTGACGCCCTTCAATCCGCTTCTAGATCCTGACAGACCTCATGCCGAACTTATTGGCGTCCGAGAACACAACATGAGGGTCTGTCGTGCGGTATACGACGAGATTTTAAGGAAACGCCGAGCCATTGCCGCAATTGTCCTAGGTGCCATCCAGGATTTTGGCCGAAAAAGGCCCGCCGACCGAATTTTCAAGCGGCTGTTTGCCAAGTTGACAGGCTATAGACACACCGTCTTTTACGACGATCCCGAGCTCATTAGGCTTATCGATGCAGTTCGCGACTTGGCTATTGTCAATGCCGAGCGTAGGACGCCGCAGGCTGCGGCTGCACTTCTGGACGGCATTGCCGACCATATTGAACACCACAAGTTTTTTCTGGTGGGAAATCTGCGCAAATGACCAACAAGTTTGCTGGCATAACAGTGTTCGAAGACGAAATCGCCATTTGGGCCCGCAATGCGGAAAGACGTCCGTTATTCCGGTTTAATAAACTCCGGCAGGAGTTTGGAGTGTTTCGCTCGAAGAGAATAAGCGAGGCTGAAGTCGAATTCTGCCTCCAAATGTTCGAAAAGCTGGTCCCTTCGGAAAGCCGGAGTCGTAGGAGCCGCCTGGAAGCGTTCCTGAATTTCGAATTGGACCAGGATGTCTATTGCGCATAGGAGAAAGATGGCTGCTCATAGGCACAAGTTGGACTGCAACGCCAAAAATGCGGTGCTTTATATGCAGAATGCCGCGGTCAACAGGGGCATTCGCATTGTAGAACAGCCAGTGTTCGCCTATGCGATCCTGAAGTCGTGCAGGGAATATCTGGAACGGTTTTTCGGATCCGAACACATAAACGATGCGGCTCTGGCCATAGCCAAAATGATGCCGGAAAGCACGGGGGAGGCAATCTGCATTGACGAGATCAAGTACGACAAGACAATTTCCAGATATGTTGTCGAGATGGAACAGGGGGAGCTGAATGGGGTCGCGTCCGTTCTTCTCGACCTCGCCGAGCACAACGACAGCATATCTGAAATTTTTGTCCAGTGCGACATTACCAGCGCCCATCTTGAACGCGCTGCGAAGTACGAGGCCGGCGGAGGCAGGTCGAGAGGGGTCGAAGCCAACTTCCATGCTGGCAAACGGCCAGCTGCCACTCCGAAGACGCATTCGCACGGCGCCGCTACGGAAGACAAGCTTGCGGAATTTTGCGTCGACCTTACCGAAAGGGCGAAGACGGGCGAAATCGGAGAAGTATTTTGCAGGGACGCCGAAATCGCCCGGGTGGTGATTTCCTTGCTTCACAAGATCAAGTGCAATCCGATGCTTGTCGGCGAGCCAGGCGTTGGAAAAACAGCCATAGTCGAAGGCCTTGCCGCGCGGATTGCGTCGGGCGAAGTGCCAGAAAGGCTGCGAGGGACCAAAGTGTTGTCGCTCGACATTTCTTCGGTCGTCAGCGGCACGACTCTCCGCGGCGAATTCGAAGGCAGAATGAAATCTCTCATGAACGAATTGACGAAAGAGAGAGATACGATTCTCTTTATCGACGAAATACATATGATTGTGGGCGCCGGTGACAGCTCCGGGCCGATGGACGCCGGCAACATTTTGAAATCTTATCTCGCTCGTGGCGAAATCAGATGTATCGGAGCCACGACGCACGGCGACTACAACCGCTATCTCAAGAAAGACGGCGCTCTCACGCGACGTTTTCAGAGGATCGTGGTAAATGAAGTCGATCTTGATCAGACGAGGGAAATCATGTCTCGTTTGCGGCCGAGTTTTGAGGGATTTCATGGCGTTCTCGTGCCTGAAGAGGCAATTGACAAGATCATTTTTCTGACGAGAAGGCATATTTCCGACAGGTTCTTTCCTGACAAGGCGATTGATTGCCTTGACGAGTCCTGTGCAAGGGCGGCCGTCATGGGGCAGGATGTCGATGTTGCTCTTGTTGAAAGAGCGGTCAGCGATCTTGCGGGCGTTCCAGTTTCCGTTATCCGGCGGAAGGATATAGATCGCGTCGAAGATCTCAGGAAGAAGCTGCACGACAGAATTCTCGGAAATTCCGAGGCCATCGACGCATTTTGTGATGCGCTTTCCTCCGCTTGTTCTTCCGTGGCGAGCGGCAATCGGCCGCTTTGCACCTTGGCGTTTTACGGCCCCAAGGGCGTCGGCAAGAAAAGTTGCGTGAGGATTGCCGCCGAGACGCTGTACGGCAATCAGGCCGTCGTTGAAATAAACGGCTCTGAGTATACCGAGTCCCATAGCGTGAGCAAAATTCTCGGATCGCCGCCTGGCTATGTGGGATTTTCGGAGGAAAGCTATCTCTTCAGGGAGGTTCGCAGGCGTCCGTACAGCGTGATCTTGATATACGGCGTTTCGCTGATGCACCATGCGGTCAGAGAGCAATTCATGAAAATTGTGCGGCACGGAAAGATCAAAGACAGTCAGGGCACCGAGGTTGATTTCCGCAGTTCTGTGATCGTTTTTGCAGAGGATGTGTCCATGCCGCACAAGGTTCAGTTCGTCAAAGACGACGGCGATAATTTGTCCGAAGCACTTGAAGCGTCGAATCTGGCGGGTATATTTAGTTCAACCGACCTCAAAATAGGCTTCCGCCCGGTAACGCATGACATGATGAGGGCGATTGTGGATCTCGAAGTCGGCGAATTGACAGGGATCCTCGAGGAAAACGGCAAGATTCTTAAGGTAAGGAAAACTCTCGTTGACAGGCTGTTCAAGGACTGCGGCGGAATTTCCCCCTCGGAAGCTAGGCGAAAGATCAGAAGGGAGCTCGAAATGCTGCTCGCAAAAGTCAGTCGCGACAAAGACGAAATCGTCTTGGATGTCGCGTTGTTGAAGGTTAGTTAACAGCTGAAAAAATTTTTATATATTCTACCATTGCAAGGAGGAAACGGTGTATATATTATAGAATAACTTTCAAAACGGTAGAATCATGGAGGTTCGAATGCTGGTTTCTTCGAAAAAAGCAGTCGAACTGACCGGCCTGCACGTCAATACGTTGAGAAAATATGCAGACGAAGGAAAAATCAAGGTCGAAAGGCTCCCTTCGGGACACCGACGCTACGACGTCGACTCTCTGCCTACCGGCAGGAAGGCGACGACGTCCGGGGTCGTCTGCTATTGCAGGGTCAGTTCGAACAAGCAGTCTGACGATCTCGTCAGACAGGTCGCGTACATGCGACAGCAGTTCCCCGGAGCCGAAATCGTCAAAGACGTCGGCTCCGGGCTCAACTTCAAGCGAAAGGGGCTTCGCTCCATTCTGGAGCGACTCATGCAAGGAGACAAGCTCACTCTTATTGTCTCACACCGAGATCGGCTCTGCCGATTCGGTTTCGAGATGTTCGAATGGCTTGTCGATAGAAATGGCGGAGAACTCATGGTTCTCGACGGGACTGAGCACAGTCCCGAACGAGAACTCACCGAGGATCTCCTTGCAATCCTGCACGTCTTCTCCTGCAGGATGCGCGGACTCCGACGCTATGCTGACAAGATCAAGGAAGATCCGGATCTATCCGACGGCTGAACAGCGGAGTCTGTTCAGGCGGTGGGTCGGCGTCCAGCGACTCGTCTACAACAGGGCCGTCGAGTTCCTGAAGGGCCTCGACGGACCCAGGCCGAAGTGGAACGAGGTCGCCAACTTGATAATTGCCGATCTCCCGGATTTTTGCCGGGAGATCCCGTACCAGATCAAGAAAATCGCTGTCAGAGATGCCTGCAGGGCGCTGACGGCGGGAAAGCAAAAGGCCGTGCGGACCGGCAAGCCGTTCTCGCTCCGCTTCAAGTCGAGAAAGAATCCGAGACAGTCCTGCTTCATCCCCAAGTCGGCCGTCAAGGCCGAGGGAATATACTACACGATTTCCGGACGGCTGAAGTACTCCGAGTCGCTTCCCGGCGACTTCGGAGACTGCAGGCTCGTCCGGCATCGCCGGAAATGGTACTTGTGCGTACCCGAAAAGTATACCGCGACCCCGGCCGAGAGCCAAGACCGGGTCGTGGCCATTGATCCCGGAGTGCGTACGTTCTGTACCTTTTTCGGCCTCGAGTCGTTCGGCCAGATAGGCCGTCACGACATCGGCCGCATTCAGCGGCTGTGCAGCCGCCTCGACGACCTGATTTCCAGGTCGTCGAAAGCGAAATGTGCAGCGAGGAGGCGGATGCGCATGGCCGCGGACAGAATCCGCGACCGCATCACGCATCTCGTCGACGAGCTCCATTGGAAGACGATACGCTTTCTGACGGACAACTACGACATCGTCGTGTTTCCGACGTTCGAATCGTCCCGGATGGTTCTGCGACGCTCCCGTCGGATACGTTCGAAAAGCGCGAGACAGATGCTGACGTGGTCCTTCCACAGGTTCGCCCGGCGGCTCGAGCACAAGTGCTTCGAGCGCGGGCGGACGCTGATCCGCATCAGCGAGGCGTACACGTCGAAAACGAATTCGTTCACCGGCGAGCAGATGGATATCGGCTCGCGGGAGAGCTTCGTCCACGACGGAATCAGGATCAACAGGGATATCAACGGTGCCCGCAACATCCTGTTGCGGGCTTTGGTAGATTCACCCCTATCCGAATCTGTTCGAATCGAGCAGAAAGGCATAGGCATTTGTTAATGTTTGTTAGCAAAAAAGAATCGGAGAAATAGGTTGTTGTGCAAGAGGTTTCGGTTCATTCTTGTCTTGAGGCGGGCAACGCGACGTGTGTGGTTCTTTGCGATTCCGAACATCAGTTCTACATACCTGTCTATCTGGAAGGGCTTGCGGCAGAGCTAGCCGCAGAGACGATTCGCGGCAAGATTTCGGAAGAACACGCCGTGATGTGCGACTTCATGCTTCAGGCATGGGCACAGACGGATTGCGCGCTGATGTTTATAGAGCTTGACTACGATGTCGGAGGGCTTGGAGCGCGGACTGTGCTATGTCAAAGAAACGAGGTCGCGAAGAAATTTTATCAGGTCGACACCCCAGTGCCTTTTGCCCTGATGATGGCTGATCAGGCATCCTTGCCGCTGGTTGTCGGCGAGACGACGGTAAGATCTGTGGGGCGCCAAAGCTTTGCGGAGTTGCAGGAAACCTTCGAAGAATTGCATGGAAAGGAAGACAATGGAAAAGAAGCCTGAAGTCGACGGAAGCTGGATCGAAGTCGCAGCCACCGACATCCTGGGTCGCCAGGAGGAAATCAAGAACAGTCAGATTGCGGTGGTTACCGCCGCGCGAATCGAGATGTGCGGCGACGACAAGAAGAAATTCGACGAGAAGCTCGCGCTTGCGGCGAAACAGCATGCTGGCGCAATCGAGGGTCTCGACGATGAACAGAAGTCGTTTTTTCTGTTGAGAAAAATGTTGCTGGCGTGAAATGGGATGCCTGATTGAGATAACTCTGAGAAGTTCCGTAGATTCCTGCGAAAAGAAGGACAAATTCTATCATAGGCACAGGAGCTTCTTGTGCGGGGCCGAACCGCTGTCCGAAGAGGAACATGGCGGCCGAGACGTGGTCAAGCTGTTCGTTCCGTGGGGCAAAAACAGGACTTCGGCGTATTTGTGCGACAGGCTCCGCAAGGACAGGAACGTGTTCAGGGCGAAAATCATAGCGTAGGCGAAGCATGGGCATAACAAAGCAGGAACTGGAAGCCAGGGCGGCCTTAGTCGACGCAGAATTGGCGGCGCGGCAGCTCGTGAAGTGGCTGCTCGCCAATGTCGATTCCTACATCGACAACCACAAGAGGGAATACAATCTCAACTTTTTCGCTCGCGAGAGCGACGGCATGGAGGAGCTCGCCAAGATCGAGTCGATGTTCGATGAGCTGGAAGTGTCGAGCATCGAGGTTCCCGAAGTCAGCGTCGACCAGCTGTCTGGCCTTTCGGAAAAGGAAGACGACTCCTTTCGGAGAATGCAGGATCTTCTAGACAAGCACCGCAGCGGCGAAGAGCTGGCGGACGAAGAACAGGACGAGATCAGGCGATTTCTCTATGGCAAGGACCTCAATCTCGCCGATCTGAATCTCGACGAGGAGCAGGAAGCGGTCGTCAAGGAGGAAGCCGAAAAGCTGACAGTTCTGTACGACCTGGTGGAAGAGGTCAAGAAGCACCTGCTGGCCACCGACGATCTCTGCAGGAAGCTTTTCGAGAAGATGGTTTTCTACTACGAGCTAGCTGGCGTCCGAGGCGATGGCGAGGGCAACGCCAAGTTGGTCGAGAGGAATCTCGACGGCTACGTGAAGGTGACCGAGTTTCTCTACGAACCCTACGAACTTCCCGTGACAGTCACCGAGAAGAAACCTCTGCTCGACGAGGACGGCGACTTCATACTCGACGAGAACGGCGACATCCAGATTGAGGTCGCCGAGGAAAAAACGATACGCATACCTCCGAGCTTCACCCTGGATCTCCAGATCGAGTTTTGGGAAAAGCCGGTGCAGACGAGTCTGTTTTAGGCAAAGCGACGACAAATGGACGGCTACCTGCTGATTGACGGCAACAATTTGGCGCACAAGGCGCTTCACGCCTATGACTCGAAGACGTCTGAAGGACGCGACACCAGCGTAATTTTCGGATTCATGGAGCAGTTCGCGTCGGTTAGGCGGTCGTTTCCGGGAAATCTGCCGCTTATTGTTTGGGACGGAGGTTACAGGGAGCGGTTGCGCCTGTCGAAAAAAGCTGTCAGGCTGGGCCTTGTGCCGTCTGAGTACAAGGCCAATCGCAGTGCCGACAAGTCCGATCCCATGGTCGCGTCTCTTTATGACCAGATGCCCGATCTTCTGCGGCTGCTTTCTCTGACGGACATTCCCCAGATTCAGAAACGGGGCTGCGAAGCAGACGATGTCATAGCGTCCTACTGTAAACGGCTGAAGGGATGCGGCAAACATGTGTTGTGCTATACCGCGGATCACGACTACTATCAACTGGCCGACGAAGATGTTTTCATCATTAGCCGGCTGGCGGGGGCGGAAGACATCATGGACGCCGATTCGTTTCGCGAACGGTATGGGCTTGAGCCTCCTCGGTGGGTTGATGTCGGAGCCCTTATGGGAGACGCGGGAGACAACATCCATGGCGTGCCTGGCGTCGGCATTAAAACCGCCACCGCCCTCGTGCAAGAGCATGGCGACTACGAGTCGGTCATCAGTGCCTGCTGTTCCCAGTTCGAGGCTCTCCGTGCCGAATATCCGGATCTCGAAACCGAGGCGGACATCGCCAGGCTGCGGGCAATGCGGGACGACGACAAGAATCCTTACGCCGGCTGCTTTCCCGGAATGCCCTTTACGGGGGTGGCAATGGCTTTGGAATCGGGGAAATTGAAGAAGATTCGTCGCGTCCTGCTTCAAATCGCGATGTATCAGGACAGGTCGAAACTTGCATACGTCTTGAAAAAGATGAATGCCGATCTCGACGTTCCCGAACTGAAGCTTTTCCACAGGATGGACGAATTGCTTTTCTGGGCCGCTTGTGAGCGGTACGAGCTGACACAGCTGAAGACTTGGACCAAGCTGTTCAAAAACGGAGGAGACATCGGTGATTAGGCGATATGACATGACCAGGTCCGACAATTTTCCGTTTGCAGGAAAGATGCGGTATCCGTGTTCGGGAGACGGGGAATTCTATGTTTATGCCGCGTTTCCGGTACAGACCGCTCTGGTGACGCCTATTGGCCTGCCTGGAGCGGCAAAACTGTATGCCAACGGCAGAACTGACAAGACCGGCTTCTGGGTATCATATAGCGACGTGCCCGAGGAGCTGGGGTACGTGGAATTTTCATTTATCGCCCAGTGAAACAATTATGGCTAAGTGGAATTTTGACGAAGGCGAGATGGCGGCGCTGAAAACCGATCTTGCGGCTGTGCTGCCCGAAGGAAGGCGTGCGGATTTCGAGAGGCTGTGTCAAGGTGTCGAGCTCGGACTTCGCGGCTATCGCGTGCTTTTGAGCATCAAGCCCCTCATCACTGCGGTATGGGTGAACATGAATGAAAAGCGGGATGGCAATCGCTTTGCGGTCGAACGCATGCTCAAGGATATTGACGACGTTCTTTCCTTTTGGGTGATTCCAGAGGATTCGGGGGCAGGAGAAACGCTTGATTCCTCCGAAGAATAGAGCGAACTTCTTACGTCCGCTCGGGCATTCGTGGCAATGGCTTTCAACTTGAAACAGGGCTTCCGCGGCATAGTCCGCATAGATGGAAGCCGCTATATCCGCGTTACCTCTGCCGATATTCAGGTCAGGCAGGAGGCTCAGACATTTTTGCCGACATATGGCGGTCGGCGCCTGAAGAGGATTTGGCATAGGGGCACAGGCGACATCACTGGTACGCTGTCACTGATGTTGTGCGAAAACGACGCCGAGTGGCTCTACGGCCTTGCTGACGAGCAGGAAGAATTTTACATGGATCTTCACTACTATGGCAGCAAGGACCGTCGGTTTCTCGGATGTAAAATCCAGGAGCTGACCTTCAATTGCGCGGCGGGGGAGATCGTGGCCGTGACCGTGAATGTTGTGGCCAAGGATGTCGGACCGAGAGTGCGCTCACTGGAGTTCACGAAGGGGCAAAAGCTCGTAACTTGGGACAAGTGCGACGTCAGATTTCCAATTCCCACCTTTTTTGGAGATGATTTGCAGAGCTTTACATACACGGTCAACAACGGGTTGAAGTCCATCAAAACCGCCGCTGGTCTGTTTCCGAAAATATTGAATCCCGCGATTCAGGAAGTGTCTGGACAATTTCAGTTCTATAACAAGGACGATATCGTCATTCCGCCCGATGGTGCCTATGAATACGGTCTCGGTTTCCGAAACGTGCGATTTCGTATTGACGATCTTGAACTCGAACACGACGTGGTTTTCCATCCGAATCAGATCATACCTCTCGTGCCTGCCTCGCTGATTTCGACAATTTCCTGGTCCAGATCAGACGACTTTTAGTTTTTGGCTTGAATTCCCCCCGCTCTGCAGTATTGTGATGTGCAAGCTCCGTTGATTTCGGGGCATATTTGTTGTATAATACGACCAGACAGAGGTCTCGCTACATGGGAAATGTGGAAGCCGCCTCTCCAGAGGCGTTTTACAGACAATTCCGTCCAGACCAGTTCAAGAAGGTCGTAGGTCAGCCGCAGGCAGTAAGGCTCTTGCAGCGGGCATGCGAACGCGGAGTGTTTCATCACGCGAATCTTTTCTGCGGTCCTTCGGGAACGGGAAAAACGACGCTGGCTAGAATTCTTGCAGCGGCCGTTAACTGCGAAGACAGGAAAGAGGGTCAGTCGGAACCTTGCGGAAACTGCGGTTCTTGTCGGGCTATTCGCTCGGGCGTTTCGATTGACGTCAGCGAGCTGGACGCCGGTTCCGACGGCGGCAAGGAAGAAATCAGGCTGATTATTGAAGGCGGCCGCTATGCCCCTTCGACCTCGAAGATGAAGGTTTTCATCATCGACGAGGCCCATCGCGTCACTCCCGCTGCTTGGGCTTCGCTTCTCAAGCCGCTTGAGGAGCCCATTCTCCAGGTAATGTATATCCTCTGTACCTCAGAATATTCCAAGATACCACAGACCGTAGCCTCCCGATGCCAGAGAATAAAATTCCGGCCGATTTCGGACGAGGTTGTCTCCGATTACATTTCCCGTCTGTCGAAGCATATAGGCAGGAAATGCGATGACGGCGCATGCCGTCAGATCGCGGCAGTCAGCGCTGGCAATATGCGCCATGCGCTGAACTATTTTCAGAGCATGACAATCGTTTCCGAAGGGCCGATCGCCGAAGACTTCGCCAAGGAGTTCCTCGGGCTTGTAGGCAGACACGCACTGTATGAGCTCGTTTCCGCAATAGTAGAGAGAAAAACCGGGAAGGCTCTCGATGTGCTGGAGTCGCTTATGGCGACCTCGCCTGACGTACAGCAGGTGTGCAATCAACTTTCGGAAGTGTGCAGGAACGTCATGCTCATCGCAGCTGGCGCGTCCGCCGGGATTTCCCTGTCGGATGCCGAAACTACTCTCGCGAAAAGACTGGCGGAAAAAATTGCGGCTCCCAGAGCGGCCGAGTTCTGCAACCGCTTTTCCGAAGCCTATTACGCGATGACGGTGAACATGAATCAGAAGTGGGTGCTGGAATCCCTCGTAACACAGCTCAGCGAATCCTGAGCGCTTCAATGTAGCATTTTCCCGTGCTCGCTCCGAAGCGGAGCAAGCGACAGGAATGCCAAGAAAGAGAAAGGATAGGAGACCCTATTCGAAAGTATCGGACGAGGAGTTGCTCGCGATGACGCCCAAGGAGGCCCGCGAGATTCTCGACACATATGCTCTAAGGCTCCAAAAAAGCAAGGATCCGAACACTGCAGACAACGAATGGATGTTTGGCAGGCTCATGGCGTACGTTCACAAGTACCTTTGGGGCCTGTCGTACAATCATTACGTAGTCAGAGGCCAAGAAGGCAAGGACCTATACCAAGAGGGACTGATTGCTCTTTTTACGAAGGCGATTCCGAAGTACGATCCCGACAGGAACATGTCGTTTCTGAATTTCGCCAAGATGTGCGTTCGCAGACATTTGATTACAATTCTCAACACGTCGAGGCATCGCAAGAAGGATCTGCCAATGAATCAGGCGTTGCCTCTAGACCAGGTGATGTCCAGCAATGATTCCGACGACTCCTTGAACGGAGGGACCTTGATGAACATCATTTATGACGAGACGGAGGACTTCGTGGTCGATCTTTGCAGAGAAGAAGACAAGAGCTGTACGCTGGTCGAACTTGAAAGTACGCTTAGCAGGTTCGAACAGTCGGTTCTTACATTCTATTTGCAGGACCACTCGTACAGGCAGATTGCGAGACTCGTGTCCAAAGAGCATGATAGGCGATATAACGAGAAGTCCATCGACAACGCCCTCCTGAGAATCAGGAACAAGGCGGCAGCGCTCCGCGAAGAGGGAGTGGACCTGCCGTTGTTCAACGGACATAGGCGTCGTCGTCGGAAGAAGAGAAAGAACACCTCATGAAGATTGTAGTGCCCCTGGAAGAGCTCGCAGGAGTTCTGTCTAGAGGAATGTTGGCGACGAAGGCCGATCCCGTGGTGGGATCGGCTCTGCGCGGTTTCGGCCGCATTGAATGCAGATCTAACCGGCTTTCAATTCAGTCAACGGGACCGGTAGTGTCAGCCAGATCGACAATTCGGGTTGACGACGACGATTCCGAAGAGGGCGCTTGCTGTTTGTCGCTCGAAAAGATGGCGGCGATGCTGAAATTTTCGCCGCGCGGCGAGAGCGTTGTTCTGCAGCACTTTCCTGGGCGTCCTGGTGATCCTGGCTACCTGAAGCTTCGTGCGGGCAAGAGTTCGGTCAAGTTGCCATGCGCGAATGCAAGAGGGTTTCCGACCATGGAGGAACCTGCCGGCCGCGAAATATTTTCTGTTTCTCATGATGCCCTGTCGTCTTCCGTTGCGGCGGTCTCATTCGCGGCAATGGCCAAAGACGCCGATAATGTCAGGTCCTACATCTGCTTACAGACCAAGGCGGGCGATGCGTATGCTTGTGCCACCAACGGTATGCAGTTTTGCATTAAGCGGATGTGCGACGCCAAAAGTGACGGCAAAGCTTTTCTGCCGGTCAAGCTTGCGAAGGGTCTCGGGCGTTTTTTGTCCGACGAGGAGGATGTCAGATTTGTCGACCTCGACAACAAGACCGCAGTTGTTCAATCAGACCGTTTTGTTGTCTATTCGAAGGCGGTTGAAGCAGAAGCTCGCTTTCCAGACCCATTCAGATTCTTCGAGCTTGAGCTTGCAGGCGAAGTCAGCGTGCCCGCCGAACATTTTGGCCACATGCTGGGCGCTTGTCGGGCTACGCATCCGGAGGAATGCCTGCTTTCAGTGGAAGGAGGGGAGGTTTCCGTGCGAGCTGTTAGCGGCGTCGATCAGTCGGAATACAGGGCTTCCGTAGCCTATTCGGGCAACTGTCAGGATCTTGAAGCGGGCCTTCACCCTCTTCTGGTCGGGGAATTTCTTTCCCGCATCAAGACAGATGCGGTCTTTATGACCTTCAGCAAGAGCGTGAATCGCCACGGCTGGCCAGACATTGTGAAACTGGCCGACGGCGAACGATTCGTCCTGTATGTCAGGACGCGGGCCGCCATGGTTTCGATTCCCCTGAAGCAGGAAAATGCCTGAAAATCCGCATACAGCAGTCGCGTTTTTACTGGGCGACGAGCAGCTCGTGCTGGATAGCTTCAGGCGCATCAGGAAGATGTTTCTCGGAGAGGGCCTGGATGGCGATACCGTGAGCGCGTCTTCCGCAATCGAGGTCGAGAGAGAGCTGTTGTGCGAGCCGTTCTTCGGTTTCAAACTTGTTTTGGCCGAGACTTCTTGTGTAGATGACGCGTTCATGGACATGATAGAAAGTTGTGCTTCGCTCGTTCCGCGCCATTGCATGCTGGTGGTTAGGGGGGCGTCTTTGGCGACGAAGCACCTGACTCGCGCAAAGAAAATTGGCGAGCCACTTGTGCGAGTTCTTCGCTTTGCCGCATTTGACAAGTTTGACGACGCCGCGGTTTTTGTTCGTCGCGTGGCGGCTGAAAACGACGCGGAGATGAATGTCGCTGCCGCACGAATGCTAGTCCGGATTTCGGGCATGGATGCCGGTCTTTTGTCGTCGGAGGTTCGCAAGCTGGCCGGGGCGACGGCGAAGATCACCGAAAAGATCGTTGCCGCGTTTGCATTTCCTGATACGGCAGGAGAATTTTACAGGCTCTATTCGAAATTGGGTGACGGCGACGGGCCCGCTGCGGTTGACGAGGTGAGAGCGCTGGCGGCGGAAACAGGAGCGGAAGCTGTCGAGATGGCGTTTATGAAGTTGCTTTGTGTGGCAGTCAGAATGGCCGAAACCAATTTCGGAGGAGGCATCAAGGTAAAAAGGGACAGGCACAATGCGTGTTGGTGGGCCGACAAACCAAAATCTGGCAAAACGGCTCCGTCTGGATTCATGAAGGGCGTTGCCAGAAAGATATGTGATAGACACGGAATAGAGGGCGTTTGCATCTTGCTGCGGAAAATGAACAGGAATTTTGCAATGCACAGGAAGGCTCCCGCGGAAAGACCGTGGCTGGCTGTCTTGGAGGCTAAGGCTCTCGCAATCTGCGGAAAGGGCGGAGATATGGGTTGATGACGACATTCATAGGCATAGACCAGTCTCTGACGGGAACTGGTGCGTGCATTCTCGATTGCGAAGGGAGGGTGGTTGACACCTTGCTCGTCAAGCCCAAGAAATTGAAGGGCGTTGAGCGACTGGATTTCATAGTTCGCAGAATTGTCCGTTTCACGGAACAAGTGTCTGGAGCTGTCTTCAGTTGCAGAGAGGAATATTCCTTCAGCTCCAAGGGACGCTCGGTATTTAATTTGGGCGAATTGGGCGGCTGTATCGATCTTGCGCTGTATAATCTTGACAGGCCCCAGTGGACTTCGCATGCCCACTACAGGATTCCGCCTGCAACACACAAAAAATTCTGCGTGCTGGACGGAGCGGCGACCAAGGGGTCCGTAAAGAAGGACAAACTGGCCTATCTGGCGAAAATAGCTGAACATACGGGCGAGGAATTCGACGACGACAACGTCGCCGACTCTTTCATGTTGGCCAAGACGCTTTGGGGTTTTTGGCAGTGCCTGGAGTCCGAGGCGTATTTTGATGCCCTTTTGCGGGAAAGACGCGAATCGCTAGTGCCGCCCAAAATGAGAAAAAAAATGAAAATCACTCCCTCCAAAGTCCAGAGAATGGGCCATGAGGCTTTTAGCGAGCTGATAAGGAAGGGATTTGCACAGACGTACTTGGTCTTTGAAAGAGCGAGTGCGGGAGAAATCGATGAGAGCTGACGATGCCAGAATCATACCGATGCAACGGATTTTTCGCAGGACACATACTGGCAGGTCCATAAGAAGCGATGCCGCCGCCCTGCTTGCAAGGGCTGCGGATTCTTCCAGGGGTCTCGTCGAATGTCCGAATTGCGGTTTCGTTCTCGGGGAGGAATATTTCGTGAACGGATGTCCCAATTGCCATTCAAGGGAAGCCATTAACGACGGAGAACAACGATGAGCAGTAACGTCGATCCGCATCACAACGAGTATCTTGATACGAACGACATGCTCCACCGGGGGTTCGAGGAGAACATGCGTCGCATGGGCGTAGATCTCACTCAGATTCCCGACGACATCAAGCAACGGCGCGGCATTGGAAGCCAAGAACAAAAGGATGACCGTGCTGCACCGTTTGGGGAAACCTTCTTCATGACAGCGCGTCCCGACCACAAGGGAGAACGCCGCAAAATTACGACAGAGGCTGGCGAAGAGCTTGAAGTCGTCCATAGCGACGAGTCCGCCCATGTTTCGGGCGAATTTCTTCAGAAGAGCGGCGAACTTGCCGTCAATGCCAAAGAGAGGGCCATTGCGGCTTTCCGGCTTGCCGCCAGCGACTCGGAAGTCGCCGGAGAGCTCAAAGGCGTCATACGGGCCCTGGAAAGGCTTGAAGAGTACTATGGAATCGAAAGCGCGCCTTTTGACCCGCTTCGTCACATAAGCGGCCTGCGGCCGAAGGGAGAGATTTTGGCGAATGCCAATGAGGTTGTTGAAACGACAATGCGGAGCTACGAGCTCTATCCCGTTACCGAGATCAAGGCCGGGCTGAACGAAAATCGGCCCGTTATCGCGCTCACGATCGTCGGCGAGGAACAGGATGCGGGCTTTGTCGTGCGCGCCACCGTGACAGCTCAACGCGACTTTGCCGGCAACGAAGCCATAGACTATGTGCATTCCAAGAAACGCGGTCTCGTTACCGTGAAGGCGTTTGAGAGGGGTCGATGGGTCGATGTTTCGGACGATTTTGTCATCCACATGAAGGTCAAATCGTACAAGCTCGAAGAAGGCGAGCTGCCCCATTCCGTCTTTGTCGGCGAAAAAATCATTCGCGAAGGGAAGGAAATAATCCCAAAAAAGCTGAATTTGAACAAAGATGACATCAAATTCGGCGAGCATCAGGTCTTCGTCAAGGACGCAGAGACTGCTTCGGCGATCAGAAAACTCATCAGTTCTAACTGAGGAGTCGCGGCTGTGCCGCGCAACATGGGGAAAACCCGCATGGACATACAATCCAGCACAGACAGGACAACGGCAAGGGAGATTCAAAGGCATCTCTTTATCGGTTCGCTACATAGGGAAATGGACCGAATGGAAGCCCGCGCGTCTACCCGCAATGCGAGTCTCGCTGCTGCCGCCGAAGGTTATCTTCGGGACGGATGCAGCAGGGACGAGGCCGTGGAGCTGCTGATTCTGGACGGATTTCCGGCGGATCTCGCCAGGAACCAGGTTGGAACCCTGCTGACAAGGGAGGCGTCCGCGCAGCCCGAGGAAGAAAGGGGTACGGACTGGGATTTTTATTTCGAGGACTCGCTGGGCCGGCGATGCCGGGGCAGTCAATTCGGCTTGACAGTGACCGCCAATTCCAAGGAGGAGGCCATGGAAAAGGCCGCCCAGCTCGTCGCTTCAGGCGATGATTCCAAGGAGAAAGTCGTCGATGCCGAACCAGTCGACACCCCGTAAGGACGGTGCCATAGAGCATCTCTTGAGCCTGCTGACCAACTGTCGAGATCTTGCGGTCGGACAGCAGCTTGCGGAGGCCAGAGACGTCCTTCGCGGCGCGAGACTTGTCGCGAGCGGATTCGGAATTGACGCCTCGATAGTGTTCGACCAGCTCGACGAAGCCATTATATCCAAGCCCTTCTATGTCCTCAACGAAGAGTTTTTGAGAGCCGCAAAGGTTATCAAGTCGAAAGCGTAGCACAGTTATGTCATCAATAAAGGACAGCCTGCCGGCGGCAGGTTCGCTCAAGAAATCTGAAGTGGCCAAGGTTGCCAGCGGACAGATCGGCGTCGATGAGTTTCTCCGTCGGATGATAAACATCAACGAGGTCGGCGTTTTTCATGATCCGCATTGCGAAATTTGCCATAGCTCGCATCGAAAGGCCGCGGAAGAGGAATGGCTTCAGTCCAGAAATGCCGAACAGGTCAGGCAGCTTCTGATCGACAAGGGGGAGACCTTTTCCATTCCCGTAATCAAGAACCACATGGAATTCCATGTGGATCAGAGTCAGGTCGAGCTCAGGAAACGCGAATATGTCGACAAAATTTCGGGGCTGACCCACGTTGATGTCTCCACGCTCGAACGTTTGCAGATGACATTGGCCGCCGTCAACGAGAGGATGGTGGCGGTAGCCGCTCTCGACGACCCCTCCCTTCCGCATGCTCACGTCGAAAAGATTAAGGCCGACAGCACGGTCAAGCTCACTGCCACGATGAAACAGCTTCTTGAGTTCAGGGCCAAGATGCTTGGCGAAATGCGTGAAAACGGGGAGGTTTTCACAATTGACAAGGACAAGTTTGTCATGATGTTCGGCAAGTTGCTCGAAGAGTGCGGTACGGACGAGGAAAAGCTCATCGTGAACAAGGTGTTCGCCGAACTTGGGAAAATTTGCAGGGAGTACTAAAGTGTCGAAAAGAAAAAAGAGGCCGGTCAACCCCGACGATCTCGACAGGATCGACATGGGGAACCTTAAAAGCCACGATTATGCCAGAAAGTCCGCGGACTGGAACAAGGTTTTTTTGCTGAGGCATAGGAAATATCCTGGCAAGGTAGCGGAAATACGGGCTCTGTCGGCGTTTCATGCCTGCAAGCTTCTTGGTTGGCGTCCGCGCCATGTCGAGGTGCTTGAAGAAAGAGAAGCGGAATCCGAGCCTGAAAAGATGGAGAAAGGAAATGTCGGGACTAAGTGAATGCCATGTCGGTGCAAGCGTCCATGATGTGGCCGAATACCTGCGGGCCCTTGTGAAGCTGAAGGATGCCAAGGGTAATTCGCTTAAAAAGATACTCGTTGAAGCTCAAGTCATTAACGCGAATATTGAGAAGCTGATGCGAGCGGGTGTCGACTCGCCGGCCGAAATTGCCAGACAATTGAACGAGATGGACGTCATCAAAGGTCTCGGCCGCGAGATCGACGCGAAATTCGTAGAAGAATATCAGGTCAGAAAGAACAAGAAGCGGGTCCGCGGAGCTGCCGCAGGAATGACGCTCAGTCCCAACATGGCAAAGGCGTTGAATCCCAAGGTGGGCTTCCAAGGAGATCCTTCGCAGGTCGACCCCGACAATCCGCTCAATGAAAATATCGACACATTCAGGAGCCTCGTCCGCGACGGAGAGATTATCAATGTCGAAGCGGTGCTTCCGGGCAATGTGGTAGAAGACTTCTGGAATGACAGGCTTAAGGGGCGCCGGGAGTACAGTGAGAATTATCGTCGTAGAGACTACGACACATATATTGTCACCGTTATCGACAAAGATAAAGGAGGCAATGTGATCATGGAGGAATATGTGGATCCGAAAGATCCGCTTGCCGGTCCGAAGCAAAGGCCCAAAACTTCTGTCCGCGCGATTTCCTACAACGCCCATTTGGACGACGAGGATCAGGACACGGCAGAGGGAACGATCATTCAGGACGAGGTCATGGTTGAGGCTTTCAGATCCGTTGCCAAAAATATCGCAAGAGAAGCGAAAAAAGACAATGCCGCCTCTCTCGCCGAGAGAACGAAAGCCTATTATGGAAAACACATCGGCGAAATGATGGGCGCGAATGTCGGCGAAAGAACCATTGCCGCCGAAACCAAGGTCAAGATGGAAGGGCAGAGCATCGTAGTCAGTTCCAGGACTGGCACTAGAGTGACCGTGGAGGCCGACAAGGCACAAGAGATGCTGCCTGAAAACTTTCTGCGCCGTCAAAGAGAAAAAAAGCGGGCATAATCCCGACAGCCGGCTTGAATCCGACCGATTTAGGCAGTAGCTTTAACCCGGTACGCAATGTGCGCGCCGGGTTTTTGTTGTATGGAGCTGCCAATGTCCGAGAAGAATCTTCTCCTGCCCTGCATCGTTGGGGCGAAGCCGATATACCAGAGCAATGACGGATTTAACGTCCTGAACGCTAGGATTGACTGGTATTCCAGAGCGGCGGAGGGCCTAGACAAGCTTGGACTTCCCGCGGGCTGGATGAAACGGAGCTTTGTCGTCACCGCAAATCTGGACTATGACATCGAACTCGACGGAGAGAAGACCTATGTCTTCAGCGGATCGGTCGTCGAACACCCCAGATTCGGGATTCAGTTCAAGGCGGACTTCTGCTTTCCCGACGAGCCTGTAACGGTCAAGATGGTCACCGCCTATCTTGACAGGCTTCCGCATGTCGGACCGAAGCGTTCGGTGCAGATAGTGGAGCGGTTTGGCGCCGAAAGCGTCGCGGGGATTATAGAAAACGAGCCGATGCAGCTCACGGCAATCCCTGGAATTACCGAAAAGAGAGTGCGTCTCATTTCGAAGAAATGGAAGGAGGACGCCGTTCTCCGACGGGTCTACTATTGGCTTTCCAAGCACGGCATACCGATGGGCCGTGCCGCGGCCATTGTCAAGAAATTCGGCCTGAAATCGATAGAGGTGCTTGAGGAAAATCCCTATCGTCTTGCTGATATTGCGGGAATATCCTTCCAGACCGCCGATGTCTTGGCCCATAAAATTCTTGAGACGGTGCCTGTTGAATACAGGGTGGAGAAATGCGCCTCTTTCGTGCTTCGGCAGGCTTCGTGCGAAGGGCATCTTTGCCTGCCGTTTGCAGAGCTTCTGCAGTCGGTGGCTACCGAGCTTGCGCGGTTCAGGGCCGAGCCGCGCATTAGGGACGTGCTGAAGCAGGTTGTTCTGAACAGGTTTTTACTGGCCAAAAACGACGGCGTCGTCTACGTTTATCGCCCCGTGGTGTTCGAGAAAGAGCGTAGCGTTGCGGCCGCTCTTGCCGAGCTGAATTCCTATCGGTCCTTCTATGAGATTTCCGAGGATGACATCGCAAATGCCGAAAAGGAGCTTCTTACCAGTCTCGGTCGCGAAATTCGACTGGACGTTGAGCAGCGCGAAGCCATAAGAAGCGCGTTCGAGAACAAGATTACTGTCATTACCGGCGGCGGCGGCACTGGCAAGAGCACGATATGCAGGTGCATACAGACGGTGGCGACATACCGAAATCTCGAGACTGCTTTCGTCGCTCCTACCGGTGCAGCCGCGAAGGTGCTCGAGGAGAAGACCGGGGCAACTGCGTCAACGATCCACAGACGTTTGGGACTCAAGCCGGGTGATGACGGCCTTGTTCGTATCAATGTCGACAACTACATAGGCTCTTCCATACTTGTAGTCGACGAATTTTCCATGGTGGGCGTAGATACATTGCCCTATCTGCTTGCTGCGGTCGAAAGTTTCGAAGTGACAAACATTGTAGTTGTCGGCGATCCCCAGCAACTTCCCAGCGTGTCCGCGGGCAGCTTTTTATCGGACATCATGGATTCGGGCGTCGCCAACGTGGTCGAGTTGAAGCAGATTCACAGGCAGAGCGAACGAAGCCACATTTCTAAGATTGCGAATGAAATCGCCCGAGGCGTTGTGCCCGAGATTCCGAAGGAATCGGATGACTTTTTCTGGATTGAAGCCGAAGACGACGAGGATGCCGCCTCTATCGCGCTTATGCTATGCAAGGACCATTTCATGGCTAGCGGCTCTCTTCGCGGTTTTCAGGTGCTTTCACCAATGTATCGGGGCAGTGCGGGCATTGACAGGCTGAATTCGGCGATTCAGGCAATGTCTGCGACTGCTGGAGAAGATCCGTTCGTGTTCAAAGGCCGCAAGTTCTACAAGGGCGATCGCGTCATGCAAATCGTAAACAATTACGACAAAGATGTTTTCAATGGAAATATGGGCTACATCACTGAAATTGATGCGACGCCTTGTGAAAATTACAAGGTCATGATTGGGGTCGAAATGCTTGTCGCGGGAGGCACGTTTTTCGTAGAATACTTCGACGAGCAAATCGAGGAGCTGAAACTTTGCTGGTGTGCCAGCGTCCATAAGTACCAAGGCTCGCAAATAGACAACGTTCTCATGGTTATGGCTTCGGGACAACGGTGCATGATGAGCCGCGAACTAGTTTATACGGGCATGACCAGGGCCAGCAAGACGTTGCGGGTCGTAGGTCCTTCGTGGATTCTCGGGACTGCCGCTCGGAACCAGGCCATCAAGAAGCGGCATACGCACACCGAGAAGCTCGTACGGATGGCAATGGGCGAAGATGTCGATTCGCTACGGGTCAAGAATCTGGAGCTTTGCAGAGAAGCGGTCACTCATTCAGCTTGAGTTGCCCCTCTCCCGAGAACATGGCCGCGAGTTCGTGGACGACAATGGTATTGCCGCTGTCTCCCGACATTTCCAGGACAAGCTTGAATTTCGTGCCTGTCACCGAAAGCCTGTCAAGCTCCGTCAGAGAGTTCGTTTCTACGAACTGGTAGTCATCTAGATTCGTGGAATCCAGGCTTGTGACGCCGATTCGCAGAATTGTGCCGTCAGGAATGTCGGCTTCGGCAGTGGCGACGACTGATTTCGGGTAGAACCCCAGCTCATAGGTCTTGGTGAAGAACAGCGAGGAACTGATGTTTGTTATGCCCTTCACGGTCAGTTGCTGAATTGTCGGTCCGGTGCCGTCGCCATATGTCGGGTAGGGAGTTGGCGCGAGAACGTGTGCCACAATTACGATCCTGACCTGCAGGTATCTTTCACTGCCAGTTAGTTCCGTCGTTTCGTTCAGGCTTGGATTCGACCATTCGACGCTGGAAAGATCGGTGGTCGCCCCTTTGCGCCAATAGATGTATATTCGGTCGCTGGCGGCGTTCTTGGTGGCTTCGTATTCGACGGCGGTCCAGTTCAACAGGTTTTCGGTTCCGTCGAGGGTTTCGGAATCCCAAATGCCCATGATCGTCCGGACGGTCGATGCGGAAAAGGCGGAAATGCCTAGATGGTGAAAGGTTGCTTCCGAAAAACCTTCGAGTCCGTGGATTGGTATTAGATCAGACATCAGGCGAAGTCGAAAAACCATTTGTATCGGACATATCCCTGCGTAATGCCCGAGGGGGTCTTCACGTTTAGATAGACATATTCCGAGGAGTTCTCGTCCAGATTGCCGACGGCGATGTTTGCGTCATCCGAAGAGAGGCCTGTCAGGTTCAGGCTTGGAAAAAAGCTTGACAGTGCCGTTCGCGCGGTGAAAGATGCCGCATGCTCGATTCCGAAGTTTCCAAGGGCAACGGAGCCATCCGAATTGGAGTTGCCGCTTCCTTGGGGCAGTTGTGGGGACGCCGCTACGACACCGAGTTTGACATTCGCGATCTGCGTGGCCCGGTTGACGGACATTCGCAACACGACGACGGGGGTGAATTCCCCTCCTTGGGCCTTTCCGAAATTTACGGATTCGGACTGTTTCAGCTCGTCGCCCGTTTCCGGGTCGTAGATCGTGAGCGAAACTTCCAGATTCGGAGCAATATTTACGGGATCAGAACTGCCGCAAGACATGTTTTTTTTGGGTCTGGGGGTTGATGCGGGACATTCTGTGCTCTACATTCATGATGAAACCGATGGAGTCCTTTTTTAGATGGACAGTTTTATCCACCTGCATGTGCACTCTCATTACTCCCTGTTGAAGGCGCTCAATTCTCCAAAAGAACTTGTCGCGACTGCTTCTGAGCTCGGATTTCAGGCTCTGGCCTTGACAGATTTCGGCATCTGCGGCGGCTTCCCGAAATTCGCGACCGAATGTGCCGAGGCGGGAATCAAGCCGATTTTCGGACTGGAAGCCTATCTTGTGCCAGACATGAAAATCAAGGAAAAGGGCGAGCGAAGAAGCAACGTTCTCCTTATCGCGAAAAATCGCGAAGGCTATCGCAATCTGCTTGATGTTTCGACCGAGGCGCACGTCACCGGCTTCTACAACAGGCCGCGAATCGACTTTTCGTATCTTTCGCGCCATGCCGAGGGAATGATTTGTGCCACGGCCAATCTCTCGGGCCACATCCCTTCGCTGATTTATGCCGGGAAGCACGATGTCGCGTCTAATGCCATGGATGCATACAAGGGAGTGTTCGGAGACGATTTCTACGCCGAGATCATGTTTCACCGGTATCCGGGAAACCCGGGCATCGAGGAAGACGAAAAACGGGTCATGGGCGAACTTTTCGCGATGGCCAGAAGCAAGGATGTCCGCTGTTTCTGCAGCAATGATGTCCGCTACTGCAAGAAGAAGCAGGCCAAGGCTCATGACGCCCTGATGTGCATTCAGCCCCTGCGTTGCCTCAAGGACCAAGAACGCTTCTCCATGAATTCCGACGACTTCTATATGAAGACTGCACAGGAAATGGCATCTGTCTTTTCAAAACACCCCGAGCTTCTGAAGACTACGTTGGAAATCGTCGAAAAGGTGGAGGATGACGTGATGGAGTCGGGCGGCGACTACGTTCCCGGAGAGGATATTTCCGGCGACGTGCCTCCTGCGCAGTTTTTACGAGAGCTCGTAATCGCGGGAATGCAGGCCAGAGGCATCTACGACAAGCCCGAGTATCGCGAAAGAATGGAGCATGAGCTGCGGGTTTTTTCGGCTTGCGGCTACGTCCGTTATTTTCTGGTTCTCTGGGATTTCATCAACAACGCCAGATCGAAAGGCATCCGCATTGGTGCTGGCAGGGGAAGCGCGGCGGGATCGCTCTGCCTCTACGCTCTCGGCGTCACCGCGCTCGATCCGCTGAAGTACGACCTGCTTTTCGAGCGGTTCCTGTCTGTCGAGACGGTTCAGAAGATTTCGGCTGAAGATTTCGGCGTGGAGATGCAGGCATGAATTCGGAACAACTCCTCAAACTGTGCTCCTCGCATCCGACGTTCGACATGGAACGGTTCGTGTCCGAAGGCAGGAAGATGAAAGAGTTCGGAGTGCTCGACCAATTCTACGAATTGCTCGATTCCGCCAAGTCGATGAAAGGGCCAGGCGGCAGAAACGAGTGCAATTCCTGGATAGCCTATTGGTGTGGCCTGACCATGAAGGAGCCAGAGGCCGAGTTCGAGCCTGTGGAGCGAATGGTTGCGACTCGCGTGTCGCCGCCCGACGTTGATGTCGACTTTGACTATTTTCGCAGACAGGAGGTCTACGATTATCTAGTGAATCGGTACGGCGAGGAGTATACCTGCAATATCGGCACCTATAACGAGCTTAAGGCACGGGCGACTCTCCGCAATGTCGGCAAGGTGATGGACGTTGGCGAAGACTGGGTGCCCGGCATGAAGAAGGCCGGCCCGAAGACTCTTCAGAGAGTCGACGAGATAGCTAAAATGGCTCCGCACATGGCGAAGACTCTGGAAGAGGCGGAGCGAGAGAGCCCCATACTTGCCTCGACCCTCAAGCGCCTTCCCGAATATCGCAGAATCTGCAAACAGATTCAGGGTCGCTTGGCATACAGCGGCGTTCATGCCGCGGGCATTATCGTCAGCAATCGTCGCGTCCGGGAACTGGCTCCGTTGAAACTGTCGCACGGCACCGTTTGTTCTCAATTCGACAAAGACGAGCTTGAAGAAATCGGGTTGCTGAAATTTGACATCTTGGCATTGAAGACTCTTTCTGTCATCGACAATACGCTCAAGCTCGTGAGGGACAGAATTGATCTGGACCTGGAGCAGGATCGCGACTTTTCCAATCTCGAGCCCGATGACCCTGAAGTATTCAAAATGCTGAATGCTGGAATAACCAAGGGCATATTTCAGATGGAGGGTCGCGGAATCACCGAACTGCTTAAGGCCGTTCATGTCGACGGGTTCGAGGACATGGTGGCCACAAACGCGATCTTCCGCCCGGGTCCTCTTGGGGCTAACGTGCACGAGCTTTATTGCGCCCTCAAGCACGGCCGCGAAGAGGTCTCTTACGCCCACCCCTCGATGAAAGAGGCGTTGGAGCCGACCTACGGACTGATCGTGTATCAAGAGCAGGTCATGCAGATTTCCAAGGACCTGTGCGGCTTTACCGGTCCGCAAGCGGACAAGCTTCGCAAGGCCGTAGGCAAAAAGGACGAGGCGCTTATGGCCCAGATGAAGGACAAGTTTGTCAAGGGCGCAATGGCCAATGGCGTGAAAGAGGCTGTTGCCTACGACATTTGGGCCAAGATCGAAAAATTCGGCGGATACGGATTCAACCGGTCGCATGCTGCCTGTTATGCCTATATAGCGTATCAGACGGCATGGCTGAAACGGTATTACACTGTCGAGTTCATGTGTTGCCTGCTATCGGCCGAAATCGGCAACGACGACAAAATTGCGGCTTACATCTCCGAGGCAAAGACCCTCGGCATGCGGGTGTTTGGCCCTGACATCAATTCAAGCGGCCTGACTTTCTCCATTGAAGTCCGTGCCGGCAAGGCGTGCCTGCGCGCTCCCCTCACCTATATTAAGGGCGTGGGAGAGAAGGCGGTGAGGCATATCGTCGAACGGCAACCCTACAAAAGTTTGCGCGACTTCGTTACGAGAAACAACGCGCGGGAAGTCACCAGCAAGGTGGTTGAATTGCTGATTCAGTCCGGATGTTTCGTTTCATGGGACGACGACAAGAGGCGTTTGGCCATGCAATATGAGGCACTGAAGGCCGAGCTGAAGTCGCAGAAGGCCGATCCGTCAAAGTTTTCGAGCGGAGGCCTTGACTTCTTTCGACTGAAACTATAAGGTATGACGTGAAAAAGACTGTAAAGAAAGGATGTCGAACCCTCGTTAGGGTAAAACCTTTCGAAACGATTGAGTTTTCAGCCGAATCCGAAATGGAGATCGAATTCGATTCGGATGAAGAAAGGGCAGGCAAAGAACGACAGCTCTGGAGGGAGGTCGTAAGAGACCTTGCCGGGGCCATGTCGGAATGGAGCGCTGCGATCAAGACGGATTCCGAAAAGGCAGTCGAAGAATTCAAGCATGCTTCGGGAGCTGTCTGTAGCAGATCGCATCTCGAACCATAGTCACGCAAAGCATGGAGAGCACAATGGACGCACGGGACAAGCTCAGCACGTACAGCGACCAGGAAATCGAGGACGCATTCAGTACGGGGTTCTCGCAACAGGCATCGTTCAACTATCTTGAAAGCTATGACATCACCTCCGAGCTGACCGACGAAGGCCAGCACCAAGTGGTCGTCGGCGTGGCCGTAATGGCCAATAGTCCGACTCGCGAACAGTTCGAGAAGATTGACGAGTTCAAGCAGGTCGTGGCGAAATTCGATTACGACATGGCTGAAATTTCCTTCGTATTGAAGGAGACTCTGTCGCTTAACACCATGGAGTTTCAGGCGATCTATGTGCCTGGCAAATTGCCTTCGGTACAGGATCCTGCCAAGGATCAGGAGTCCGAGGTCGACGCTGAAGCTTCGAATGGCGTTTCCGATTTGGTCGGCAAGGCCCCTGTCGCGGAAGTCTCCGAATCGTCTGGCGAAAAAGAGAAGGCTCCCGCTGATCGCGACTGGATTCCGCCTCAGGAGAGTTGAGTCATGGGAGACAGATCGTTCGAGGATCTCAAGATTCGGGCGGATGCCATTTTGAGAGCTCTGCCTCTCAATGTCGAAGACTATGACGCCCTGCGCGAAGAAGCTAGAACATTTCTTCAAATGCCTCGTCCTGCACCGACCTTGGCCGGACTTTCTGACGAGATAGAACAGGTTCAGGCTGCCCGTGACAGAGTTACGGACATGCTGATTGATGCCCAGCGAAATTATCTAGTTCGAAAAGAAATCGCCGATGAACTCAAAGACGCTTATATGGTGGTGAGTGTCGCGTCGTCTCAAGACAGGCGCAAGGCGGACGCTAGCATCCAATTGGGCGATTTGCGTTTTGAAACGGCTGAAGCTGAGGGTTTCATGAAGGGGTTGATGGGAATTGCTAGGAATCTCGAAAGTCGTCAGGAGGCGGCAAGCAGACGCATCACTTGTTTGCAACTTGCCATGAAACTGGGAGATGTCGGCCGCGAAAGCTTGGTGCGCGATTTGGCTCAGCCGCGCAATACCGGCGACATTTTCGATTCGGCTCCCGTAGAGTCTTCGGGGGACTCCTCCTCGGCTCCCACGGAGGCCTCCGAGGTGGACTGGTAAAAAAAATGGGAAAATTCTCAATTGGCCCTTGAGAGAGGCCGTTTCGGATCGTAGGCTCATTCAGCGCCAGAACGATAGTGCCATGGTGGCACCGAATACGGAAGCGCAAACGAATAGTGTGGAGGCCATTCAAATGGCTGAAGAAGACTACACCTATGGTGGCGAAGTTGACTGGGGAGAGGCCGGAGCTGGCTCCGGCGGATCCAGTCGCGACGGCATCGACCGCAGAGAAATCACCTATCTCCGCATCTCCGAGGACACTCCTATCCGGATCAGGCTCGTGGGCAAGGCGGTCGCGTACTTCAAGCATTGGAATCCGATTGTGGCCGTCAGTTGCGGGCCCGATCACGATGTCTGCTGGAAAGAAGGAGGACATAAGCCGCGCAAGCGGTATTCCGTCTGGGTTATCGACCGCGCCGACGGGCAAATGAAGGTGCTGGATTTCGGCGCCCAGCTGATGAAGCACTTTTCCAACTGGAGCAAACTGTTCAAGAAGAATCCCGGAGGCCCCGACGGCACCGACTGGCTCGTGTCGAAAGAGATCCCCACCTCGAAAAACGAAAGCGGATCTTATGTCAAGGACAAGCGCAACACGACTTATTCGGCCGTGCATGACGCGCCGACGCCGTTCAGCGACGACGAGTTGGCGATGATTCAGGCCAAGGTCGAGAAGTGTCCGCTGGCAAAACTGCGCAAGCCCGACACTCCCGAGCGCATCGCGGAACTTTGGGAAGAATACAAGGAAAATCCCGAAGGTCTCACCCCTGGCTCGTCCAAGTGGTGGCAGGCTCGCAGGGAGGCGAACGCGGAAGCAAGCGGCGACGTCAAGTTCGACGATGACAAAAACACCGCCGATATCGCCGAAGCGCCCGCCGATACCGAAACTCCCGCCCAAACTGAAGCCCCGGTTCAGGACGGAACTGCGTCTGGCGAGACTTCCGAAGACAAGTCGGATGGCGGAGACGAGTTCTCCAATCTGTTCGATGAGGGAGACGAGAAAAGCGAATCTGCCGATCTCTTCTAGCATGACTGGAGGGCGCCTTCGGGCGCCCTCCTCCATTTGGAGTCTGGTGCAATGGCTAAGAAAAAAAAGAAGAAAGAGCTGAGGCCCGTTACGGGGAATCTGAAAGATACGCTCGACAGAATCACGCGCGAATATGGCGCGGGCGCCGTGATGAAACTTGGTGCCAAGGGTCACATCGACACTGAAGTCATCAGCACTGGCAGTCTTTCGCTAGATATTGCACTTGGCATAGGAGGCGTTCCCAGGGGTAGAATTGTCGAAATATATGGACCCGAATCGTCGGGGAAGAGTACGTTGTGCCAGCATATTGTGGCAAATGCCCAGTGCACCGGAGGCATTGCCGCTTTCATCGACACGGAACATGCAATCGACCCGGTCTATGCTGCGACCATCGGCGTCGACGTGGACAATTTGCTGGTGAGTCAGCCGGACTCTGGCGAGGACGCCCTGAACATCGCCGAAGATCTGATCAGGTCGAATTCCTTGGATGTCCTTGTTGTTGATTCTGTCGCGGCTCTTGTGCCGCGGGCCGAGATCGAAGGCCATATGGGCGACAGCCATGTCGGGCTTCAGGCCAGGTTGATGTCGCAGGCCCTCAGGAAACTGACCAGTGTGGTCGCGGCTAGCAAGACCTGTCTCATTTTTACCAATCAGATACGCGAGAAGATTGGCGTAATGTTTGGCAATCCCGAAACGACGTCGGGCGGCAATGCGCTGAAGTTCTATGCGTCTGTCCGTATGGACATCCGAAAAATTGATACTTTGAAAAGCGGCGATTCAGGCGAGGTCATTGGACAGAAAGTGCGCGTCAAGGTCATCAAGAACAAATGCGCTCCGCCGTTTAAGCGGGCTGAATTCAGCATGATTTTTCCGCGCGGCATCTCGTACGAACACTCGTTGCTGGAAGCTGCATTGAACGATGGCGTCGTCGAAAAGCGCGGTTCGTGGCTTTCTAGGGGCAGCGAGCAACTCGGACAGGGAATGAATCAGGTTGCGAACCTGTTGAAGTCTGACCCCGTCCTTGCCGAAGAGATCGACAACGAGGTCCGCAAAAAGCACGGGCTGGAACCCAACCAGGCGTTGAAGGCTGTCGCGGACGAGGCCAGGAAAAAGGGCAAAACACCTGAGGCTCAGCCAGAGTCCGAGTCCGAGTCCGAGGAAGAATCTGATGAGGGAGCTGCTGGCACTGATTGAGAAGTGCCACGAAAAACTCAAGCGATCTATCGTGCCTTTTCGCTATCTGAATGAGCGAAGAGGCTTCAGTGCACCTCTAATCAAATCTGAAAAAATGGGCTTCTGCGACGACGAGATCGCCAATTGGTTTTCAAAGAATCTTCCTTCGAAGTGGGATTTGGAGCCTGACTACGTCAGAGGTTCTCTTGCGAACTGCGTAATTTTGCCGATCCGCGACGACTGCGGACAGGTGGTCGCCGTTGCCGCCAGGAACCCCGAGGCGAAGAAGGGCTGGTGGAACACCCCGTTCATGAAAGAGGCCTGCCTCTACGGACTGCATGCCGCCCGTACGGCTGCGTATACCAAAAACAAGTTGTATCTGGTTGAGGGCTATGCCGACAGGCTTACGCTGCATCAGTCGGGATTGCACAATGTCGCCGGGCTGATGTCTACGACGCTTTCGCCAAACGCTGCCGCGGTCGTGCTCCGGTATTGCAGCGAGTTGTGTGCATGTTTCGACGCAGATCCTCCTGTCAACGGACAGCCAGGGGCTGGCACGGCCGCGCTCCGGACCCTTGTCCGTCAATACAATCAGCCTTACTATTTTGACAGGCTTTATGCAGTTCCGTTGCCTTTGCGGCAGGGTGCCGGCGGCGAAATGCTAAAGGACGATCCGGACAGTTTTGTTAGAAGGGACGGGCTGAAAGCCTTCTTAAAACTCGAGAAGAGGGTGGCCAAGGACTAATGGCTGTCATAAGGACAAACAGCATCACCAAGAGGGTGTCCGCAGAGATCAGGAGGATTTCTACAGACGGCATCTGTCTGGCTGGCGGCATGTTTTCGGCTAAAGATCTTTTCGACTGTCCGAAAAAGGCCGTTCTCGCGGCAAGACGCGCCAATGCGGACAACAAGGAGGAGGCAAAAGAGATGTCGGACTGGAAATGGCGCTATGCTTTTTGGCGGGCGCCGCTGTTCGATGTCGAGCAGGAAGCGCTCGCTCTCGGCGACTCGGAAGCGCGACTTCATGCTGTAGTTGATATGGTTGTCGCATATGCGGGAGAGAGGTTGCTCGTCAATTTTAGGAAGCGCGACCCGCTTCCGAAAGCTCCGCTGACAGGCGATATTGCTGATATTGTCGTCGCCATGTATCTCAGCGGGATTTGGTCAGGGCTCCTATTCTATTATTGCGGTGATGCACATGTGTGCTTTTTCGCCAATCCAGACCGTAAGGCCTGCAGGTCGATAGTCGGGGGATGCTCCGACGACGCCCGCAGGCTGGCCGACCACGTCCTGCACGAGACCACCCCATCCGGTGAGGCTGGCAAGCATTGCTCCTCATGCCCGTTCAGGGGGTCTTGCGACGAGTATCAGGGGCTTTTCGGAGCCGAAGCGGAGAGTGAAAGGAAGAAAGTCTGACCCGACATACAAGAAAATCGACAGACAACTCGAGAGCGAGCTGGTCTTGGAATATCAGAAGACGGGGGACGAAGCGACGCTCATGCGCGTATTCGAGCCTCGCATGGAAACCTTGAGGTTTCTCGCATGCAAATATCATTATCTGTGCGAGGACATGGAATCCGAATTGTTGACCGTGTTCATGCGGGCGGTTCGGAAGTACGGTCGAGCGAAGCGGGCTAAAAGCTTCAATACGTATTTCTATACGAGCTGTCTCAATCATGTGAGAAATATGGCGAAGGCAAAAGCCAGAGGAAAACGCACAAATGTGAACGGGGTTAATCCCGAGCCGTCATTCGTGCGACTAGACGATACCATTTCCGCGTATCACGAAGAGGGCGCTGAGACGTATCATGACATCGTGGAGGGCCGCGAAGATTGTTTCAACATGCCCGAGCTTCGCGAATTTATGCGAATTGTGGAATCTAGAAGCTGGGTGCTGCTCGACATAATGCTTGATATCGCAGCCTCGGGAATCAGATGTACGAATCGCGTCCGTTATCGCAGATCGCTGTGTGGCGTTGCCGATGATGACGTCAAAAAGGCAATCGCGGAAGATGTCGGGCTTCCGCGCCAATTCTATAGAATCGAGTCACATGAATTTCGCGGCGACGTGTTTGAGTATGAAATTACCGTCAGCGGCAGAAAAGCTTCTGATCTGTTGAAAGAGATGCTGGAAAATTTCAGGGAAGGATGAGCGCGGCTTCGCGTTGTATAATATGAGCAGAGACACGCTCAAAGTATAACGCGGAGATATATCCCCGATGTCCAGCGACGAATCTGTTGGCTCAATGAAGGTCAAGGCCGACCCCCCAAATGCCACTCCCGGAGACAGAAGCCGTGCCGCCCGCAAACTGGCGGGAGCCATAGCCCACTCCCTTAGGAAGAGCGGCGAAGTGCCAGTGCGGTGTTTCGGCAACGCTTCCATTGGCAAGGGATCCAAGGCCATAGCCATTGCAAGCGAATTCATATACGGACACAATCTTGAACTCTATTGCGTCCCTGCATTCATCGACGCGAAAATGGACGGCATAACCAAAACCGGCATAAGCTTCCTGGTATTTGCCGAACCCGACGACGAAAAGAATTCCTTCGGCGAACCTGACGATAACATTCAGGAGCTTTGGGTCAAATCTGACAGGCCCGACGTCAGCGACGGCGAAAGGAAGTCCGCCGTCAGGAAGCTGGCGGGCTCGATCGCCCACAATCTGAGGGAGCAGGGAAGGGTTGTAGTGCGATGTTTCGGAAATGCCTGTCTGGGAAAGGCGTCTAAGGCCATGGCCGTAGCCAGAGGAATGGTGGCGGTCAACGGCTACGATCTCTTCATGGTGCCACGGTTCATTCAGGCCGAAATGGCCGGACAAACGAAGACCGGCATTGCGTTCGATGTAATTGCAGAAGGCGGACAGTGAGCAAGCTCAGAAGAACAAGGCCCATAAGAAGAGTGGAATCGGTTCAGGCGACCGCCCTCGAGCAAATCGAAATGCCCCGGGAGCACCCCCTCAAGATCGACCGTTCCTCCATCCCCGCATTTAGCATGGAACATATTTTGCTCGACATCACCGGCGAAGACGGCGTCGTAGAAGCGTCCGTTTCCGAGGAAGAGGAGTTGGAATGGTCTTTGGAGCGGCCTTCCGATGGTGATTGGGGCTCTATCGTTCTCGAATCCGGGCTGACCGGTCGCAGAACTCCGTTCGAAACCGACGAGTTCGGACTGGGCTGGCCGCATTCGTTTCGCCGTCGCTTTTGAAAAAATCGGTGCAGGACTTGCAAATATTCCAAATCGCCCGCATAATGCAATTTGAAAGGCGAGTCACTGCCCCGAGTGTGACACCGTAACGGTGAGCAAAATCTCCGGCGAGGCGCCGGATGAGAAAGCCACCAGAATCGACCGAAAAAAGGTCGGTACACAGGAGATGCAACAATGAGTGCATCCGTTCTTACCCCGAGGATTGCCGAAGCGGCAAAGATCCTCAACTCTAAGTCCCCCGCCAAGGCTGAAAAGCTGATCGTTGACACGCTCAAGAAGTGTGATTGCGATCCCGCAGACGACGCTTCCGAAAACCTCATCCACTACATCGGCCTGGACAATTTCCTGCAGGAAATGGGCGAAGTTCTGGGCGATGTCGAAGGAGTCCCCGAGAAGCCCCGCCATCGCATGATGTGGGACATCCTGCTTGGCCAGGACCTGTACGGAACTTCGGCTCCGAAACCCGAACAGTCCGAAATCGCGCAGATCCTGAAAGACCAGCGTCCCGTTGGACAGTGGAAGGATCAGGAGCTTCTTGATGCCTACAATCAGGATTGCGACCCCGAGGTCGAAGCTACCCTGAAGAAGAAGGCTTCCGGCGCCCCGATCGTCGTCTTTGTCAACGAGGATGAGGGCGTCGTCGACGTCGAAGCGAGCCTGAAGTGCTTGAGGATGTCGCGTCGTCGCGACCGCATGCCGGACATGATGCGTTTTGACGGCAAGCTGAAGCGCCTGTACCGCGTCGGCGAGTTCCCCTCTCTGGTCGTGTACCAGTGTCCGTTCCATCCCGACGTCATCCTGTTCGACGGCTATTGCGACAGGGACGATGCCGATTGGAGCGCAGTGTCCTACGAGGCGAAGCAGTTTGCCCGTCTTGTCTATGAGGCGGATGAGCAGCCGAGAAGGCACCGCGGCGTTCTGTCCTTCATCGCAGTCGCGGAAGACGGTGTCGAGGCTTTGAAGGCCGAGTATCCCAAAATCGGCCTCGAGTTCGACGAGCTTCGCCGCGAAGATGACCTGCCGAGCCTGAAACAGCGCCATTCTGGTGCAAAGGGCACGCAGGATCCCATCAACCCGGGCAACAAAGTCCGCTACTGAGGAGAGTCCCTCATGACTATCGCACAGACATACGTCCAGCAAATCGCCAAGGCAGGCTGGGTGTCGACGATGGAGCATAAGGGATTCAGCGCCAGCCTGATGAAGGCTAAGCGCCTCCAGGACCGCGGGGCAGCCTACGGGCTGCCCCAGGGCCAGGAAATCCCTGTGTTTCCGATCAGCGCTCTGCCGGGATCTCCCGACGAATGGGTTCGCGAGCCCGGCACCTACGTCTGTCCTGTCCAAACTGACTGGGGCATCTGGTTCGACTGGACCGGAAACGACGCGTGGAATACCGCCGTCGCCCCTTCCGTGAAAGGAATGAATCCCATCACGGGCCGCAAGTTCTCCGGTGCCATTCTCGAGGAATATGTCGAGAGATGCCCGGTGCACGATATCCCCTTCGGGCACAACAGGCTCTGCGAGGAATGTGGCTTCCGCTGGCCTCCGCAGAATTATGTAACGCATGAATCCACCTTGTGGCTAGATGGCTTCCGACAGCCCGACGGCACCGTCAGGCAGTTCTTCTTTACGGAGGACGACAAGCGGGACATCGCCTCTCTAGTTATCGGCAATAAGAACGTCGTGCCGGCTTTCGGGTTCGTGTTCTACGAGCCGAAGGAGAGACGCGAGATGCCCGACTACACCATTTCAGTCTCTCCTGCGGATGAGTGGGACAATATTCCTATCAGCTATCAAGTGCCCAGCGGTCATTGGTGGGCGGGCACCGATACTACGGTCCAGGCATTTTTCTCCTCTTCCTCCGATTTGGACGAACACATTGACATTGATGCCGACAATGCCTTAAAAAAGCAGGCTCGCCACAAGATGACAAAGGGCGGCGGTTCCAGGGTGGTCTATATGTCAAGAGTCAGCAATGACGTGCCGGAACAGAAGCTCGTCATGTCCAAGGTCGTCTCTCCGAGGGATGTCTCCGTTGGCGCGGGAGCCAGGATCCGTCAGGAATTACAGCCCGACGGACTCGGCATAGACGGATGGAAGGACGAGCCCTCGAGCATAATCAGGCTCTACTTCTGCTTTTCAGAGCAGTTCAGGGCCATCGTCGACAAGGGCGGCATCAAGGGCATTCAGACGAACGACAGCGGTTTTCTCGACGGTTTGCCCGTCGGTTAAGTTCGAAAATTCGAAAAAGGACTTGAAGGCTCCGTCTTGTGCTGTATATTAGGCGAAAGGCGGGGCCTTTAACATCCCGACACAGGCATATGAGAGTAGCGATTACAGCGGATTTGCACGTTAACAACGACGTGTACAAGATACGGGACGTGAAAACGGGTCTGATGCTCAGGACCATGGACTCGTTCCGCGCTCTCGATTTCTTTGTCGACAAGGCCATCGAGCTCGAGGTCGACCGGGTTGTCGCCGTCGGCGACATCTACCACAACCACTATCCCACAAGCGACATCCGCAGGATGTTTGCCGAGCGCATGCAGAAGCTAGTAAATGCGGGAATTCAGACGGTGCTAATGGTCGGCAATCACGATGCCTGCCGCGACCATCACGCGCTTATGCCGCTGAAGGGCTGGAACAAGTTGCTGAAGGTCGTGGACGCCGAAGTCGTAGAGCTCGACAAGGACGACGACTACGCAGCCATATACATACCCCACACGAACGCGGTTGAAAGGAAGGAAGTCAAGTTTCCCGAGCTTGTGCGGACCGTCACGATGGGATCCAAGTTTCCGGAACCCTGCATCTTTTTCGGACATTTCGGCGTCACCGGAGCAATGAAGAACGACATCAGGGAAAACACCAACAGGGCAGACGTGTCCGTGGCCGACATCGAAGCCACCGGGGCTACCGTGGCGTTTCTCGGACATTATCACAAGCACCAGGCCGTCAAGGGCAACATCCCGATCCACTATGTTGGCAGCCTCGAGCGCCACCGCATGGACGAGCTCAACGGCAAGCGGGGATTCTATATCTACGACACCGACACCCAAGAGTCCGAGTGGGTCGAATACGACGGCTATCGTCCGATGGCCCGCATAGTGGCGACCTCTTTCGAGGAGGCCATGGACGACATCGAAGAGGGCGACTGGACGGGCCACATCTGCGCAGTCGATCTCGAGGGCGACGAAAAGCAGTATGCCTATGCCAAGGGCAGGCTTGCCGAGCTTCAAGCCGCCTTTGAGCGGAGGGGCGGCGTGCATCTGCTGCTGTATGACAAGTCCCGCCAAGAAGACCGTGACGGCGATGACGTCGACATCAAGTCCGCCGACGATATCGACGTTCACAGCATCTTGAAGAAGCATGTTGAGGAGGACTTCGCCGAAGACGACGACGAAAGGGGCGAGCATCTCGGAATGCTCGACGACCTGTGGAAAAAAGCGACGACCAAGAAATGAAGATCAAGTACGTAAAATTTCACAATATGTTCCGTTTCGGCGAGGAAGACAACGAGATCGACTTCGACGAAGTTTTCGGACAAAGCCAAGGCGGCATTGCACTGATTTCCGGCTCGACGGACGGCGACGAGAACGTTAGTAACGGGGCCGGGAAATCCTCGATAATCGAGGGCATCTACTGGATCCTCTACGAAAAGATGCCGCGCCTCATACGGAACAGCAACCGAACCGGGTCTGCCCACACCGAAGTCGTCAAGACCAATCCGGACGGAAGCTTTGCCTGCAACGAGGCCTATGGAGAGCTCAGGCTTGAAACGGCCGACGGAGCGGAATGGCGGATCAGGCGCGGAAGAAAAATTACCAAGAGCGGACGGCATTCCCCCATTCTCGAAGTCGAGAAAAACGGGGAGTCCGAGTCGGCACTGACCCAGGCGGATCCCGAGGAAACCATCAAGAATCTGATCGGCATCGACCACCAGTCGTTCTTGAACAGTGTCCTTTTCGCCCAGAAAGATTCGGGCAAGTTCCTTTCAGGCACTGACATGAACAGGAAGGACATCCTCATGAACCTGCTCAGCTTGCAGGTTATCGACAAGATGCTGGCTCTGCTGAGAGATCCCATGAAAAAGGAGTCGAAGGCCGTCATGGGCTCGCTCGAGGCGAAGATCGAAGTGCTTAAGCAGCGGCTCTCTGACGCTTCCGAAGGCGAGTTGAGAAAGAAGAAGATGGAGCTTGCAGCCGAAATCGCCGAGGGCAAACGGCATGTCCAGGAAATCGAGAAGGAAATTGAAGGTCTCGCATCCGCCTCCGAAAGGGAGACGCTTCAGAAGGCCCGCGACCATGTTGGCGCGATCAAGGCCGAAGAGGAGGAGGCCGCCAAGACCAAGGAAGGGGCCGTAAAGGAGCTGAAGGCCGCTGCGAAAAGGCTGTCGTCCGCTGCCGCTGACGCGGGCGAACGTCTCCGCAAGATCGGCGACGCGAAGTCGAAGCTGGAAGCTAGATACAAGAAAGCTTTCGCCGTTACCGGCGAATTCACCAAGGAAAGCATGCAGGCCCGGCGCGAAGCCGTCAATGCGGCTCGCAAGGAGAAGGAGAAGCTCGACGACGAACGGACGAAGGTCAACGAGAGCCTGCGGAAATTTGCCGCCGATATCGCGCGGTACGAAGAAAGCATCAGGATCGGCAACGCCGAAGTCGAAGAATGGAAGTCGCAGCTCGGAAAAGCGGGCAAGAGCCCGAAATGCCCGACATGCGGATCCGACTGGGACGTGGACAAAATCAAGTCGCGGATCGACGGCAAGGAGCGGGAAATCGCCGCTCTCGCGGAAAAGCGTGCGGAACTCGGAGCGAAAGAGTCCGAAGACAGGGAAAAGTCTGTCGAGCTCGACGGGCGCATTCGCAAGGCCGAGGCCGCGATTGCGGACGAGACTGCATTGGCCAGTGACGTCGAACGGCTGAAGGCTGCAAAGGAAGCTGTCCGGGACTGCAAGGAAAGAGCTTCGGCCCTCAAGGAAGACGGGCGGGAGGCCGAAACGGCCGTCGGCAAGGCCAAGTTCGAAGCCGAAGAGGCCGAGAAGCGCCTGGCACAGGAATCTTCGCGGCACGACAGGCGGCTCGAGAAAATTGCCGAAGCCATGTCCAAAGCAAGTGCGAAGCTCGGCGAAGCCGAGGACGCGGTGAAGGAAATCGACTCGAAAATCGCGGACATGCGGCGAAAGATATCGAAGCTGTCGGAAGACGAAGCGAAACGTTCCGGCGAAATCGGAGCCATCGACGAGAAGCTTGCGTCCCGAAAACGGGACGCTGACGACGTGGCCGCCCTAGAAGAAGACCTCCAGTCCGAACGCAAGACAATGGAGCGCATATCCTATTTCGAGTCTCTGCTCAGCGGGGACGTCAAGAACGAGGTGGCGGATGCCTGCGTCCCGCTGCTCAACTACTACGCCAACGATTTTCTGTCCGTGCTCAACCCCTCCATATCTTTGCTGCTCGAAAGCGTGGGCAAGAGCGTTCCGCTCGGCGTCCGGGGCGACACCGCCTCGTCGTACGAGATGCTAAGCGGAGGAGAGCAGGAGGCCATCAGGCTCTGCGTCGACATGGCGTTGAGCATGATTTCGATCGGCGGAAGCACGGACCTGCCCGACATGATTTTTCTGGACGAGATTTTCGGGTCGCTCGACGGTCGCACCGAGGAAAACGTTTTCGAGCTTCTCGAAAGGCTTCGCGGAAATTTTTCGAGAATACTTGTCATCACTCACGACCCCGTACTGAAGGAGCGATTCAATACCGTGATTGGCGTCGACAAGCGGCGTGGAACCAGCAGGATTTCATACAAAAACAGAAACGTTTAGCGAAAGGATACAGAACCATGGAAGAGCACTACGACAGGCCGAGGCATACCATCGAGATCGGAGACGGTCCGACACCTGAAGCCTATGAAATAAAGGATAAGCTCTACGATCTTCTCGGCCACAACAGCAGCATTCCTTGGAAACTCCTGCTGACGATCGCCGACATGATTCTCGGCAACCTTCTCGAAAACCACCTCTACGCCGAAGAAGCCGAGGAGCTTCAACAGAGTCCTGAAAACCCGGCTTTCCGCAACGGAAACCTCCGCGAGACCATAGAGAGGCTGCGTCGCGACGACTACAAGCTCCGCGAAGTTATGGGAGCCGACACGGAGGACCTGCTTGTCAACATGGAAATGACCATTGTCAAGAACAATGCCTCGAACTACTGCACCGAAGCCGTCAAGCTCGTCGAGGACGAAGACTACGACACTGCCCTCTCGGTGGCTGCCGATGTGGTGAGCTTTTACGAGGAAACCATCGGCGTCGGGAACGATCGCAAGATGGATGCAGTATTTCTCTCTCTCCGCTCGGTGGTTGAGGGTGACGACATTGAAATGATGGAGGGGGATTTCGACGAGCCCGTCATGGACCTTGACCGCGGGCCCGTCAAGTCGATTTCTGCGGACGAGCTGAACGCCAGAACGAAAGGCGAAGCCGGTGTTTCGACTGCCGACCGCGTTGCCGACAGGCGCAATCTCGAGGTCATTGACAGCTTGGGGTTTGCGCTCGGCGGCGGCGATCTGCTCAGCGACGAGCGTCGCGACGAGCTCAAGAAAATGTATCTCGAAGAGGACGCCGACGGCAATCGCCTTCATACGTTCGGCGAGGTTATGGGCGTTGCCCAGAACGCAATGGAGGAAAACGGCAAGGGAATCGCCGGAGGCAATCGGCCCGATCACGGTCGCCGTCGCGCGCAATTGAAAAAGTGGGGCGACAATCCTGACGCCGCTCATGACAGACAAGAGGGGGGCCTTGATGTCGAAGAAGACTAAGGCCAAACGCAAGAAGCGGCGGAAGCAGATTATGCAGAAACGCGGCCGGCAAAAGGCTGCCAGGCGTGTTCCGCTTCGCGACAAGCTCCAGCAAGTCTATACTCAGATCTCGCTGGAAACCACCTGTTGTCGCCAAGGAGTCTGCTGTTCTGTGGCGTGCCCCCAGATGAACTTTTCGGAAGCGACTCAGATTTTGGACAGGATTTGGTCCGAATGGAGTCAGGACGACAAAAAGAAGCTGGTGATCACTTCGATGCGGTATTATTTCAGCAACAGCATGGTGAAGCCGTGTCCGCTGATTGCCAAGGACGAGGACGGTACTGTCGGATGCGCGGTCTATGAAGACAGGCCCCTGAATTGCAGGCTGTTCGGCCAGTGGCCCGCAGGAGCTTATGAGCGTCGCGTCGAAGGCTTTGTCAGGGCGACCGGATTCGACCGGTGCGATTTGCCGCTCAATTGCCAGTGTCCGCACGTCCGCCGGAAGGATGCCGAAGTCGAGCTCACCGAGGAAGTTATTCAGGGCATGTTCGCCCAGCTCGACCTTTTGGACAGTCGCATCGGCAATTTCAAGGAAGAAGACATCGAGCGGCGTCACAACTATCGCACGATTCACGACTGGGTGCTCCTGAAATTCCTCGGCGAGGACAAGCTTACGACGCTGACGGATTTTCTTCTTGCCGCTGACGAGGAGGAGATAGAGGATTATCTCAATCAGTTCGAGATGCAGCTTGCAGGGGTCAAAATTTGATGGTCGACAGGGCATGCGAGGTTGAGAACATCTTTTATGACGTTGCTCGCAAGGCGATTGTCATGAACGGGGATATCGGAAATCGGAAGTTTCAGTTCAATCTGCACATAATCAGCGATTTCACGTTTCGTCCCGAAATGGATCCTGACGTTGAAATGTCAAAGCTCGCCGCTATCTATGACGACATCTACCGGGGCAAAACGGTAACGGTGCGCTCGCCAGAGGAGTAAAATGGTCAAAGTCGCGTCTGTAGGGGTGGTAACTGCAGGCTGTGGTGTCTGTGAAAAGTTGAAAGAGAAGATGGCGCGGAATTTTGCCGCTCAAGGTGTGCAGCTGGATTTCGTTGAGGTGTTTTACGAAATCGATACCGATTATGCGATGTCGATTTGCGAAGAGATGGGATTCGACGATATTCCGTCGTTCGAAGTCGCCGGCGTCGTATTCCAAGACGGTTTTGCCGACAAGCAAGTGACGAAGGCTCTTGGGAGGCTGCGGTGAGCGTGTTGCCTCCTATTCGTGCCACAAGTCCCATAGCGGATGTCGGATATCCGGGAACTATCATGCCCGCTCTTTTTCTTTCCGGATGCGATTTTCGTTGTCCGTATTGTCTAAATCACCAGCTCGTGTTCGAACGGGAACTCGACGAACTGGATGCAATGAGAATCTTGTCCGAATATATGCTCTCTGGAGAGCGCTGGATAATGATTTCGGGAGGGGAGCCGCTCAGAGACGCGCGATGTGTCGCCTTGTTGGAAGAAGCGGCAAAATTGCACCTGAGAGTCGCCTTGGCGACAAACGGATGTTATCCGGGCCGTTTGCAGCATGTAGTGGAGGAACGACTTGCGGAACATATCGTCATGGATGTGAAAACGGCTTTCGACCCCCCGCGCTACGCAGAGGCTTCAGGTGCGGACGTCAAGTGGTTTCCCAAGGTAAAGGAAAGTTTTGATTTCTTGGTGCGGTCTGACGTGGAGGCGGATTTCAGGATTACGTGCTGTTCGAAATTCGTGTCGAGAGCAGACGTGATGTCTGTCGCCGAAGCTGTGGGAATGAGCGGAATTTTGGTTCTTCAGCTCTACCGCAGCGACAATCCGATGGATCCCGACATGGCCAATCCGGAGCTCGCGGTTCCATATGACATGCTGCAGGAATGGGCATGTGCGGCAGATCCCTTGGTATGGAAAGCGCTAGTTCGGGAAGTCTGAGGAAGGAATTCGGGGAGGTCTTCGGGAACTAGAAGGTGTGGACAGGCATGTCCGTCTGAAGCGGCATGCGGGAAACGCCACGTTGAACGGAGGTGCAGAAGATGATCTTCGAAACTCTGGCCGCCATGGCCGACTATGCGGACGACAAGGAATTTGATTTCAGCTCGACCGCCGCCCAGGCAAAGACTGTGCTGGAAGATGCCACAAGCGTTGAGGCGAAAGCCGTGATCGGCGATATGACTCAAAGCGGTACGATTCAGATCGAAAACGAGACGCTGACCATCAACACCACTGTGAAGACCAGCAATCAGAACGACTGGTACAACCAGCATCTGGTCGGTCTGCAGCAGAAGTCGCCGCGCTCTGTCGTCGAGGGGAATTTCCAGAACGCCGTCTACTAGGCGGAAAGGAAGCTTTTGTGAGCTGGTTCCGGACAGCCGGAATTTGCGAGTCTTACTCCCTGGAGAAATTCTCCAGGGAGCTTTGCTTGTTGGCGGCCGCTGAGCCGCGTCGCGACAGGCTTCCTGTAGAGACTGAATATCTTGAGCAGGAACGTCGTCGCAGCGTTATCGAGATGATCATACGCGCTGTGCGCCGCGGCATAGCGACTTCAGCCATAGTGGCCGCTCTCGCTGCTGCGGGATATGCAGGCGCATATTGGTCCGAAATGGTTGACCGGGTGGAAAAGGAAGTGCGCCAGAAGCGCGCGGTCGTGCCTGCCGATCTGGATTCCGAAGAGATGGTGGCTCCCGCGAGCATGCAGCCTGGCGGCGACTTGGAAGAAGTCGCATACGCTCGGTATATCGCCGGACATGAAGGCGTCAGAACGCAGGCGTACGACGACGGAGCCGGCAATCTGACAATAGGCGTCGGACATCTGCTCGACGAGGGCTGCAGGCCTCTGTTCGCCGAACTTTTCGGGAATGCCGTAGACTTCGACGCGGTGGTGGCCGGAGAACGGGAGCTAACGCCAGATCAGGCGATGCTTTTGTTCGCCCGCGACCTCGAGGAGCACGTCGCTCGAGCCAGGCGTCTGTTCCCCGATTTCGATTCCTATCCTGCCTATGTGAGGGAGGCCATGCTTGACGGGGTGTATCGAGGCGATCTCAGCGGCAGTCCCAGGACAATAAGGCTGATAAATGCCGGCAGATGGGACGAAGTGGCTTCCGAGTATCTGAATCATGGCGAATATCGGCGTTCTAGAAAGGCCCTCGACGACAGAGCTTCCTATCCTGACGGAGATCCCAGACGGTCCAGTCCGCTTCTGAATGCGGGGATTGCTCCGCGAATGGAGGAGAATGCCAGGAGGTTCGCCAGATACGCCGAAGAGCTTCGCTAGGACACGTCCGCGATTCTTGCCCGTTCCACCCTGATGGCCCAGCCGCCCTCGTCCTTGAAACTCTTTTCGAATTTGAACAGGACATCGACTCTCTTGCCCTCTATTTTCTCCTTGAGGTCGGGTACGTTGGCATAGCAGTCCAGGGCAATGCGTTCGAATTTAATGAAGCCGCCTTTGTTGCTCTTCCACGGATATACCGCCTTGCATTTCAGGCCGTTTGCCCTGAGCACGGGACGCTCGTTGCAGTTGCCGAAAGGCCCGAGCGCCTCGATTCTGTCGCATATTGACGAGATTTTGGCCTTGTTCGCCAGCATTTGTGCAAATCTCGAATCAAGCTCTGCGTCATAGAGTACCGGTGCGGCCTTGAGCCCTCTGGCTTGCATATGCCGTATCACGGCCCGGTCAAAGATTTCTGCGGCGCTGTCGAGGTATTCGGGCTTCAGAGTCGCTCCTGCGGCCTGTTCGTGGCCTCCGTAGCGTTCAAACATTTCGCTGCAGTCGTCCAGCACCTCCTTGATGTGGACGCCTCCTTGCGATCTTGCACTGCCCGTAATGCCCTTTTCGGTGCGGCCGAAGCAGAGGACGGGACATCGATGTGCCTCCGCCAGCTTTCCCGCCACGATGCCGACTATGCCGATGTGCCAGCTGTCGTCTTGGGCCAGTATCGATGCCTTTCCGCGAATTTTGGAAAGATTCTGCTCTACTTGACTGACTATTTCGCCCTGAATCCGCTTTCTGGTGTCGTTGAGTCCGCGAAGCTTGTCGGCCACTTCGACGGCGACATCCCTGTTTGGGGACTCGAGAGCCTTTAATGCGGTTGTTGCCAAGCCTATTCTTCCGGCCGCGTTGATCATTGGGGCGATTTTGAATCCTATGTCTTCGGAGGCGCATTTTGCGGGGTCCACTTCAGACACGTTGAAAAGCTCCATGATGCCGACGTCGCGGCAGTGTTTGAACGCCTCAAGCCCCTGCTTGACCAGTATTCTGTTCGCTCCTTGCAATTCGCAGACGTCGGCGATGGTGGCCAGAGCCGCATAGGGAAGGAGCCCGTCGTCCATGGCCATATTCCTTGCCAGCATGTAAACCAGCCCTCCGGTGCAGAAAGGGTCGGAGCCGCTGATGCGGGGATTTACGACAGCTTCGGCATTGTCAGAAAACTCGTTTTCGGAAACGATATGGTGATCGACGACTATCACGTTTGCGTCAGGAATGTCCTTCTTGATTGCAGATATTTGAGAACGGCTTGAAGATCCGCAGTCGAGAGCCAATACGAGATCGACGCCCATTCCCTTTGTCAAGGACAGAAATCGCCTGACTGATTTGTCGTTGAGTCCGTAGCCGTCTTTCATTCTTTCGGGCAGAAATATGTCGACCTTGGCGACGCCCAGCTGTTTGAGAACCCTTCGCATCATGTAGGAGGAAGATACGCCGTCCACGTCATAGTCGCCGAATATGACGGCGTGGTTGTGGTCTCCCGTTCCCAACAGGACGGAAGCATCTGCGATGCCCGCGATGGATTCGGGGTCTGGAAGATTGGCGAGCGGACATTCGACGAAATCCGCAATGTCGGCTTTCTTGAAGATCGGGGCCTCCCTGTTGGCCAATATTGTGGCGAACAGCGGAAGGATGCCGTCTGCCTCTAGCGCGTCTCTCTTGTCGGGGTCAAAAGGTTTTTGCTTCCAGCGCATTGAAAATCTCTAAATGGTGCAGTAGCTTTAATTCGAGTTAACATACGACTGAAATGATGCCTATCAACCCTTCAGGATACAATAAGGACTATTATGCCGTGCTGGGGATTCCCGAGAATGCCAGTGACGAAGAGGTCAAAAAGGCATATCGGCGACTGGCCAAAAAATATCATCCCGACGGTTCGGATGAGCCCGATTCCGAAAAATTCCGCATTGTCTCCGAAGCCTATGAAGTACTGGGCAATTCCCGCAATCGCCGCCAATATGACAGGATGCGGATATTGCCGAACATGTTCGGGGCGACCGCACACGCCTCGATATTCAATTCTCCTATTTTCAGCACTCCTGATATTGTCCCGCCCGTCGAAGTTGTATTGCCGCTAACTGTCGAACAGATAGCCAATGGGCATCAAATCGACATAGGCGTCTGGCGCGAAAGCAAATGCGACACCTGCGACGGCAGAGGATATGAAAGCATCGACGATGTTCAGCAGTGCACTGCGTGTCATGGCACTGGTCGTCTTGCCCGTGGTCTGGGAATGTTGTTCGGCAGCATTACCTGCATGAATTGCGGAGGTCGCGGCAAAATTCTGTTGAAGCCTTGCCGCGGATGTGGCGGCAGCGGCAAGGCAAAAGAAGAATTCAGGGTTCGCGTCGATTTTCGGCGCGGTTCGAAAATCGGTTCCGTTAGGAGCGTAAAGGGCGAGGGAAACTGGTCGCCGCGGTCCAATTGCAGGGGGGACATCTATGTCAGGCTGGCATGTAAGCCGCACAAGTTTTATGCCGTAGACGGTACGAATCTGAGATGCGTTGTTCCCGTGACTTTGACACAGGCCCTATTCGGCGGACAGGTCGCGGTGCCGACTCCCTATGGCAACGCCATGTTGACGGTGCCCGAGGGAACGCAGTCGGGCAGAGTGCTTAGAATGCGGGGCAAAGGATTGCCCGACGGAGACTCTGCGGGAGATCTTTTGGTTTCGATCATGGTGGAAATCCCCTCGGTGCCTCCCGAGTCTAGAAAGACGATTCAGGACGCTTTTGAGCATCCTCTTGAATATACGGTCGTAAGCGACTATGAAACCTATCTGCAGGAACTCTCCGAGGCTGGAAAGCAGGATTAGGCTCTCTTTCCGGAGAATATGTTGCCGGGGACGGCATTCGCCAGTCCCCAACGTCAAACCTTCAGACATTGGAGGTCGAAATGCCTGTCTATGTCTTCATGGACAAAGTCGAATACGACACCTCTGCCCCCGTTTCTGACGCCAAGACTTTCAGGCGTCTTCAGGTGCTTGGAAATCAGATCTCGGAACATCTCGGCTGCTTTGTCGTTTACGGATTTGATCACCATGGCACTCCTGTGAAAATCGGCAATGTCTCCTCTCCCATGGAGGATATGGCGATCAGCAAGTTGATCGAGGAGGATGTCATGAGCACTTTGCCCCCGTTCGAACTCCCCGAATCACCTGAAAAAGGCGATGAAGAGGATTTTTGATGTTGGCGGGCCAAGTGGGCGGCAAAGCAGGCCGGCCGAAAAATTTCCTGCTTGATACCAGCGTTTTGCTTCATGATGCCGATTCGCTATTCGCTTTCGAGGACAATCATGTTTATGTGCTGGTATCCGTGCTTCAAGACCTGGACAAGTTCAAGTCCGCCCCCGGCGAGGCGGGGGTCAATGCCAGGCGTGCGGCGACCCACCTCGACAGACTTCGCGGCAAGGGAAAACTCTGTGATGGCGTCAGCCTCGACACAGGCGGCAAGATCCATGTGATTCCCTATATGAAGAACGGTCTCGACCTGAATCTTTCCTTGGTTGACAACCAACTTTTGACGACAGCTCTGAAGCTAAGTCAGCTGACCCAGAGAAAATCTGTGGTCGTGACGAAAAATGTGAATCTTCGCGTAAGGGCGGACGGCGTCAGCATTGGCGCGGAAGACTATCATAGCGACAGAAGCGACAGCTTGGGATATCTCGGATATTCCGACGTCGAAATGGAATGCGGCGACATCGACGCCCTTTATGCCGACGGAGAGCTGGCTACGAAGACACTTGGATTGCCGCTCAATCATTATGTCAGGCTGGTGGATGCGACGAATCCGAATCACACTGGCTTGGCCCGCATTGGTCCTGACAACGTTCTTTCCCGAGTCGACGACCATTATCCGGTATTTGGCATCAAGGCTCGAAATCTGGCCCAGGCCTATGCCATGCATGCCCTGCTCGACGAGAGCGTCAAAATTGTGACGCTCAGAGGAAAGGCGGGTACTGGCAAAACGCTTCTGGCGATGGCCGCCGGAATGTATCAGGTTATGGGCGGAGCTTGTTCCTACAGCAGACTAACCATTACGAGGCCCGTAATTCCCGTCGGTCGCGACATCGGATATCTGCCCGGTGCTGTGGATGAGAAAATGGCTCCGTGGATGCGGCCGATCTATGACGCGCTCGACATGATCAGGGGTGCGGACGCCACTTCGGGCAGAAGCCATATTCCTGGCGGCTTCCAAGACGACGACATCATAGAGGTGGCTCCGCTCATGTACGTGCGCGGTCGCAGTATCGCCAATGCGTTCATGATCGTAGATGAGGCCCAAAACATGACGCCACTGGAGGTCAAGACACTGACCACCAGGGCGGGGGCCAACACCAAGCTGGTTTTCACGGGCGACACGGACCAGGTCGACAATCCCTACTTGGACGCCCATTCCAATGGCTTTTCCTATATGATAGCCAAGTTCATGGGAGAGCCGCTGCATGCTCACGTTGAGCTTGTCAAGGGCGAAAGAAGTCCGCTGGCCGAACTTGCCGCTACCAAATTGTAAAAACTTGGCAATAAGCCCGAAATTGGCTTGACTTCGACTCTATTTGTGCTATGGTATAGTAGAAAAAGAAAGGAAGAAAGGCCATGTACCGAAAATACACCAAGATCTACAGGGACGGCGGATCCGGAAGTCCCCTCTACTGGTGGGACGGCACACACCTCACGACGGACGGCGGCGTCGAAGTCGTCGCCACGGTCGAGGGCAACTACGTCTACCCCAACCTGGGCGCCAGCGGCATGCCGATCGCCACCATCGACGGCAACAACGTATACGCCGGCATGGGCCAGGGCTCGACGCTGGCCGTTGTCGACGGCGACCGCGGCTACGACGGCTGCGGCGGCGGATCCGCCGTCGTCATGGCGGACCAGCCCGACACCGTCGGCATCGCCGCGGCCATGGCGATGGTCTGCGGCCGCGACGACTTGCGGCCCGCCGACCGCAGGCAGGATCCAGAGACCTATGCCAAGAACCGCGTCAGCGAGCGAAACGACTGGTTCCCGAACGTCTCGCGGGACCGCGTCTACGACCCCGACGCCCCCGAGGACATGTCCGACGAGGAATACCGCGAGCTGCTGAAGAAGCGTGCCGGCTACGGCTCGGACGCCTCCGGCGGAGACGGCGGCGAAAGATCTGGCAAAAGATCTGGCAAAAAATCTTCGGAGGGACGTTCCGGCAGCCGCGACGACGGGGGGACATACAATTGTTCGCGCTGTTTTCTACCGGGCCCCGTCACTGTCGACGTATGGTGCGAGTTCCGCCGGTGCGTCGGCGTCGCCGCCTTCGTCGTCGGGCTGATCTACGCATGGCTGCCCGGGGCGTGGCTCTATGCCGCGGCTGTCGGCGCCGTCATTTTCGTCTTCGCCGCCGTCCTGCACCGCAGGCGGATCCCCGAGATGCTTCGCCGGGAAGAAAAAAACCAGTTCGTCACCAAAGCCTATTCCAGGGGTTTTCTCGGCCACGACGCCGGGGTGCTCGGCGGATGCTGGGGGCTGGCGGGGATCTTCGCGCTCATCGCCATGGCGTCTTCCTCGGCGGCTCCGCTATCGGCCGCCGCATCAGTAATTGTCGCCGTCTTCTTCGTCGTCGCCGGGATCGTGCTGGCGGTGGCGGCCTTCCTGTTTTAGTGCGACCTGCCCGACAAGGATAAGTCCGAAAAAAATCTTCGCACGTCTTGTGACGCTGTGCCTCAGTAGTATAGTAGACACAAAACTGGAGACGTGTGTATGAGGGTGAAAATTGGAAGCAAACGTTCGTTGAGTAGCAATGACCAACCTATCATGGTCATGTTTGACAGGGAAGAGCTTCAGATGTTCAAGGCGCTTCCGCTCAGCGAAGACATTTTCTATAGCTATCCTTCATCTTGGACTCAACAAAAGGCTCAGGAATGGCTGGAGTCTCATAAATTGGAATTGGTGGGCTTGCCCTCAGATCATCTTCCTTCGCATCCCGCAGTTGCTTCTCCTGCACCTGCGGTTCCTCCCCCCATTGCTGTGACGCCCCCTTGGAAGACTAACAAACAGGTCGAAGACAATGAGCTCTTCAACCTTTTGGAATCCGAGCCCGAGCCCGAGCCCGAGCCCGAGCCTGAGCCCGAGCCCGAGCCCGACCGAACATTTGTCACAGACGGAGAACTTTTAGATATGCTCGAAGAGCCAAAAGAGCAAAAGTCGCTCAAATCTGTCGAGCAACAGGCTAAAAGCGGCGGTGTCGATCTGAAGGCGACATTCGAGGTTCAGAATGGTCAAGCAGTGCGTGTCGACACAAAGAATGAAAGGAAGAGAGAAGATGCTTGAAGATTTTGAAAGAGGCAAGCCAGAACTTGTGCCGTCTAATGAGGAAATCATTTCGATGTTTTCAAACACGAGATGTCTTCCGATGGATATAGAAACTACGGATTGCCGAGGCAACTTGCATATCATCGAACTCGGCATTGCCGAGTTCGTCGATGGCGTATTGGCCAATCAAGGAAGTCGAATTTTCGGAGGCGGCAAATCCCATCCGAAGGCATTGGAAGTTCATGGCATTACTGATGAAGAACGAGCTGGAAAGCCCACGTTTTACGAAAAGGCTCCCTTTTTCAAGCGCCTGGTCGAACGACGCACATTCGCTTCAAACGGCGTAGAACGCCGCAATATCCTTATTGGCCATAATATCGAGAAATTTGACATTCGGCATTTGTTGGCCGCATGTCGCAAGGCGGGATGTCCCGTCAGGACGTCTGACGGATATGTCTGGGTTGTCGATACGTTGCTTCTCAGCCGCAGGCATCTTGGGTCTCCGATCGGCAACAAACTCGAGGATCTCTGTCCTGCCTATGGCATCACCCACGGCGCCCATAGAGCTCTCGGCGATTCTCTCAGTGCATGGTTCCTTCTTCACATCATTATGAAGAAGGCTAATATATCTCACGTCAACAATATCTGCAAGCAGGTGAAATTATGAGCTCAACAAAGGCAACCCATGTGGTGCAGCGCTACGACGATGCAACAGGCACTTGGGCGGACATCGACGGAGCGACCTATTCGGGAGCCAAGGCGGGCCAAAAAGCTGCCAAGGCTACGGCTGGCGAGAACCCCGAACTCATATTCAGATGTGCGGCAGTCTATGCGCCGATTCGCGCAAAAAAGAAGGTCACCTACGAATTCGAGACGCCCGAGCTTTCGGACAATTCCGCAGGAGAACTCGATTCCGAACCCGTGAAGAAACCGAAATCCGAGCCGGAATCTGAAAATATGCAGGAGGAAAAGGGAGAGTCGAAGCCTGAGCCGGTATCGGCGGAAGGCGAAAGTAAACCCGAAAAGCCGGAAAGCGCATCCGACGAAAATGAGGGCGAACCTGAAAAGATTCAGGACGCCCCCGGCGAGTCTGAAGCGGAAGACAAGGACGAGTCGACGACGATGTTTAGCGCGCTTTTCGACGGATCTGGTGGAGAGAGCGGTTCTGACGGACCCCCAAAGTCCGACGAACTGTTCTAGTCTCGTGGTGTTCTATAGGAACACCATCGTGTCGAACGGCCCCCGATCAGCGTGCCAGCAGGCCAATGTGACGGGGCCGCTCGAATCTTTGCACAAGTGCCGCGAGTCGGGGGAGCCGTTTGTGCTGCTGTCGAGAGACGAGGTTTTTGACCTGTCGGAGGAAGGATTCGCCGATGAACGATCGCGTCGGGATACGGCTTCCGACGCCGGCAAAATGCTTGTTGTCGCCGAGGACGCGGTGCTCGGGTACGAGGCTGGCTATGTCATCAGGGTCGGCGACCTGCTGGACGAGATGTCTGCCGCCTTCGACGCGCTCGAGGAACCGCCTTCGCGATTCAACAATAGGCCGATGTATCCAGTGTGCTCCGAGTGTCTCGACCATCTGGCTGGAGCGCTGCCCCGTCTCGTCCCGAAGGGCGCTCCGAGGTTCGAAAGGATACTGCATGCCGCCGCCTTGGTCCGGATCGAGGTCGCGACGGTCGTTTTTCACAGGTTTGGCATCGCAGATTGCGAAATCGCGGAGGACGCCCCTTCGATCGTGCCGCCGAAGAAGCGGGGGCTCTTGGTCGCCAGGCTAGGAAACCTGCTTCCATTCGACGAATTCAGCGCGTACGCCAGGGCCAATCACGACAATTGCCACAGGAGGCTTTTCCCGTGATAAGGAAGGGAGGGTTCTATGCCGGCATCGGATCCAGGAGGACGCCGGCCGACGTGCTCGAGCTGATGACGTCGCTGTCCGCCGCCCTCGAAAGAGACGGCATGATACTGAGAACCGGCGGCGCGGAAGGAGCCGACATGGCCTTCGAGGCCGGAATTTCCGACCCCGCGAACAGGATCATCTACATTCCGTGGAAAGGGTTTTCAGGCCGTGGAGACGAACTAAATGTCGTATCGTCATATACCGCCGTACATGCGGAAATCGCGGCTGGGGCGCACCCGAAATGGGGGTTCTGCGGCCGCGGAGCTAGAGCTCTCCATACCAGGAATGTCGCCCAGGTGCTCGGAGACGACTGCGAAACCCCTTCGGAGTTCGTCATCTGCTGGACCGTCACAGGCGGCGCCCATGGAGGCACCGGACAGGCGATCCGGATTGCCGAAGGGGCCGGAATTCCGGTATTGAACCTCAGGCTCGAAGAGGCGCGGTCGGCGGCGGAAGCCTATCTCGAGACCGGAGAACTCAATTATGAGCGAGAATGACAAGAAGGGATTCGACTGGAGCTTCTCCAATGAAGCCGTCGACAAGCGGACGGAGTCGGGCAAGAAGGAGATGGAGGACGTCTCTGACGACCAGGACAAGAAGAAGAAAAAGAAGTCGAAGGGGAAGGGCACTCAGCAAGCTCCGAAAGGCACCATCGAGAAGAAGGAAGGAGATCCATACGGAAGCGACAAGCCCGTTTCCGGCAAGCTCGACACCCAGCTGTTCCCGGGACGCAAGCCCCTTTACCACGAATAGGCAAGCATGCAGCTGTCCACCAGGCTCCACGACGCCGCCGACGGCAAGATAGTCGGAAACGTGTCCGCGCTGGACTTCGGGTCGGTCGCGCCCGGAACTTTCAGTCCGACGCTGGTCCTTTCCCTGCATGTGGGTCAGGTCGCCAGCATCAGCAACATTGTCTTTGAAGTCCTTCCCTCCAAGTCGGCCGATCTTGATAACGGGGTCCTGAAATGGTCAAAGGCTCTTATCTTCGAGCCAAAGAGCGAACTAGAAGCCGCATTTGCCTCTGACCGCCGTTCTGTCGAACTCAGGAATCTCGACTCGACGACATCCGAGCTCATCTATCTTCAGCTGGACACTTCGAAGCCGGGTTTGGACGCAGAAGGCACTTTTTGGTTCCGCTGGAGTTTTGACTACGTCGACGCCTCTTCGAGTTCTTCAAGCTCGTCGAGCAACAATTTCGGCGACTGCGCGCTGATCGTCACCGACGACATCTATGAACAAACCCTCGCCGAAGGCGATTGCGTCTGTTATCGGCTGACGATAGATTCCACGGAATACGCCACGATAGTCATGAACGGATCAAACATCGAGGTCGCCAATGTCGGCGACAGTCTCGAACTCAACAGCAACGCATTGGTGCTCTACGACACGGTCGGTCTCTATCTCGACGGCACCTGGTATAGCGTTTTCCTCAATTATGCCAGCGACCACGAGTTCGTAATTTTGATGTGCAACATTGGAGCCTCCAGTTCGTCAAGCTCGCTAGCCCCGAACATATTGTTCGAGCTTGATACAATGACCAATTCGTCGAGCTCCAGCAGCTGGAGTTCCAGCTTCAGCTCGTCGAGCTCCGGCGCCTAGTCTTTTCGCGTTGTTCCCTTGAAAAACTCCGTTTCAGCCGTATGCTTGAGTGTGTTTCTATGCATGGAGCTCTGGCTGCCGACAACGGCGGTGAAACTGTCGTCTGCGAAGCAGGAAGCACACCTAAACAAGTAACGGGTGACAAAGGCGCCCATTACAGCTTTTGCAAGTTGTATAAACCAGGTCTGTTTTGAGAAGCGAAACGCTTACGGACGCGGACAAAGAAATCATTGTCGAAATAGCAGTGAGGTGCGTCCTTCGCTATGGCACTGGATATCTCAACCCCATTGAACGACTTCTGCCTTATTGGAAGAACACGTCGCTCTATGAGCGCGGTGTCGTTCTGAGAAAGCAGCTGTTTGTCGACCACGCTCCGAAGTGGCGCGTGAAGACGGAGTTGCAAAGACGCGATTCTATCGGGGAAGTTCCTCCTTACGATCGCGATTTTTTCGAAGGGCTCTTCAACGCTTGTGCGACGGTGCACAAGAACGGAGTGTATGCCCGGGCGGAATTTTGCGCCAAGCAACATGTCAGGGATTTTCTTGAAAGCGGCATTCATGGGCAGCGGGTCGAATTTGCGTCGCTGTCGTCGAAGCGCGGACTGCACCGAACTCAGAATCTGCCTTTCATGGAAGTGCCTCCACAGGGCAACTTGGAAAGCTATTTCCTCGGGACGCTTTGCGGTTCGGAAGCTGTCAGAGATCGCGAAGGCGAGATCTGGGCGCAAGTCAGGCCTGCCTGCAAAAACGTGCTGGACAGGCTTGGCGTCGTTTATGAAGAGACTGGCAAAAGACTGAGGATCAACGTATTTTATATCAAACTGTTCTTGCCTGAACTTCCGGACCCCGTGCAGGGATACTGGATCAGGCAGCTTCCCAAACGCGGTGTCGAAGGCACGCGAAAAGCGTCGCTTCTCGCCGCGATGCACTGGAGACTCATTTTCAAGAGGAAAAAGCAGTACAAATACGGATTGCCGAATCTCATCGGAGCGTCGCACGCCTGGAATCTCGGGTTCGGCCGCGAGGCGGTCGACGAGGAAATGGCCAAGTTGAGATTCGACCACGTCGACAAGCGAATCAGGTCCAGGTGCGAACGCTGGGCCGCCCTCCAGGAACTTGAAAGAAGCGAAGCGGCAGGAGACATCAAATGGATAGAGACGAACGAGTGAATCTTCCCAGCAGGTACGGCTACAGTCACTGGCTGGACCGTGTCGACGGGCACAAGTGGATCTATGGCGCCGCCGAAGGGACGCCCACTTCCTGCAGGTTCGGAGGCGATGAAGACAGGCTTGTCTATTTTGATCCGCCCGGAGGTCCGATGATGCATGTCGGCGACTTGGTCGACGATGCGGGTGTTTGGCGGGTGGCGGCCATTGCGGGCCGCGGCGAAGGCGTCGAGCTGTGGCTCGGCGACACAAGGATCGAAGGCGATTACGAAGCGGCGCTGTCCGAATTCGAGGATAATCGTTTTGATTCGTCGATCACAACTGGCGGCACTGCCGAATATCTCGCCGCCAGTTTTGGGAAGCCTTGGACGCAGACCTCCGCCGGCGGATTCTCCAGTTTTGTGCAGACAGAGGATATGAAGCCCTGCAGCGTCTATAGCCATCCCAGGCCCCTGACGATCGGCATGATCGGGAAGGCGGGCTCCGGGAAGGATACCGTCGCGGACCACCTGGTCAGGGAATACGGATTCGACAAGATGGCTCTGGCCGACCCGCTCAAGACGGCTGTCCAGACGATTTTCGCCGTCGACGACGAACACATGTACGACCGCGACAAGCGGGAAGAGGAACTCGAGGACTGGCCCGGCTGGACAGTCAGGAAGCTTTTGCAGTTCGTGGGCACGGAGCTTTTCAGGACGCATGTGGACCAGGACGTCTGGGTGAAGAACGTCGTGCTGAGGGCCAAGCAGAAGCGTCTCGCCGTGATTTCGGACGTCCGTTTTCCCAACGAGGTCGAAATGCCGAAAAAGATGCTTTCGGAAGCCGGACACGACGTCCTGTTCATTAAAGTTGTCCGGGAGGGGATCAACGGCACTCCCAGCGGCATTGCCAATCACGCCTCCGAAGCTCACGATCTCGACGGCGACTATTTGATTCTCAACGATGGCACAATCGAAGACCTTCTGAAGAAGGTCGACGAAGTCATGATGAAAATCCAGAGCGGAGGCTGAGCCTCGTTCTGGGCGGAGACGGAAGATGTCCGATGACATCATGCACGAGCTCGCCGTCTCCATGCGTGAACGGAGAGCTGCGGAGCGGCTCGATGTCCTGAAAGCCTTGGAAAACCACCAAGGGGACATCGCCCGTCTCCGGGAAGACGCGCTGCTTATCGAACAGGCGCGTGACCGCCTGCTTTTCGAATATGTCGTCCGAAGGAAGTCGATGAGGGACGAGGAGGGGCTCAAGATCTTCAGGAATCAGCTTTCCGAAGAGCTTAGGGAGAAGATGGACAAGGCCGTCGAGATGTACGAGGCCATTCACGGCAAGCCTCCGTCGGTATAGGGAGGAAAAAGGGGGTGCCCGTGCGAACTATAATGGATGGATCCAATGGTTGACGGAGGAAATGATCAATGTTCTTGAAACAGGCAGAAGACGGAAGCCAGAAAATTGAAATGACCCGCGAGGAATGGGTCCGCATCGGACGGCGCGCGGGCTGGCTCGACAAGAAGGCCAAGCAGGAAGACATGCCTTCCGGCGACGAGCTCAAAAAAGGCAGGTTCACTGAATACTGCAAGCGCGAAGGCTTTGAGGGTCCGTGCAAGGCGTGCGCCGAAAAGGCAATGAAGAGCGACGATGCGTCCGTCAGGGGCATGGCCTCGTTCTATTTGAACACCGTGAAGCCGTAGGAAACCTACATGGGCGACAACTGGCTGACAAAGGCCGCCGCCGCGCTTCCTCGCGGCTATTTCGACGGTATCGGCGCCGCTTTGGATGTCTTGAAGGGTGAATTCGCTGAAGCGGCGCAAAAGAACGACGCCGGAACGATTGCGGCATTTGCCGAAGTGGTCCGCTCTCAGCTTTCCCCGAAAATGGGCTTTCACAATGTCGAGATCATCGAGGGGGGCGACCACCTTGTCGTCGTCAATCCCGACATCGGCGACGCAGCGGTCGTCAGGGCGGCAAAGGACGGCGTGGTCATAGAGGAAATTCAGTACGAAGACGTCGGCGAAACTGCGGGCGAGCTTCTCAAGGCCGCTCAATGGGGCGACAGGCCTCTAGCTCTTCCGAACGGCGATCTTGATCCCGAACGCCGCGATCGCGTTCGGCGCAAAAAGCCAAAGCCTGAAACATTTGACTCTCAATGGCAGGAAGCCCTCAAGGCACTTGATGTCTTTTTGACGGATAAGTGCAAGACGCGCTATTTGAGCGCTGAGGAGCTTTTGTGGGACTCCGAGGGCGCCATATACCTTTCTGATGGCGGCTATTCCAGGATTTTGGCCAGATTCGAAGGCTGGAAGGGGGACGAGCCAGACATAGGCATCTCCGACGTTTCGAGACCTCAAGTTAAGGCAAGGTGGCATTCTTCGGAAATAAAGCCTTTGAAAAAGCGGCTTATTGAGCTTATGCGTCAATTCCTGAAGGAAGCGGAGCGAAAAATGTAGGAATTAATTTGATTTTGCAAAGGCATTTCAGCTAGAAATCTAGTATAATATTAGATGTAAGCTGCAAGGAGATTCTCATGCAACTCAAGACGGCCAACGGAAAACAGACTCTCGTGATCTCCCACAAGGAATGGGAAGCAATTGGAAAGCGTGCCGGCTGGGGCGGCGGTACGTATGACGCCGGACCCGGAGGCGAATGTGAATGTCCGCATTGCGGACACGTCATGCCGCACGAAACTGGCCAGCCCTGTCGCGAGATTGAATGCCCCGAATGCGGAAAACTCATGGAACGCGACATCGAAGAATGTCAACAGGAGGACGAGGAAGATGCCTAACTACGATCGTACCGGTCCTACAGGAAGAGGCCCGAGGACAGGCAGAGGCATGGGCCCCTGCGGAAGCGGAAGCGGAAGTGGAAGACGTCCGAGGCCCGGTCGAGGTCTCGGTCTCGGAAGAGGCCGGGGACGCGGAGCCGGACGCGGACTTGGCAGAGGCATTCGCCGGCGCCGGTTTGATTGATCGGCGTCCGCATACTGCCGCCTTAGTGCAATTTTGACGTCCTGAAAGAATCTCGTTTTTCTTTCGTCATCCTTCTTGACAATGCAGGAATCGAAGAGTAGATTCCAGTACAAGTCAAGACTGATCGCAGGCGGGCCGGCGCTCGCCCAGGGCTCATAACCCAGGGTTGCCGGGGTCGACACCCGGGCCTGCTACCAAAACGACATCCTCAGGATGTGGATTGAAACAAACAGACAGACACAACCGAAACCCGAACAGCAAGTAAAATGAACTGGACGCAGACACAACCGAAACCCGAACAGACGGCCGCCTATGCAGGCAAGGCGCGTTTCGCCCTGCCGTTGCTCGGCGGCGAAGGACGCCCGGGTTCTCGGGAGGTCTGCTCATGAAGACCTGAACCTCCTAGAACAGATTTCCCGAGAACCCGGATCCGAAAGGAACCGGGTTCTTGCGTTTTAGGGGTCGCGGCGACCCGCTCCCGGCCGGGGACGGCCGAAGAGCAACACCGCGGAGATCTTTGACAATTGAATATTGCACCGAAATACTGGAAGACAGCGGGCGGCGTAAGTCGCCCGATCTGGGCAGGCGGCGACGGTTGGTGGTGTCGCACCGGTCTGTAAAACCGGTCCCTCTGGGTAACATCGGGGGTTCAATTCCCTCCCTGCCCACCATTGTCTTTTCCGAGAAGGAAGCTTTGATCGAAGAAATATCGTGGGCTGCCCTTGGTCGAAAGTATGGCGTTTCAGACAATGCCGTTCGGAAGTGGGCAAAACAATATGGTCTTCTTTAGTTTTGTGCCTCCGTAACTTAACTGGTAGAGTACCGCACTCTTAATGCGGGAGTTCTCGGTTCAACTCCGAGCGGGGGTACCAATTAGTGGCCCTGTAGTCTAACGGCAACGGCGTCCGGTTCAGGGCCGGAAATTCCGGGTTCGAATCCCGGCAGGGCCACCATTTGCTCTCGTAGTCTAACGGCAACGGCGTCGGGTCGAGGGCCCGAAATTCCCGGTTCGAATCCGGGCGGGAGCACCAGCCCCAGCGGATGAGCCGCCAGGAAAAGCACGGGCGAAAAAGCCACGGACAAGCATCTAGACGGCAAAGAGGACGCGAGCAGGCGCGCCTAGTCGCCGCGTCATAGCCGGAAGTCCGCACATTTATGGAACCAGATCAGGGTGTAGTGAAGCGGGATCACGCCGCGTTTGGGGCGCGGAAATCGTGGGTTCGAACCCCACCACCCTGACCATGTAAAGAAATCAACGTGCCTCCATTGGAGGTTCCTTGGGCGCGCGAGGATCAAATCAGCCGAAAAGCGAGCACCTAGGCTCTATCGCGAAGTAGGTATGCGCGTCTGTATCGCCCCCATAGTCTAAAGGCAACGGCGTTCGGCTCAAATCCGAAAGTTCCGGGTTCGAATCCCGGTGGGGGTACCAATCAGGAGTACGCAATGGAACAGACGAGCGAAGATAGCGCGTGGAATCAGTTTCGCGAAATGTGGAGGGCCGAGCAATGCGAGGCCTGCCAGGCCGAAGGTCCCGGGGCCTGTAGCTGCACAAAGGAAAATGCTGTCGCATTTATGGAGGACGTCGAAACCGGAGAGAGGAAATACTTCTGTTGCGTCGGATGCATGCTTCTCCAGATGAACGACCATCAACTCAAGAGATTTACCGAACGGCAGTTCGAACCCACCTGCCAAGCTCTCGAAGACCCAGAATTCATCGAGTGATTTTTGTTGTCCCCTTCATCTAGCGGCCCAGGATGCGAGATTCTCAGTCTCGTCACATCGGTTCAAATCCGATAGGGGATGCCAAATTCGTGTGCGCGAATATATGTCCGTGCACGAATTTTTTCCACATGGCAATGCCGGCCCCATAGACAAATCGGCTACAGTCACCGCCCTTTCAAGGCGGAATTTGCGGGTTCAAGTCCCGCTGGGGTCGCCAGAGGGCGGAGGTCGCCGGTTCGAATCCGGCTGCCGCAATGCCTGGCAACAGGCGCGGTATGGAGCAGTCCGGTAGCTCGCCGCCCGTGTTCTTGATCCCGGAGACATCGGTTCGATTCCGACCGCGGCAATCCCTTACCCGAGGGAGTGGGGCTCTGCCGCGAGGTAGTTCAATGGCAGAACGCCGGGACTTGCCAGCGTAGCTATAACTGGTAGAGCGCCTGATTTGTAATCAGGATGTTGCGGGTTCAACTCCTGTCGCTGGCTCCAATGTCCTCGTGGCTGAACTACAAGGCACGCCGGGGGTCGTAACCCCTGCGGTATCGTTCCGGACAATGATTGCGGGTGCGAGTCCCGCCGAGGGCTCCAGTTTTTTCGATCGGAATGTAGCGCAGCCTGGTAGCGCGTATGCTCGGGGAGCATAAGGTCGCGGGTTCAATCCCCGCCATTCCGACCACAGGCATCAATGTCGTGCGAATCAGTCGCCGTAAAACCTTGCTGGGAAGTAGCGTCGGCCCGTCAATCGAAACAGGATGTCTCCGGGAGAGCAGTAACTCTCCCGAAATCGGAATGTGGCCCAGCTTGGCAGGGCGTATGCTTCGGGAGCATAAAGTCGCGGGTTCGAATCCCGCCATTCCGACCAGACAAACCCGAATTCTGAAAGGAGTTAGTCGCCCGAGTAGGGGCTAGGGTTCGGTGAGGTGTTTTTTTGCAGTTTTTGGGACCACGAGTGTTCACTCAAAAAACGCCGACGGCGAAACGTCGCAGAAGCAGCCTGAAGGGCCTGACCCGCCACAAGGGCTGTGGAACGTCGGATTAGCCGCTCGTTAAGCGTCCATGGTGTTTAATGGCAGCATGCGAGTCTGCCAGTCTCGTGGTACGGGTTCGAATCCCGTTGGACGCTCCAGATCCCCGTGAGCAACGGGTTCCGTCGGAAATTCCTGATTTCAGTGGGGCAGTAGCTCATTTGGCTAGAGCGCTGGCGTGGCACGCCAGAGGTAGTGGATTCGACTTCCACCTGCTCCACCACGCCGAAACGGTTCGTCCCACAGGGCGAGCAAGCCGCGCGATAGGCCGCGGGCCGAATCGGCTCATGGGACAGCATGCGGTCAGGAACCGTGAGCGAAAGCCGATACCCGAAGAGGGAGCGTAGGTTCGCAACCTTGCCCGAAGACGCGGGATGGCTGGAGAACGGCCTTCAGGAAGACCGTCGCGGTTCGAGGGTTCGACTCCCCTCTGTTCCACCAGGGCCTTCCATGTCCGGCCGAGGTTAATCGGAAGGGCATGGATAGGGTTCCGGCACCGATTCATGATAAGGCCCGGGACCTGAAGCGGGGACGCCCGCCGGCCTGTTTTCTGGGGCGTTAGCTCAGTCAGGCTAGAGCACCGCACCTGCAATGCGGATGTCATCGGTTCGAATCCGATACGCTCCACCAGCTCCCGTAGCTCAGTTGGACAGAGCACGAGACTTCTAATCTTGGGGTCACAGGTTCGAGTCCTGTCGGGAGTGCCAATGGTCAGGTAGCTCAGTTGGTAGAGCACTGCGCTGAAGACGCGGGTGTCGCTGGTTCAATTCCGGCCCTGACCGCCAATCCGCCCCATAGGCCTAGATGGCGAGGCGCCCGCCTCGTAAGCGGGAGTAAGCACGGTTCGATTCCGTGATGGGGCTCCAGAGGTCTTCGCGCGGTTTTCGCGGTATAATGTTTTCGTAGGACCATATCCCAGCGGAGACCGACAATGGACGAAAAAATGATACAGCTTCTCAACAAGGCGCTTGAAGACGAATACCACGCAATGGCTCAGTACCTGCACCACTACAACAACGTGCGGGGAACGTGGCCGGACATCATCGAGCACTTCAAGGAGCACATGGACGACGAGATCAACCATGCGAACATGCTTTGCGCCAGAATCTACTGTCTCGGCGGCAAGCCCATTCTCGACATCGGCGGCTGGGCGGAGTTTACCGACGACGTCGACAAGGCTCTGGAACAGGATGCCGTAGCCGAGCGTGAAGCCATCAATCTCTATCACGAGGTGCTCAAATACGCCGAGTCGATCGACGACATCGCGACCGTCATGATGCTCGAGACCATCATCGACGAGGAAAGGCACCACCTCGACGAGTTCGCCAAGTTCCTGAAGGCGCAGGTCGAATAGGTTTTCCGAAATAGATTCGGTGCGGTTTTCCCTAGTAGCGGCGAGCGAACAGGGGAAGCCGCTTTTTCTTGCCCCTGTAGCAAAATGGCAAAGCGTCTGATTTAGGATCAGAAATTTCCGGGTTCGATTCCCGGCGGGGGTACCAGCCCCATATTGGGCATGACCGGACCCAAATCAGGCATGACTTCGTAGCTCAGTTGGTAGCAGCAACGGCCTTTTAAGCCGTGGGTCGAGGGTTCGAGTCCCTCCGGAGTCACCAGGTTCCGTAGCTCAGCCGGACAGAGCGTCGCCTTGCGGAGGCGAAAGTCGCGGGTTCGAATCCCGCCGGAATCTCCAGTTTATTTCTCTTTTCGGCTTGATTTCGTGTCGGGCTGTGCCATATTTAGTTATGCCAGATTTTTCGGACACAATCAAGGACGTGCGTCTGGGGGAACCCAGCCGGGTAAATCTTGACAAGGTCTGCAAGCTTGTTGCGGCCTTGGCGGAAGACGGCAAAATCAGGAAGCCGCGCGATGTCGTGTCCTTTCTGCAGCAGGCGGTTCCCCAAAGCAAGCATCAGACGGTCTATGCCACCTCCAAGGCGGGCAGGCTAAATGTCAAGTTCGAGACGACAACCTCCCGCGGCGAGCGGTACCAGTATGGTTTCTATTTCGTCGACGAGCGGGTCTATGCCGCGGCCAAGGCCGCAAAGCAGCATGAAGGGAGGCGTTGAGAAAAATTTTCGTTTCCGTTTCCGAAAGGTGAGAGTCGGCGTAGGCCCTGGCTAGGTGTGGCCGACCCCGCAGCGGCCAGTTGTAAAAAGCTGCTGTTCAGAGGAGGCCAGGGCGGCAGGTGAGAGTCCTGCCGGGAACGTTTTTCGTCCTTGCGCGGGCGTGCCGCGTGCCGAGCAACCGAAAGGCGGCTTTGTTCGCGGGCTGGCCGGGTTCGACTCCCGGCGAGGACGCCAGCTAGTCTCCGCGATGGCAATCGGCGCATTCTGGCTAATGCCGTTTGTCCGTGGCAAGCGTGCCAGTGTCTTGCATTTGAGATTGGCATTGCATCGACGCCCGCTTGGTGCGGGCGTCAATGCTCCCGTGGTGTAAAAGGCAGCATACCGTTTGCGGACGCCGATTAAATGCGGCGGTCACAGACGGAGGTGCGGGTTCGAATCCTGCCGGGAGCGCAACAATTTCTGCCCCGATGATTCAAAATGGAAAGAGAACCGGACAGTAGGTCAAGCCGACAGGACTGAGTGGAGTGAATGGACGGCATGCACCGGACATGAAGCTCAGTGCGGAAGACTGGAATCCGGGAGACGTGGGTTCGATTCCCATAAGGGGCGCCAGACAACTGAATATGCTCCCGTGGCAGCAGGCAGCTGCAGGGTTTGAGGCCGGGCTCCCATGCTGAGACAAGAGCCATGATGATTGGGCGTTCAGCAAAACCCGACGCAAGGCCGAAGCGCGAAAGCATCATAGTGGATGCCCAGGAAACTGAATAGAGGCCCTGGGATAGGCCAAGCTGCAGGTTCGATTCCTGCCGGGAGCACCAAGAGTCGGCTGGGCATGCAAAAAGCACGGCTTCCGCATCAGCGGCCAATCCCAGGTGGCGCGACAGGCGGCGAAGGCCGAACCCTCGCGGAGCGTGGATCCGACTCTTTTCTTGCCCCTGTATGGACGTGCCTTCGGTGCAATTAGCCCCGTGGTGTAATTGGTTAGCATAAATGGTTTTGATCCATTTGGTCTTCGGTTCAAGTCCGAGCGGGGCTTCCAACATTTGGGAGATGGCGTAATGGTATCGCGGCTGACTCTGGATCAGCAGATTCTGGGTTCGATCCCCAGTCTCCCAGCCAGTATGCGGACGTAGCTCAGTTGGTAGAGCCTCTGCCTTCCAAGCAGACTGTCGCCGGTTCGAACCCGGTCGTCCGCTCCAATTTCTTCAGTTTTGGCTTGATTTCTAGTTTCCCGCTGTTATATTGCTTTCAAACGAAAGGATACTGCTATGATCTGGGCATACGTAACGAAAGACGAAGAGACGTGCGAGGCCCTCAAAGCTCGTGTCCGGGAAGCGCTGGGGCACCGAATCATCTCCGAGTGCGACTACCGCTTCATCCTGCACGGCGAGAACAAGATCTATGTGGTTTGCGGTGAGCCAGACGAGGAATTCTACTTCATCGAAAACAAGGCTGATCGCCTCTATATGGATCTCGCGATTCAAACCAAGCCATGCATGGCTTGGCGCAAGGCGTTCAGGATCGGCGACGATGTCGTCGTCGACCATGCGAACTTGGACAATATGCTCAAGTCTCTTCCTGACGACCATTTCGGCATTCCTCTCGATCCTTGGAACGGCTTCATCGCCGCCTGTTCCATTCGCTACGCCTTCGGAGCCACGAGCTATGCCCCGGGCGTGGTCTGCGATTGGATCATGAATCACTGGGACGAGTTCGGAGAAGTCGAACAGGGCAAGCTGAAGGCTGAACTTCTCAGGTTGATCGCGGAAGCCGGGGCCGAGGAAGACAGTCGCGTCTACGCGCACTGGCATATGCTGTTGCGCTGGATGGACGAAATCGACCCCGTTGAAGTGCCCGAAGGCGACAAGATCAGAAATTTCGCGATGACATGTTCGGCATGTCCTTCGCAATGGGACGCCGAAACTGTCAGCGGCCGTGCCGTCTACATCCGCTACCGCTGGGGCTATCTTTCCGTATGCGTAGCCGGCGATGACGGCGACGCTGTCTGCGGCGAGGAGATTCTCGGCAAGCAGTGCGGCGATTCTCTGGACGGCTGCATGAGCGAAAGTCAGTTGAAATGCCATCTCGACCAGGCCGGGTTGCTGGCCGAAAACGAGGCATGAAATGGGCATGACCGGTCATGGAGTGAAAAATGGGGCGGCAGCTGAAAGGATCGCCAAGAAGTTGCGGGAGAATGCCCTTGAGAAGCGGGTGGCTGCCGACAGAATCCGCGTGGAGGAACGGGCGGCGGCCGAAAAGAAGCGGGCCGACAAGAGGATGAGGCAAATCCGCAAGATGTCGGATGAAGAGAAGGTCTCCGAGGCATGGCGGGCAATCGATTTTCTTTTTCCAAGGCACCGCAGCAAGTTCGCCGGGGTAGCTGTTGAAAATGCCTGCAAGCCCTGTCTTTGTTGCGACGACTCGCCCAACGGATCCGGCAACTTCGGCTGTGCCCGTTGCGATGCGATCGTGACCCTGGAAAACCGCGGGCTCAAGATCTGGCCTCGACACAAAAAGGGAAAGTCATGAACAGGGAAAAAGCGATTGCCTTTCTTCGAAGGCACATCAGAAGAGCTGTCGAGGCAGGGCGCTGCGAGCAGTGCCAGATGCCCTGGCATGACGGGCTCTGCGTCTGCGGCGGAGATCCCGATCCCGACTGGGAGCTGGACTGCGCGGCGTCCGCCTACATAGCCTATGGGCTCGATCTTGCGAAAGAGGACTTGGAGTCTTGAGGCACATCTCGATATCTAGGGAGCACTTCTGGGCGGCTGTCCGCGCGGCCTCGATGGAGGTCGCGACGTGGCCTCGATGGAAGCTAGCCGGATTTGAAGATTCGCGTGCCGGCCGACCCCGCGCGGAGGAGAAATCCCCTGAGGAAGGTCAGGACACCGCAGGGCACGGTGGGAGGGCATAGCCCGTTTGCACCACCCAGGGCGCAAGCCAAATCGTTCCGAGCGTCAGCCCGCGCGTCCGAGGAACTGGTAGGTGCATAGATAAATGCGGGGATAGAACAGAATCCTGCCTACGGGCCGGCACGTTTTTTCAATTCGGGGAGGAAAGAGGAATTTTTTCCAAGAAGGCGTTGTCAGCAACTAGAGGCTGTCATGAAAAAGGCTTTAATGGCTTCTTTGCTGGTCGTCATCTTCCTCTCGGGATGCGTCACGGTCCGGCGCATTGAATCTCCTGGTCCGGAGTATGATTTCGTGCCTGTGGGCGGCACTGTGCTCAGGACGAAAAAGGCGACCGGGGAAGGATGGCTGTTTTATGGCGGCTATTGGATCCCAATCAAGGAATCCGAGATCGTTCCCGCAGTGCCCCAGAGCGGAGTCAGATAGCGTGCAACATGCGAAATGCGACTTGACGCGGTTTCTTTTCGCGGCATGTTGATAATAACTGAACAGCCTCTTCGTTGAACAGCTCAAGATACTGGGCTGATTTGAGCGGGAGCTGTTACAAACACCCGCCCCGTAAGGCGGAAGGAGAGACGTTCTCATGGGACTCCACCACCATTCCACCAGCTCGTACGACGAACCCGACATCACCACAATTGTTGTCGCCGCCGACGGATCCGCCATGCAGTCGCATGCGACGGTCAGGCTCCGTCCCGGCAACAGGCATGTCCGCGGCTCCGTCCGCGTCGACGGCAACCCGAACCCCCGCAAGTTCGAGATCCTGCGCTCCCTGCAGGTCGGCGAGAACCTGGTCGTCGAGATCAGGTATCCGAACTGCACGAACTACGAGGGCCGCAAGATTATCGTCTATCGCGGCGCCGATCTCGTGTCCCTGCTGAAGCAGGCGAAGAAGACGGGGATCGACCCGCATTTTTCGGCCCGCGACGACCTCATCACCCCCTTCGCCAGGCTCGAGCCGACGGAAGAGGGCTGGCAGGCTGCCGAAAGGCTGGCCGGGCAGGCGTAGGATGCACGCCAACAGCAATGCCGTATTTTCCGCCGCTCTCCAGATGATCGGTCTCAGCGAGACTGCCCAGAGGGAATGTGCCGATCACAAGAAGCATATGTCGCCGCTGGCATGGGCGAAGGAATTTTGCACTATCAAGGTTTGCGGTCCGAGAGGATGCGGCCATACGACGGCGGCTCTCGATCTCGTCAGGTATTTCCACGGCCGTTGCGTCTGCATTCTTCCGAACGAAAGCATGACGGGCAGGTTCTTCAGGCTCGCCTTGAAGAAGAAGATCGAGTTCGCCTGGGGCGATCCCAGGAGGATGTGCCTCAGCATCCAGGACAAGCACGCCATCTTCGGGGCGGGCGCCGAAGCGGAATATCTCGACGCCGTGATCGTGGATCCCTCCTCCTTCGTATCGGCGAGGACGCTGGACGAGAACGTCTATGTCCACTTCATGTATCACGCCCAGCGGCAGGAGCGATTCTTTTTCGTTTTTTTGGAATAGGGCTTGAATTCGGCCCTTCCCATCGCCATGTTTAATAGGTTGACTGAGGAAAGAACATGCAAGACATCAACGATTGTCGCTTTCCCTTGGAAAGCTTGAATGTGCGGGAATATCTTTGTCCGAAATGTCGGCTCGGAGCATTGCGATTTGTCAACGACATTGCCGAGGGAGGAGGTCCCGACCAATTTATCCACCGGTGCACGAACTGCGGCACTGAGGAATGTCTCGACAGAATTCATCCCGTGGTCGTCGTGAATGCCGGCTTCGGGGTTTTTGAAATTCCGGGAATGCTCCTGCAAGACAGCGAAGGTTTTGAAGAGGTTCCTGAAGAAGATTCCGTCAACAGGTCCGATATCGCCAACAGGCGTCCGAACATGAACGACATCAGGAGCGTGGCTCTGGACGTGCTCGAAGCTATCGACCCGTTTCTGTCCGACAAATTGAATGAAGCTCGAGAGGACGAGCTTCTTAACGAGATCGAAGACGTGCTCGAATGCGGACTGCAACCCGACGACTATCCTGATTCGTCCTACAACTAGAAGTTTGGAAATGCAATTGTGTTGCCAATGCCAAGTTGAGGAACGACGATGAACAATCGCTTTCAGATGATGAACGATCGCTTTCAGACTGCATTGCTGGAAGTTTGTATCTGGGTGTTTTTGTGGATGGTTGCCCCCTACATCGCGTTGCCGTTGATGGTAACCATGTTGATTCTCAGAAGGAGGCGACCATAAAAATTTTTCCGGCCGTACGCACAACAGATGGTATACAAAATAATGCGGCTCAACTGTTCGAGCAGGCATTCGCGGATGTGGTTGTCAGAAACGCGAAAGCGGAAGAAAGCATCTTTTCTCGCGATGCCGTGCCCACAACAGCAGGATAGAGCGGACCTGCTAGGAGAGCGATGCGGGTGACGAACCAGAATTCCCGCCGGCCGGAAAACCTCGAAAAAAAGAGATGTAAGGCTGAATCCTGACGGCCATCCACTTGCAACTAGGAGCCGACATGAAGCCCGCATTCCGTTTCTTCGACGGAAAGACCATGAAGGAAGAATCCGAAGGAATCCCCTTTGAGGCGAAGCTCGGGTACGTCCTGCTGTGTCTCGTGCCGTTTGGCGCGATCTACGACTGTTTCGCGTACGGCTACGTCATCTCCAAGATCTGGGGACGGTATCTCGTGCCGGGTCTCGGCGTGCCCGCCATAGACCTTGTCACCGGCATCGGCTTCGTGTTCGTGATGCTATGCTTCGTTATGAAGGTTGGGCTGAAACGCGATCCCGTTCCTTTCTACAAAAAACTGAATACGCCCGTGCAGAAGGCACTCTATTTTTCTGGCAAGCTGGCGCTGGCGCTGGCGACTCCGTGGGCGTTGCTGGGCTGGGCGTGGTTCATGCTGAAGATGCTGGGGTGACGCGATGAGGTTCAAGGCAGGAGATCAGGTGATATGGCTGCCTGGCGGCCGCTCGATCGGCTACGATGGCGGCGTCCGCGGCACTGTGGTCAAGACGACGGCGAAGCGGATATCCATCCAGGTGCGGCGCGGCAGCGTGTCCGAAGTCAAATCCGTGAGCGCCGCCAATCTTATAAGGGATATGCGCCGATGACGCACAGCAGGTTTGACAGGGCGCTCAGGGAGCTCGAAGAAGACGGAGTGACGAAGCTTCGCGGCATCGGCAACTCGATGACCCCGAAGATCTCGAATGGCGCCCTCCTGACCATAGAGAGGAGCGACGACTACGAAGTCGGCGACGCCGTTCTGTGCAAGGTCAGGGGATGCTGGTACGAGGCTCATCTCGTCTTGGCAAAGAGCGAGAAGAGAGGATTTAAGATCGGAAACAACCACGGGCATGTCAACGGCTGGACGAAGAAGGTGTTCGGCAAGGTCGTGAAGATAGAGCCTAGGAAAAGGAGTTGAAATGAGCAAGAACAAGGTGCACATCAGCGGCAAGCTGAAGCGTGAAACAGAGGACGCCTACCTCGTCGAGGCCAAGGGCGTCGAAGCCTGGATTCCGAGAACCACTGTCGGCAGCGTCATTCTGAGCGGAAACGACATTCTGAGCATGGAAATCCCGCAGTGGCTGGCCGAAGACCGCAAAATCGACTACACGGAGAAGGACTGACGTGAAAGAGGCAAAGATCACCGCGGAGCTGCTGAGCTGTACTCCTCATCCGCTATTGGCCATCGAAGCCGCTGGCCGCACCTGCTACAAGTCGGAAGACCGCATCGAGGACTGTGCGACGTGCGGAGGAACGGGATTTGTGAGCGGGGAAAACTTGTCCGGTGACGGAGTCGGCGCATATGACGAATGTCCCGAATGCGCCGAACGCGCGCGGACATTTGCCGCGATGCTGATCAAGAGAGGGCACGAGGCTATGATCGAACATGCCGTTGCAACTTTCCGGTTTGTCTGCGATCGCGGCGTCACCCACGAGCTCGTCAGGCACCGTCTGGCGTCGTTCGGACAGGAATCGACGCGCTACTGCAACTACGGCAAGGACAAGTTCGGTAGCGAGATCACGGTCATTCGCCCTCCCGGGCTGACCGACGAGCAGTGGGAGCGGCGAGAAGATTTATTTGCTCAGATCGAGATGCTGTATCTCATGGAAACAGGCGAGAGGGTCAAGCCGCAAATCGCCCGAGGCATTTTGCCCATTTCCCTCAAAACCGAAATCGTCACCACCGCGAACTTCCGCGAGTGGCGGCACATTTTGAAGCTCCGCACCGCCAAGCCCGCCCACCCGCAGATCAGGATCATGATGAGGCAGGTCTACGACGTCTTCGCCAAGAAATGGCCAGTGATCGTCGAGGACGTCGAACCGTACGAGGAATGACATGCAGGAACAGGAACTTACCGCCGAAAAGCTGGCCGAGTCGAAATTCGAGACCCTGGAGCACATCGACCGCGTCCGGCACTTCATTGACCGCTTTGTGCTCGCGCTCTTGGAGCGCGGCGAGCGGCACGACAGGACGAAGCTCGAGGAGCCCGAGGCCGAGGCGTTCGCCAGGAGTGCGGGCCTCCGCAAGATGAGCTATGGCAATCCCGAATACGTCAAGCAGTGCAAAGAGCAACTCGGTGAAGCTCTGGATCACCACTACGCCCATTGCCGCCACCATCCTGAACATCACGAGACGGGCATTGACGGAATGAATCTGGTCGATCTCGTGGAGATGTTCTTGGACTGGCGGGCCGCCACCGAGCGGCACGAGGACGGCAACATCTTCAAAAGCATCGAAATCAACAAGGGCCGTTTCGAGATTTCCGAGCAACTTTGCGAGATCTTGCGGAATACCGCCCAGATGATGCAGGACGAGAGCTGGTGACATGTTTGACAGGTGGCTGCAAGGAGAAAAACAACGTTCGCGCCCCGCATTCGGGATTCATGTCCGGGTCGGGACCGAAATGTTGCTTCTTGAGGGAAACGAACCGAAGAGCGGGCGTCCCGAAACGATTGACTTGCCCGCAGTGCTGCTTCCTGACGGTTCGGCGCGCCATCTTGACGCCGACATGGTCGATCACCAGGTGGGCATAATCAGTTCGTATTGGGCAAACGCGGCAGTTGTCGGAGTTCGCGAAGGACGGGAGGTTCCGCAGCGGATGTTGAAAGAAGCCGTCAAATACGGCGTATCTCTGATTGTCGAGGCTCCCGAGCTGGCGATCCGCATCTACAACGACATTGCGGCATCGGGAAGGAAAGTCGGCCTCGTGATATTATGACGGTGGTGTTGGTGTAGAGGTAGCACGACTGGTTGTGGCCCAGTTAGCGCGAGTTCAATTCTCGTACATCACCCCAAAACGCGGGACCTCGTCGCCCGGGATAAGCGGCTGGTGAAACGGCCGGGACGTCACGGCCCTTCCGAAAGGACGCTTTAGTCCGCCCGGCCTGCCAGGTCCCCATTCGCCGACATAGCTCAGATGGCAGAGCGGCACGTTTGTAATGTGCAGGTCCCCGGTTCGATGCCGGGTGTCGGCTTCAGAGGATCTTTGCGGAGTCTCTTAGAAATAAGGGGAAACCGAAGCGAGGAATTTGAAATGGCGACAGATGCGGAGAGACAAGCCTTAACTGACGAAATCGAGGCGAAGCTCGATGAGTTGAAAGCATTGGGCGACGAGGCGCTGACTCTTGACGCCATTGCCCAGCTCCCCATTGGAGACTGCACAGCCAGGCTAGATCAGATTGTGCCTTCTGATTTTAGGCTCTATGTCCAGAAGAGCTTCGAACCGTCGTAGAGGAGCATTCGTGAAAATCATAGACTTGAGGAAGACGGCCGAAATCAAACGGCCGAAGCTGAAGAACGATCTTGGAAAGTACGACGACGAGATCGAAGTTTCCTTCAAAATAAAGGGAGACGGCAAAAGCGACATCGTGGAAATGCTAAAGCGCATTTCCGATATCGGCGGCATCGGGCACAGCTTCGAGATCGTTGTGGATCCCGAAAGCTCCGAATACAGGGAAACCTTCGGATTCGACGGCGACGGCGCCGACCGGATCGACGATATCAAGATCGACGGAAAGAAGGCCGAGTTTGAATAGCCCGGCCAAAGGAACAACGATGAAAATCGCATTACTGGCAATGGGCCTCGGCATTTCGTGGCTTGCCATCGCTCTTCTCAAGCAGCGAGAGAAGACAGAAAAGGCGTCCCGGCAACGTCCCGTAGTTGCGTACGGGTGACGTGCTGGGCGGCTAGCTCAATGGACAGAGCAGTCGGCTACGGACCGACTGATAGGGGTTCGACTCCCTTGCCGCTCGCCATAACGGTCTCGTAGCTCAACTGGATAGAGCGTCTCCCTCCGGAGGAGAAGGTCGCAGGTTCGACTCCTGCCGGGATCGCCAAGGCGGAGAGGCCGCTCTTAGAGCGGCCGCGAAGCCGGCGGCGATTTTCGGGCATTTTTGCCCATTAGGATGGGTCGTCATGCCGTTCTCTTGTCCAGAACAGGGATTTTTGTTTCTTTCGCGGAATTCAGGATGCATAATCACGTTGAACCAATGTTGGAGGCATACTGATGAGAACAGCCACTGAAACCATCTACATCTGCGAGTTCTGCGAGTCGTCTTATGCCATGAAAGAAGACTGCGAGAGCTGCGAGAAAACCTGTGCCGTCCTGCGGCCCATTATCGACGAATGCCCCAGCATCGAGGACATCTTCGACAGCATGAGTAGCGCCAAGAAGTTCAAAATGGCCGAGAAGATCTATGAGGCGGTCAAGCGGCATCTGGAAAGCCAGGTGCAACACGTCGACGACAGTTCTAGGACCGTGGAGCTGCGACCGCCAGGCGTGTAGGCTGAAAGAACTTGCCCGATGCGGCGTCAACCAGGCACAAGGCCCACGTAGCTCAGTTGGTAGAGCGCGTCTTTGGTAAAGACGAGGTTCACCGGATCGTCCCCGGTCGTGGGCTCCAAAATTCTTCTGAATCCCCCTTGCAAAGCAGGACTTTAGTCGTTATACTCTATATAAAGAGTTTATAACAACTGGAGGAACCGTCATGAGTCAGGAATACGCGTTCGAAGCCGTCGACATCCAGGCCGTCCTGGAAGAGTACCACCGCAAGCGCATGCTGGAGAATCTTGCCGGCCCGTGCGTCTCCCTCGTAACCCACCTGATCGTTCTGACGCTGATGTTTGTCTGCGTCGTGACTCGGGCCGCGCCGGCGCCGCCCGCGATCGAGGTCTCCATCGTGGAGGAGCAGATCAAGGAGATAGAGCCCGAAGTACTCGAGGAAATTCTGCCTCCCGAGATCGAGGAAACCACCGTGGAAGATCAAAAGTTTCCGCCTTCTGACGCCCAAGAAGAAAGTGTTGGCGAAGACGTAAGCGTAGACGATTTTAGCACTGAAGCACCGTCTACGGACGACAACATGGATGATTTCAAGGTGCTGGACATTGTAGCGAACCAAAGCTCTCTGCTTCTTGACGGTCTGGTTGGCGGAATGGCCAATCGCGGCAAAAAGGGCGAATCTGTCAAGAAATACGGCGGCAATCCGCGCGGTCTCAGCGCGGTGAACAAGGCTTTGGCATGGCTGGCCCGCGTTCAAAATCAGGACGGTTCCTGGGGGACATCGAGCGAAAAGGCGGCCTATACCGGGATGGCTCTTCTAGTTTTCCTGGCCCACGGCGAGACTCCGCTTTCGGAAAAATACGGCGTAACGGTCCAGAAAGCGATGAGATGGCTGTCCGAATCCGTCAACAACAGCAATGACGGGTGTCTCGGCCGCGCCTATAGTCACGGCATTGCCACCTACGCCCTTTGCGAGTCCTACGCCATGACGAGGATCCCGTTTCTCAGAAGTTCCATGGAGAGGGCTCTTGCGGTCATCATCTATGGACAGCAGAATGGGGGCGGCTATGATTACAGGTATAAGAAAGGCGGACGCTGGGACAACTCAGTCAGCGGCTGGCAGTTTCAGGCATTGAAGGCCGGCTATGTCGCGGGCGCCACCAACGAAGGACTTGAAGACGCTATTCGCAAAGCCGTTGCCTTCGAGCGCCGCACCGCTTACAAAAACGGCAAGTTCGGCTATGCCAGCGCGGGAAGCGGGGGCAACATGACTGGCGTCGGCACTGTCGCCCTGCAGCTTCTGGGCTCGGGCAATTGTCTCGAAGCCAAAAAGGGCGTCGAGACCATCGCGACCGAACGTCTCGGGCAATACTTGGAAGTGGCCAAGGATCCGAGCAAGTGGAACGCCGTAGCCGGCAGGTGCATGTACGGCTGGTACTACGACACGCAGGCCATGTTCAATACGAACGCCGATCCGCAGACCAAGAAGCACTGGAAGGCTTGGCGCCCTATTTTCGAAAGGGTTCTGTTTCGGCATCAGCAGCCCGAGGGCTACTGGGAGGTTGCCAAGGGCCACGGAATGGGCCCGAACCTCAACGGACGCATCCTGGCGACCTGCTGGTCGGCCCTGCAGCTCGAGGTCTACTACCGCTTCCTGCCCACCTTCGACATCAAGAAGATGGAGAAGCACGTCGTTTCCGAAGAGGGGGGCGGAGCCGGCATTGAGAACGCCGGCGGCGACATTGTCATCGAGATCAAGTGAATTCGGGATTTTTGCTTGAACTGATGGCCTACATTCGTATATTCCTTCATAAGCCAACAAGTGCATGGAGGAAGTATGACAATTATTGTAGGAACGGTGTGCTCGGGGATCGAGGCTCCTGTTGTAGCTCTGCAGGCCATGGGCATCCCGTTCAGGCATGCATTCGCGTGTGAAAGCGACAAGTGGTGTAGGAAAGTCATCGCGACCAAGTTCTCTCCTCGGTTCCTGTATGACGATCTTTGGGAAATGGCGGAGGACGATAATCTCCCCCGCTGCGACATCTTGGTTGCCGGACTGCCGTGTCAGGCCTTTTCCGGCATAGGACAGCAGGGCGGCCTGAAGGACAGGCGCGGACAGCTCTTTCTGCCGCTGTGCACGCTTCTGCGGAAAGTGCGTCCGAAGTATTTCGTCTTTGAAAACGTTGCCAGCATCGTGTCGAAGAAGAACGAATTCAACTTCTGGCTGATCATGCAGGCCTTCTATACGCATGGCTACGTTGTCAGGTACAAAAAGTTGTTGTCGTCGGACTACGGCGTTCCCCAGAACCGCAAGAGGCTGTATGCCGTCGGACATTTCAAGGGCGATCCTGACGGAGAGACCTACGAGTTTCCGAAGCCCTTTCCGCTGATAACCACCCTCGACCACATTCTCGGCGGTCATTGCGACAGAGAATTCGGTTATACGGTTCGGGTCGGCGGCCGAAACAGCCCCATGGGCGACAGGCACAACTGGGACGGCTACGTGGTCGACGGCAAAGAGATGCGGATCGGACCCGAACATGCCGCCCAGCTACAGGGTTTTTCCAAGAATTTCTACAAGGGCGTTCCCGTGCCCGAAGCCGAGCAGATGAAGCAGATGGGCAACACGATGACGACGACGGTCATCGGCGCGGTGATGGGAAATCTGCTGTTTGACGGAGTCGCCCTGAAAGAAACAAGGGCAAAAAGCGAAAAAAGCTCGGCATTAGCTTGACCTGAGCGGGGAGTACGCCAGGTTGTATCTGTCACCGCGCGAGGCAAAACGACATTGAAGGAAGAAACGGTTTAACTGTCCGAATTGCATGGAGTAAACAGCATTAATGAATGCAAGTGACGACTACGGTCCAAGGGCTGCAAGAGGAGGAACGGAGAGGCGACAGCCGTCGCGAAAAAATCGCGGAGCCAAGAGGGAACCGTATATCAGGCTGGACGAAATCAGGTATACGTGGCAGGACGTCCTGGACATGGAAGACCAAGAGATTTGCGAAATGCTTACTTCTCTCGATGAAGCCGCAGATTCTATCGAGTCGACACTGGAATCGCTGGCGGGCGACCAGAAAGTCAGAGCTCAGGACAAGATGCGCCATTGCCGGAAATGGGCTGCCAGAATTCGCGACGAAGTGTTGCGCATGGGCGTTTTCGACGATAACGGCGAAGAAGCGCGCGACATTGAGGAGATGGAGGAACTTGAAGGGCGGTCCGAAACTTGTCGCTTGCAGTTGCAGGCTCTCAAAGATTCCGTGAGAAAGCATCTTTCTCCGGAGCTTGCCGCGATAATTTTCAATATTGATTAGCCCTTTCCGGTGAAATAATCGCACAGCTCGCACTTGACATCCTCCCACGGCTGAAGCCGTGGGATTCCAGTATCACGGGCGGCAGCGTGCCAAAGGCACGTCTGACGCCGCCTCCTCTGCGGGTTCATGCCCGAACCCGTCGAGACCGGCAACACCGGTCTCGAAAATGTTTGTCGCCGCATTGAGGTCGCGGTTCAGGACCGCTCCGCAATGCCCACACTTCCAGTTCCTGTCCTCCAGCTTCAGACCGCGGTTCAGCTCGCCGCAGGCGCCGCACTTCTTTGAAGTCGGCGCCCAGCGGTCGATCTTGACCACGGTCTTTCCGGTCTTCAGGGCCAGCCACTGGACTTTGTGCAGAAACTCCGGAAACGCAAGGTCGGCGACCTTGCGACCCCACCGCTTCTGCATTCCCGACATCTGCAGATCCTCGAAACAGAGGACGTCATAGGCTTCGACCAAGCTCCTGGCAGTCTTCCACTGCCAGTCGTTTCGGCGGTCGGCGATGCTGCGGTGCAGCATCGCCAGGTCCAGTCTCGACTTCTCCCTGTTTCTGGATCCCTTCTGCTTCCGGGAGTGGTTGCGGGACAGTCGCCGCAGGGCGGCGATGTCCCGCTTCAGGAACTGGGGAGACTGGATTTCAATTCCATCCGAACCAACCAGAAACGTTTTGAGTCCGAAGTCGAATCCTGCAGATCTACCTGACTTTGGAATCGATTCGAACTCTGTCTCCACATCGGAACAGACGGTTATCCACCAGTCTCCGACACTGTCCTTCTTGACCGTGAGGGTTTTGGGCCTGCCCAAAACCTCGCGGCTCTCATGAAACTTGTAGATGCGGTCGCCGATGCGGATTCTGCGGTCCCCGCAGAATCCCCAGCCGGCGGTCTTCAGCGTGAAACTCTTTTGACGGAAGCGTCCCCGAAACTTCGGGGGACGCTTCACGTCCTTTTTGAAAAATGATTTGTAGCCCTTGTCAATTCTCTCGACAACCTCTTGGATCGCTTGCGATCCCAAGAGGCTCCAGTGTTTGAACCGTTTACGCTTCTTCCATGATGTAATCTGCTTCTGCAGTCTGAACTTGTTCAGATATCTTCCGGTGAGCTTGTAGTATCTGCGGTGAACCGCTAAACACCGGTTCCAGATCTCGCGGGCAATCTCGAGCTGACGCTCGAGATGCCGCGTTCGTTTGGAACGGTAGAGCTTGTAGCGGAAGGTGCGGATCATCTGTTTTTCTGATTCTCTATATATTGCATTACTGTTTTTTCTGAAATATGTCCAACAGACTCGACATAATAGCTTCTTGTCCATAATGTTGGAATTCTACTTTTCAAACAGGAAAACTCTTTTCTCAGAATCCGTGAAGTATATCCCTTCAGCTGTCCGATGATAAAATGCGGTGCATGAACCGGTGTTGAAGAGACAAAAAGATGCACATGATCAGACATCACTTCCATTGTTTTGATGTCAACTCCGAGATCCGCAGACTTTTGCAACAAAAGATCTTTTAGCCGGTCAGAAATATTATCGACCAGCACTTTTCTTCGATATTTTGTGCACCAGATCAAATGATACTTGACATTGTAGATACAGGTGTTATCGTGTTTCCATCTAGCATTCATATTTGCATTATACCATTGGCAACCGTATATTCCCTGCAAAATCCAAAAAAAACCTAGGCGCCATTCATCCCACGGCTGAAGCCGTGGGCTTTCTGGCGCGAAGATCGTAAGAGCTACGGGATTCCCAGGGTAGCTCAACTGGCAGAGCAATGGAATCATGAAAACTCGGCAAGGAAACCCACGGCTTCAGTCGTGGGTAGTTGACGTGTTGAGAGTTCGAATCTCTCCCCCGGGACCAAGGAGACCGCAATGAATGTCGACGTCAGAAAATGGAGCTGGTACTGGAAGTTCACTTGGACGGCACTGGCCATCTCGTTCGGCTTGTGCTGGTGGACGGACAGCCCCCGCGCCCTACTGGCCTGCCTTTTAGCTATAACGACCCTTGTGATTGCCGGTGCCATTCTGCGCATCGGCCGCAAGAACGGCAGTTTCTACTTCGGACGCGAAAGGATCTACGAGACCTTCATCGGACGCGTTGACAAGACAAACGGCGAAGTTTTCAGATGTACGACCTTCCGCAATAAACACTGCGACGATCCGAAGCTCGCCGTTTTCGAACGCCGCGACTTCGACCGGGAACCGGGGGACGGCGAATGGTTCCGCGGCACCATCAGTTCCAAGGGCATCAGGCTCGAAGTCGGGGATGCCGAAAAATATCTGGCTGGCGACGCCGAAAAAGAATGCGAACAGCTGATGAAGGAACTGCCCGACGATTTTTAGAAGACAATGGCATGGACGATAAACCGACAGTCGAAGTCAGGTACGCCGAGACCCCCCGCGAATTCATCGAGTTCATCAGGGCTCACCGGGTGTCCGTCGAGGCCGCCGACAGCATCTCGCAGCGGGCGAAGGGCGTCAGGGCGCTAGTCGACGGCCACGAGGTCGTCATGTATTTGAAGCTTGGCGGCATCCTGGACTATGCGGAAAGCTTAGGCGAAAAAACGCGGAAGCTGCTGGTCATGTCGACCGGCAGCCTGATTCGCGACCTCGCCGAGGCTCCGTAGAGAACTGGAATATCGCCTGCCTTAAAAGCATGGGTCTAATGCGGGTTCGAGTCCCGCCGGGGCCACTAGAACAACTTGAAGACGAGCACTCCATATCTGCTGATTACGCCGACGCCTCCGTGGCTGGCAAGCCAGGATTTTTTGCCGGGAGACCGAGGATTTCAGCGGATGCCCCCTTCCGTCTGCCGCACCTCTTTTCCTAGGAGAAAAGAATCGTCCGTGTCGCCGAGAACAGGGAAGCCTATATCGGAAGCGGTCCGCGGCATCATTTGACGCATGCCTGGATGACGTCGTCGTATTCTTTCGCCCTTTTGGACCAGCACCATCCCTCATTCTCGAACTTTTGCCGGTTCTGCAGCCCCACCTGCCTGGCCAGCTCTTCATCCTCGAACAGCTTCTTGATCTTTTCGTCCGCGGCGGATATGCAGGCGTTCGGCGGGTTTATCGGCACGAGCCATTCCGCAGGCACCAGATAGCCGGTGTCGCCCGCGGGAGTGGCAACAACCGGCACTCCGCATGCGAAAGCCTCCATGAGTGCCTGGCTCAAGCCTTCATGGCTGGAAGTCTGAATGTAGCATCCCAGTCCGCGCAGCCACGCTACCTGGGAATCTCTCGTCTTTCCGGGAACGAATGCCGGCGGCCCCCATTCGGATTTCTTTTTGACGCCGCCGTAGTCGCCTGCGATGCGTTTCATCAAGTGCGTTCGCTTGACCTTGTGATGCGGATTGCCAGCCCAGCCAACTTTCTTGTTGTCGGAGACGTCTTGATAGGTGAAGATTCCCCCGTCGATTGCGGCCTTGATGTAGAAGAGCTTCCCTTCCTCCGCACCGCATGAGAGTGCTTTGTCATATGCGGCGCGACTGTTGGCAACCATGGCACAAAACTGCTTCCCGTCGCCTGGCATTTCATGGGAATATTGCGATCTAATTCCAACCAATAGCTTCTCCGGGGGTACCTTGGCGTATTTATGCATTCTTTGGTGTACAACGGTGCTCATTGCGAAAACCGCATCGTTCTCTTTCACGAGCTCCGGTTTCAGCTGATTGTACTTGGTGATCGAAACCTCGTTTTCCGAATACTTCTTCCATCCCCTTGCGAAATATTCAAAGGCCCACCCCCATTCGTCTATGACGACAAGAATCTTCATGGCTTCTTCATCTCTCTCGATTTCAAGATTGCTTTTTCGAGAACGGCGGAGACGACGCCCGCGTTGTACTTCTTCCACACCGCTTCCTGCGAAATGTCCGCGACGCGCTGTCGTTCGGCCGGGTCATCGAGGGCGTCCATTATCCCCGGGATTTCGGTGCCGTCCTTGTACACGAGATGTTGCAGTCCCAGCTCTTCCAGTTCCTTCCTGTAGCTGGGGAGATCGCAGGCTATCGCCGGGATTCCGACAGAAAGGGGCACGAGAAGCCTGTTGACGCTTTTCCTTGCTCCGGTGTCCATGAACTGGGACAGGAAGCACACGTCGAAGCCAGCGACGTTGTCTATGAACGTGGAAAGCTTCCACGGAATGAACCTGCATCCCGAAATGATGGGCGAACTCGCGATATGGCAGAAGTCCTTGGACTTGAAAAACTGCGCGTATTGCCTGGCCGACTCCACGGACCTGTTGTTGCCGAAGGTGAAGACGCTTTTCACGGGGCCGGCATGGAGCTTCGCGCGGGGTCCGTCGATGTAGTCTATGACGGGAGGCATCACGAACACGGGCTTGTCGGTGAATTTCCTGACGTACTGCTTTCTGTAGTCGGTGTCCACCGTTATGACGTCGGCCACTTCTTGGGCTATGTTCTTCTGCAGGGGCATGTCTTTCCACACATGGAATTCGTCGTCCACGTCGTAGACGACTGAAACGCCGCGGGCCGACGCCTCGACCAGCCTGTCGAACACCTTCTTCGTCGCTATTTTCTGGACGAAGACGACGGGCGCCTCAACGGGGTCCGCCGGAGACAGGATCCGCACATCATGCCTGTCCCTGAGGGCGTTTATCGCCTTCATCCTGATCCTCGTCGAAGCAAGATTGTTGTCTTCGAGCTTTATTACGTCCAGTTTCACTATACAAACACCCTCTTGGTGTAGATGCCGGCGCACTTCTTGACGACGCCTTCCGTAAACGGCAGGTCGAGCGAATGCAGCAGTCCCTTCATTGTGTCGTGCGGAGAGAGGCATGCGGCTTCGTAGTTGACCTCCACGTACTTGCCTCCGAAGCGGGAGCCGAAATCCCTCACCCTGTTGACGTATTGGCGCCTGAGGTCGACCCAGAACTCCTTGCTCCTCATGTCGGCTATTTCGTTGTGGTGCGATCTCAGCAGGGAGTCTGCAACGGCGTCGTGGCTCCTGACGATGTGGACGACGGAAGCGTTCGGGGCGATCTCGAGGTACAGCGGCAGCAATATGGAGAATCTGGGGTCCTTCGCCGCCCAGACGCCGCCCGAATATCCGTTCTTGGAAAGAAGATCGGCAACGGTGCTCTTCACGAGCCTCTCGAATTTCGGTCGCAGGGCGTTCAGCTCCTTCATGTCGGCGATGGGCTTTTTGTACCACAGTCCGTCAAGAAGAGAGTCGTTTATCGTCAGGGTGAATGCCCTTGTCTCGTGATGCGCCATGTCCGGCACCATCCATATGCCGGCCTTCTCCATGATGCTCGTGACCAGAGACGTTCCTGAATGCCCCATTCCTGTGATTATGATGAAGTCGTCCCACGGTATCATGATATGCCCATATCCCTTATTATGTCGCGCAGTTCGGCCGCCCTGACGTCTCCCGTATGGTGTTTCAGCGAGTCTTCAACGGCTCGATCCCTTACCCTGTCCATCGCATCCTGGTCGTCCAGCATCCTTTTCGCCCTTTCAATCAGGCTGTCGGCGGAGACCTCCACGAAGTTCACCCCGTTTTCGAGATGGAGTCTTTTGATTCCTACAGGCCTGTTTGCCAGCATCACCGACCCCGATGCCGGTATTTCGATGTACTTGCTGTTTGCGTGCTTCGTCACTCCGCATGCGTTTACGAAAAGCCTGCACCGGTTTATCGCCTTCGAGAAATTCTCGCCGACGAGCGGGTGCCCCTTCGGATTCCCCCATCCGGGATGCGGCCTCCAGAAATACTTCAGTCCTGAATAAAGCAGCTTCTTGTGCATCTTCGCCCTGTCGGGATAGTGCGCGGAAGGGCTGTCGACGCCCGCGCCGAGAAAGCCGACGTCCCACTCTTTCGGCAGTTTCCAGTCCCTGAATATCCTGCTGTCGAAGCATGGCGGCAGGCATGCCGTCCTGCACAGGTCGGAATATGCCTGGGCCCCCTGGGGGAAGAAAGACGCGATCAGCCCGATGCCGTTTTCCTTGGCCCAGAACCTGAATTCCTTGTCGGGGAGCGTCCACCAGTCGCCGATCCACATGACTTTCAGGCAGTCGACTTCTGCCAGTCCCATTTTTCTGTGGAGCTCGATGCATCGGTTGGGTCTGTTCTGGTCGTACCTTACGAAGAGGACGTCGGGGCTGAACCCGACGACGTCGAATATGTCGCGATATGTCCGGGCGTTGTCGTCGAATCCGTCGTATCCCTGTCCGTACAGCGTGGCGCCGAGAGTATTCTTCATGCCCTGCTTGAATGCCTCATAGCATTTGGCGATGTAGTCCTGGTCGTTTTTCATGCAGACTAGGATCTTCACTATGGTTGATCTCGCTGAATCTTGAATGCCCAACTTACATTCTGGATTTTCTCTCTGGAAATCGTGACGTCTGCAAGCCCGTGCACGAAATCTTCAAATTTTCTAAGTGAATACCTGTTGTTGAAAAATCTCTGGTTGGCCCACTTTTCAGCAGGTTTGGTAAACGAGATTTGTTCTTCGTCCTGAAACCAGCTGACGATATAGAGTCTTTTTTTTGTAACCCGCATCAATTCTCTGACAGCATCTTCGTAGTGCGGCAAATGTTGCAACACATGAATGCAAATTACGTTGTCGATAGACCGGTCTTCCAGGTCGAGATCGAATATGTCCAGATTCCGGAATGATATTTCGGGGTATCTCTTGCGAGCCAGTTCAAGCATCTTTTCGCTTACATCGCCGCCTGAATACTTCAGCTTCGGAAATCCGTGGGCCAGTAGGCAATGGCAGATCAGGCCGCTGCCACAGCCCACTTCCAAAAGATTGTCGTCCGTTCCGACAAACTCCTGAATTTTTTTGCAGACAAGTTCGCGCCACGCCCCCTCACTCTTTATCCAGTACTCGTCTATTCGCTTGGATGCATCTGCATTGTCCCAGTTCTGCCAATATCTTTCTTCCATTACCATTCCTCTCTCAATATACTCATGATCGCCACGTCCCTGAATTCGCCGAAGGAAAATTGCGACCTTCTAAGCGTGCCTTCCCTGACGAATCCCAGCTTTTCATAGAGGCATATGGCCCCTTCGTTGTGGGAAAAAACCTCGAGATGGACGCGCTGGACGTTCATCTGCAGAAACATGTAGTCCAGCAAGAGTGCGGCCGCTTCCTCCGCATATCCTCTTCCCCTGCATTCCTCGTAGACAAGGAGATTGCCGAACTCGACGGACTGATTCCTGCGGTCGAGATTGGCGTAGCCCACCGACCCGACGAATTTTTGACATTCGTATATGCCGTACAGCTGCCGCGTATCGTCCGCCATCACCGCCTGATACCAGTCACGCTGGTCGCCCTCTTTGATCTTGGATTCGTTGAAGAACCATTCCCAGTTTGCGTTCCTCATTCTCGCAAGTTCGACCAGGTCTTCGTCGCTCCTGATGTAGTCGAGCTCTATCAGCTTTCCCTTCAGCATCCGTGAAACTCCCTGACGGAATCTATGACGAGATTGACGTCTTCGTCGGAAAGGCACGGGTGCATGGGGAGCGAAAGAAGCCTCTGCGAAACCCTTTCGGCTTCGGGAAGCCTGATGTCGACTCCGTAGCAGTCGTACAGATGGATCGGCATGTAGTGGACGCCGGTGTTGACCCCCTTTTCCTTGAGGAACACCCCGAGGTCGTTTCTCTTGTCGGTCTTGATGTGGAATATGTGCCAGGACGACTGGAAGTCTTCGTCGTCGTCGACGGGAAGCTCGACAACCCCAGCAAGGCCGGCCATGTACATGTCCTTGATCTGGCGGCGCCTTCCGTTGGCTCCCTCGAGTTTTTTCAGCTGGACCAGGGCCATGGCGGCCATTATGTCGTTCATGTGGCACTTGAGCCCGATCTCGCTGACGTTGTACTGCCACCAGTAGGAGCGGTCGTCGCCCGTCCGGTCCCAGGTGCCCTTGTCTATGCCGAGCCATCTCATCTTCTTCGCCCTTTCCGCATAGGCGTCGATGGAGGTGGTCAGGCATCCTCCGTCGCCTATCGAGATGTTCTTGACGGCGTGAAAGCTGAAGCATGCGAGGTCGCCGATCGATCCGCATCTCCTCCCCTTGTACACGGATCCCGCGGCATGGGCGGCATCCTCGATTATGGGGATGTCCCCCATCACCTCCCTGATCTTGTAGAGGTCGTTCGGGCGCCCTCCGTAATGGACCGTGATGATCGCCTTGGTGTTCTTGTTCACCTTCCTGGCGATATCTTCGATGTTCATGTTGAGGGTCGCGGGGTCGCAGTCGACGAATACGGGCTTCGCCCCGTTGTAGGCGACGGCGTGCGCGGTCGAGACAAACGTTATCGTCGGAACCAGGACTTCGTCCCCTGGGGCTATGTCGAGAAGTCTCAGGGCGAGATCGAGCGCGGCGGTGCACGAATTGACGCCGACGGCATGGTCGCATCCGATGAATTCCGAAAATTCGTCTTCGAACTGCTTCGTTTTGGGCCCGAGGCCGATCCACTTGGATCTTATGACCTCTGCCACGGCCTCTATCTCTTCGTCTCCGACGTCGGGCGTGAATACCTGTATCATTTCATTTTCTCCGTGAACATTGATTGTGCGTTTTTCCGGTCGTATCAGTTGCCCATGTCCGCCATGAGGTCGTTTGCCGCCCGATAGCTCTTGTGCGTTCCCGCATCGGTCCAGCTTCCGTCCATGACGCAATGGCCCATTGTTCCCTTTCCGACATAATGGCTGTTGATGTCGGTGACTTCCAGCTCGCCCCGGGCGGACGGCTTGAGGGTCTTGATTACGTCAAAGACGCCGGGACTGTAGAAATAGATTCCCGTGACCGCCAAGTCGCTTTTCGGAACGTCCGGCTTCTCTTCGATCGAAAGTATGCGGTCGCCGTTTTCGGACAGCTCGGCGACGCCGAATCTCCGGGGGTCCTTCACTGCCTTCAGCACGACCATGGCCTCGATGTCGCCCCTGTCGAACCGGGAAACGGCGTCGTTCAGGGGGTCGGTGAAAATGTTGTCTCCGAGAAGTACGCACATGGAGTCTGCGCCGACAAAGCTGTGCGCGAGGCCTAGGGCCTGTGCTATTCCGCCGGCTTGGTCCTGAACCCTGTACGTGAACTCGCACCCGAAGTCCTTTCCCGAACCGAGGGTGCTGACCATGCCGCCCATGTGCTCCGTGCCGGTCACGATCAATATTTCGTCGACGCCCGCGCCCGTGAGCTTCTCTATGGGGTGGTATATCATGGGCTTGCCGCCGACAGGAAGAAGGTGCTTGTTGGTGGCCTTGGTCATCGGCAGCATTCGCGAGCCCGTTCCGCCCGCCAATATTACTCCTTTCATGGAAAACTCCTGATTTAGTCCGCTATCTGTATTCTACAACAAGTCGAGCCTCTTCTCGAGGTATTCGAGGGCCTCTGCCAGCGCCATCGTGTCCGCCGACAGCGCCACGAAGCCGAATTTGCCGATCTTGTCGCCCTCCATCTTGACCTGCTCGTTTGTGACGAGGTGGCAGCCCATCCTCTCGAATCCCACCTCGTCGGCCACGTACTGGACGGCTCGGCGGAACTTTTCGTGGCTGAACTCGTCCGTGACCCCCAGGTCCATCGACAGGTTGTAGCGGCCGATCATGTAGTAGTCGAATTCCAGGCTTGCGAGACTGTGGGCTATCTTGAGTCCGGCCTCGCTCTCGATCTGGACGACAAGCGTGGGGGCGGCTCCAGTTAGGGAAAGGCGCCCCCAGCCATTCTCGCGGACGAGTCTGAGGCCGCGTCGGCCGCCCTGAGGCGGAAAATTGCAGACCTTCTTTATCCTCCGCGCGTATTCCATCGAGTCCACTTTCGCGAAAATTGCGCCGTTGGCTCCGGCGTCGAGACATCCGCGAATCAGGGTTTCGTTGCATTCCGTGAACCTCACAAACACGTCCTTGCCCTTGAGAGTTCCGACCTGAATGCATCCGTGAAGCGTTTCGGGGTTCCACATTGCGTGCTCGGTATCGAGCACGACGCCGTCGAAAGCGGCGCTACAAAGGATTTCCGTGATGACTGGCGACGGAATCTGTTGCCATGTCATGATGCGTGACATATGAGCTCTCCTGTTCAGTTTTAATTTTTTACCAAGCTGGTCGCGGAGAATCCTTTTTTGATGGGTGCGAGCAGAGAATTCGCGGGGGATTTGACGGGGCGGGCTTGACATCCGGCACTCCGGTCGTATCGTAGCTCAGAGAGCATGAAATGAAGTAGGCAAGGACGTCACTGTAGTGAAGATAGAAGTCTCGAACGGCGAAATTGTTGACAGGGCGGCAATTCTGGAGATCAAGTTTGTCTTCTTGTCTGAGCCCGCAAAAAGCTCGGTGAGAAAAGAACACCTTGAACTTGTTGCAATGATGAGGTCGTTTGGCGTTGATGCCGACCATGTTGCCTATCAGGAGCTTGTCCAAGTCAACAAGAAGCTGTGGAGTGCAATCGATCGTCAGGAGGGGCTGTTGCGGTCCGGCGACGAAAAGGATCCGGAATTCGCCAAGATATCGGCCGAAGTCGTGCGGCTGAATCGTTCACGCTACGAGCTGAAAAAGGCTATAGACGAGTCGACTAACTCGTTTAGGCGAGAATTCAAGCGGGAATCTGCAAGTTGGGCTTGACATCGGGCATTCCGGTCATATCTTAGGCCAAAGGAGTTTTTCATGAAAGAAGTGACAGGCGACATCTGGACATACTGGGACGCCGGCGAGTGGGTCTGCGTGACCACCAACGGCGTCGTGAAGAACGACGGGACAGCCGTCATGGGCAAGGGAATCGCGAAGCAGGCCTCGGACAGGTTTCCGGGCCTTCCTAAACAGCTGGCGTGGAAGCTCGACCGTTTTGGCAATCACGTCTACGCTTTCCTGCCGTACAGGATTTTCACCTTTCCGACAAAGCACGACTGGAGAGATCCGTCGAAGATGGAGCTGATCTTGCGGAGCTGCACGGAGCTTCGCCAGATGTCGGCCGGCAAGGTATATCTTCCGCGGCCCGGCTGCAGCAATGGCGGGCTCGACTGGAATGAGGTGAGGCCGCTTGTCCATGCGGCGCTTCCCGAAGACTGGTTCGTGCTCGTCAGCCTTCCCGAGGAATCATGAAGGTACACGAGCTTTTCGACAACTTCAGCGACGACGAGATCCTTGACAACCTCGTTTCCCTTCTTCCGCAGTACGCAAGCTATCGCGACGGGTATGCGGAAGCTCTTCAGGCGCTCAGAAGCCAAGAGCCCAAATTTACCGACATGTGCGTGTATGCCCGCGGATATGTCGATCCCCTAGGTTTTCCGTTCCATACTGTTCACGGCCAAGACGGAACAACCAGAAGCGATCTTGAAGACCGTGACGGCGACGAGGAATCCGAAGAGGAAGTGAATTACGCGCTGTGCTTCCGCCCCTGGGCCGAATGGCTGGGCATGGAAATCGACGGAGGCACGCTGGGACATTTCGGACAGCTGGACATGACCTGTGTATGTCTCTGCGAAATGACGTGCCACGGCTTTACCGAGGGGGAGGTGGCGCAGGCATGGGCCGACCTGCAGAAGCGATTCGATACGGAAACCACCTTTTTCGAAATAGATGCCGACAAAGACATCATGGATCTTCTGAGGCGGCTTGCCGATAAAAACCCAAAAGACGAAAACGACGAAGAGGAATAAACATGCCTTACATCAAGCCCGAAGAACGCGCCTTTCTCGACCCTGCGGTGACCGTTTTGGCGCGGCGGCTGGCCGAGCATACCGCCGACATGGAAAAAGCCGACTGCACCGGCCGGCTCAACTATGTCGTCACGACGCTTCTGATCAAGTATGTCAAGATCCGCTTCGGCAAGTTCCGCTACGCCGTCGGAGTGCTTCGCAACACGCTGTGCGACGTCCGCGAAGAGTTCTACCGCCGCGTCGTCGGCCCCTATGAGGACAAAAAAACAGAGGAGAACGGCGACGTCGGCTTCGACGACCTGCTGGATTGACGTGAAAAAGGCATGGAAGGAAATCGAGCGTCTCGTCGAAAACGGGGCTGAGCACAAGAAGAAGCGGTTCAAGCTCAAAAACATGAAGCCGTCCAAGGCTCTTCAGCATGCTGGCGAGGAACTTTTGGAACTCGCCTGCGAGCAGGACGACATCGAGGAGATGGGCGACCTGCTCAACTGCCTCGTCCACTACTGCATCCTGAAAGGCTGGTCCCGGAAGGATATTTCCGAGGCCATGTTGTACAAGCTGAAAAAAAGGTTCGGGGAATGACTTTTGCGCCATTTGGAGAGCGTCCGGCCAAATCGCATCTCAGCGAAATGCCGAGCATGGAGCCTCGCCAGGCGAAAGGGGCCGCTCCCGACATGGAAATCCGCATTTGCGGCGTCGGAGACGCCAAAAAGGCCGTTTTCAAAAACCCGGGAGTTTGGAACGTCCTGTCGATTAGCTCTCCGGGCCATGATTATTTCGACGAGTTGGCGCAGCAAGCCTGTGCCGACTTCCAAAAGCTCTGTTTTGACGACGTTCGGTCGAACCGCGACCAGGAAGGGAAAGGCAAAGTGCCGACGGAGGCCGATGTCAGGAAGGCAATCGAATTCGCGGCCAACAAGAGCATGATCCTAGTGCACTGTTTGGCGGGAATCTCGCGGAGTTCGGCTATCGCCTTTATTGTGGCGTGCGCTAAGGGCCTTGACCCGTTTGAGGCGGCAGAGCGGATATTGGATCCCGCAACGCACGCTCCGAATCCGCTAATTGTGCGGCTCGGAGCCGAAATCTTGGGCGACCCGCGGATCAGCAATGCCTACGAGAATTTTGAAAATGTGGCGAACATGTTCCATCAGCAGCGTGACGCCTTAGGAAGCAATGATGGCTGGAAAGAAAATCGCCTTGTTTGACATGGACAACACGCTCTGCGACTATAGCGGCCAGCTACGTAGAGATCTCGAGCTTCTGCGTTCGCCGGAGGAACCCGCAATAGGCGATTTTGGAAATGATAATCCCGAATGGCTGCTGAACCGCATGCGGCTTGTCAAATCGCAACCCGGATGGTGGCTGGAACTTCCCGAACTCGATTCGGGCGTCGTATTGTTGAAGGCGGCGATGAAATGCGGTTATTCGCCGCACATTCTCACGAAAGGTCCGCACGGAAATGCCCGCGCATGGGAAGAAAAAGTGCTCTGGTGCAGACAACGTCTTCCCCGGGAAGCGGGCAATGTGCCCGTTACGATAACAGAGGACAAAAGCGTGGTTTACGGATGGGTTTTGTTCGACGATTGGCCCCCATATGTCAAAGCGTGGCTGGAATGGCGTCCGAGAGGTTTTGCAATCATGCCCGCCCAAGACTACAACGAGGACTTCCTACATCCTCGCGCTCTTCGATACGACGGGCTGTCCGAAACCTACGACAAGGTTGTTGCCTGGCTCGAGAATCCTCCGGCAAGATAGCTCCGCCATTCCGGAACGGTGTATAATTCACGTCGTGGCGGAGAAAGAGCACATGAGTCCGAAACGCCAGCTGGAAATAGAGGGTGCCTGCTACGACATCGAGTGCGTGGTTGCGGTCGACGTTGCGGGCCCCCTGCTGAATTTCCACAGATTTCCCGAAAAATCGGCATATCGCGTCTTTTATGGCAGTAGGATGTTTCCGACGTTGAAAGGATTGCGGGCGATATGCTTGGATCTTCATCTCGGGGGCAGACGGAAACGGTTGAGTGGCACCGCCACTTTCGAAGGAGCGGATTTTGAAGCGCCGATCAGCCGCGTCACAGCTGTAGACTCTTCGGATGGCAGTTCTTTCGTCAATTTCGACTCCATGAAGGACGGAAGTTTGCAACTTGTGTATACAAAAGATGTCATCAAGAATTTGGCCTCTGTCAGGAGAATACGGATTGTGAGAGAAGAACTGCCAGAAGTGGACGAGGAAGCATTTCTCGACGCCTGTAGCTCGCAAGAAAACGTAATCGGCTATGCGGACGCCGTCATGGACGTCACTTTGGCTTTGGACGGCGAAACGCTTTCGTTGTCCGAAAGACTGAAAAAAAGGATCGTTCAGAAGGAAGTCGTCGATGTGGGATAGCATTTTAGGACTGTATATCTATGTCGGAATCGCATGGGCCTGCGAAACGAGCTACTATTGGTACCTGTGCGCGGAAGACGACTTTGCCAGGGCGCGCGGCTTGTTTTCTGCGGTTCTCTGCTGGCCGTATGAGGCGGTGAAGGGAGTGGCGAGAAAGTTCGTGGGACTGCAATTCTTCAAGGAGATCGATTGATGCCCAACAGAGACGCAATTCTGAAAAACGCCCAAATTCCCGTCGATATGGGCTTCCTTCCCAAAGTTCCGGAATGGGAAATCATTCTGCGCAAGCAGACTCCCGCGGTCCAGAAAGTGCACGGCCCTCCAAACTGGATCAAGGAGCACGAAGAGCTGCTGTATGCCTTCAAACGGTATGCTGGAGGGCTGGGCAACGCGATTGGGCTCGCCGCCAACCAAGTGGCTAAAAACGGCGAACAGATGCTGATGCCGTTTTTCGCCTTTATTGCAAACGGCAGCTGGCGGATTGCCGTCAATCCCGTCGTTGACGAGGCAGACGGCCAGCCCGTCGAACTTCAGGAAATGTGCCTTAGCTGGCCGGGGGAGAGGCTGGCAGCGCTGAGATACGGAAGCATATACGTGTCGTACTGGACCGAAGAGGGCGTCCTGATGGAACGCAAGCACATCAGGAATCTTGAGGCACAGGTCTTCCAGCACGAGCTCGACCATCTCAGCGGCGTTCCCGCGCGGATTGTTGACAAGGACTATTTCACCGTCAGGAACGAAACCCCTAAGGTCGGCAGGAACGAGCCGTGTCCCTGCGGCAGCGGGAAGAAATACAAGAAATGCTGCGGAAAGGCGTAGCGAGGAGCATCCGATGGGAGCCATCCAACTCACCGATTCGACGCCCAAGATGGGCCGGCTGATTCCGGTCTACAACAAGAAAAGACGCAAGTTTTCGACGGCCAAGACCTTCTACTACGCCGTCTGGACCGAAGACGCTGGCGGCAACAACGAGACATGCCTCCTGTTCACCGAAAAGGAACTCGAGCGGGCCCGTGTCAGGGCCGCGAAGAATCCCGAAGACTGGACGGAGCGGAGTTCCCTGACTGATTTGCTCGACTAGGCAGGGCTCTCGGACGGCGCGAACGAAGTATCCTCTAAAGGCCTTTGAGCCGGGAGGTGAACATGTCTGCAGCCGTAATCGTCGTCGCAATGGCCATGTCCGCGTTCATGGCGATCGTGCTTTGTGCCGTAACGGTTTATGTCGTCAAGCTCCATGGGGCATACGACAAACTGGTGGATGAAAATGTCGTGCTCCAGCTCGAGAATACGGGCATGGAAGCAGAAATAGACCAATGCCACATGGAAATCGACAACAAAAACATTCAGATTTCCAGGCTTTTGGCGGAAAAATTCGCCGCGAATGCAGAAGCGGACGGCAATCATGGCGAATTCTGATTTTTTGTCCGTTTCAAGTTGAGAGCCGACCGTCCGAACCGTATATTGTGGCGTCACTTCAAAGGAGACGCATATGCGGGTACTCAGCCTTTTCGACGGCATTTCGGGAGCGATGCTGGCGCTTCAGCGCCTGGGCCTCAAGCCCGAAGAATATATTTCGAGCGAAATCGACGAGAAGGCCATAGCCATGGCCAGGGCCAATTTCCCCGAAATCAGGCAGGTCGGAGATGTCGAGAAGCTGGATTTGTCGGATGCCGCGTTTCGCGACATCGATCTCCTTATCGGCGGCAGTCCGTGCACCAATCTTAGCATAGCCGGCCACGGCGCCGGCGTTCAAGGGGAGGAGTCCAGGCTGTTCTTCGACTATCTCAAGGTGCGGAACGCCATCGGTCCGAAATTTTGGCTTCTCGAGAATGTCGGCTCCATGAAAAAGGCTGACAGGGACATCATGTCGGATCACATGGGCTGCGAGCCCGTCATGGTCAATTCCTGGATATTTACCGCCCAGTCGAGAAAGCGGCTATACTGGACGAACATACCGCAGGACGGACTTCCGGTCCCGGCGGGAATCTGCGTTGCCGACATCTTGCAGTTCGAGAAGGTGCCGTCCCGCTATTTTCTCGACACCCAGTGGCAGATCCACGCCCATCCGCGCTATGCCGAGGCGGATTTCCGGGACAGGCACCGCATGGTCAAGATATTCGATGTGGGCAAGGGGCGCCAAGGCGAAAGGATCTATTCGATCTACGGAAAAAGCACCAACCTGACCGCGGGAGGGGGCGGTCCCGGCAGCAAGACCGGACTGTACTACGTCGGCGATTACGGCATCAGAAATCCAGGGAAGGACTACATTCAGCGACACACCAGGCGACTGACCCCGCTGGAGGCTGAAAGGCTTCAGGGCGTTCCCGACGGCTATACGGCGAAGGGAGTGGACGAGGAGGGGAGCGAGACCGAGATGTCAGACACCGAGCGGTACAAGGCCCTGGGGAACGGCTTCACCGTTCCAGTCATCGCCCATTTGCTTTCACCGCTGCGACGTATTCCGGCAGGAGAAGGATCGGCCTAACCAAGTGTTCGATCCCTGGCGTATGAATGTTTCTCTTCTCGTCGTGTTCCTCATACATGTACCAGCAGTCTTTTCGGCTTCCCGCCGCCTTGGTTTTCGTTGGTTGTGCCAACCCTTTGAGATCTTGCACGCTGGAAAAGCCAAGGATTTTCACTTGACGCTTCGTGAAGAGAAGCGTGAAGATTACTATGTCGAGACTCGTAAATTCGCCGTCTTCGCATTTGTAGACCGGATCGTTGCGATGGATCAGGAAGCTTACCGGGCATGAGCTGCAGTCGCGATAAGCCTTAACGTGAATATGCTTGCCGATGTCCGGTCCGAACTGACACTCGTTGGGGGCGTATAAGTCGAAGTCGATATCTACTCCCATGATCTCGTATTCGACCCCCATTGAAACATGCGGCAACATCGCATATGCCGCAATTTCTGCAATCTTGCCGTCGGCAACATGGTCTTCTCGATCGGGGCCCGCATCATCATTTTGCAGGTCGTCAATGAAACGGTATCGCCTTACGAGGGGGGCCCATTTGTCGATGGCGTCGCGAAGGCGCGGAGGAATGTCGACGCGGAGACATGCTGATTGGTCTTGGAAGTAGCGAAGGTAGCCTTTGCCGATTACATTCTGCGGTTCCCTGAAGCGATTGCACTGTTCTTGTAGATGTCGGCAAAATGCTTTTTCTTCTTCGGTGGGTTCTTTCATGAAAAACGCGCGGGTAATCTTGACGGTTTTGCTTGTTTATATTCCTAGTTGCTTCAAGACGGAGTCGTCCAGGGTTTCGGGCTCGTATCCCTTGACGGTTGCCGAGATCAGGATTCCGCCGTCGTATTCCTGCCATTCCTCGTAGCCGTTCGATTTGCGGAGGTGCGTCGGGTTGCCGTCGGCGTCGTATTCCTGCCATGTCTCGTAGCCGTTCGAGGCACGGGAGTGAGTCAACTTGTCGTCGGCGTCGTATTCCCGCCATTCCTCGAAGCCGTTCGAGGCGCGGAAATGCGTCTGGTTGCCGTCGGCGTCGTATTCCCGCCATTCCTCGTGGCCGTTCGAATCGCGGAAGTGAGTTTCGTTGCCGTCGGCGTCGTATTCCCGCCACCGTTCGTAGCCGTCCGAGTCGCGGAAGTGAGTCTGGTTGCCGTCGGCGTCGTATTCCCGCCATGTCTCGGAGCCGTTCGAGTCGCGGGAATGCGTCTCATGGCCGTCGGCGTCGTATTCCCGCCATTCCTCGTAGCCGTTCGAATTGCGGAAGTGAGTCAACTTGCCGTCGGCGTTGTATTCCCGCCATGTCTCGAGGCCGTTCGAGTCGCGGGAATGCGTCCCATGGCCCTCGGTGTCGTATTCCAGCCATGCCTCGTAGCCGTCCGAATTGTGGTAGTGCGTCTCATGGCCGTCGGCGTCGTATTCCCGCCATTTCTCGTAGCCGTCCGAGTTGCGGTAGTGCGTCAACTTGCCGTTTTCATAGCTTGCTTCGCGTCCGTCGGCAGTTTCGACGCTCATGGTCAGTCCGAACTTGCTGCACAGCCACTTGGCATATGCTAGAGGTGCGCCGGCAGTCAGTTCGATTTTCTTGACGACGTCCCAGTCGACATCCTGCAAGTTGTTGTGGAGATAGAAGGCAACGCCTTCGGCGCAGGCGTTTTTGTCCAGGAGGTCGTTTCCGGCGATCTTCATGGTTCAGTCCTTGACTTCTTGTGCTGTCTTCCTGATTCTTCTGATGGCTGCCTAAGTTTCTTGCAATATAGCGCTCGAATCTTCGGATTCAAGCCTTGAATCTAGTATTTCCGCATTGTATGTTGATTTGTATGAAGGCGGCCATAGTCAGCGACATTCACGCCAATCTCGAAGCACTGCAGGCCGTCGTCGAGGATGCTAGGGGCCGCAATTTCGCGAGCTTTCTATGTCTGGGCGACGTTGTGGGCTACGGGGCCGACCCGAATGCCTGCGTAAGGACTCTCAGGGACCTTCGCGCCGTGGCGATAATGGGCAATCACGACGAAGGCGTTGTCGGGGGCCATGCGAACGGATTCAATTGCCTGGCTGGCATTGCCTTGGAGTGGACGCGAAGCCGCATCAGCCATTCGACAGCCGAATGGCTGGCTTCTTGCCACTATACCATGGATTTGGGCGATGCCGTGCTGTGCCATGGCACGCTGGCAAATCCCAAGGCGTTCAACTACTTGATATTTGCCGATGCGATCGCGGCCCATTTCGTAAATCAGGACAAGCCGCTCGCCTTTGTCGGGCATACGCACGTCCCGGCATGCTATCATGCGTATCCGGAAGCTGGCGAAATACAGACGGTCTCCGGATTCGGAATGGGCGAGACAATAGAGGTCGATCCGTCCGACGGCACGTATTGGGTATTCAACGTCGGCAGTGTCGGCCGTCCGCGCGACTTGTGTCGCAATGCCAGGTATGCCACGATTGAAGGGCCGGAACGCGGGCCATACAGAATCACGCTCCGCGAGGTGGAATACGACGCAGAGGCCGCCGCCCGCAAAATCAGGGAGGCGGGTCTGCCGGTCAAATTGGCCGACAGCCTGCTTCCAAGGCCAAGACCGAACGTCAAAAATACAGGTAAGGGCAATGTTGAAAAAAACAGTTAGCATAGCTTCCGAGAAGATCGAAATCGTCGCAGAACCCGAGACGCTGGAGTGCGAGCTCTATCCGGGCGTGACGCTGAAATGGCAGAAAGAAGTCAATGTCACCGAACAAAAGATCGCCCTTTTCAAGACTCTGCTGGAACTTCTTTTCCGGGAGAATTCCAAAAATGAGGACGTACAGGCTTGACAACGGAAGAATTGATGCTATGGTTCCATCAACAAAGAAAGCAAGGATATGAAGGCTCTCGTTGCCGACGATTCCAAAATTATGCGCCTTCTCCTGACGAGTCTTCTGTGCGAACTCGGAATTGAAGAAGTGGACGATGCGTCCAATGGCGCCGAAGCCTTTCAGATGGCGACCGAAAAATGCTACGACTTCGTAATTCTCGATATCCACATGCCAAAGATGAGCGGCCTATCCGTATTGAGGACTCTGAAAACGGAAAGTTCTCGTTGCAGCGAAACGCTTGTAATCATGGTGAGTTCGGACAACAGCTATCGCACCATTGAGAGAGCCAGAGAGCTCGGCGCTTTCGGCTATATTCAGAAGCCCTTCAAGAAAGAGAGCCTCGTGGCCGCCGTCAATGCCGTGCGAATGCTGAGAGAACCACGTGATTGAGCCTGTTCTAGGTTCTTTGTCTCCCAAGATGTCAGGACCGGCTTCTAGCCAATGGCGAGCATTCTGAAGCTACTTGACGAGAGTTTCCCTGCTTCCCATCATGTCTAGTTCATGATGCGTGCCCTCGTTCAGCAGAAAAACATCGTGTGGAAATGTGTCTTCCCCTCTGGACAGGGTGCCCACCAAGTGCGGAGAGATGGTGCCGATCGTCGACATGTTGACGTTGGGCAACATGGACAGAAAGATGTGTTGGCGAGGAGATTCGTCTCCGGTGGCGGTGTAGGTTCCGGCGGCGACGACGGTGACAGGAAAGGTGCTGTCGATTGCGGTTACGGTATATTCGAAGTTCCATGTGATAGTCTGACCGGCTTCGGGAGGCGTAATGAAGGAAAAGTGGATGTGCGGATACATGGTGGATCCCACCTTCCAACTGTGTGGCGGCGATATGTTGAGCCCCACATACTGATTGCGTCCCGGTTCGAATGCTTTTAGGAATACGCCCGTAGTTCCAGGTCCCCCGACAGCGCCGATACTCCATTCGAAATTGGTGTCTTCGACCCCTTGGACCACCCAGTCGTTCCCCTTCGTGTTGGTGAGGTTTGTTCCTGAAGTTTGTTCCACGTCGCAATACAGTACCCGATCCGAATCGAGAATTCCACTTGGGAGGCTGAAGGTGCCCAAGCCATCATTCCAGCGTTCAGCCGCTTGGCTTGCGTTCAGCAGGACGTCATAGACCGTTATCAGATCCCAGTCTATCTCCGCATCGACATCGCCCAGATAGTATGTTCCGGCCAGATTCGGATCGGACACTGAAACATTGACCGGGGCGGTGTCGTTTACGTAAAACGTGGCGGTTTTGGACGTTACCGCGTCGACCACGGCCGTCACATGATTCCAAGCTCCGACATTGAGAAAAACCTGGGCCACCTTGGCTTGGCCGATGTTGCTGAGAATCTTGCCTTTGTTGTTGATTCTGAGCTTGTTCTGTCCCCCAAAGCTCACAAGGTCTAGATTGACCGTTGTCGGTTTCACCCAAAACTCGACAGTGTACACCCCATTATTCAGGGGGGTGTTGGCGGCAACATAGCCTGTCATTGCTGCCCGGGTATCGTACATTTTGATCCCGTTATCGGTATTCGGCTCGCCGTTGTTCTGGAAAAATTTCCTTGTGGGAGGATTGGGCGTCGCCTCGTCGAGGGTGTCAGGAAACACGTAGATGTCGTTCCAGTAAGTCGCCTCGCCATGAGCGGCCAGGGTGCCGTCCGATTCGAAGCGGCTATAGTCCGTCGAACTTCCGAAGCTAGATGCCCCGGGCTGGAACTTGATTCCGTCTACATATATGGCCATAGTGTTTTCTCCAGTCCCATCATTCCTCATTTTCCGAGCAAAAACCTGCCGTTCATGGCGTTATTTTCGGGCAGGATTCGTTTTTTGTTGATGGCTGCGGTTATCGCGTCCATAATGGCGGAACTGGCAGCGAAAGAGTTTCTGGATTTTCTGCGCGAATTGGTGCGGCTGGCCTTGACAACTAGAAAAAGCGCGCTAATATGCTCCTGTGCCCAGAGCCTTGGAAAGTTGGCGCTGGCATCCGCAAAGTCTGAAAAAACGGATAAAAACGCAAAAAAATCTTGACATGACATAGGTATTGCGACATCTTGGTGTATAATAAACACTAAGGTTCAACCATGGAGGACGCAATGAGCCCTTATGAAATCGAAAACGTGATGTATCTGCCGAGCGGCAGGATTTTCCTGCTCCGTGGAGGCAAGTGCGTCATCGAATGCACCGAAATGCGGGATGTTTCGGTGGACGGAAAGCTGCACGCGGAAGTCAGAACGTCGCTTGACCCTCACGTTATCTGGCGCCATCTCGTCCCCTTCGAGGAGAAATGGCTGCTGACGGTGTCGACACAATACGGCTGTCCGCACAAGTGCCAGTTCTGCGACGTCGGCAATATGGACTTCCTCGGCAATTTGTCGTATGAAGAGATGGCTGCCCAGATTCAGGTCATCCTGCGAAACAGTCCGTATGTCAAAAAATGCAGGAAGACGAAAATCGGATTTGCCCGCATGGGCGAGCCGGCCCACAACTTGGTCAATGTGCTCGACGTGATGGGGGACCTCCCCGAAATATCCAAAGCCGAGGGCGCCGATCTTCGCTGGCTTCCATGTTTCAATACCATCCTTCCGAGGAAGTGCAGGTATTCCCCCGAAGACGTGATCGAACGCGTTACGGAAATGAAGGAAAAACACTATGACGGTTTTCTCCACTTCCAGCTGAGTTGCAATAGCACCGACGAGGAGAAGCGCCGCGAGTTGTTCGGAGGCTCCGAGGTGATGACCATCGAGGAGATCGTGTCCTATTTCGACCGCATGCAGTTGACGACTCGGACCGTCACCCTCAACTTCATCGTTATGAAGGGCGTCGAAGTGTCCGTTCGGAAACTCAAGAAGATGGGGCTGAATTCCGACAAGTTCTGCGTCAAGCTGATTCCGCTGAACAACACGATCGCCAGGCAGAACAACAACTTGGAGACGTTCGCGAACTACGAAAACTACTCCGATCTGCTTGCGTTGAAGGACGAATTCGAACGCGAGGGCGTTCCCGTGGTTGTCGACGCAATCGCCAAATGCGAGGAGGCTGGACTGTGTTGCGGACAGCTGGCGCAAATTTTTGTCAAATAGAGGACAGGCTTATAGTCGGGCTCGTATTTCCCCAGCACGAAGTCGACAAGACCGACTTTACCGGCTTGCAAGAACCCATTCTGAACACCAACATCGAACCGTCTCTGCTGGCCGTCTTGCCGCCCGGTGACAACGTCCGTTACGCGCATCGGCACGAGGAGCTTGCAGACATTTCCGACGAAGACGTTGAACTGTACCTCTGTTCCGTCTACATCACCGGATTCAGGCAGTTTATGGAGTTTGCGGAAACCGTGGATTCCGACAAGATTGTCGTCGGCGGCGTCCAGCCCACGATGACTCCTGAATGGTTCGACGGGCTCTGTTGGAAGATCGTCAGGGGGCTGTGCGACGACGCGTACGCGACGATAGGACAGGACGGGGATGTCGTACAGGGCGTCGTCAGCTACGAAAACCTGCCGAGGTACGACCTCTATGATGTTCGCTACAACAGTCAGATCATCCCCGATCGCATGCACGACGAGACTTGCTCCTCCATCAACACCAGCGTGGGATGCGTCCACAACTGCGAATTCTGTTGCACCCCCGTCATGTATGGGCGGCGCATCTACAAGAAGCCGATCGAATTTCTAGAGAGAGAGGCTCGCCTTCTTGTCGAACTGAACGGCACATTTGACAACGTCTTCATCAGAGACGAAAACTTTCTGATGCTCCCGGACCATGTCAGGCGGATCGAAACGCTCAATAGAGTCGGTCTGGCACGCAGGTACCACTGCTTTGCGTCCGCCGACCAAGTTCTCAGGTGCGACCTTCCCCGCCTCGTCGAAAACGGACTCGTCCTCGTAAATATGGACTATGGCGACCCGTTCAAGACGTACCTCAAGAACGACAGGATTGCAAAGGCATGCCAGCTGCTGAGACGCCACGGCATTCTCGTCCAGATGTCGTACATCATCGATCCCACGCAGGTTCTCGACCGAAGGAATGAAGATCATGCATATGACATCCTCGAAAAGATGACGAGAAGTTGTCACCCCGCGATGCTTTCCGGGAATTTTCTCATGCCGTTTCCCGGCACGCCCATCTTTGAACGGTATGAGATTATCGACTACGACAACTACATTCTGAAGAGCCCGAGGCTCCTTGTCAAGGATCTCGAAGTCTGCGAACGCATGGAGCAGAAGATGTTCTGGTTTCAGCAAGAGTATCTGGAAAGCGATTTCTACAACCTTGAAATCAGGTCGTTCAGAAACGATCCCCCGGATGTCTTAGAACTGAAGTTCGACGTTCTCAGGCGCATCTTCACCGATGCAGCCGTCAAGTCGACGTTCAACGGAATCACGTTTAAGTCAACTACCCCGCCCTACCGGCGGCTTCGCCGCCTTTAGAGTTTGTTAGCAAAAAAAAAATCGAATGAAGCCCATATCGATCATAACCAACTTCGGATGCGACAGGAGCTGCTGGTACTGCATCATGAACCGCGTCGACCCCGGGAGATTCGTGCAGAATACGGACTGGACGCGCTTGGAGAGATTCCTATCCGACTATGCCGATCGCGGCAAAGTCTCGGTTTCGGGCGGCGGAGACCCCCTCTACCAGCTCGACAAAAACATGGGGTGGTGGAACAGGCTCTTCGAGATCGCCGCGCGGCTGGACATGCGCGTGGATGTGCACACCCGCATTCCAATTGACAAGCCAGATTTTTGGAGGCGCATTCACAGATGTTGTCTGTCGGTGGACTTGGACCTCGAACCTGCGGACGCGTTGACGCGGAATGTCGTCCCATATGCGGAGGCGCCTCCCCGGTTGGTTCACGTGGTGACGGCGGACACCGATGAATCTGGCGTTCGCGAAATGCTTGCGTTCTGTACTCGTTTCGAATGGCAGTTGTCATTGAAAAAACTTGCCGTTTTCGACGATGCCGGCAGATTTGAAGAAATGAGAAGGCGTTTCAGCGGCACGGAAATCTTCTTCATCGAAGACATGGACTACAACACCTATTTCATGCCGAACAACACGGTCGCCGAGGAATTTCGGGACAGAACGAAAAAATCTCCTGAAAGAACCCCGGAAAAATCCCGTAAACGCTCTTGAACATGCAGGAAAACACCCGTAGAATACAGTAGTAAGTCAAAAACCGAGATCAGAACATGAACATGAACATGAACAGCTCCATAGTCTCAGTGATTATTTGCAGCGTCTCCTCGAGTCGCCTGCGGGGCTGCCGCATGCTCTGATCCGAGATCGGAATTTCCCAGCCCCTCAGGCGAAAGCCGGAGGGGCTTTTTCATTGCAGGGGCATAGCTCAACTGGTTCGAGCGCCACTCTGATAAAGTGGAGGTTCCCGGTTCAAGTCCGGGTGTCCCTACCAGAGATCTTTGACAATTGAATACGACAACGGCAGGGTGGCTGAGTCCGGCTAAAGGCGTCCGCCTTGAAAGCGGAAGGTCCGCAAGGGCCCGTGGGTTCGAATCCCACTCCTGCCGCCAATTTCGGAAGCGTGGCTGAGCTGGTTTAAGGCGCTCGCCTCGAAAGCGAGAGGACCGAGAGGTTCCGTGGGTTCGAATCCCTCCGCTTCCGCCAGTATGGAGAAGTGGCTGAGCGGTTGAAAGCGCTGGTTTGCTAAACCAGTAGTCCGAAAGGGCTCGCAGGTTCAAATCCTGTCTTCTCCGCCAATATCGGAAGAGTGGCTGAGCGGTTGAAAGCGCTCGCTTGGAAAGCGAGTAGTCCGAGAGGGCTCGCAGGTTCAAATCCTGTCTCTTCCGCCATGAATGTCCGAATAGGCGAAAATGCCCGTTTCGGGCCGTCTAAACGGACGCGATGTTCGCATATATGTCCGCATAGGGTCGCCTAGTTCAGTTGGCTAGAACGCCTGAATCACACTCAGGAGGTCCGCGGTTCGAGTCCGCGGGCGACCACCAAGACAAGAGGTGCCGACATGAACGAAGAAAATGACGAAGACGGTGTTGCGCGCACTTATGGATCGTGGTATGTTTTGACCGTCAGCTGTCCTGGCTGCGAACAACACTCCGAGGCGACGCTGGAATGGCCCGGTTTCGGTGGCCGGCCGAGGACCTGTGCGAAATGCGGGGCTCATATCCCCGCCGGCAAATGGAAGGTGTGGGCCGTCGCGAACGGATTCGATGCCGAGGAAGCGATCGGCCGGGCCCGAGCCGAATGGAAGAAACAGGCAGCAATGCAGGGAGTGTAGCTCAAATGGATAGAGCGTCTGCCCTACAAGCAGAAGGTTTTCGGATCGTACCCGAACATTCCCATCAGAAAGAAGGCTGAAGATGTGCGAATACTGCGAAGTGGACGACTGCGGAGTCGGAGAAAATTTGACGCTCGACAAGTGCTTGCTGCCGAAGGACGATTCCGTCGAAGTCTATCTGTTCGACTCTCCGGACGACGAGCATTTCGTCCTCATGATCGACGGCAGCTTCACGGAGATGAAGATGAAAGTGAATTTCTGCCCGGTGTGCGGCAGAGAAATAGGACATAGGGCGAAATAATATGCGGGCGTAGTTCAGATGGCTAGAACGACTCCTCGACGCGGAGTAGGTCACTGGTTCGAGTCCAGTCGTCCGTACCAAAAGAAGGCTCCTCCGGAAGACATGCCGTGATGGCCGAGCGGTCAGGCGTCGGTCTGCAAAACCGAATACACCGGTTCAAATCCGGTTCACGGCTCCAATGGAACAACACCTGAAAATGGAAAACGGCAGTTCACAAAGTCTTGGTTGCGGGTTCAAATCCCGCCGCCCCCACCAATGGATCCGTAGCTCAGTTGGTTATGAGCGCTGCCCTCATAAGGCATGGGTCGCAGGTTCGAGTCCTGCCGGGTCCACCATTTTCTGCTGACAGGCAGGCTACTCTTCGGGGGTCATTGTCACCAGCATGACCATGTCCTGGAAGTCGGCCGAGCTGGCGCTCATGTCCGTCGTGCCCAGTTCGAACAGCAGGATGGCCTGGTTCGGCTGGAGCGTCACCGTCTTGGTGTCGGTGTCGATGTATTCCTGCAGGTACTTCTCGACCTTTTCCTGGTCCTTGTAGCCTTCAATGTCCGGAACGGAGTCGCCGTCGCGCAGGACCAGCACGTTTTGATTGCTTGGCGTCGAGTTGATCGTCAGGTGCTTGGTATAGCCGTTGCCGTACGGCTTCCAGGAGATGCCGACGCAGGATACCGCCGTGCCGGCGGCCAGAATGCCGGCGTCGTAGTCGTGTTGCTGGCCGTCGTTGATGTCGCCCTGCTGCCAGTTGTCGGCATCGCCGAAGGGCTCGTAGGTCTGGTTGTCGACGATGATCTTGCAGCTGATCGGCGCCGTGCCGTTCCAAGAGAACGCGCAGCCGAGGTTCTTGAAGGTCGTGTGAGTGTCTTCGTTGACGATGACCTCGCCGTCCTCGATTTCGAAGAGGTCCGTTTCTTCTTCGGTCTCTTCGGTGGTCTCTTCGGTGGTCTCTTCTTCGGTCTCCGTGGCCGCTACGGCCTCGGCCGGCGGCAGGATCGTTACCGGTTTGGCGATCTCACGCTGGTACACCACCTTCTCGCGCTGATCGTACGGAACCGACAGCGGCCAGCTGACCTCGATGTTCAACGTGCAGGTCAGGGCGCGCATGCTCAGGTTGCCGTCGGCATCCAGGTCTTCCAGACAGGGACCGACATCGGCACCCTCGAACGAACCGCCGCTTTCCAGCTCGCTTTCGTCCACGACCAGGGTGTGGCAGGCCGAACTGTCGTCAGAAGGCGTATGCGCGATCACCGCCTTGCCGTTGCGCTTCCAGTCCTCGGGGTCGAAGTCGTCGCCGCGAGTGCCCTGGCCGCCATTCTTCGTCTGGCTTCGCTTCTCGCCGCCGGGACCGACCTCGTACACTTCCTTCCAAGCCCGAATCTCGCCTTGAAAGTCCGTCAGATTCGTGCCGCTGGCCTGCGTTACCCGGAAAATGCCCGTGTTGTGGTCCTCCGGACTGTTGCCGTCCCATTCAGCCGTCTCGTTCGGAGCTTCGAACGAAATCCGCAGATTCGTCTGATCCATCAGACCGGCCGCACTGAAGATCATATTGTCCGAATCCTGCGTCGGCTTTGCACTCGGAAATGCCTCGCACTCGATCCAGTTGCGTTCGATCCGCGAACCAACCAACTGCATGAACTGATCTGCAGCATCGGCCGCCGCACTGCGGTTGATTGCGTTCTGGTTGGCCTCGATGCTGTGCGGAAGCAAGCTGAGAATGCCCACCAGCGTCACCAGAATGATGACCATTGCAACTACGATCTCTACCATGTTGAATCTGAATCGCTTCATTTTTGTCCTCCTTTCCTAGGGCTTCTTTGGTGATTTGAAGAACTTTCTGCCGCTCGAGGCGCAACGCTGCCGAACAGCAGTCGGGGGCGGCAGCCGCCGCGAACATCCGTCCGTGGAATCAGATCTTGGAAGCGGATGGCTTCGCCGGCCTTCTTCCGTCCTCTTTTCATGGTTTGGGTCTCCTTGGGGATTCGCTTGTGCCAACTCTCTCATGCAGGTTCGATGCCAATAATGTCGATTCGGCTTCGATTATTGCTTCTGAGGCTGAAGCGATAAATTCATGCCGAGCTTGGCGGTCTTGTTATAAGACTGGCCGCGGTCTCGTTGTGGAACTTTTGCGGTTTCGAAATGGATCCGCATTTTGAAGTTGCCGAGGAGATCATGTCGGTTGAAGCCATGGGCTTTCTGATGCGGTGAACCGTTTCTTTGCCGAATGCCCGAGTTCGTTAAAACAATTTCGAGCTTTTTCTTGTCTCGGGCTTGAACTATGCAGATTGCATGCTATGTTTTTCTTGTGCAAGGCAAACAAAAAAGACGCGACATATCCGGCATCAAGGCCGTGAATTGGACGCAAAAGAACGGAATTTTGCCGAATCCGTTCGATTGGACTTGACATTGAACAAAGAAGTAGTAAATTCGTTATGTGGGAAGTTTGTTAGCAAAAAAGAATCGGAAATGTTGCTGTAGATTTGAAAGCCACGAGCGCTTAGAAGCGTCATCCTTTGAAATAGTCTCATAGTTCAATGGACAGAACGAGGCACTCCTAATGCTTAGATTCGGGTTCGACTCCCGGTGAGACTACCAGAAGCCGGGCGGGCTTCGGCCGAGGCCTACAAGCCGACGCCATTAAGCGCCAGACCTTGGACGAGTCCATCGACGTCCCGAACCTCAGGGCGTCCGAGGTCAAGACTTCACGCCCGGGGCTAGAGGTGGCCCCGGGCAGGGAGCCTCAATAAGAAAGGAGAGAATGTGAACGTCAAGGACAACCATCTCGTTCGCGACATCAAGCAGGTGCCCGAGGACGAGCAAGAGGACTACACCGAGCTCCCTGAAGAGCTCGCCGAAGCGGCCCAGAAGAAGTTGGCCGGAAAGGACGAGGCCGTCGTGAGCAAGACGTCCGGCGGCAAGCTGTCGAAATGGGCGGCACAGCAGCGAAAGCTCCAGCGCGAAAGGGCCAAGAAGGCCGCAAACCGCAGGAAGAACAAGGCGGCAAGAAAGTCGCGTCGGAAGAACAGGTCCCGCTAATGCCCCCGAAAACCTTCACGTGCAAGATCTGCGGCAAGGAAGTCAGCAAGCGGAAATCCTGGGCCTATGAAGGCGGCAGGGCATGCCGCGAACACGAAGAGGTGCAGGTTGCCAAGGAACTTGAGCGGCAGGCACAGGAAAAGAAGATCTCGGACGAAGAGACCAATAAGGCCGTAGAGGAAATGCAGGTCGTTTCGATGACTGCCGCGATCAGGACAGCGCACACCCTTCACGGCATCCCCGTCCAGGTTATGCTGACGAGGTTCCGGCTATCGGGAACTTCCGCAAAGGTTCTGAAGCGTATTCGCGAGGAACTGGACAAGCTTGGAGCGAAGATGTCCGACGAGGAAGTCGGAACCGCAATGGTCGACGCCGTAGTGATGAACAAGATATTGAAGGATGCCGCAAAGCATGAATAAGGCTGGAAGAGCGACTTTGACGCGCAATATCGTCATGGCATGGCTGCTTGTCGTTCTCTGCGGATGTGCGACGTTCAGAAGAGACCGCTCGGAGTGCAAAGCCTTGCCTATCCCCGAGGAAAAAGCGTTCTGGGAGATCTACAGTTCTACTGGCAACTGTACCGAAAAAGCGAAAATGTATTGCATCGTCCTGGCCGAAAAGGGCATCAAATCCAGCATAGTCGTGGTCGATCCGGGCGGCGCGGATTTGCACGCCGTGGTCTATTTTGCGGACGGCCGCTGGTTCGATCCCGCTCAGGCTCGCTCAGGCTACGACATCGCCGAAGCCGGCAAATACCTTTTCGAAATCACGTGGTGAAAGGAACGGACATGGAAAATCTCGCAGGAAACGACAGTTGCGACAAGATCATCAGGGATGAGCTTGAAGACTGCCTGATCGCTTCCGTGGACACCGGCAGGTTGCAGGCGGAAGTGCCCTCGAGCCTCACCGGCGTTCTCGGCCCCTACAGGTTCCGCCGGGCGTGGCGCTACTACGTCATGGAGGGTCCGGTGCCGATGAAGGTCGCCGAGGAGCTCTACGCCGACCCCATCGGCAAGAAGGACGTGCGCGTGGCGGGCCACTGCGAGTGTCCCCCTCCCGAGGAGCCCTGGATCGGCGTCTACGACCCCTGGACCCTCACTTCCGTCCGGGTCCGCGACGACTATCGCCGGCAGATCACCAAGGCGCTGGAACTGAATTCGCCGGGCGAGATCGAAAGCGAAATGGAACGGGCCGAAAAACATTTCGTCATGGTCGACGACGAACCCGAACGGTACGGATTCCGCGGCATCTGCTCCTATCATATCGACTCGCTGGCGGGGCTCAGGCTTTTCGCCGACACAATCAGAAAACACAAACTGCACACGCCTCGGGGACTCGCGGAATTCTGCGGCGACCTCTGCGGGGCAAGTTCGCAAAAAAGAGGAGTAATTGCGTGAAAATCACCTTGGCACGGGCCATGAAGGCCAAGAAACGCCTTGTTCAGCAGATCGCAGACTGTGCGAAGCTGATCAAGGCCCAGAATTCGATCGTTGTCGGCAACGACCGCGATATCGACATCCGCGAAACGCTGGAGAAGCGCAAAAAGCTCGTCGCAAAGCTCGTCGCGACAAAGCTCGCCATCGAGCAGGCAAGCCAGCCGATTCGCGACGTCATCCTGCGCCTGGCCGAGCTGAAGGACGAGATTTCGATGTTCAAGGACCTGGACTGCAGCCGCGGCAAGAAAGCCGACCGCTCCATCTATGGCGACTCGACCGATCTCGAGTACGAGGCGGAGATCACCGGCAGCGAGCGCCTGCAGAAAATCGAGGGGCTCGAAGCCGAGATCGACGAGCTGCAGACCAAGATCGACGTGCACAACGCACAGCAGAAAGTCGAGATTCCCGACTAGAATTTCCGGAAAGGGAGGCGCTCTCGAGAGACAGGGAAAGCCAAAAACGATTGTGCGACAGCACGTTATTTGGCGTGTCAAGATGCTGACCATATGCCTGAGGTCAAGACTCAAGACGCAAACTCTCAATACGGCGCCGTGAAGCATCAAGCAGACTGTACTGTCCCCGTTTTTCGGGGCCCTTCCTTTTCGGTTCAACATCGAAGAAGGACAAAAATGAAAGCGTACAAGGTAGTGAGTCCGAGTCTCAGGTCCGCCCTGCAGACCCGCGAGACCGTGCAGGTGCAGTACGAGGAGCACAAGTGGGTCCGCGCCTCGCAATGGCTGCTCGACCAGGGTTTCGGGGCGCTGGTGTTCGAAAGCCTCGAGAATGCGAGGCGGTTTAGGACAAACAGCAACGAGGTCTGGGAGTGCGAAACCAGGGGCGCGATGCCGCTGGCCCCGTTCGCACTCAAGCGGGTCCGGCCCTCGAGCTTCGCCGACGACCTGCTCGACCCCGACATGCGCTGCGGCTGGCCCGCCGGCTCCTCGATGTGCGAAGAAGTCAAGCTCGTGAAAAAGGCGGTTTGAAATGTCCGTGACAAAAGGCATCAAGGGAGTGGTGGCGTCAAGGCTCGTGCTCGAGCACGTCGCCGAACTACTCGACCAGCACAAGAGAGAATACGAGGAGAAAATTGCCAAGGCCGCCAGGCTTGTGGCGGCGAAAAGCCGCACAAGAATCTTGGGAATCTTCCCGCGGAAGATCCTGACCGAAGAAGAGGTTGAGAGGCTGATTCGGACGGGAAATGACGCTCCGTGGTGGTGGAGCTTCGCCAATGGCCTTTGGCCAACAATGGGCATGCGGGTCTGCATTTCTGGCGGCTATAGCATGACGGTCAAAGAACTCCAGTCCATCGCGTGGCTCGCCGCCAAGGCCAGTTCGACTGTCGAACTTGACGGCCGCATCTGCCGTTCGCTCGGACTTCTGCTGGATCCAAGCAAATGATCAAGGTGGTCAACAAGAAGACGTACGATGGTCCGGGCGAGTATGTCGGCAGGCCCTCCCCGCTCGGCAATCCGTTTCCGATATCGATCGGACGTCGGGAATGCATCGAAAAGTTCAGGGACTGGCTCTACGGACAGGAACGGACTTCCGCGGCATGGCAGGAAGTGTACCGGCTCGTGCGGCTGTACAAGGCCCAAGGCTATCTCGTCCTGATATGCTGGTGCGCGCCGCTGGCGTGCCACGCGGACGTAATCGCAGAAGCCGTACTGGAAATTGTCGAAAGCGGCGAGAAGGAACCCGAAAGGGGACTTCCGTCGCATCTGGAACCATAGCAAGCTGACTGCGACGCATTAACGGGCAAAAAACTTGCGGCAACACAGGAAGTTATGGAGCTATCGGCGAAAATGTACGGGCTTCGGGAGGATGTACGTCAAAACATTTCGCGAAATACTAGGTGTCGCACGGCAAGTTTTTGCGCGCCGCAGGAATAACAGCATGATAAACAAGAAGATGAGAGAAGCCGCGCGAATGCTCGGCAAGATGTGCAAGGGCAGGAAAGCCACCAAAGAGGACATCGACAAGGTCGTCGAGACAGTCGGACTCTTGAGCTTCCAGAAAGATATCTTGGTCAGGTTCTGGCTGAAATCCGGCAAGAATGGCTGAATTGCGTCAAAAGAAAGGAATTCAATTGTGACAGAGAGAAAAAGCGGCGGACCCAGTGTGAGTTGTGGATGCGGAGGATGCGTTACGACAATTCTCTTTTTTGTCATTTTCTGGCTGATATGCTTCGGCATTTCAGTCGACGGCAACACGTGGAATCTCGACCTCTTCCCGCCGAGGCTCTGGCAGATGAACAAGGAGGCCGCGGAGCCTGAAAAGGCAGTCACGGAGAAGGCTCCCGAGGAGAGCCCCGAGGCGGCGGCAGAGGAAAGTGAAACAGAAAAGGAAAAGAGCACGAGTCAGTAGGAAAGGAATTTGGAACCTTGGAAGACTGCGGCGGCTTCGGTCGCCGCTTTCGGCTTTCAGGAGCGGATGGGCCGCGGCCGCTTTCAAGGTCTACGGCCCGTTTGGCGGGGCGGCGCGAATCGTTGCCTATTCCCTCGGCATGAGATTCAGGACAGGTCGTCCCGCTTCTTCTGCCGAAAAAAGGTTCCAGGAACGGAGAAATGGACGATGAGCAAATGCGAAAAGTCCGACACCGTGGAGCTGGTCTCTCTGGCGACGACGGTGAAGAACATACGGGGCAACCTGTCTCACGACATCGCCGATCCGACGTCGGTGGACGTCGTGTGGGTCGAGGGCTACAGCGACAGAGGCGTCCTGGGCAGCTACAGCTGGCGCCGCCCCAAAGAGGTCAGGCTCGCGGCGATTTTCAGGGACCAGCCCGAGATGGTGATTCCGACGTTCGTCCACGAACTCAGACACGTGTATCAGCGCAGAATGATGGGCCGCATAAAATTCGCCTTGGCCAGGATTCCGATTATCAGGGCTCGTCTGCTCGAACCGTCGGCATGGCAGGTCGAACGCGAAGCTGAGAAGGCCCTTGGGATGGAAGGTCTGAACTCGGACGAGATCCCTTGGTTCTGAATTTTTTCGGAAACCAGCTTGACATTGGTGGCCCTGGCGCTATAGTGAGCGTTGCTGAAGGCCTCAGTGTTAGCCTCCTTGAGCCCCGGCGGTTTTCCCTTTTTTATGCCGCCGGGGCTTTTTTCGGGGAGGCGTGAAATAAAGGGATTTGTTTTCCGTCTACGGTATGAAACATCCACGATGCCGCAAGGCACAAACAGGAACAGAGACATGAAGTTCGCCGTTTCCAACAACGATTGGAATAACGACCGGGACGATCCCGGGCGGCCGGCGGCTTCTGCTCTCGCTTAGCGGCAAGACAGACTTTTGGAGAAAGCCTCCGGCCAGACGGCCGGGGGCTTTCCGTTTTTAGGGCTCCAGCGGGTGGGTACCGCGGTCAGTCTCCAAAACTGATGTCTTAGGGAGTTCGATCCTCCCGGGCCCTGCCAGACAATTGAATATAGCTCAGATGCCGAAGAGTCGAGGCGCCGCCCTGTCACGGCGGTTAAAGCGAGTTCAAGTCTCGTCTGGGCTGCCAATAGCCAGGTGGTCGAATGGTAAGACCGCGTACTGTTGATACGCCATTTGCAGGTTCGAGTCCTGCCCTGGCTGCCAAAGGGCGATTATGGTCGCGAGCCCGCCTACGACAGTCCCGACAACAGGGGACAGACGCTGGAAGAGGGCGTAGGTAGTCGCCCGTTTTGGAGCTGTAGTTCAGACGGTTAGAACATCTGCCTGTCACGCAGAAGGTCGCCGGTTCGATCCCGGTCAGCTTCGCCAGATTGCAGCGTCGTTATGGACAGCGCCGCGGTCGTGTGGCCACGCCGCAGGCGTGCAGGTTCGAGACCTGCCGCTGCAGCCAGATTCTCCGGTAGCTCAGTTGGCAGAGCGGATGACTGTTAATCATCTTGTCGCAGGTTCGAGCCCTGCCCGGGGAGCCAATCGTGCCGTATAATGCTCCTATAATTCAGGAGTATGGCCATGGCATATCGAAACCTTCTGAAAAATATTGGAACCATCTCGAGTGTACCAGAAGAACGACGAGCAATGTCAATCATGCTGACATGCGGGCGTGGTGGACATACGACGACGAGGGCAATCTTGTCGCCTACAAGACCGTTTCCGGCAAACAGGCTTGACTTCCCATTCCCCTGTCGTATATTGCGTTAAACCTATGTTGGAGATACGCCATGCACGACAGCCCCGAAGTCCCGGAACCCGAAATCTTCGACGAAGCCGGCTGCGGCATCCAGAGCGAACCCCTTGTACTGGGCCCCGACGATCCCAAACGCCTGCTGCTGGGCTGGAAGGTCTACGAACAGCAGATCGACGAAACCCACGACGAATTCATGCGGCGCGTCTCCGAAACCGACGAAGACTACGAGAAGACAATTCGCCGACAGGCCGTCGAACGTTCCATGGAAACGGACTGGGCCGACGATCCCGACGGTTTTCCCGAAAGAGCCCGGGCCGGATGCTACACGGTAATACCGGTGCTCGAATTCCTCTGGGGACTCCCCTGGAACAATCTCGCCCGCAACTACGTCACCGCCTTGCGTCCGTCCCGCATCCGGGTTACGACCGGCAGGATTACACTGGACGCCGTGAGATGGCGCGTAACGGTCTACCTCGAGGAAGATGCCCGGACCATTCAGAAGATCAGTCAGGAAGTCAAAATCTCGTCTTGGGGCGCCTGGAACGGCAGCGATCTCGCCAAGCAGGCCGCCTACCAGAAGAAGCACGGCACCCTAGAGGGCTACGACCGCGGAGACGGCAAGCCCCCGTGCTTCATCAACCCTGCAATCAAGAAATTGAAGATCGATCTGAGCGAAGGAGACGACTGATGAATATGAAGCACATTCACGTTGGTGCGGGCACCCTCAAGGATTTTGCAGGTTTCCTTCAGGCCTTCCAGGGAGGATCCCGAGAAATCGGCCGCGTGATTGCCGAAAGCATCGGCGTTCCGTTTCGGGAAGATTGCAAGGAGCGACTACTCGGATACCGCTATGCGGAACGGGCCGAAAAGTTCATCGAGGTTACGAAGGAGATGAAGGCGGAGCTTCTGCCGAAGCGGCGCTTTCTGGTCGACGGCGACGTCGTCGAATCCGACGATCAGCCCCCGAATAGCGAATGGCTGACGGAGGGCGTCTGGAGCCGCGATCACTGGCCCGATTCCTTCAACGGCATACGAGAGGCAGTCGACAAGGTCGAAGGCGGCGTTGCGGAAATCTATTATCACTATGCTTCCATGAATCTTGTCCTGGTGGACGCGACGGGGCAGAAGATCGGTATCAGGTCCGTCGACATCATGCAGTTCGAGACAGAGCTGATTTCCGAACTGTTCAAGCTCGAATGCTCAACAGGAGATGGCCATGACGCCTGAAGAACGGGACAAAATCGCTGAAATGCTGCGGATATGGCTGGAAGAGTACAAGCCGAGGGCCACCGAAAGCATCTGGACCAACAGGCACATGAACAGTCTCGAGGAACGTACCGACATGTCTGTCGAAGAGGTCGGCGCCGTTCTCGACCCGTTCATGGAGGCCTGCATCGAGAGGTGCCGCAACATGAAGGCGTGGCCGTCCAAGGGCGACGTTCTCAACGCCATGTCTGGCGAGGCCGGCAGCTACATGAAGACACTATCCCTGGATGACGAAGAAATGAACGTTGCCGCGGCTCTCGTTGTGGGTCTCATCAACGCCGTCGGCATGAACCTCTGGGTCGACTGGGCAATCTATGCCAGGGATGTCTGGCAGCCGAAAGCGACTGCGAATTCACAGTGAGGCGACACACATGAAAAGAACGGGCACGGAAAAGACCACAATTGGGTGCCTCGGCGCCATTTTCGGATTCAACATCATTGCATTGATCTTCATATGCGTCATGATCGGAGCTCTTATTGTCGCGGTCATCATGGCGTTCACGTCCGGCGTAACCATCGGCGACGAGAAATACGAGCTCGACATGTTTCCGCCCGCAATCGAAAAAGTCGAGCCCGACAAGGAGTGAAAAGGAGCAACTCATGCCAGAGGAAAAAGCCGAAGTCCCAGAAGAACTCAGGGAGATCGAGAAGCTGGGCGTCAAGGAGGCGTGGAACATCGCGAAGGCCGACCTCGAGGACAGCGTGCTCGTCATGGCCGTGCCGAGGGACATGACGTCGGCGGAGCATTCGGCCGTGGCCGAAGAACTGCGCAGGCTGCTGGAGGCGCTGTTCCCCGAAGAGGAAAAGAGGCCTCTCGGAGCCATCGTGCCCGAGGATTTCAAGTTCGCGCTCCGCAACCGCGGGGATACGGAAGACGACATCATCGACAGACAGTTCAGGTCACTAAGCGAATACTTCTTCAGAAGCCCCGAGACGGCCGAGCGCATGTCCGTCCTGAACGTGGCCGCCGACGAGAAGAATCTGTACCTCGACGTCGGCAACGAGAACGAGGCGTGGCACTTCAGCATCGCCTGCACGGAGATGTCGAGATGCAAGGACTGCGGCAGGCCGATCGAAGTCCCCCGCGACGGCAGGTGCGACGACTGTATCGAGAAAGCCTACGCGAGCTTCTCTGAAGATTGACGCAGGAGGGGGTCCCGCCTTCGGGTCCCGACGTGCCCTCTCCGCCGTTCTACAGCACGGCATTCCTTTCTGTATTGGAAGGGAATGCCGTTTTTTTTGTGGAAGTATGCTCAAGGAGGGCAGTATGCTTATGCAAAAGCGAAGAGGACAGACCATCGTCGAGTACGTGCTGATCATCTGCATCGTGGTCGTCGCCGCGGTCGGCATCCTGAGCCTGTTCAGCGATACGGTCAGGAGCAAGATAGCGGGAATCGTGAAGGTCTTCGATCCCGATGCCGACACCAGCGAAGTCGATACCGGATCCAAGGAAATCATGCAGGAGCTCGACAAAGACGGCCTGCCCCAATAGGAAGCGAGGGATATGTCCGATTTCAAGATCATGACCTTTGACGGGGGCGGCATCAAGGGGCTTGTCACCGCCATTATCGTTCAGCGGCTCAAAAAGGATTTTCCGGAGCTGCTGGAGAGATGCTCGATGTATGCCGGCACCTCGACGGGAGCAATCATCGCCTTGGGGCTGGGCAGCGGCTTGCGAATCGAACGCATCAGGAGCCTGTATGAGGTCGAAGGCGCAAGAATTTTCCGGCGTCGCTGGCAACACTGGTTCGGACTCACGGGAGCGAAGTATACCAATGCCGAGCTCAAGAAGCTGCTGAACGAAGTGCTGGGAGACATTACCCTGGGAGAACTTCCGCAGAAAGTGCTGGTGCCTGCATTTGACCTTATGAGCGATACTCCGCCAATCTGCTGGAAGCCGAAATTCTTTCACAATTTCAAGGCGGACGACAGCGACTGCAGGCGATATGCCAGCGATGTCGCCCTCTATAGCTCGTCCGCGCCCACCTATTTCAAGGCTTACCACGGATATGTCGACGGCGGCATGGTTGCCAACAATCCTTCGATGGCTGCCGTGGCGCAGGCACTGGATGATCGCTACGACCCCGTTCTCAAGCTTGAAGACATCCGCCTTCTTTCGATCGGCACCGGCAAGACCAATAAGTACAAAGAGGGAGAGAGCTACGATTTTGGCGCTCTTCAGGTCAAGAGTCTCGTAGACATCATGCTTGGCGGCACCGAAAGCGTGCCCGACTACCAATGCAAGGTCATACTTGACGACAGGTATCACAGGTGTGAACCGACGGATTCCCGCGAAATCGAAATGGACGATGTCAGCAGAATACCCGAGCTCGTCGAAATAGGATACAATTTCGACATAAGTCCCGCCTTGGCGTGGCTGGAAGACAACTGGAGCGACAATGCATAAGCATCAATTCAAACTAAGCAAAAAAAAGACGCCGCCACTGCTTAACAGCAAGGCTCGCGAAGAGGCTAAAAAAGCCATTCGCGAAGGCCGCGTCAGAGATTTTTTGCGTCGGGCAGGGATTTCAATCCCGGAAACCGCCGACGACATCATTGCGAAGCGTTCAGAGCAGCCCAGTTAAACAGGGCGTGAACTGCGACCGCCAAAAACCAGCCTCCCCATAAAAGGGCGGTTGCTTTCTTTCCTTTTGTCCTTTTCGCCATTTCCGTTGTCCGCACTTGCACATGCATTGTCCCCCAGTGCATCACTGCGGCAGGAATCCTGAGGACGGCGAAGGCTCCCATCAGGACGTAGACGGAGAACTCCACCGCCACGAACACGGCTACGAACAGCCAAGGACGCCCCGTTTCGATGCCCGCGCGCTTGGCTCCCTCTTCGACGAGCGGCGCCGCAATGACGGACATCGCGAATGCCGCTGCCGTCACGCTCATGCCCGTCGTCAGGCATAGCCCTCCTATCTGCGCGGTGACGGGCCCGCATCCGAACACTATGAGGGTGAACACGGCGGTCGTTGCAAGAAATTTCAGGATCTTTCCTGGCATCACGCAGCCTCCGGCTCCGCTTTCCCCTTTTTCGGCCCCCTTCCCTCTTTCCGGTTTGAAAGCCGCGTGTCCCGCCTTGAAGGACTGAGTTCGAATTTCGAGGAATATCCTTGAAAACGGAGGCACCGAAATGACGGCAGAAGACACACAGACAAAGGAGGGGGCAATCAAGGCTGCTTGGGCCAAGCTGGTATCAGACAAGGCATTCTGGAATCTTTGGGGCAAGATAGCATCCGGAGCGGGCGTGCTGGCAATTCTGGGCTATATGCTCTCTTGGGGCTTTGTCACAATCAACTCTCTCGAGGAGAAAGTCGCTAAGCTGGAACGGAAGGAGAGGGACGACGGCGCCCAGTGGTCGCAGATCTTGCGGTTGAGTCAGGAAACCCGGGAGAACGAGATCGAGATCAAGGTTTTGCAGAAGCTCTACGACATCCGCCAGCCGGATGAAACCGGAAAAACGCCCGACAAGCTTGGCAAAGACGACGAGACGGTCAGAAAGCTGTCGAAAAAGCTTGAGAAGCTCGAAAAAGAAAGCAAACAGTCACCCGAACAGTTCAGGCACGAGGCCATGCGACAACAGATGCTTCAGAAAACTCTTCCGCAAGCCAAGTGAAGAATGTGCCATGGCATTATGGCCGAAACTGATCTGGAACGTCGAAATGCCGCCTGATTTCACCTCAAGGACGATTCTCGGGAGGCGATCTGCGGCAATGTGTCGGCCAGGAACTAGCCGGTCCCGTTCAGGTCCTCAAACAGCTGGTGGATTTCTGGGGCTTGCTCTGCCAGGTTCGTGACGCCGGCGTTGAGAAGTTTTTTCTGAAGCAGGCGCTGTGCATTCCAGTAGGGTTTGACCATGGTTTTCATCTGCTGGAGCCATTCGACGATCTCTGTCGCTTCTGCGTCTTGGGCGAGAAAGGTTTTGAGGTCGAATTGTCCTTGTTGCGGCTGTCCTGGCCGGGGCTGTTCCTGTTGCGTGGTTTGCGGCCGGGATGTCTGAGGTTGCGCCGGTTCTGGCGACCGAAGCGATCGAAGCGGCTGACTGATGTCTAGCCCTCCGTCCGCTGCTTTGCTTAGCCAATTCATCTAAAAATCTCTCATTTCCGGTGAATATTTCAGCGTTTCAAGGCGGAAATCCTTCCGAATCGGGCTTGAAACTTGGAAGAGAATTTTTATATTAGGTGCAGGCAAGGAGTGCACCATGTACGACGAAAGCATTTTCCGCCAGATCTCCCTAGGCATCAGCGATGTTTCCGGCAACGAGATCAGGGAGGGAGACGTCTTGGCGTGGACTTCCGAGACGGAAGAGCCTGATGACGTTCCAGAAAGGGCCGTGTGCGTCGTGCGATGGCGTCGCCGAAAATCGGCGTTTTGCCTGCGCGAGCTGGATGGCTGGGATCCGTTTACGGAATATTCCTTCATAAGGAGCGGCTCCTATTTGATTCTCGGCAACTGCTACGACAATCCCGATCTGGTCAGGAAATGGGAACGTCTGGGAGTGTCGAATCCTCTGATGCACACCGGGAATTTCCTGACTCCGCCAGCCCCCTGCTCGTGTTTTCCGACCGCGGCAATCAACGCCTGCGTCGGCGCCGGCATTGCGAAAGCTTTCGGCAACAAGAAGCTTGTGCAAAAGATGGCAGACGCTGGCGAATGCCGGAAATGGGGAGGGTGCATCGACGAGCAGGCGGCGCTTAATGTTTTACGGGCCGAGCTCGATGTCGATTTCGTCCAGTCGGATCTAGACGACGTAATTGAGGAAGGCGGCATTGCAACCATCAAGATCGGAAGCGGCGCGCGCGCTTTTCATGCCGCTGCGGCATTTCAGATCGACGGCGATCCCTATCTAGTCAACGCCAATATCGGCGTCGAAGGACGGTATGTGCGCCCCTTGTTCGACATTTCGGAAATTGAACGTTCCGACGACCCGGACGATCACAGAGACTATGTCCTGCTGAGGTGAAACGCTCTGAATGGAGGGCGGAATTTTCTCGCCCGCCGAGGACAACATGAGCGACGACCTTTATCAAGAAATCATTCTCGACCATTTCAAGAATCCCAGGAACTGCAAAGCCGTTCCCGGGAGAACACATTGGGAATCCGCTTCGAATTCGCTGTGCGGCGACCGGATCGAAGTGTCGGCAGTGATTTCCGACGGCATTATCGCGGACATGGGCATTGAAGTGGCCGGATGCGCGATATGCAAGGCTTCTGGATCCATAATGACGGAACTTGTGACGGGGCTTTCTCTCGAAGAGGCCGAAGCCGTGACGCAGACAGTCTGCCAGATTGTCGATGGCGCCGGTCCGCTACCGCAAGTCGAAGGAGACATCCTTGCACTGGTTCAGATTCGGGATTTCCCCATGCGGCGAGGATGCGCGCTGCTAGCTTGGAATGCTTTGAAACAGATATTGCAAGCTTCCTGATGTACTACCACGCCAGACCCCTGAAATACGTAGAATACGGCAAGGTCGAGGGGAATCCCGACCCCGACGAATGGCTCGTTTCCGCCTATAGGTGGCTCGGGTTCCAATGCGGATTCTTTCCCCAAGTATGGCTTTCCAGAAGCCGCAGTCAGATATGCGGCTTTAGACCCAGACAGATTTCGAAGTCGAGGGTGCGGCGCGCCGACAAGAATCAAGCCATGTTCTGCTTTGAAAACATCCGGGGATTTCCGGTGGCATACGATCCGTGGCATGCCGTCATTGACGGAGCTCTTGAATGGCAGAAGCGCGAAAATGCGATTTTGGCCAACGACAAAGACAGTATCAAGGAAATGAACCGTATTATCTGGAAAAGAATAGTGGACATTGAGCACGAACTTGCTCGAGAAGGATACGGCGACTACGAGTATTCAGGAAAATGCTCGTCCGTCGAGGAATGGCTTCAAAAAGTGCTGTTTGTCAAGTTGGACCAAGTTGTCGTTCCGTCGCTAAATCTGAAAGCGGCGAAGAAGGTATACTGCAAAAACGAAAGGCACAAGAAGACATTGCGACAGATGGGATTCATCGAAGACCGCATCGAGATTCGCAATTTTCACCCGACGCCGTGGTGAGAGGCTCCGGACGGTTCCGGGCCCTGCGGCGCGGAACGCATAGGAGCTCGCCCTAAAATGGGACTAGCTATTTCCAGGGAGTGCCTGGTGCTCAACCGCTGGGTTCCTTCCTGCCTCAACTCCGTCGAACACGTCATTAACAAGGCCATTAACGGCCACGCGAAGTTCATCCACCCCAAGACTCTCGATCCGTATACCTTCTGGGAATGGGTCGCGAAGGGCATTGAACACGACTGCGTCATCGAGACGCCGCGAATCAGACTGGACGTGCCGGAAATAGCGCTCATTGACGGGAACTCGGACGACCGCCCCCGCATTTTCATTCCCTATTCGCGCCAGAACGTCTATCGGCGCGACAACTACACGTGCCAGTACTGCGGCGCGACACGCAAGGAAATCCGCGAACGTGCGGAAAACGGCGAGAAGATCGTATTGAGCCTTGACCATTTGGTGCCGAAGTCCAGAGGGGGCAAGCTCAAGTCGTTTTCCAATGTCGTCGCGGCATGCAGCGTATGCAACACCGCAAAGGACAACATGGACGTTGAAGAATTCTGCAAGCTATACGGATATGAAGTGCCAAAGCCCTTCAATCCGAATGTGGCTCCGTGGGCCTTCAAGATCATGACCAAGACACATCCGAAGTCCTGGGAACAGTTTCTCAGGCGCTGAAGACAACAGGAGGACAAGGAAATGGAATCCGTCATCGTGGAAATCCGCCCCGGAGAGGGCGGGGACGACTCGAAGCTCTTCGCCGCCGACATGGCCAAGATGTATGTTGCCTACACCGAGCTTATGGGCATGGCCGCGAGTTGACTGACCAGTTCCGGCTCCTCCATCGAGCTCAAGATTGACGGGGAGGCGGCTTTGGCCGCCTTCTCGCTCGAGCCCGGGATCCATCGCATTCAGAGAATCCCCCCGACCGAAAAACGCGGACGCCGCCAGACGTCCACCGTCGCCGTCGCCGTGCTCCCGTGCAGCGAAGGTCTTGGCCGGGAAATACCGCAGTCGGAGGTGAGATTCGAGACCGCCAGGGGCAGTGGTCCCGGCGGACAGCACCGCAACACCCGCGACACTGCGGTCACCGCCATCCACGTGCCGACAGGAGCCAGGGCGACCGCCGACGGCCGCAGTCAGTACCGCAACAAGGCGGACGCGCTGGCGGCTCTTTCGGCGAGAATCCGTTCGGAGCAGGAGGAGATGCTCGCCGACAGGAGCAACGCCAGGCGCCGGCGGCAGATCGGCGACATGGGCCGCGGATCCCGCGTTCGGACATACAATCTCTTCAGGGGATTCGTCAAGGACGAGCGCACGGGGAAGAAACTCGACCCGAAGAAGGTTCTCGCCGGCCATCTCGATTTGATTTATGGGGAGCAGGACTTGACGGCGCAATCCAAGAATATTAAATAGGAAATAGCTGCGGGGTAGAGCAGTGGCAGCTTGCCAGGTTCATAACCTGTAGGTCGGCGGTTCGAATCCGCCCCCCGCAATCAGGAGGGAGGCGGCAAGCCGCATCTAACCGCCGCAACCCTCTTCCGCTGGCTTAGGCCGAGAAAAAGAATAGTGGGGCATCTTGGGAGAAACTCCGTGAAAATGACCCGGGAAGAACTCAGGCAGCGGATCGACGATATGGACGAAGCAACATTTCAGAAGCTTGTCCTGGTGTCCATTTGGAGTGGTGAAATTCACGTGTCGTCCTTGGTGTCTGACGACGCCGTGCGACCGATGCGGCAGGCAAAAGAAGAAGATCAGGGAGCAGATATCGTTTTCTATTTCAGAAATTGAGTTTTGGCGGAGCTCTTTGCTCCTTTCGGCTCCGTCATGAGGGCATTCCCCCGATTGCCCTCACTTAGTGGGGATTCAGCCTGCAATGGGTTGGATCCCCTTTTCTAAAAAAGCGAGTTTTTCGTCAAAAATCGCGAAACTTCGCTTGACTATTCGAATTCGGAGCCGTACGTTGCAACGTGTGGATGAAACTGCCATTTAGGGTAGCAAAGCAAATCTAGTGAATGGAGAAATACGGTATGTCCGACGGACAGAGCTCACCGGGTTCCTACTCCAAGCAGGAACGATTGGTCCTTGCCATGGAATACGCTTCCACGTGTCGCGAAAACCTCAAAGCCGCAATCAGCATGGGCCAGATGATTTCCGGCGATACAGATGGCGCCAAGGAAATGGTCGAAAGCACGATCGCGTGTTTCAACGAGTCCGTGAAAACGGCCTCGAGAGCCGCACAGGCAGCTCTTCTCGAATAGCAAGGCAATAACTCCAACAGAGGAGGGCGTTGTCATGCTTCCGGGCGAGATTTGCGCACTATGCGGCAAGAACAAGGCGACTCTTTTCTTTCAATATTACACTACCGACGGCGAATGCCGAAATTTGGGCATATGCCAGCAGTGCATCGAAGAGCAAGGAATAGATCCCGAATCCATCGAGGGGATAGCCGAACTGTTTGAATTCGAGTCCGAAGACGGCTCGCCGCCCATTCTCGATCTTGGCACCATACCCGAGGAATGTCCTCGTTGCAAGCGTTCGATTGCCGAGGTGCTGAACAGCGGTCTTGTCGGATGCGAACAATGCTATGCCGAGTATAAGGCGCTCATTGTCGAGGCATTGAAAGAGACAAGGCGGGCATCCGCCGAAAAAACCGACGAGAAAACTTCTGATGCAAGCACCGAATTGAGACGCAGGCTTGCCGAAGCGGTTGCGGAAGAGCGATATGAGGATGCGGCCGCGCTCAGGGATGCTCTCGAGGAGGGCGATGCGGATGAATGAGGGCAAGAATTTCGGCGAGGATGTGCCCCTCTGGCTTTCAGGAGATTGGGACGAATCCGATTTCAGCGACATTGTCGTGTCAGCGGAGGTTAAGATCAATCGCAACATTGCCGGCTGGCCGTTCGCATGTTCTTCGGACGCCAGGGACGCCAAGGAGATTCTGCGTCTTGCGGGAGATGCCGTCGACGGGCTTGGCATGCTGGACGTAGATCTCGAAAGCGCTCCGATAGCCTTGCGGATGTTCTATCGCGAGCGACGCCTCATCAGCACGAGTCTCGCTTACGGCATTCCTTTCACAAAACTCTTCTATGAGCCTGACGAAAGTTCGTCTGTGGCCATCAACGAAGAAGATCATATCAGGATCCGTCATATCGTTCCCGGTTTTGGCATTCAGGCAGCAATTTCGGGGGCTGCCGCTCTTGAGGCGGCCATCGGCGAGTCGGTAGATTTTGCCAATTCCAAAGAATTCGGCTATCTTACCGCCTGTTATGCGGAGGCGGGAAGCGGCATGCGGATTTCGGCTCTCGTCCACCTGCCGGCTCTAGTTCTCTGGCAAGAGGGGACCCAGCTCAGTTCTTATGCGCAATCGAGGGGCGTTTCCATTTCTGGCGGCTTCGGCGACGATATAATGCACGGCAATTTCTTCCATGTGTATGCAGAGCCTGACCGCATGGAAAATGTCGGATCCGCATCGAAAGCTGTCGAAGACGTTCTGAAGTTCGCAGTCAAAAGGGAAAAGAAGTGTCGCCGCCAGAAAATGCCGGACGACATCATGCATCTGCTAGGATGCAGTTTCGGCAATCTGAAATACGGCTATGCCACGGAGTATGCGGCGGCGGCGAATCAGATTTCGTGCTGCATTTTGGCTTCCAAACTTGGGCTCTGCAACATCTCTGCCAACCGATGGAAAACGCTTATGGCTTGGTGCATGCCCGGACATCTGATGCTGGCGACAAACCCTGACGACGTCGACAAGCTGGAAGCCGGGAGGGCGACCAAAATTCGCGAGGCGATTTCAGGAGTCGACAAATTCAGGCTGGAGTGACATGGCGGCAAACCTTTTCAAAAACATCGAATCAGACAAGAAGGTGGCGATATTCACCCATCCGGAGCCCGACCCCGATGCCTTGGGGTCCTGTCTCGGAATGAAATGGATCGTCCAGCATTTATACGGACTTGAGTCCGACATATTTATGGACGGCGACTATTCGTCCAGACGCCAAAATGTGGCGCTGGTCAACATCCTCGGAATTCAGCTGAAGCCGATCAGCGACTATCTGGCCTCTTCCGAAGACTATTGCGCGACAGTCGTTGTCGATGCCGGCCCGAAACGGCTTCCCGAAGAGATCATGCCTGACGCCGTGGTGGATCACCACAACATAACGCTTGACGAAGAGGCTCACGATTTCAGCAAGGTTGAGCGCATCGGATCATGTTGCACCTTGATATTCGAGCTGATGGAAGAAGCCGAATGTCAGCTGAGCGCCAATTCGGAACAAGAGAAAATCATTGCCACTGCCATGCTTGAAGGCATCAGGTCGGACACCGACATGTATCGCCGAGAGGAAACGACTGAAAGAGACTATCGCGCGTCGGCTGCCCTGTTTGGCTATGCGGACAACGATTTATTGAGTCAGATTGAACGCTGCAAGCTGCCCCGTTATCATTTCGAGCTCAGGGCCGAAATCATCAGGCCCGAAAATTTCGAAATCGTAAACGGGGCCACATTCATTGCCTGCGCCGGATGCCTTTCGGCCGCCAAAACCGCCTCCCTGCCCATACTGGCGGATGAAATCATCAACGACATGGAGGGCATAGCCACTTCCATCATTTTTGCCATTGTCGGCGAAAGGGCGGAAGTCAGGATGCGAAGCAACGACGTTTCGGTTGACGTCAACAGATTTCTCCAGAAGCACTTCGGCGACTATGCAGGAGCCAAGCGCGGTTCGGGAGGGGCTTCCCTTCCGCTGGGGATATTCGGAATTCAGGACCTTCCAGACAATGTCAGGGAAAGCGTCTACGAGACTGCGAAAGCCGTGATAATGACGGTTCTGAGCCGCGAAGTGAAAAGCGAGTAACAGAAGGATGACCTGCCGCATGGAATCTGCAGTACGAAGCTACATGAGTCAGCTGTCGCCCCAGCTACTGAATCGGGAGGAGGAGTTGGAGCTTGCCGACCAGATCAGGAACGGGGGCGAGGAAGCCGACAAGGCCTTTCAAAAACTGGTGGAGAAGAATCTCAAGCTCGTGGTCAAGATTGCTCACGACTTCAGGGGAATGGGACTCCCGTTGACCGACTTGATATCGAACGGGAATCTGGGACTGATGAAGGCGGCAGAAAAATTCGACGCCGCCAAGGCCAGGAGCAACGGCAACAAGTTCTCCACCTATGCCGTCTGGTGGATCAAGAGAAATATCCGGGATGCGTTGAGTCAGAACGGCTCTTCCGGAAGCATCTTGGTGCCCGCCGCGATGCGCACAAGAGCCAGGCAAGTGATGCAGTTCGCCGAGCAAATTAGCGAGCAACAAGACGCGGAGCCTACGATTCAGCAACTTTGCGAGGCCACTAAGAAATCGGAACGGCAAATCCGGCTCCTTCTTGCCGTAGACAATCTGAAGACTGTTTCGCTCGAGGCCGCATCCGAAAACGGACATGATTTTGCGGTCTCCATGCCTGAAAACAGGGTTGAACACGGCGAATCGATTCGGCATTTGCGAAAGTGTTTCAAAAAACTGACAGAACGGCATGCGCTAGTGCTTTTATTGCGTTTCGGCCTCGATGGCCGCGAACCGTTGACGCTGAATGCCATTGGCGACATCCTGCAACTGTCAACCGAAAGAGTGAGGCAGATCGAAAAACAGGCATTGGAGGAACTGACGCACATCTATAGGCACGAGGAACTCGGAGATGCTGCAAAACATTATTAGATGCCTTAAGAAGATTAGATGCCTTGCGAGGCCCGAGGATCCGAAGGCGATTTGGGCCTATGTCAAATATGAGGTGAGGCCCCGGGATTTCGAAGTCAAGTCCCGAGTAGTGAAATGGGCCATGGTGCACCTGTCAGGTGCCAAGCGCGAGGAATACATCGAAGAATATGCGGCGAAAATGCGCAAGGCGGCCATGGAGTGCGAGATCAAAAACGCGACCGCCGACAGACTGGCCAAAAAGATCTGGAAAGCCTCCCGATGAACATTCTCGACATCTTCGATTGCGAAGGGGGAGAGAAATACAGGCTGAAGCTGGCTACGAGGCCCGTTGTCACGCATTTGGCGTATTATGGCGCCCCCGGCCGTTTTCGCGCCTTTTCGCTTCCCCGCGAGGACGTCCCCGGCCGACGAAGCAAGGGAGTCAAGTTTACCGAGGAATGGTGGTTCGCCGCCGTTGACGTAGATCTCGACGCCGCTGTTGTGGTAAGGGCCCCCAGAGCCCTCGGCACTTTGTGTTCCAGTCTTTCAAGAGCCTTGGGAAATTCCGGGATCTGCGACGCCGAATCTCCGTGTGTCAGAGTCGAACTGTGCGTTGGAAAATGTCCGGATCTTTCGTTTTTGGCGGAGTTCGAAGAGCTTGAATGGAACGAAAGCACTTTCTTGCGCGCGCGGGAGCTGGACATTCAAGAGGCCATTGCCGAGGTAGCTGCCGAAAAGGTGACCGGTCCTCAACTTGAGAAAAAGCTAGGCGACGCAGGCGACAATTTTGTCAGGCCTCCGTATGCCGAAGCGTCCGATCCATTTCCGGAAGAGCTTTCCGAAGTGGTTCGCTGGGCGCGCCGCAGCTTGAACGGTCAAGTCGGACTTGCCTTCATACGGCATGTGTCCGACACCTGCGAAGACAATGAAACCGCTATGGAGGCAGCCATGCTGTTGCGGGCGTTCAGGTCGGCGGAAGTGTCGAGATCCACATGAGTGACGTGGTGTTTCCAATAGCTGTGCGTACGCGAAACCGGCCGGTCTATTGCGATGTGACGCTGAAAAGCCTTGTCGCAACGAACCTGCCCGACGGACTGTCGCCGATCGTGATCGACGACTGCAGCGACGATGAAATCGCCAGGCGCTATGTCGATACCGACGAGGATATCGAGCTTCCCGAGGAACACGTCTGGCTCGATACGCCAAAATGGATCCAGCATGTCGGCAAGATAGAAGCGACGAAGCAGTTGCGCGGCATCAAGAGCCGCTTCGAGCAGATGAATCCCAGAAAGCAGAAAGGGGTCAAGGGATGCCTGTTTTGGGGCATCGACAATCTCTTCCAGACCTTCCCGGACGCTGAAGGCGTTGTCATGGTGGAGGGCGATTGCGTGTTTCACGAGGACTGGTACCTGGCTATCGTAAATGCGTGGCAGGAGCATAAGGATGAAGAGGGGCCGAACGGCAAGGGAATAGGACTGCTTTCAGCTTACGACCGAAAGGGCAAGAACGCCAAGAGCAATATGGGATTTGCATGGCGAAGCCTAAGAAGGCTGTCGAGCGGACGATGGAATTGCGGCAACGGCATTGGCGGCGTCGTCTATCTTGTAACTCGACCTTTCTACGAAGTAGCTAAATCGGCTATGCAGAAGAACTATTCTCCTGCGGCGCGAGGCGGCGACACGACAATTCAGGGGTACTGCGCAAACAAGAAAATGAGCATTGCCGTGACTTCTCCGTCCTATTGCCAGCATATTGGCGTACAGTCGACAGCATGGCCGAACAAGGGCTGGCGGTACGCGGTAAACTTCAAGCGCCCGTTTGCGTTTGAGGCGTTCGATGAGGATGGAACCGCTTTCAGTCAGGATTGGAAACGCAACAACGGAAAAGAAAATGAGTGATTTGAAAAGGCTCCTCGCCAAAAACGACATTCCCAAAGAAGCGACTGATTAGTTGATGCGAAAACTCCGTGAATAGGCCATGCAAGGACACTGTGCAATATGCGGACGGGAAAATCTGGAAGTCACGAAACATCATCTAGTTCCGAAATCTCAGATCAGACGCATTTCACGTCGTCGAAAGGTTTCTCCGTTCCAACTTCGGAACGATATTGTGTGGACGTGCCTTGCTTGTCACGGGCATATTCACTCGGTCCTTAGCGAGAAAGAGCTAGCCGACTCGTTTTATACGCTTGAACTTCTTGTCTCGCAAGAGGATGTGTCAAAATTTGTCGACTGGGTCTCAAAAAGACCCGCTGGCCGGAAAATCAGGCACCGCAGAATCCGAGCCAGAATGTGATGGAGAAACTTTCATGGCCGACGAAAAGAAAGATGATGCCTTCAAGAAAAACCGAATCGTCTGGTTCACTGGAGAATTTGACGAGGACACTGCGAAAAACGCCGTAAAATCCATTCTCGATTTCCAGCAGGAAAATCCAAAAAAGGACATTCTGCTCGTCATAAATTCCTACGGCGGAGTCGTCGACGATTTCATTGCCATCCACGACGTCATCAGGCACATGGTAATCTGCGACGTCGCCACGATCTGCATCGGAAAAGCGATGAGTGCGGGACAAATGCTCCTGATCAGCGGAGCCAAAGGCAAGCGATTCATCTTGCCGAATTCCCGCGTGCTGATTCACAGCCTGTCTTCGGAAACGTGGGGTACGTTGCCTGAAATGCAGAACGAGATCCGGGAAAGCGAACGGCAACAGAAAATTCTCGATTCGCTGATCATCAAATATACGAAAATCACGAAAAAGAAGCTGGCTGAATTGATGGCTAAAGATTCTTATATTACGGCCCAAGAAGCCCTCGAAATGGGGATTGTTGACGCCATTGTGAAATCGCCAGCTTCCTTGTACAAGAAAATTTTCCTTTGACACGAAAGAAGTCCGGTTTTTTTTCGTCATACCACTTGAAATCATCCCCGAAAGATGATAGAATGAATTTCACGGGCCCCGCGCCCCGACAACGGCAGAGCCTACATACTTTGCGAAAAGTCGCCGGCTCCCAGAGAGGAGACGGCACGTAGCTCCCGGAACTCGCGCGGAATCCCGTTCCATCTTTGACAACTGAATAGATTTGGTTCGCGCTCCTACTGGAAAAGCCTACATACTCACGGATGATAACCCGCGTGTTCCTTGTTCAAATCAAGGTCGGCCCACCAAAACGCCATCTGGGCCGATAGCTCAATTGGTAGAGCAGCGATAGTACAAAAGCTTTTGCGACTCGCGCGAACCGTTTTCGTTTTCGGCTGCGGCCCGACCCGGCGAACGTACATACCCCACTTTCAATGAGGAATCATGAAGTTCGCCAAACTCCCGCAGCCAATTCATTTTTCCCGTGCTCCTACATCGAGAGCTCTACACACAAGATAGTCCAATGGTAGGACATCAGCCTGCAGAGCTGAGGTTATCGGTTCAATTCCGATTCCTGTGACCTATAAGGCTTTCAAGACTCGCACGGGATCCCCTTTTGCCGTACTCCTACCGCTGGAGCATACACACTATAGCTCAACTGGATAGAGCGTCAGTCTACGGAACTGAATGTTATCGGTTCAATTCCGATTAGTGATCGAAAGATCTGCTCCTATGACTCGTACGGCATCTTTTCCGTCCCGCGCTTTAGCGCGGGATTTTTTTTGCTTTTTTCGCTGGCGGGCTTGATTTTCGACGAAAGAATGCCATGGTGGATGCGTTCCTCGATGATACACTCGCATTATTCGAAAAGGAGACTTGAAATGAGCAATTCCGAACAGGACATCCGTCTCGACATCTACAACGCCATGATCGAGGTTCCCCACTTCTCCAAGCGCACGGACGCCGAGAAGCGGGAATGGGCCCAGAAGCACATGAACTTCTACGCCCAGGATCCGATGTTCTACGCGCACCTGGCCGTATGGTACATGGACAACGGCACCGTGCGCGACCACAAGATCCTGTTCGTTGCGACGCTCCTCAAGTCCTCCGACATGGACCACCGCGACGCCGGCTTCGTGCTCCTCAAGGACATGGAGCCCTACATCGTGGCGACCGTCGTCGAGTTCCTGAAGAAGTTCTACGGCGGGGTCCCCCGCTCGACCAAGACCGCGGTCAGGCAGTATCTCCGCACCCGCGAGGCGAAGGATGCCTGGTTCGACCGCGCCGTCATCCGCCAGCGCAAGTCCTTCAAGAGCCTGTACGCCTCGCTCCGCATCAAGCCGAGCGCCCGCGCCAACGCGATCCTCTTCGCCGACAACCCGCCCGAGGACAGCCTGGCTTACCAGCTGAAACAGCTGGCCAACGCCAAGGACTCCCGGGAGCAGGCGGAGATCATCGCCCGCCACAAGATTCCGTATACCGTCGCCGTCGGCGCCGTGACGGAGAAGAGCCCAGCGGTGCTGGCCGCGCTGGTCAGCGTCATGTCGCCCCAAGAGGTCATCAACAACCTCAAGTCGCTGAAGAGCGACGGGGCTATGGACAACGACGACGTCAAGACCCTCGTGAACGAGAAGCTTGAGAAGGCCAAGAGCGGCAAGCGCGTGACTGGAAGCAAGGCCAAGATCGCCGCCGACGCCGCAGGCGTCGACGAAGAGACGCGCCAGAAGCTCGAGGAGGTCACCGACCAGCAGGCGAGGTCCAAGGGCTCGATCAAGCGTCCGACGGCCCTCTTGGTTGACAAGTCGGGCTCCCTGAGCGTCGCGATCGAAGTCGGCAAGCGCGTGGCCCAGACCGTCGGAGGAATCGTCGAGAACGACTTCTACGTCTACGCGTTCGACCGGGACCCCTTCCCGATCGTGGCGTCCGGAAACGGCGTTTCGGACTGGGAGAAGGCCTTCCGCCACGTGATCGCCCAGGGCGGAACCAGCGTCGGCTGCGGCTTCGCCGCGCTGGCGGCCAACCGCCAGTTCGTCGAGCAGGTGATCATCGTCACTGACGAAAAGGAAAACGCGACCCCGTACGCCGACGAGGCCTATCGCAAGTACTGCCAGGCGATGAACATCCAGCCGGACATCGCCATCGTCAGGGTCGGCGCCTTCGACTGGCCGTACGTCACCGACAAGCTGGAAGCCGCCGGGGCCACCGTCAACACGTGGCAGTTCAAGGGCGACTACTATGCCGTGGACAACCTGATCGGCTTCCTCAGCAAGCCTTCCAGGCTCGAGCTCCTGCTCGAGATCATGGCCGTGCCGCTGCCCGTCCGCGAGGACGTCGCGCGGCCCGAGCCCGAAACTGCGACAGCATAGAAAAGGAGATAAGAAATGCTGCATGTAAGGTACAACGGAGAGTCCCACGACTTCGACGAACAGGAAGCCGGCATCACGGCGGGCATGAGCGACGAGGAAATCATCCAGGTCGCCGCCCAGCAGACGGACGCAGCCATCGAGGAATTCGACAAGATGGTCGTCGACCGGCGCCCGAACGGCGACGTCGTCGTCCGCCCGGAAGCCGTCTACGGCTGATCGGCCGGCAACGGAAAACATGTAGGCGGGCGGCTTTATGCCGTCCGCCTTTTTTGAATTTGGAAGGAGCAAGACATGGCAGACCGCAACGACTTCAACCGCGTCGACATCGCTTTCGTGGTCGACGTGACGGGGAGCATGGGAAGCTTTCTGTCGGCCGCCAAGGCCAACATCAGGAACATGCTGGACACTTTTGCCAAGCAGCGCGGCGTCGACATCAGGGCCGGCCTCGTGGAGTATCAGGACTTCTGCGACGAACACAGCAGCTTCATGATCCGAAAGCAGATGCTGACGCACGACCTCGAGAAAGTGCACAAGGCCATCGCCAACATGAGCCCGGGCGGCGGAGGGGACATTCCCGAAGCGGTATACGACGGCGTGGAGGCGGCCGCGACGCTTCGCTGGGACGATCGCAGCGTGAAGGTCGCCGTGCTCGTGGGAGACGCGCCTCCGCACGCCACCGCGGCCCACATCACCGACCCGAAGGAGAAGACGTCCCGCCACAGGGCAATGCGCGGCGACAGCCTCGTTGACGGATCTCCGAGCGGCGTCACCCTCCATACCTGCACCGCTGCGATGGAGGACAAGGGCGTTACGGTGTTCGCCATAGTCGTATCCGGATGCCAAGTCACTCTCGCCTGCTTCGAGGAAATCGCGTCTTTCACCGGCGGACAGGCGTTCATGGCCGGCGACGGGTCTGCCATCAAGCAGATCGGAAAGGCCCTGTCCATGGAGCTGGACCAGATGGATCTGGACTGGCAGATCTACGAGGCGATGCAGGAAATCGGATGCGCCGATGTCCGCGAAGTCTCGGCGTCCACCGGATTCGCCGAGCATCTTGTTGCGACCTCCGCGGCCCGGCTTGCAAAGCGGGGCTTCACCGTCGGCGAATGACCGCTATTTTAGTCAAAAAGGGGCAAAATGGCTGATATACTGGACATAATCAACAGGCTGGCCAAGTCGGAAGACGAAGCCAGGGGCACCGTGTTCGTGGCTCCGGTCCTGAAGCGGGGAACCGTCCGCATCCGGATTGACGGCATAGTCAAGACCCTCCGTACCCCTCGCGAGTTCGAGGGATGGGGGCGATTTCGCTACAACGGCGGCAAGAGGGCCCGGTTGCTAGAGGAAGCCCCGCCCTTCGAGGCTTTCGAGTACCTGCGGTCGCTCAAGGCAATGACCTTCCGCCTGTCCTTCCATGTCGAAGACGGCACGTGGGTCGGCTACCCGGCCAACTGCGGCGTTGCCACCTCGATGATTGGGAAGTGCGAGCCGACTCTCCTCAGGCTCGTGGACGGCGGATCCAGGTTTGACTCCGTGATCGCCTCGTTCGACGGGGCGACCTGGTGGTATCGCGAGCACGATCCGCGGAAGAGCCCAATGGATGCCGAGGAGCTCAACCGCGCGTTCAACGCCGTTACGAGCTCCGACAAAGTGTCCTTCACCGGGATGACTCCCGAGGATAGGGAAGCCTACGATCTCGCCGTCAGCCCCGTCAGGATCATGGGAATGCCCGACATCCCGATCACTGATGAGGATATGCTTCGTCAGACTTTGGAACGCGGAGGCGGCCAGCTTCTGTCGTTCGCCGACCAAGACGACCGCTGGATCGTCGAGTGGGAAACCGCTGACGGACAGAGACATTCGTCTGCCGTCAGCAAGACAAACATGACCATTATCAGTGCGGGTATCTGCCTCTCCGGAAGAGACAGGGATTTCGACCTGCTTTCGCTGGTCGGCGTCATAGAAAACCGCAACAACGGCTATTATGACAACGAAGATTATTGAGTTTTTTGCAGCTGAAGCCGTGGGTTTTCCAGAATAATTTCCGCAATTTGCCGGAATTGGCTTGACTTTGGTCATTCGCGCGGCATATTCCACTAAGAGGTGCAAGATGAGCATGTTCTATCATGAGAGTCTGGAAAGAGGCGAAGACGGACTGGCCAAGCTCGCCAAGGCCGTCGTCGCGATATGTGGTTGTGGAGCTCTTGGCGGGAACGTGGCGGAAAACTTGGCTCGTGCAGGATGCTCGAATCTCATCGTTGTGGATATGGACAGGATCGAAGAACGCAATCTTTCCACCCAGCCTTTTACCACTCGGGACATCAGCCGCAAAAAGGCCGACGTGCTCGCCGCCAATCTCTATCACGCGGCACGTTGCAGGGTGCAGTCCCATGGGGTGAAGCTCGACTCGCGAAACGGCGAAAAACTTCTTCGTCCCGCCGATTTCGCGATAGACACTTTCGACAACAGCGCGGGCCGCTCCGACGTGCAGAAGGCCTGTGCATCCTTGGGCATTCCGTGCCTGCATGCCGGCATGGCCGGCGACTATTCCGAAATCATATGGGATCCCGGATACAGAATACCTTCGCCGTCCAACGACGACGTGTGCGACTATCCGTTGGCGCGCACGCTGGCCGTAGTGACTTCAGCCATTGCCGCAGAAGCGGCAATAAGGCATATAATACTGGAAGAAAACAGGAGCTATACGTTCACGTTCGGTGACATGAGGGTGCAGAGGTATGATTGAGGCAACGATCGCCGTTGCCGTCATCGCTTTCGTTCTCGGCTATGTTCTGGGCAGGTCCAATGGACAGCGACATGTCGACCGCTTCAGGATTCAGCTGATTCAGCTTGCCGGAAAAGCCGGCAAGCTGCAGGACGTCAGGGAAACCGCCCACTACGCCGCCAAGGGACTGAGAGACGGGAACTGGCATCACGATGCATTCGTCCGACAGCTCGAGACGGCACGGGGCATAGACAGGCAGGCAAAAAAGGAAAGCGGCACAAGGCCGCAGAAATAGATTTCGGTTTGCAGAAACGGACAAAAAACGTCGTTTTTTGCAAATCAAATGACAAACGCACGGGCCCGATAAGGTTTCGACGTGCTAGACGAAGCCCGACGTGCATGCCGAGGTTGATCGGTTGGCCTCGTAAAAAGCCGATCACAAGATAGTTGCCAAAGCTCCTATCGCATTCCCAGGCCTGCAGATGCAGGCTGCAGCTTAGTAGGGCGACCGAACAGCTGACTCTTTGACCGCATTGAGGGGATTTCAAAGCGGGACCGGCCTTGCCGGGTGGCCTGAATCCGGATAGTCCAGGATTGCCGGGATTGAGACGATAAACGCCGGCAAAGGCGGCACCAGCCCAAGGTGCCAAGCATGTAACGACCGTCGGAGAGACACTGGTGCGGATGCGGGTTCGAGTCCCGCCGGGTCCACCAAGACGGGGAAGGTTCGCCTTCCCCGTCTCTCTTTCAAGGAAACGCCATGATTTCTCTGGTCGCCGCTGCCTGGAAGATCGCCGACGCCAGGCTGGACAGCTTCATCGAATGGAATCGCGAGGCTTTTGAGAGCTGCGGCGCCGAGCTGGTGCTCGTGTCGGACAGGAATCTCTGCCGTCCCGAGCCCTGGGTCAAGTCCCCAGTCTACCCTCTTCCGCAGGAAATCTTCTCGATCCCCAGAACGGTCAACTACGGGATCCGCAGGGCGTCCGGCGAAATCATCGTCAAGACGGACGTCGACATCGTGTTTTCCCGCGAGATCCTGCGGCTTGTCGGCACGCATGTCAGGCCTGGCCGCGGCATGGTGGGAATCTGCGCCAATCTCAAGAACGCGACATGGGCGCCCAAAACCGATTGGAATCGAGCAAGAAAGCGGCATCGCGGCAGAGGGGCCTGCTTTGCCATGCACCGCGACGACTGGTTGTCTCTCCGGGGCTATAATGAGGTTATCACCGGGTGGGGAGCGGACGACAACGACATGTGGCTTCGGGCAAGTCGCACAATTAAGATGGCAGAATCCAAGGAGTGCCCGATTTATCATGTTGCCCATCCAAGCCGCAAAAATGCCGAAACCTTTCCCGACTGGGGCAAGAAAAACCTCAAAATCAGCAGACAGGGATGCCGCAATCCCGAAAATTGGGGAGATCCGCTGTCAGAGCTTAAGGAGTCCGGCGACGGTGGCGGCGAGGATGTCTCCGAGGATTGACACCACCGTCCGGTAAACCTTGATCTGGGCGATGCTGTTCAGGCTCTGCAGAGCGTTTTTGGCATGCCTGATGTTGGACTTGATCGCCTCCTGTTCGACGGAATCTTCCGTAGACGCCAAGGCGATGGTTTGCTCCGCGATAATTGCCGTTGCCGAGATGAGAGTCTGTTTTCCCTCTTCGTCCAAATCGTTATAGAGACCGATCAAATTCATCTTGACGATATCAGCTACTTTGTCTCCGAATTCGCTCATTTCTTTTGGCCCTCGTATTCCTCGATCAGGCGACGATATGATTTTGCATTCATCAGCCGCACGTTTTTTTCAAGGGGGGTCAAGTTCGGATCTTCCTTGACATACTTTTCATATTCTGGAATCACCGTGTTAACAAGCCCCTTGGAAGGCTTGTAGAGCGGATTGGTGACGCAGCCTCCGCACAGGAGGGCGACAGCCGCAAGCATCAATGTGACTTTCTTCATCGTGGCTCCTCGTTTCTGCCTATTTCCCGGAATTTTCGGCGGCATCCTGCTTGAAAGAACGGGAACGCGCGCTACGTTAAGCTATTCAGTTCAAGGGACCCCATGAACATCAATCGAAATCTGAAAGCCGAAGACTTCAGCGGCCGAAACGAGCAAGCCGCCCGCGTTGTCGCGGAACGCTTGCGACAACTCGGGCACGAGGCGTTTCTTGTCGGTGGCTGCGTGCGGGACCGCCTCATGGGCCGCGAGCCCAAGGATGCCGATGTCGCCACTTCCGCAGTTCCCGACATCGTGATGCAGGTCTTCCCCCGCACTCATGCGGTCGGCGCCGCGTTCGGCGTCGTGCTTGTGGTGGAAACGGTCGACGGAGGGGACGAGATTGTAGAGGTCGCCACTTTCCGTAGGGACGGGGGCTACAGCGACGGCAGGCGTCCCAACAGCGTCAGCTTCTGTAGTGCCAAGGAAGACGTCCTGCGACGCGACTTCACCGCCAACGGCCTGTTTTTCGATCCCGATACTGAACAGGTAGTGGACTTCGTCGGCGGTATCGACGACATCGAGGCGGGCGTCATCAGAGCGATCGGCGATCCCGAAGAGAGATTCGCCGAAGATTACCTGCGGATGCTTCGGGCGGTTCGCTTCGCGGCGAGATTCGGATTCGAGATCGGGCCCGACACCGCGGCGGCCATCCACAAGAAAGCTCCCAGAATCGTCCAGGTCAGCCAGGAACGGATCTTCAAGGAAATCGACGGCATGCTTCGAAGCGCGAGGCCCGAACAGGCCTTCCGCCAGATGGAGGAGCTCGGACTGCTCGAACATGCGTTCCCCGAAATCCAAGCCATGGTCGGATGCACCCAGCCTCCGGAATTCCATCCCGAGGGCGACGTCTTCGAGCATACCATGCTACTGCTCCGGGAAGTCGGCAAGATGCCCGTCGGAACCCGTCATGACGCGCTTGCCTGGGCCGTGCTCCTGCACGACGTCGGAAAGCCCCCTGCAGCAGAGCCTCGCGAGGACGGACAGAACAGATTCAGGCATCACGCAAAACTCGGCACCGAACTGTCTGAGACAATTCTGAGACGGTTCGGTTGTTCGCGGGAGTTCATCATGACGGTCTGCGACGCCGTCGCCGTGCACATGAAGCTGGCCGACGCGCCGAAGATGAAGAAGAGCAAGGTCCGCAGAATCCTGGGCCATCCCGAAATCATGCTACATCTTGCCCTGCATCGGCTGGACTGCATGTATTCTTCGGGCGGCTCTGAAAGCCTCGACTTTTTGGTCAACGCGAAGGCCAAGTACCTCGTCGAGCCCGCCGTTCCCCCTCCCCTTCTGAGGGGCAGGGACCTGATCGAGAGAGGCTTCAAGCCAGGTCCTGAAATCGGAGTCATCCTGCGGGAGGCCGAGGAGCTTCAGCTCGAGGACGAGCTTGAGGACAGGGAGCAGGCGCTGGAATGGCTCGACGAGAAAATCGGGGATTAAGTCGCTTTTTCAGGCGATGCGCAATGCCTTATTTCAAGACGACTTTTTCCCAAGTGTACGTGATGCCGCCAGCGGCGGTGTACGAACCGAAGAATTCGTTGCCCATCCAATAGTCGCTGTAACTCGGTTTTGAAATTCCCAAAATCATGCTGAGATCTGAAGAAAACGTTGTGGTCATGGTGTATGTATAAGACTGAACCCAGTATTTATGGTCGCCGAAATTACCTGGCGTCAAGAGGTTGCCAAGCAGAAGCCGATTCGCGGCAATCTGAAGCGTACCGCTGGTACCGCTACTGCTGAAGCTGCGTCGCATCGAGATCGAAATGCTGTCTGTCGTCGGCCCCACATGAATGTGCTCTGAGGCGAGTCTGTAGGACATACCGGTAACGGCCGTTCTGCCCCTGTAAATAAACTGGGTGGGATCGTCACCGCTCAAGGGCACCTGCTTTGTTGTGCCGGAATCGGCAGGCAGGTTCCAAGTGTGTCCGCACCAATCAACGTCGCCAGAATCCCCAGTCACTGTGAGATTTAATGCTGCCGGCACCAAATTTCCAGACGAGCTGGAGGAGCTAGAGGAGCTGGAGGAACTGAAACTCGAAGAAGAATTGGAGGAGCTGGAGGAACTGAAACTCGAAGAAGAATTGGAGGAGCTGGAGGAACTGAAACTCGAAGAAGAATTGGAGGAGCTGGAGGAGCTGGAGCTCGAAGACGTCATCTGATGCTCAAGAACAGATCTGGCCTCCCTGCTCAGCATTCCGTGGGCGAAGATCCTCATCGACCGCTCCTGGTCGTCGGCAACATCCATGGCCCCTCCCTCAGTAACGGGGGATATGATGTTCCTGGGCGTCGTAGATTTGGCCAGATCGTCGATGACGTCCTGCACTTCGTCCTGAGTCGCGTCGTCGTCGAACTTCCTGTCGTTCAGCCAGTCGGCCATTGCAGCCAATGTATCGAAAATCATGTCAGCTTTTCCCACTTGTAGGTGATCGGAACGGGACCAGAGCTGTCTGTCCAGCTCCCCCAGAACTCGTCGTCCATGAGATAATCGGAATATGTCGGGTAGGACACGCCGAGAATTTTGTTGAAGTCGGATCTGGAAGTAATGGTGGTGGTGAAGGGAGACGAAGACGGCCCCCCCAAAAGCCATATCTTGTCATCGCCTACATCAGTGCTGCCTCCTCCCAGCGAATACATGCAAACCCTGTTTCGAGCACCCCTGAGAACTGATCCTCCTCCAAAATCCGTTTCGTACCAGGAGCGCCGCAATAAAAGATTATATTTTAAGGTAGTACGAGACGCGGTTCGAAGCCTAATGCGATCGCTGGCATACCGAAATGTAGTGAAACTGCCATGTCCGCGATAAACAGCAACTATGCCCCCTGGAGAATCCACAGTGACGTCATGGCTCGTACCCGAGTCGCCGGCGTCGAGATCCCATGTGAATCCGCACCAGTCGATGGCACCAGAATCGCCGCTGACCGTGAGCCTGAACCCGGTTTGGACAAGATTTTGGGATGAACTGGAACTCGAGCTCGAGCTACTCGAACTCGAAGAGCCCATGGCCGCCTCGATGACGCTCCGCGGCGTCCGGGTCTGCATGGCCGAGGCAAAAACGCGCGCGGCGTGTTTGGTCTCGTCTCCGCCGAATTCCATCGCTCCTCCCCGCGTGATCGGGCCGATTGCGTTTCGAGAACCGGTGGATCTTTCGAGATCGTCGATGACCTCCCTGACTTCCTGAGGGGTCGCGCTGTTGTCGAACTTCCTATCGTTCAGCCAGTCGGCCATTGCAGCCAATGTATCGAAAATCATGTTGGTATCTCCAAACTGTTTCCAATTATTTCCCAGAAGCCTTCCCGCATTCCTTCACGACCGCTTGAAAAGCTGTTTGGTCATGGTGTGAACACGACGATTAAGGTTGATAGAATCGGCCGTTGCCGGAGTTGTAGAGTGCAGCAATTGCAGCATCATCGATAGCAACATCCCAAGCGTAGAATTCATCTATACTATAAACAATAAACGGAGGAAAGCGAGAATAAGACTCCAAAAGCATTTTGCCATTTTCTAAATTTAAAGCATGAGCAGTATCTACTTCTTTAACCCCATTTACCACGGCTACGAAATCAGATCCATCATACGTATACACTGTATGGTACCAGGATTCTTCTGTATAGGAATATGTACCTATAGCACCTGAATTACCTTGACCTAAATTGTACTCTAGTGATAACTCCTGAGCTACTGCTACATAAGACGCAGACAAGAAATGTACCCAATTATATTTAACCCAACCACAGAATCCACAATCAGTACGCTCAGCTTTGAACCAAAAAGAAAAAGACCAAGGATCGTCGCTTTCTATGTCCCAATTATTCTTTTGAGACATTATAGCAGTACCACTATTCATATAAGAAGCAAAATTATTCTTACCTGCTACTCTATTGTAGGAATCGCTAGTAACTTCGAAATCATTACCACCAACAGCATCTTCTCTATCGTCAGTACCTGTTGCTTCTTCGAAGAGGTACACATTAATTAAATTAGCATCATATGCATCTATGGCGGAATGGCCAAAGTGGCTATTGTCTGCAGACGAGCTGCTAGACGAAGAAGAGCTGGAGGAGCTGGAACTCGAACTCAAGCTGCTAGAGCTAGAACTCGAACTCAGGCTGCTAGAGCTCGAACTCGAAGAGCCCATGGCCGCCTCGATGACGCTCCGCGGCGTCCGGGTCTGCATGGCCGAGGCAAAAACGCGCGCAGCGTGTTTAGCCTCGTTTCCGCTGAACTCCATCGCTCCTCCTCGCGTAATCGGGTCGATTGCGTTTCGAGAACCGGTGGATCTTTCGAGATCGTCGATGACCTCCCTGACTTCCTGAGGAGTCGCGTCGTCGTCGAACTTCCTGTCGTTCAGCCAGTCGGCGTAGGCGGCTAAGGTGTCGAAAATCATGTCGGCATCTCCGAATTGTTTCCGATTATTTCCCGGAAGCCTTCCCGCGTTCCTTCACGGCTAATTGAACTAAAACCGCAAAAATCGCACTAGAAAATCTACAGCCTCAAGAGCGGAAGAACATCAGGGACAATCCGACTTCGTTATGCCGGTGATCGTCGCCTGGCAGGTCTCGCCGCCGTCCTGCGTCCAGTCCGAGGACTGGTCGGGCGGACAGTCGTTCACGTTGGGAGCGGTGAACGTGATCGTGCATCCGGCCCAGAATACCGAGGAGAATTCCATTGTCCAGGTCGAGCCGTCGCATCGCAAGTCGCCCTCCCCGCCGGACAGGTTCCACACGCACGTATCGCCGTCTTGGACAAAGTCCCAATCACCGTCCCACGTGTCGCAGTCGACGTCGCCCATGTATTCGTCGCATTTCGTGTCGGGGTTGGTGACGCTGAGCGTCACGGTGTATTTTCCGCAACAGCCCGAGCAGCTATCGGGGCACGGCTCCACACCCGCCGAAGCACTAGAACTACTGCTGGAACTAGACGAACACGACGAACTGCTGGAACTGCTAAAGCTCAAGGACTCCGAAGAGCTGCTGGAGCTCGACGAGCAACTAGAACTGCTGAAACTCAGGGATGTCGACTCCGAAGAGCTGCTGGAGCTCGAAGAGTTGCTTGAACTGCTGGAACTGCTAAAGCTCAAGGACTCCGAAGAGCTACTCGAGCAGCTAGAGCTACTGAGGCTCAGGGATTCCGAAGAGCTACTGGAACTCGAAGAGCAGCTGGAACGGCTGAAGCTCAGGGATTCCGAAGAGCTGGAGCTGCTGGAGCTGCTGGAGCTGAAGCTCAGGGACTTCGAGGAGCTACTGGAACTCGAAGAGCAGCTGGATGAGCTGGAGCTCGAAGACGTCATTTGATGCTCAAGAGCAGATCTGGCCTCCCTGCTCAGCATTCCGTGGGCGAAGATCCTCATCGACCGCTCCTGGTCATCGGCAACATCCATGGCCCCTCCCTCAGTAACGGGAGATATGAAGTCCCTGGGTGTCGTAGATTTGGCCAGATCGTCGATGACGTCTTGCACTTCGTCCTGAGTCGCGCTGTTGTCGAACTTCCTGTCGTTCAGCCAGTCGGCCATTGCAGCCAACGTGTCGAAAATCATGTCGGCATCTCCGAATTGTTTCCGATTATTTCCCGGAAGCCTTCCCGCGTTCCTTCACGGCCGCTTGAAAAGCGGCATGCCGTAGCCGTAGAAATCGTCTTGTCCGACTGCTCCTAGGTCAAAGGCGATTTTCCTGATTCTTTTCTTTAGCCCTTGCGGCGAAATCTCTTTGCCTTCGGCTTTGTGCTTGGCCAAGATAAGCGCTCCGATTCCGGCTACGGCGGGACATGCCATCGAGGTTCCCGAGAGCCTGGCATAGCCCTTGTTCAGATAGGTGCTGAGAATGCCCACGCCGCCTGCAACGAAATCGACTTCGTGTCCGTGGTTGGAAAATCCTGCGCGCTTCCGCCTGAAGTCTATGGCTCCGACAGCTATCACGGAGTCGAAACAGGCAGGCTGGCCCACAATTGTGCCTTCGTTGCCCGTAGCCGCAAAAAGAGCGACTCCCTGATTGACGGCATAGTTGCAGGCTTTTTCGAGACCTGCCTGCCTTTTCGCGTTGCCCGGCATTCCGAGGCTCATGGAAATCACGTCGACACCGATCTCGTCGACGGCCCAGCGAATGGCTTCGACGATCCACTTCGTTCGGCCGCCGCCCTTCTTCGACAGTACTTGTCCGGTGTAAAGCTGAGCTTCGGGAGCGATGCCGGCGATGCCTATGCCGTTTTGGGCGATGGCGCTGATGATGCCGGAACAATGGGTGGCATGGCCGTTCAGGTCGGGTCCTTCGCCGGGAACGAAACACCGGCTTTTGACAACTTTGATGTCGGGATGACGGGGGCGGCCCGTGTCGAGAACGGCCACTTTGACGCCGGCGCCCTTTGTCCTGGCCCACATGGCAGGCACATTCATCATGTCGTGATTGAGACCCAGCGTTTCCGCCATTTTTCCCGAAAGCATATTGACGAACATGTCGATTTCATATGGAAAAAGAGTGATCTCGTCGGCTTCCATCCCGCATTCTCCGATTTCGCCCCCTTCCCTGCTTGCATCTTCCCGGGCGAGTCGTATATTTCCTTGTTCATGGAGATAAATTATGGCTGCATACGAAAGCTATTCCGAGTTCAACAAGGCCAAGCTGGCATGCCGCGAATGCCCGCTTTGGAAACACCACAAGCGCGTTGTTGGCAGCGAAGGAAACACGGTCGACCCGACGGTGGTTGTCATCGGCGAGGCGCCCGGAGCAGACGAGATCAAGCGTCGTCGCCCATTTGTCGGCAAGGCCGGCCAAGTGCTTCGCCGGGCTATGCGGCCGTATGGCTACAGCAAGCTCAATACGCTGGTCACCAACACGATTCCCTGCAGGCCGCCGCAGAATCGCTATCCGGACGACAGATCTGTGGTTGACACGTGCATGAATCGGTGGCTATGGAACGAACTCGATCTTCTGAAGCCGCAGTATATTCTCATGCTTGGAGCAAAACCGCTTTGGGCCCTTTTCAATCTTGACGGCATTACCAGCAGGCGCGGCACCTGGTTCCTTCTTCAACGCGACTCCTTTAAGGCGGAATGTCTCCCGACTTATCACCCGTCTTATGTCATGCGCGTCCGCAATATGCGGAGCGGGCACCAGAAGGTGTCGGAGTTTCTTGCCGATCTTCGCGAAATGGCCATGACTGCCGGATTCCTGCCAGAAAACGCCCCAAGTGCGACAAATTGGCACACCGACGAAGACTATTGAATTCCTAGTTCAGCCTCAGAATCTCCCCTATTTCGGTTTGGCACGGACCCTGCTCGCATGGACACTGACATCCAATATGGAGGAAATAGTATGAACACGAAACTGCCCTGCACTTTGAGCCTGTTCGACCCCGTCGCTCCATTCGGGACGCTTTTCAGCAATGCCCTAGCGCCGGCGAGATCCTATGACGTCTACACCGACGAGGGCGGAACTGTCGTCCTAGAAGCGGAACTTCCGGGATGCGAGGCTGAAGACGTGAAGGTGGAGACGGAAGGAGACGTGTTGCGGATCGATGCTGCACATGAGGATTCCCGCCGCAGCTACGAGTTCAAGAAGGAATTCTCCCTCGGCGACAAGCTCGACCCCAAAAAGATCAAGGCGTCGCTTCGCGGCGGAATTCTCAGGATCAGACTTTCCCCGAAGAAGGCAAAGAAAAACGATGTAATGTCCATACCCGTAGCGACCTGAAGATTGCCCGCCAGAGACAAAAAAGGAGAGGACTTGTTCCTCTCCTCTTTTTTTTGGAGGGGCGGCTTGAACTCGGAGATTCATGCAGTATGTTCGGAATATGGATACCGTCAGCAAGAAAAGGCGCAGCCGCATAATGGCGGCTATCAAGTCCAAGAACACCAAGCCGGAAAAGGCCGTAAGATCTGCCCTCTATAAAAGAGGCTACCGTTTCCGCCTTCACCGCAAAGAGCTTCCCGGCACTCCAGACATTGTGCTTTTCCGTTATAAAACCGCCATTTTCGTGCATGGCTGTTTCTGGCACCAGCACGGATGCAAGCACACCTCGAAGCCGAAAACCCGAAAGGCCTATTGGAGCGACAAATTTGCCGCCAACAACAGGCGAGACAAGAGGAATTTCGCCGAACTGAGGAGAGACGGCTGGAAAGTTGTCGTGGTATGGGAGTGCGAAATCAGGGACGATATCGACCGGGTGGCGAGGCGTCTGGACAGAATTTTGAAGCGGCGGCTCCGTGAAATCGAAACAGATACAACAAAAGGAAGCGGCAATTCCTCCCACGGCTGAAGCCGTGGGTTTCTTTGCCGAAATTCTCATGACGAGAAAAAGAAAGGCCGCAAGAAAAAGAGCTGCCGCCAACGCGGCGGCAAAAGAAGCAGATAGAAACAGTGAAAACGCCGCAAATTCTAAGGCGGCTGCGGAAAGGACAGAAGAACCGGACAAGAAAGGAGCGCCAGCTGAATCCGAATCCCAAACAGAAGTCAGAGGTCCGGGCAATGTCCTTGTGGCCGTCGATCTCGCCAACCTTTATTGTCAGGTAAAGGAGTTGCACGGCGAACAGGCCATCAGCGCTGACTATTCCACGCTCCAGCATCAGCTCGCAGTGCCGGGCGACAACTGCCAACTCCTGTGCTTCGCGCCGATCCCGAACCCGATCGAGGATCCGAAGGGATACACCAAGACGGGCAATCTCCACAATCTTATGCGCTATCTCGGCTATGTCGTCTACACTACCGAGCGACGCAACGGCAAGGCCGATGTGGATGTCGCCTTGGCCGTCAAGGTCATGGAAGTGTGCACCGCCAAAAAACCCGACTATTTCATCCTCGTCAGCGCGGACGGCGACTTTTCTCCCCTTATGCTCTCGCTTCGCGAACACGGCGTCATTACGCAGGTGGCGGCGGTGGGATCGAGCCTTTCCGCCAGACTGCAAATGAGCGCGGATTCCGCGATTGACCTGCAGGAATGGGCGGAAATCACGATCGACCACGAAGGCAAGAAAAAGGAGCCCAAGCAACGGGGAGGCAAGGGCATGACGTTTTTGACGCCCACAACCAAGCAGCTCTATGTTCTCGAGAAGACTTTTGGCGACATGGCCAGAAGGAAGCTCAACATGCACGGCCTCAGCTCGGCCCTTTCGGAATCTCTGAGACTCGTCGGCAAACAAGAACACGATGTCCACCGCGGCATTTTGCGGACCCTTAAGGAATGCGTTTCCGTAATCGAGCCGCACGACATGACAAAAGACGATCTTGCCTATCTAAAGGAAGTCGTGGAATTGCTTAAGAATCCGACTCCCTCCTTGGGACTGAACGCGGATATTCGCTACCGTTTTCTGAACGTGAGCGGCTGAAAAAAGGCCGTTTCGACTTGACACCGACGCCGTCCGCGCTATGTTATTGCAAAATCTAGGACCAAAAGAGGAATTCTCATGACAGATCACGCCCACAATTTCAAGGATCTCATCAACAAGAGATTCGGGAGGTGGCTCGTCATCGGGCAAAGTACCCGCGAGAGCCTAGACGGCCGCGGAAAGAAAACCGTAGGGACGAACCGAGCTCGTGCGGCCCGCTGGATATGCCGATGCGATTGCGGCATGATTCGCGAAGTGCCGGGCGAAAAAATGCGCCAAGGCAAGAGCAAGAGTTGCGGATGCATCAACACTCAAGATCTTGCAGGCCGCAAATTCGGGACGTGGAAGGCCCTGCGGCTTGTCCGCGACCTCAAAGGAGTTCTTGTGTGGCTTTGCAGATGCGAGGCGACTGGCATTTACGCCATGTTCGACCGCGCCGCGCTGTTCGCCACAATCCCCCCTCCCTGCTTCAACGACATGCCCAGAGCCAAGCCCTCCTCGAGAAAAGGCCGTTGCGGCAGCTGGAAGAAGATCGGTTACGGCAACACCAGGAGACACGTCAAAAAACGAAAGAAACTGTCCCGGAAAGCCGCCCGAAAGAGGGGCAAAACCCACAAGATGGAAACGAAGGAATGGGTCGTGGCGGTCGGATGTGCGGGGCTTGAGCTCTTCGAATGCGCCAGAAGCCATTGGCAGATCCTGCTTCCAAAGGGCATGATGACTCCGGCGAACCCGCTGCCATGCCCGTCCGACTGGTCGCGGCCCAGCAAGGCCGTGGATTACCGCGGACAGGTCTTTGGCACGTGGAGGGCCGTCGAACACGTCAAGACCACCAAGGCCAATCGTGTCGCGGTCTGGAAATGCGAGTGCACAAGATGCGGTCGCATCCGCAACATTCCCAGCGTCTCGCTGAATTCGGCGAGCGACTGCAATTGCAAAAAGGATTCCGAGGACAAATCCGCGAACCAAAAATCCGTCGCACAAGCGACGGCCAAGGCTTGAACAACAGAAAACCACAGGAGAAAAATCCGAATGAGACCGTGGAAAAGAATGAGCCTCGTGGCTCTGCTGGCAGCGATGCTGGCGATGACAGGATGCATCACCCTCACCGGACCGGACGGCAAGCCAAAGGTTGATTCGTATCAGCTCGGCAGAACGACCACCGTCGTCTACCTGCTCGAAAAGGACAACCTGAAGCCCGAGCAGGTCAAGGCCGTCAAGACGGTATACATGGTGTTCGAAGGCACTGTCCTGAGTCTGGAAGACAAGAACGTCGACAGGCTGAAGGAGATCGTCAAGGACAAAGTTGCGAAAGAGCTGAAGGACAAGGATCCCAAATATCAGATGCTTGCCTTCGAGTTGATTGAGTTCTATTGGAGCCAGATTACGGCCAAAATAGACTTCGACAGCATAAGCAACGAGGAGGCCGTAGTGGAACTTGTCAAGTTCTACCGGGGCACTAGAGACGCGCTCGACCAGTGGGGATCCCTGAAAACGGACTCCCCGTAGGAATATGGCAATGCGGTTCGCCGCATTTTGTTGAGTGCCGCCCCTCACGGGGCGGCTTTTTTTTCGTCCGTTTACATTTTTGGGCTTGAATCGCGTCACTTGAGTCGTAGCTTCCATACTGAAAGGAACAAGCCATGAATCTCGAAATGATGGAGTCCAAGGGACTCAAGATCTACGAATGCGTTGCCGGCAGCCACGCCTACGGCACCAGCACTCCGCAGAGCGACGTCGACATCCGGGGCATCTTCATGCTTCCCGACGAATACCGGGTCTCGCTGTTCGATCCCGTCCAGCAGGTTTCCGACGACACCAACGACGTTACCTACTTTGAGCTGAGACGCTACTTCGAGCTCGCGCTGAAGGCCAATCCGAACATCTTGGAGCTCCTGTGGATGCCGGAAGATTGCATCAGGATCTGGGAGCCGCCGATGCAGCTCCTGTTCGAAAACCGCGAGATGTTCCTGTCGAAGGTCGCGATGCAGAGTTTCAGCGGCTATGCCTACGCCCAGATAAAGCGTGCGCGCGGACAAAACAAGTGGGTCAACAACCCCCAATCGGCAGAACCTCCTGACAAGTTGGACTTCTGCTGGTTCATCCCGCTGTTCAACAACGCGCTGGAACACTGCTGGGATGTCAGCTGCCCTGAAGATTTCGAAGATCCGAGTTGCGGATTTCCGGCGCGCCCTGTTCCGGTAAAGGACAACATCTACAACATTGATCTCGCAGAATGCCATATCGCCAAGCTGGAGCATTGCGAAAACATCTATCGCCTCTACCATTATGGCGAAGACGGCAAGGGCGTCTTTCGCGGTCCGAACCAGCAACTCGTCGTCGAGTCAATTCCGAAACGGGACGAATTCGAGAAACTCTGCGGATTCCTGATCTTCAACGAGCAGGCATACGACGCCGCGAAGCGCGACCACAAGAACTACTGGGAGTGGGTCGAAAAACGGAACAAGGCCCGCTGGGTGACCCAAGAACGCGGCGAGATCGACTATGACGCAAAAAATCTTTTACACTGCATGCGGCTCATGCTATCAGGCATGAGCATCTTGGAAAACGGCTACCCGATCGTTCGATTCGAGGGCGAGCAACGGAAACTCCTGATGGACATCCGACAAGGCAGGTTCGAGTATGACGAACTCATGGAAATGATGACCGATTACGAGGCCCGGCTGAAGTTTCTGGGCGAGAAAAGCGACCTCCCGAATAAGGCGAACAGCAAAAAGGCGAACGCCCTGTACAGAAGGATTGTCGCGGCATACGGCTGATGAACGAAAACGGAGACGAAAGATGAGCGACGTACCCAGACAGGAAAGAGAGGCCTTGTACGACGATTCCGAACAGCAGAGGGCGACCGACTACCTCAAGAACTGCGCGGCCAGCGAAACGGAGGTTCGCCAGATGCTCTGGCAGAGCTTCAAGAGTGCGGCCATACAGGCTCTCTTGCAGGATCTTCTTTTGAGAAATCCTGAACAGGAGACGGAAATTCGCGAGGCCCTCATTGAAAGCTGGAAAGAAAGTGTCGTCAAACAACACTTGGAAGGCTTTGCCAGACTTGAGGAACTGATGCGGCAGGCCGATCCCAACGACCCCCTGCTTGCAACAATGCCGACGCCCCAGGAACAGGCCGATCACATCATGGGCATGATCCAAGAAGTCGAAACCGAAATCAGGTCAACTCTGACTTCGGGCGAAAGATAGCCAAAAAAAGGCCGTTTTCTATCCGACTTTGGCTTGCATTCCAGATGATACGTGCTATGTTGCGCTAAAGAGAGGAATGCAAGATGGCTGAAAAGCCCCAAAGAAGACCTGCGAGCTACGGGCTTGTGATGCCCGGATCTTCCGTGCGGGCATACATGGGCGACCACTATTACGCCATGAAGCTCCGCTCGCATCTAAAATATTCACGGGCGGCATTCAAGACTCCTCCGGACATCTTCGGCTACATTCCCGCATCCAAGGTCCGCCGAACCGAAATCTGCTCCCTGAAGGACGAATTCAGCGGCGACATCGTGATTAAGGAATGCGACTGTTTTGACGCGGCCGCCATCAAGTTCCTGATCGCGGCCGAAGGGCTCGAACCCGGCGATGCCGTCATGACGCCGACAGGATGCATCATGGCGATCGTTCCCGCGGACGACTGGCACCGGGAGCTGGAAGCCCGCGAAGGGAAACACAGAAAGCCTTCGCTCTCGAGGATACCCGGAAACGACGGCGTCGCCGTCGCCGAATGGCGCGTGTCCGACGAAGACGTGTTCGAGTGGACCGGCCTCTACTACCCAGAGGAGCCCTGATGTGTCCGCCTCTCGTAAAGTATCCGCGCACAATCCACGTCGAAGGATCCTGCCTGCAGTTCGGCGACCCCAAGAAGAAGGTGCCTCTTCGGCAGCTAAAGGGACTGCACGTGGTCATAGAAGAGAAGATGGACGGATCCAATTCGGCCGTCAGTCTCTCTCCCTACGGCGAGCTGTGCCTGCAGTCGCGGGGACACTATTTGGTGGGCGGTCGCCGCGAGACGCAATTCGACATGCTGAAGTCCATGATGCACCCGATTCGTTCCCGTCTCGCCTCGGTTCTCGGATCTAGATATGTCATGTTCGGAGAATGGCTTTATGCCCGCCACACCATATTCTACGACCGGCTGCCGTCGGCGTTCATGGAATTTGATGTATACGACAGAACGGAAGACTGCTATCTCGACACTTCTTCGCGGGAAGTCCTTCTGAAACCGGTCCGCGACGCCGTCGTTCCCGTCCAGGTCCTTTTCGACGGTTCCATGCCCGGCGCGGACAAGCTGACGGCACTTGTCGGGCCGTCCTCCTTCGCCAGTTCCGACGCCGAAACGCGGCGACAGAACTTCCTGAACGCCTGTGCCGCGACAAAATGCGTCGCGAAAAAGGAGGAGCAGGCGACCGATCTCACGGGCCTCATGGAGGGCTTGTACATCAAGGTGGAGGAGAAAGGCTCGGTGACGAGGAGATACAAGTTCGTAAGAGACGGTTTCATGCAGGCAGTTATGGACTCCAACAGCCACTGGATGAGCCGCCCGACAGTTAGGAATTTCACGCTATGAGCTACCAAAACGAATACTACTGGGATGTCGCCTCGCTCTACATCAAGGCGACAACTGGCTGCTCGGGAACTGACGACGAAATCTTTGCTGCGGGCCGCTCGGCAGATCTGCCTCTTCACTACCTGAAACGCATTGCGAATCCGCGACTGGACAGAGCCGCAGGCATGATAAAGGCGGTATGGCCCCGAACCCTGCTTGACGTGGGCACCGGCTCTGGATATCTGATTTGGAGACTGCAGGAAGAGATGTTCGGCCTGGAAATGGCCGCAGTGGACATCAAGGAACATAGGGCGCGTCTGGTACAGGGCATCTGCGTCGCGGCAAAAATCCGCTGTCGAGTTTCGAAAGCTGACGGAGCCGACTTGCCGTTTGACACCGACAGCTTTGACGCCGCATGTCTTTTCGAGGTTTTGGAGCATGTCGAAGATCCCGTTCCAGTGATGCGCGAAGCTCTCAGGGTGTCGCGTCGCGACGTGTTTCTTTCAGTGCCGTGCAAGCCCGACAACAATCCGCAACATGTGCGCCTGTTCACGGAAGGCGCCCTCAAGCAGCTCATAGCCGAGGCTGCCGGCGTCAATCCGCCGCTGACGGTCGTCACAAAGGACAGAAACCACTATTACGCATTTGCGAGCAAACGGTCATGGACAGTATCGAGCGAGCAATCAGACGGTGTGAGGACAAGCCTTGGGCCCAGGCCATGAGGAAGTGCCCGCAGGACCCCGAATGGCATGGCGAAGGCGACGTCTGGGAACATGCGAAAATGACAGTCAGGCAGCTGGAATTCATCCCGGAATGGTGGGTGATGCCGCCGCTGAAGCAGAAGGCATTGATAATGGCGGCTCTCCTGCACGATTCGGGAAAGCCCGAAGTCACTAGGGAGCAGAACGGCAGAATCAGGTCTCCCGGCCACAGCCAGCGAAGCGAGCGGATCGCCCGCTGGGAACTCTACCGGGAAGGCCGCGACCCCGTGTTTAGGGAGCTCGTATGCTCTCTGGTCCGCTACCACCACAGGCCGGCAAGCATTTCGGAGAGGGAAATCCCCGAAAGGGAGGTCGCCGTCACGAGCTGGTTCACCGACAACCTGCTGCTTTACGTCCTGGCGCTGGCGGACTGCCGAGGCCGCGTCAGCGGCGACCGCAAAGAAGCGGAAGAATGGATCAATTTCTGGAAGGACACGGCGGAAACGAACAAGTGTTTTGCGAAACGCTTCCGCTTTCCGAACGACGAGACGCGTTTCGCGTTCTTGCGCGACCCCGACGCCAGCATCGGACAGCAGCTGTACGACTTCAGGGAGTTCACGGCCACCATGACCTGCGGGCTCCCGGGATCAGGCAAGAGCACTTGGATCGGCAGGGAAATCAACAGTCTCCCCCTGACTTCGGCAGTTCCCGAGGTGGTGGAACTCGACCAGATACGCCACGAGTTCGGCATCAGGCCCGCGTCGAAGGGCGAGGGCAGGGTCCAGCAGGAGGCCAAGGAGCGCCTTCGCAAGAACCTCGCAGCCAGGAAAGACTTCTACTACGACGCGACTAACCTTTCGAAAAAGACGCGCCAGAAAATTGTCCGCATGTTCGCGAGGTACGGAGCCAAAATCAGGATCGTCCACGTCGACAGGCCGCTCGAACTCGTCCTGGAGCAAAATCGCAACAGGTCGAGATCCGTTCCCGAAAGCGTGATAATGAACATGGCCGAGCGCATGGAGCCGCCGCGATACGACGAGTGCCACATACTGGAAAGGACAACCCAATGAGCGAAAATCACTACTGCAGGACCGTCAGGCTCAAGGCGGATCCGATGGCATCCGCAATGGATGCGGCGTCCGAGAACGGGAAGGTCAGGTGCATGGAGTGCGGGAACCTCGTGGACAGGGACTCCGAGGACTACGTGCAGATCATGGGCAACATCCTGATCGGCGAGCACGGCGGCATAGTCGGCAACAACTTCGGAGCAGACGGAATGCTGAAAAAATCCTCGTGCATCTGCAGGAGGAAAAAATGTCTGACGGCATTTTTGAAACAGTTGATGCCGCAAGAAGGGCCCGGTCACGACCCATTGCATCGACTGGCGAGATATGGAGAGGAGGGCAGCCGGCTTTCTTCGACGGTTCGCGACATACTCCAAGACATCAGAACGGGCCGGCTAGGAAGAGAGCATTCTCATGGATGAGGCTTACAGTTTTTGCGAGAAGGGCGCCCCGGAACACATGCCGGGAGACACGGTTTGGCCTATTCAGGGCTCAAGGCCAATCGCGCGCCCTGCCTGCGTCAACGGCGTGGAATGCGTCTTGGTCCACGAGGGTCGCATTCCCCGGCTCATAGCTGTCGGATATCGATTGGACGCCATCTATTGGGACGGCACGTTCTGGCCTCGGCATGCGGTGCACGCCTCGAAAGGAGAAGCCGAGCGGCTCTGCCGCTGGACGGAAGTGAACGGCGTCACCGACGAAGAATGGCAAAGGGCACTGGGTTCCAGAGAAGACAATTCGCATTATAACTCCGAACTCGTCCCGTGTTGTAGCTGGATTTCGGACGTTCGAGACATCCTCTATCAATGCCGGGAGCACCATGGACTGCCCCTTCGCGACATCGAAATCGTCAAGGAGAACATATTGACGTCCCACCCCGAAATGCTTGACTGTCTCGACGACATGCCGGCGCTTAAAAAGATCCTGAACAAGTTGAAACTGGAAGATGTCGAAGTAGATTGCGACTACGAAAATTGAAAGGAGAACCAAATTGACCCCATCGAAGTACCAGCAGGCAATCTACGACTGGGCGACAGAACAGGAAGGAAGTTCCCGGGTTGTTGCAGTGGCCGGGTCGGGAAAAACCACCACTCTCGTGGAAATGTCCAAGCGCACGAGCGGAAGCGCCCTGTTCTGCGCGTTTAACAAGCATATTCAGTCAGAACTTGAAAAGAAGCTGCCGAACCGCGTAAACTGCCGCACGATCCACAGCATCGGATTCGAAGCTGTCAGGAGAACCGTGGGCCGCACCGAAATCGCCGACGACAAGTACGACGCACTGTGCCTGGAGGCCGCAGGCCCCATCGCCGATCGGGGACGCAAGCGCTGGCCGAACGCCAAGACAGCTCCGGACGGAGCCGCCAGAACGCCAAAAAAAGCGAGATCGGTGCTCAGGGGCCTTGTAAGAATGTGTCTGGCCACGCTCCAGGATCCGGCCGACGCAAACGCGCTGGCCGAAATGGCGGACATGTACGGCGTGACGGTCCCCGACGACCAACTCGAAGAATTTTGCGAAGCTGTGCCCGCCGTCGTGTCCCGGGGCATCGAACTCACTGAAGAGGGGGTGATCACTTTTGACGACATGATCTACTATCCCGCGACCCACGACGTTAACATGCGCAAGTATCTTTGGGTCATGGTGGACGAGGCGCAAGACCTTTCTGCCGCGCAACTGGCTGTCGTTCTCAAGTCGATGAAAAGCCGCGGCAGGATGGTTGCGGTAGCAGACCCGCTTCAGAGCCTGTACGGTTTCACGGGCGCCGACCCCTGGTCGTTCCAGGCCATAGGCGAGGCTACCGACGCCGTCGACCTGCCGCTTTCCGTATGCTACAGGTGCGGCAGCAAGATCGTGGAACTGGCGAAAAACCTGGTGCCGCAAATCGAGCCCGCTCCGCATGCCGAGCCCGGCAGCGTCAAACACATCGAAGACTTTGCCCTGCCCGATGTTGCCAAGTCCGGCGATATGGTCATTTGCCGGACGAACGCCCCCGTCATCAGGGCGTGCCTGAAACTGATTTCGCAGGGTGTCGACGCCTATGTGAGAGGCGGCGACCTCAAGAATTCGTTTCTTGACATCGTCGACAGGGTCTCCCTCATGGACGGCTACAGCTGGGGTTCTTTCCGTTCCATGCTTTCTCTTGCGAAATCGATGCGGCAGACAAAGTTGCTGGCGGAAGAGGACGAACGCGGAGCCAATGCTGTCGGCGATCTCTACGACGCCGTGGACGAATGCGCCAAGGTTCTTCAGCCGACGGGAGAACAGAATTTCAAACAGGGCATATCCAAGCTGTTTTCGCCGAAGAAACGATCCGTAGTCTGTTCCAGCATTCACAGGGCAAAGGGGCTCGAAGCCGACCGCGTGTTTCTCGTGCGTCCCGACATTGTCAGATTGAAGTGGAAGGGCCAGCAACCGTGGCAGGCGTATCAGGAGCAGTGCTGCGAATACGTGGCCATCACCAGGGCGAAACGCGAGCTCTTCCTGGTCGAGGACCCCGAGAAGCCGCCCTATTCCGTGGGCAGGCGCCTCGACATTCCCGAAAAACCGGGAGATTCGGCTTGACACCGAAGAATTCGGCGCTATAGTCAGCTGTCGAAAGAGTCAAAATCCCAGCGAGGAATGACAGATGGACACATCTCCATATGCTCCCGAAGAAATTCGCGCGCGAGCGCAGATCCTCAGCCAGCAGGTCGCCTATCACAACGAACTGTATTTTGCGAAAAACGAGCCCGAAATCACGGACGCCGAATTCGACGCCCTGGTCAGAGAGCTCAAGGCTCTCGATCCGCAGAATCCCGTTCTCTTCGAGATCGGCGGGACGTCTTTCGGCAACAAGAAAGTCAAGCATCCCACAATCATGGGGTCGCAGGCAAAGTGCCATTCCGCAGACGAAGTCCGCGAATGGATGGCTTCCATGCCCGAAGGCTCGGAGTTCGTCGTCATGCTGAAGATCGACGGTCTCGCCTGCCGCTGCGAATACGAGAACGGAGAGCTCGTCGTCGCGGCCACTCGCGGCAAGTCCGGCCTTGAGGGCGAGGACGTGACCGCCAATGTCAGGGCCGCAGCGCCGGAAGTCTGCGAACTCGGAGACTTCACGGGCGAGCTGCGCGGGGAAATCCACATGACGCGACAGCGATTCAAGGAGCTTCTCGAAAATCCAGAGATCCGCGATTTCGCGAATCCCCGCAATGCCGCGGCCGGGACGCTCGGACAAAAAGAGGCGGAAGAGGCCGCCAAGCGCGGACTCGACCTCATGGTCTACGACATTCGTCCCGACGGCGTTCCGTTGGAGAAGCCGTCCATGATCCCCGAGTACGCGACCAAGAACCTGCATCTCGCGTCGGGCTTCTGCGTCAACGTCATGCCCGTTACTCCCGACACCGTGGACAAGCTGCTCGAGGAAGTCACGGCGGCGCGGCCGAATCTCGAGATCCCCATCGACGGCCTCGTTTTTTCCGTCGACGACGCCGCAACCATCGAAGAGCTTGGCTACAACGGCAAGTGTCCCCGCGCCCAGATCGCCTACAAGTTCCCGGCTCAGCAGGCGGAGACGAAACTGAAGGACATCATCTGGCAGGTCGGCCGTACCGGCAGGCTCACGCCGGTGGCGAAGCTGGAACCGGTGGAACTGGATGGAAGCACCGTTTCCAGCCCGACGCTCCACAACGTCGCCAATATCCGCGACAAGGATATTGAAATCGGCGACACCGTCACGATCGAAAAAGCCGGGGACATCATTCCCCAGGTCGTCCGCGTCTCTGAAAAGGGCTCCGGCCATGGCGCCGGAAACTGGCGGGAGGCCGTGAGCTACCCGGTGGTGTGCCCCTGCTGCGGAAATCCCACCGAGGAGGACGAGAATGGCGTCAACGTCTGGTGTGTCAACCCCTCCTGTTCGGCCCAGTTCGAGGAGAAGGTGCTTCACTGGATCCGCACCCTCGACCTCAAGGGCGTCGGCGACGGCAATGTCGCGGCCCTTCGCGAGGCCGGAATGCTTGATTCGCTGCCCGACCTCTACAGGCTGTCCGCAGAGGACGTGCAGAAGGTCACCGGCGGCGAGCGTTCGGCAGAGATCATCGTCGAAGCCATCAATTCCAAGAAGTCGGTGCCCTTGGCGACCTTCATCGCCGCGCTGGGCATCCACATGCTCGGCAACACCTTCGGCAAGGAGCTGGCAAAGCGGTACAAGACGCTGGACGCCGTCAGGGCGCTGTCCTACGAAGAGCTCGTAGCCATCGAGGGCATCGGAGAGCGCAAGGCGTCGACCTTCGTCAAGGGCTTTGAAAACCTGTCCGACACGATCGACGAGCTCCTGACAGTTTTGGAGGTCGAAGACGTAATGGAGAAGACGGGTGTCCTGACAGGCAAGTCCTTCTGCATCACCGGCTCGCTCTCGCAGCCGAAAAAGAAGGTCTACGCCATGATCGAGGACGCCGGCGGCGAGGCATGGACGTCGGTCAAGAAGGGGCTCACCTATCTGATCCAGGCCGATCCGTCCAGCAAGTCGAACAAGACCCAGAAGGCCGAGAAGCTCGGCGTCGAGGTCATCGGCGAAGAACAGCTCATGGAGATGATCAATGGCTGAAGATGCATGGCAAACCACGATATTCCAGTCCGGCACCACCATTGCCAAGAAGAGCAGCTCGGCTCCGCACTTCTACGTTGTCGGATGCCCGGGCTACACGGACGAGCAGATGGCCAAGATGAGATTCGAGGTGGCCGAAGAAATCTGCAGGTGGATGAACGGCGAAAAGCCGAAGGGCGGCATCATCGCCGTCGAGAATTTCACTCCGGAGGGCAATCTCGTCCTGTCTTCCGGCATCCAGATCCACGCGACCGGCCCCGTCTACGACGCCGAACCGCCGAAACTCTGCTGGACGCAGCTTGAAACCGAAGAGGCCAAGGAGCAGAGACGCGCCCTAGTGCAGGATCTCGTCGTCAAGATGCTCCAGAGATCCGCAGACTAAAAAGGCATATATGGACAAGATCAAGATAGTCTACGACATGGAAACGTGCGATCCGGACGATCCGATGACGCTCGCCCTTCTGGCGACCCATCCGCAGGTCGATCTGGTCGGTGTCACCGTCGTCCCGGGCTCCATTGAACAGATGAAGTTCGTCCGCGGGGTCCTCGACCGACTTGGTCGGGAGGACGTCACCATCGGATCCGGAGACCCCGACCGCGACGAGGGCGGCATCAACATGAAGTCATATCAGCGGCTGTTCGGGGATTGGAGCAACGAGATTCCCACGGTCTGGCCCGCCAAAACCCTGCTCGAGGACCTATTCCGCAACAACGACGATATCACACTCGTCACCGGTGCACCGATGAAGAACATGAAAAACCTCGAGGTCTACCCCGCCCGATGGGTTGGACAGGGCGGCTTTGCCGGCGACTCAGTAGTCCCCGAAGCGTACCGACTCGACAAGTTCACGGGGATGGAGACGTGCCCCACCTTCAACTTCAACGGTTGTCCCGAGGGCGCCTTCAACCTTTTGAACGCACCGATCTATACGAGGATGCTGGTCAGCAAGAATGTCTGTCACGGCATAGTGTACGACGAGGTCATGCATTCATGCGTGGAACCCTATCGCGGCTGCCACGCCGGTCTCGACTTCGTCATGGACGCCATGGAGCGGTACCTGGAAAAGCGGGACGGCAAGAAGTGGCACGACCCGCTCGCCGCCTGCTGTGCGATCGACAGGAACTGTTGCGTGTTCCGCGAGGTCGAGGTCTACAGAGCGCGAGGACAGTGGGGAAGCCGCCTGAAGAAGGGCACTGACACCTATATTGCGATCCGGGCGCACGTCTTCCGGATGATCGAAACGATGGCGGGAATAAACGGAGATATCAATGGATAGCAAAGACCCCCTGGGCGACAGGATGAAATTCTACGAGAACTTCGAGGCCGGGCGTCGGCTCATTCCCATGATCCCGGCAATGGCCCGTCTCGACGGCAAGTCGTTTCACTCTTTCTGCAAGAGGCTGAAAAAGCCGTACGACCAAAGAATGAGCGACATGATGATCAACGTCACCACGGATCTGGTCCGGGCCACCAACGCGGTCATGGGCTATACGCAGTCCGACGAGATCACGCTCTGCTGGCATTCCGACGACTTCAAGAGCCAGATCTATTTCGACGGCAGGATCCAGAAGATGGTCGGCACCCTGGCCGCACTGGCTTCCGTCAGGTTCAACTGGTGGCTGAAGGAGATGATTCCCGAAAAGGCCGGCGCCGACCCGATTTTCGACTGCAGGGTCTGGAACGTGCCCGACCGCACCGAAGCGGCAAACTCTTTTCTCTGGAGGGAGTTTGACGCTACCAAGAACAGCATCAGCATGGCCGCCCAGGCCCATTACTCGCATAAGCAGCTCCAGGGCAAGAACGGCGCTGAGAAGCAAGACATGTTGATGGAAAAGGGTGTCAACTGGAATGACTACCCCGCGTTCTTCAAGCGGGGCACGTTCGTGCAGAAGCGGCAGGTTCTCAAAAAATTCACGGCGGCGGAGCTCGACAAGCTTCCCGCCAAGCACGAGGCCCGGAAGAACCCCGACCTGGAAATCGTCCGGTCGGAAGTCCGCAGGCTGGACATGCCTCCGTTCGCCAAGGTGGTCAACCGCGAGAAGGTCATCTTCGAAGGAGCAGAGCCCCTGACTGAACAGGACGCGACAGAGTCAACTACCCACGACTGAAGCCGTGAGCTTGTGCTTTGAGCGCCCTTCGGGCGCCCCGCACAATAGGCTGGTTGACGGCAGCCCTCGCCGATGTCCGCTGGACTCGGCGAATTTCGGCTGCCGTCACGGCCTGAAACCGTTTGGCTCTCTTGGAGAGTGTCTTATGGCTCGGACAACCGAAAATGCCCTGAAGGTTTTACCTTCTGCCGGATTTTGCAGAAGAACCTCATACCTTGTCAAAGATCAACATCGACTATTATACAACAAAAGGAAGCGGCAATTCCTCCCACGGCTGAAGCCGCGGGTTTCCTTGCCGAAATTCTCATGAACGATGTATTTTTCGTGGCAGATCATCATTTTAGCCATTCCAACATCATAATTTACTGCGATCGGCCGTGGCTCCGCCCGGGCGATCTGGACGAGAACCGCAGATGGATTTCCAAGGATATTGCCGCGGAACGAGCCGAGGAAATGGACGAGGCCATGGTCGAGAACTGGAACGCCAAGGTTTCAAAGGGCGACACCGTCTATGTCGTCGGCGATTTCATGTTTGCCAAGGAAACTTCTGCCGTCGAAACGATGCTCGAACGCCTTCACGGACAGAAGCATCTCGTCATCGGCAGCCACGACCGCAAAACCACCCTGCAGGCGAAGGGCTGGGCCCATCAGGCCCACAAAATCAAGCGAAGATTCGAAAACCGGCTGATTGTCATGAACCACAACCCGGAATTCTCGTGGGACTCCAAGATCCACGGCGCCTGGATGGTACACGGGCATGTTCACGGCAATCTCCAAAATTCCTTCGAGTTCAAAGGCGTGCCGTGGGAATATCTGCTGATTTGCGATGTCGGCGTCGACTGTCCTCACGTCAGTTTCGCTCCGATGGCGTACGAGGAGCTCAAAGCCTATATGGAAAAGAAAGAGCCTCATCCCCTGGCAAAGGACAAGCGATGACCGACTGGACGAAAGCGCGGATGAAGATTCCGATGGAGGAGTGCGAGAACGGCAATCTCTACTGGATCCACGCCCGGAACTCAAGCCTGGGAATCTGGGACGCCGAACAGCAGGGGTTCCATATCAGGCGCGTCAAGTTCTCCTCCGTCTTCAGGTTCGTCGAATACCACTGGGACACCGGCCCTCCGCACGGCACCGCCACGCCGCATCTCGATCTCGGCCCGGCGCCCGAGTTGGAGAACGAAGACGAATTTCTCGAATACATGCGGATCCGCGCCGAAGAACTCGGCAAATACTGTCTCGACGACTTGGGCTGGAATCTTTTAGCTCATACAAAATGCGGTTCGGTGCCGAGTTTTGGAACGTTGAGTCCTGAGGCTGCTGAAATTTTCGCCGCAATTACGGAATGCGACCTGGAGCGGCCAAAAGAAGATCGGACTTGACAGCGAAAGGATCCGCGCTATCTTTGCCGATATTGGAAATCGGAGTTGAAATTCCCGATTTTGACGTCCAAGTTACACAAGCCTTAAAAAGGAGAGCGAAATGCCGATCATCCTTGTAGCCCTGTTCGCCATCGTCGTGCTGATGTTCTTCCTCTATTTCAAATTGAAAAACAGCACGAGTTTCCGCTCTTGGTTCTTTCAGCTGACAGAATGCGACGAGGACATCAGTTCCGAAGAAGCTATCGCCCAAGCCGAAAAAGCCCGCGAAGGCGTTTCCCAAAAGAAAGCAGAGGCTCTTGTCCGCATGAAGGAGCTCGAAAGAGAGAAAAAGGCTCTGCAGGCATATCTCGGAGAGCCGGAGGAAATCAGCGGAAGCAAACGCGAAGAGGAGGGGCCAACACCGAAAAACGAAGACGACTAACGATTTTTTGATTGCAACGAAGCATACGTGCCGACACGGCAAACGCAAAACAAAGCAAGGACAGTGAACATGAGTAATCTGCAAAAACTTTCGCAACTCAAGATCGGCTCGATGATCATCGTGGCCATCGCACTGATCGCGGTGCTCCTCCTGGTTTTCGGGGGATTCGCCAAGAACGACTACGACAAATGGCAGGTGAAACAATATCCGTGGGGCACCGTCAGGGTCATTGACAACCCGGGCATCCACTGCAAGGCCTTCGGATCGATCTGGACGTGGCCGCGAGCCATGGAGTGCTACTTCTCCAAGTCCGACAAGGAGGGCGGAGCCGACGAGGACCAGATCAGGGTGACCTTCAATGGCGGCGGCATGGCAGACATCAACTGCTACGTCCGCATTCAGCTTCCCGTCGAAGAGGAACAGAGACGCGAGCTGCACCGGCAGTTTGGCGGGAACAAGAATAATCTGCGGGGAGCCATCAGGGCTCGCCTGATCACGATCCTGAAGAACACCGCCCCGGTCATGACAGCATCCGAGCACCAGAGCGCGCGCAAAACCGAATTCAAGCAACTGGTCGAGGCGCAACTCATCGACGGCGAATATGCCTTCAAGCGGACTCCCGTCGTCACGAAGGACGAGACCGACGAACAGGGCAAGCCGATCACCGTATTCATCACGGAAATCGTTCGCAACGAAGACGGGACGCCTAAAATCGACAAGGAATCGCCCCTGACCCGCTACGGCATTTCAGTGCTCGATTTTTCGATTACCGGAACGGATTACGACCCCAAGACGCGCGAGCTCTTCGCCGCCAAAAAGGAATCGCTGCTGAAGGCCGAACAGGCCAAGGCCAACAGGCAGGAAGAGGTCCAGCAACGACTGATGGTCGAGGAAAGAGGGCTCCGCGAGAAAGCGGAAATGGAAGCGATTGCCAACAAGGAAAAGGCTGCGGCCGTCATTCAGGCCGCCAAGGAAAAGGAGCTCGCCGAAATCGAGGCCCAGAAAAAGGTCGAGGTCGAGAAACAGGCCAAGCTGGAAGCGGAAACAAAGGCCGAGAAGGAGCTGTCGGTTTCGCAGATCGAGTTTCAGCGCTCCGAAGTCGAACTGAAGACCGCCGACAACAAGGCAAAGGCCATCAAAATGCTGGCTGAAGCCAAGGAACAGGAGATTCAGCGGGCCGGCATGATCACCGAGCGCGAGAAGACTCTTGCCGAAATTGAGGCCAGGATGCGCGTGGAAATGACCAACGCGCTGAAAGACGTCAAGGTGCCGAGCACGCTTCTGGTAGGCGGTTCCGGCAGTTCCGGCGGCGGAGCGAACATGCAGAACAACCTCATGAACCTCATGCTTCTAAAGGCCACCGGCGTCATGCCTGACGCCTCCAGACCCCTGGTGCAGCCGACCCTCAAGAAGGCCGATCCTCCAGCAGAGAAATAACCGCCTATGGGTATTGCGGGGCGGCCTTGGCCGCCCCGCATTTCCGGAGAACATCATGAAAAGACTCAATTGGCTCGAAAGACTTTTTCTCGTCTTTGCATTTTTCCTGCTTCTGTCCACGGTTGGACTCGTCAGGAGCTGCAGGCAAAAAGCGGAGCCCCGACAACCAGCTGCAACGAAAAAGACAGCTCCGGAACCGAAAACGGACCCGGAACCGAAAGAGGACGAATGGGAAGGTCGAGAATGGTGACACGGAAATTCCAACTTGTCGAGTTCTTGACAATTATCGTAATCATCGCCATCGCCACAATGATGCTATTGCCACTCATTTTCATGGCGAGGCAAAAGGAGCGATATCAGAAGTTCTGCGCGAAATACGGCACTGAAGTCTACACGCTCAAGGAGTTCAACGCCCTTTGCAACGACAAGGAAAAGAGTGTCGAAATCCTCGGCATCACGAACGGCACCGTCGACCCCGCGAATACAAAGCACTTTAAGCATCTTGTCGGCAAACTGAATTCAGGCTCCTCGGTTTTCAACGCCAAGGAAGACCTCTACGACCGATGGGCCGCATTCTCCGGCAATCCTAAGAAGCTGACGCGTCAAGAATTCAATGCGCTCGCCAGCGACGATCTCATAAAAGAGCTGAAGTACGACTACTGGCGGACAGCTACCGGCAATCCAAAAAACCTGAGCCGCGAAGAATTCGAATGCCTGAAGAACAAAGGGCTGATCACGTTCAAGACGCCCGCTTCCAAGGCGAATTCCGAGAACTGGTAAGGAAACGTCATGAGCGAAAGATATACTTGGAAACAGACATTCGGCACGGTTGCGGAGAAATTCTTCGATTTCATGAATGTGCTGGCCGTCTGTCTCACGATAATCGCATTCGTCGCCATCATCGCTTATGCCGCCCTACGGCGGCAACCTGCGTTCGCCCGGCAGGAAAGCCGGCTGGCTCGCCAGCTCGAGGTCGTCATGACCAAGGCTGGGGCTGCCGGCAGCCTCGACGCCAGTCAGCGGCTGGAGCTTGCAAAGAGCCTGATCGAAAAATACGACCCGGCCACCGACTCCTTGACGCCGCAGCTGAATCCCGACTACAAGCCGTTGACGCTCGATGAGATTCTTGATAAGGGACAAGTGTCTCAGAAAGACAGAGAGGAACTAAAGAACAGCCGTCCGCCAGCGGAGTCCGACAAAAGGTGGTAAGACATGGAGTGTCGAGAAATATCGTCTTGCGAGGCCAATTGCGAACTGGGAGTCGCAGAACCTGATTTCCGCACCAACGATTTGTGCGCCGGGTCTATGACAATATGCACTCTCGGAGTTATGGCTCTAATAATTTTAGCCGTATCTGGCTTCGCTTTTATCTATCCATGGATTGTGCCGCTTGTCATTTCCCTGTGCGGCACCGTTGTCACGGGACTCTTGCTGCTGCTGACTCCCATCGGCTACTGGGAATGCATGTCGCTTAGATATCGATTCAATCGACTGCTTGCCAAGGCAACAAATATGCAGGCCATGGAGAAGGCTGGAATGGCCACTTGGACGACAGACGAACTCGACGATGCAGTCTTTTTGATGCCAAACATCAGAGACGGCATTTTCGCCGTGTTCAAGACGGCGCGCCAATTCCAGGAAAACAGGAGAATCGCCTGGAAAGGAGGTGTTTCTAGGAAGCCTTGGAACACCGCCTCGTTCTTGATTCGCGCCGACATTGCCGGACTCGAGTCGCGGATGAAACTTGTAGAGGAAAGAATGGTCAAGATGGTGCTTGCCGCACGACCCGCGGATACATAAAGAGGGCGTTTTTGCGTCATTGCGGAAAAGGGGGACGGTTCCCCGCCACAGAATGACGAGACTGCAGGAGATCGTTCATGAATGCAATCAACCAAGTAATTTTTCAGCGAGATACGTACAAGGTCATATCATTGCTGGAAAAGCAAGGCGTTGACCTTGCAACGGTGCTTTCCGATCCCAATCCCGAATTCAAGCCGGTTCCCCCGGAATTGTCCGAAAAGCTCGACGCGATGAAGAAAGATCTCGGAGCTGAAACGTTCGAGATGATCGCGGCTGGGGATTCGATGTCCGAAATGATCGAGCTGTGGGAAGCCGACAGGTGGCGCCATAATTGTGCGGCGCTCGCCGCGACGGTCAGAACCAAGCTCGGAACCAGTTCCAAGCAGGTCAGCGACAGAGAGATCGCCAGCTTTTTGCAGGCGGTCTCTTTTGCTTGCAGCGAAATGCATCAAACGAAATGAAATTCGAGACTCTTTTTCAAGCGGCCCTCGAAAAGACGGCCATCACAACCAAGATGGCCGCCGAGACGAAGATGCGGCAAATAAAGGCGTCTTACGAGCAGCTGAAAAAAGGCGCTTTCCTGCAGGGCATGGAAACTCCCGAGGCCGAGTCTTCGTTCGTGTATCAATCCTACCTTGTTCACGCTCAGCTCGAGATTCGGTACTTTCCCGGACTTGGCGAAACGACTTCGTACGAAGATGGCGTCCTGTATGTGGACGTGTCGATGAGTCAGTTTTCCGGTTCTGACGGAGAAAAACTGATCTTGGCGGACACTTTGGCCAGAATAGCTTTCTTCATAGGGTGTTGCCACGTGTTTTCGGAAACCTACCAAGCATCAGCGGTAATAGATCGGCTGCGGGCCAGCGAAGAGACGATTTTTGACCATCTTATGTGCTGTCGGGACTTCGACGAGCTCCAGCAAGTTCTCGAAAAGAACCAAACCCTGCTCATTCAGGGGCTGGTGGCGGGCGTCGAAGAGGCGATGAGAAGGGCTCGAGACGGCTAGGAGTCGCAGGAGTTCGCAATATAACATTGTCAAAAAGAGAAGCCGTCCGTGAAACTGAAAAAGGCCGCCACCAAGAAAATCCTGCGCAAAAACCGCGAGCTGGTCAAGCGTCTTGCCGCGGGCGACAAAGACGCGCCTGAAGAACTGGCCAAAACCAACATACCGCTGGTCATGCACATTGCCGCAAAACGCGGCTATGGCTTCCTCGGAGCAGACGAACTCACCTATCACGGCCGTCTGGCGATTCTTCATGCGGCCAGCAAGTTCGATCCGTCGTACAAGACCGATTTCGGCATTTATGCCGGCTATTGGATACGCCGCTACCTCGACAATGCAGTCCGCGACATCGCGCAGCTCATACGCATTCCCGCCGTCATGAGCAATCGAATTTATCACGTGCAAGAGACGGCGGAAGAGCTGGAAAGGATATTAGAGAGACCTCCTACAGAAAGAGAAATCGCCAAAAAGCTGAACATCAGCGTCAGACAGGTGCATTCGTGTCTGGAAGCTCCGACAAAAGCATTTTCGTTTCAGGCGCACGTAGGAGATGAGGAAGGAGCCCGAACAATGGAAGACCTCATTCCCGACGCCGACGTATTGCCGCCCTGGATGGAGCTGGAACGCAAGTGCGTCAGCGAATGGGTCAGTCACCTTATGGACGCGGCACTCACGCCGCGGGAAGCGTTTCTTGTCAAGCTCCGATACGGCCTTCAGATGCCTGACGGCGCTCAGCATGAACCGATGACGTTGAAGGAACTGTCCGAGGTTATCGGCCTTACCAGAGAGCGCGTGCGCCAAATAGTAATCAAGGCTCTCAGCAAGTTGAGGGAGCGCGCCGAACTGGAGCGCGCCGAAAGAATCGCTGGATTCCCCGCATAGCACTTGAAATCCGGAGTGCCGACCATACATTTGAACAAAGGAGTTTGGCATGGAACTCATCGACATCGACATTGAAATAGCCGAACGCCTGTTCGGCTGGGAATGGAAGAGCCTGCCTAACGGTTGCCGGCTGCTCCTGCCGCCTCAGGACGATCCGCGGCACAACTGGGCGTACAACTTCAATTTCAAGAAAAAACGGACTGTCGCTTCCAGCCTGCGCCGATTCACCAGAGACAGGAACCTCCTTGCAGAACTGATGAAGAAGCTGTCCGCCGAAACCGACGGCGGAGACTGGTCGTTCACGTTCGGCGCTTCGCCAAAAGGCTATCGCTGCACGTTGACGGGCAAAGAGGGCAAATTTTCCGCTGAAGCGGAAACAGTGCCGCTTTCGGCATGCTTGGCGGTCTTGGAGGCCGTCGGCGGACCGAAAATCGAATCAGAGGACATTGCCGACAATGACGGAACAGAAAACGCTTAATGAGCTTTGCCGCGAAATCGGCGAAATAGAGATTCTCGGTTCCGAACTGGAAAATGCAGTGATCGACGGACTGCCCGGCCGCATACTTGCGGAAAACGAGATGCGGACGCTTGTCGGCGATGCGTACCAAGACCATTCGGCCTGGTCCGACCTGCGGAATCAAAAGGTGCAGATTTCCCCCCTTCGCATGAGCGTCGCAACGCGGAAGTCGCTCAGCCAGATGTTTGCCGACCGGCCGGAAATTGCGTCGCCGCTCGGCCGTTATCAGAAGATCGCGAAAAAACCGGCGGCCCTTTTTGACGTCATTCTAGAAAGCGAAGAAGATTTCGCCGACATCTTCAGGCTCCTCTGCGACGAACATTCCGAGCCGTTTCTCGAATTCGAACTTGACGGCAGATGGTATCCCGGAAACTTCGTTTCTGAAATGACCGCTACCAGGTTCGGCAAGATATGCCACGTTTTTTGCCGCGCGAATGTCGTAGACGCCAGCTATTCCGTGGCGTTCAACGTCTATCCCGCGGAATTTGTCAAAAATGGCGCCTCCCAAGTCACGACCGCGAGAAGAGTCGTCGAGAAATACGGGGTGAGACCCATTCAAACCTCTCTGAGGCAATATTGGAAAAAGATTGAAAGCTCCGCCAGGCTCATGGACGAAAACTGCGGAAAAACATACACGGTCGACAGCAATGTCCTGATGCCAATGAGAGCCCGGTTTGAAAGTCAGCAGCTTTCCGTGGAGAAATTCGGGTCGCCCGACGCCCCCCAGAAGATCGTGCTGGATCCCGACTTCGAACAGATGGACGAAGAGTTTTTCTCCGACGAATCCAGGCTCCGGAACGCGCTGCCGTTTGTGCGGGGCTTCTCGCTGAGCCGCAAGGAATACGTGTATGCGGATCTCGACGCGGTGCGGCCATACGCGTTCGATCGCGACGCAGTGGACAAACTGTATCTGTCCGACGACAAGAAAAAATTGCTGGCCGGAATCTTCACTTCGGACACGTCGACGCTTTTCGGCGATCTCGTCGGCGGCAAGTCGGGAGGCATTGTGATCATGGCCTGCGGCCCTCCCGGCGTCGGAAAGACCCTGACCGCCGAAGTGTTTGCCGAATGCACCAGACGGCCGCTTTACTGTATCGAAGTCAGCGAAATCGGCACCTGCGCCGAAGAGGTCGAGAAGAACCTCGCCCTGATATTCGAACGCGCGACGAGATGGAACGCGGTACTGCTTTTCGACGAGTGCGACGTGTTTCTTTCGAAGCGGCGCGACGATCTCGAGCGTTCCGCCATCGTCGGCATCTTCCTGCGGCTTCTCGACTATTTCGACGGAGTCCTCTTCATGACGACGAACAGGCCCGAGGTCCTCGACGCTCCCGTCAATAGCAGGGTCGCCCTGCGAATCACGTATCCGAAACTTGACCGCGCAGCTAGGGCGGCAGTGTGGAAAAGCATGCTAGATGCCGCCGGCCTTGACGCCGGAGTGTATCTCGACGAAATAGCCAAGCTGGAATGCGACGGCCGCTCGATCAGGAACCTCGTCAGGGTGCTGGATCTGCTGGTCGAACCGCTGAGACCCGGCGGAAGCCGAATCGTCACGCCGGCACTTGTCAGGCAACTCGCCAAACACGTGCCCTCAGTGGCGGACAGCTGCTAGTCGTCGCGAAAAAGCGCAGAAACAAGCTAAGGACAACACGGCGTGAGCAGGAATAAGCCTGACGAAGTCAAGTTTTTCGGTGGGCTTGCCATTTTCGGCATCATGATGATCATGACGAGCGTCGCTCTTCGAAATGTGAATCACGTTGTTCCCGACGAAGCGAATGGCAGGTCTGTCGGTTTCATGCCGCACAAGATCGTTCCCGGATCGAGAGAATCCGAAAAACCCGAGCTACAGATGCGGAAGGTCAAGAAGCCCGAAGAGACGCCCGCGATTCCCGAATTGCCGGCTCCGAAAACCGCCGAGACTCCGAAGCTTCCGGAAAAAACCGGACGCGCAAGGCAGAAAATAGGAGAGATGGAGGTCCGCGAAATTCCAATGCCTGAAGTGGAAATGCCCGAGCTATGGTAGAGTTCGACAGCAAGTACACTTTCAACGGTCTCGTCTGCTGCGGCGTTGAAGCAGAAAAGACGACATGCGAGAGCCACACCTATGCCGCCCGCTGCCCCGAATGCGGCAGGCATGTCGTCGGCTCAACTCCCGAAGAGGCCGTATTCAAATGGTACGGGCTAGTGCCCGAAAGGGAGGCTGATGCAGAAATCGAACAGGCGCTTAAATACATTTTCGAGCGTCTCGGCGAGCAAGAAGTACCGGCGTCGGAATTGAGCATCCCGGCTGGTCCGGGCGGCCGCCGGGCGATGTCGCTGCTTGTCGAGGCGGGCATAGCGAAAGCCCGCTATCTCGTCGACGGCGAGGAAGTGGACATACGCGAAGCGATGGACAGGAAAAAAGAGGGTGCGTCGGTCGAGGCGTTCGTCCGTGCCGCCTTCGAAATTGCACCCCAACAGGAGACGACCAAGATGTCGGAATGGCTGGCCGAGAAGGGGAAAAGAAGGACGAAAATGCCAAATAGCAATGCCCTGACCATAAATGTCGATTCAGACGACATCCTCGAGGTGCCGCTTTTACAACGGCCGGGAAAAGTAGGTCGTCTCGATCGAATGCGGGAAAGACAGGATAAAAACGAGGAATAATGGCGAAGATCCTATACCTATGGTGCGGGGAGCTGGGCTGGGAAATCGTGAGCGGAATTGCCGGGGTTAACCATCTTGTTAGCGAGGGGCACGAGGTGGCAGTATGTACATTCCCGTCCTCGATGTCCATGTACGCCGATATGGATGTGGAAATGACTCCGCCCACCCTGCAAGATGGCAACCGGTACGCAGGAAAGGGGAAACCTCACGGGTATATCGTTCCCGACGGCTATTCACACCATCAGATTTTCATGGCGGCCGATCCGAAACATTCGGGCTATCGCGGCCGCGTTCTTTCCAAGCCAAAGGTTTTGAGGGAGGATATTCCCAGGACGCCCGAGAAGCTAATCGTCGTTCATGCCCGTGCGTTCAAGCGGACGAAGACAGGCCGTAACATGGTAGTCGATCAGTTCGAGGCCCTGGAGCGGTTTCTCGAAGCCGGGTTCAGAATAAGCTTTGTGGGTCATCCGGAAATGGCAGCTGCCCACCCCGATTTCGGTAGCGACGAACGAACCGAGGATATCGGTGAAATGATCAGGACAATAAAAAAAGCAGCCCTCGTGTTCGGGCCTGATTCGGGACCGATGTATATCGCACACTGGTCACTGGTTCCGATCTTTTCGTGGGGTTGCCCAGATATGAGAAATGAGCCTCGCCCCAACAATGGCTGGAATCCCTTTCAGATACCCTGCTTTCATCCATGGTTCGATCGCCAGACCCCTGACAACCTGCGTAAGCTCCATTCCGCCTATCGCGTGGGCAAGGAGGAGCTCGGAAAATCGATAACGCGGCTTCTCGAGGCCACGAACAACTTGGAAGATATCTAATGAAGACATATTGGTTTACCGTCATCGGCGGGAAGGTCCATGCCTATCAAGAGCACGTCCGCAATCTGGTGGCCTCTGGACACCAGCACGGCATCGATGTGAATGTCGCATCGCTTCCGGGAGGAGACATCGAAGCCGCATTCATGCATAAGGCCCGCACCATTCTGTCTGCTCCTCCCGACTGCGATCGTATTTGCTTCGTCGACGCGGATGCCGTAATCCAGGACCCCTCCGGACATGAAGACTTGCATGGCTCGTTCCTAGAATCTCGCAAGCAGTCCGTCCGCAAGCTGGCTCACAAGGAAAAATGGGAAGACCAGGAAATTGCAGAAATCAGATTTTCGAGAATCGCCGGGCTCCTGAGGGATAACGGATTGTCCGATTTCGCCGATCAGACGCATCCTTATGCGGGGGCCGAATGGAACAGCGGTGTCATCATGGGTGACCGGGGATTCATGCAAGAGCTGGCCGAAACATGGCTCTGGTGGTACGAAGCCCTGGGAAAGGCCAACGATGGAGTTTTCAGGGGCGATCAGGTAAGCTACCGCATTGCCTATTATCTCGTGGGCATGAAGAAATACGGTTTCGAGACGATCCCGGAAACCTGGAACTGGATGATCAAGCGGAAAGGCTTCAATGAAGAGGCGAACATCCTGCACCGGGCCGGGCACCCCAATGGAAAGTTGTGCGAGGCATGGCGCGTATATGTTGCCGAAATGCTGGGAAACGAGGACGCATGAAGACGTATTGGTTTACGGTGGCGGGAGGTCCCCGGCGCTCCCTGTATGAAGAATGGGCCGGACGCTTGGTAAGATCCGGACGGCGATGCGGGATTGAGATTGAAGTACTGGGCAAAGATGCGACAACAGTGGAGGAGGCCAAGAAATGCAAGATCCGCGGCATTCTCGACGCTGGACCCTGTGACCGGATATTCTTCATAGATGCCGATTGTTTTATCCTAAACGCAGCCGAACACGAGTCGGTAAACGGGTCGATGATGGTCCCTCCCGGATCGCATAAGACAGTATCTCTGGCCGGAGCTGTTATCGGCAGCCGGGAAAACGGCGAGACGGCGGGAAGACGGTTCCAAAACCTCCTCGCCGCATTAAACAGGGAAGGACTGCCAGAAATTGCATCACAGAAGTCGCCGCACGCTAACCATGAATGGATGAGCGGCCTGATAGCCGGGGACGCCGACTTTATGAAAAGGTTGGCTGAGGAATGGCAGAAATGGTGGCGTATCATGAAAGAGGAGGTCAATGAAGGCGAGTTCGAACGCGACCAGGCCAGCTATCGATTCGCATACTACACGATTGCGGTGAAGCAGCATGGCTATGCGACGATACCACGGGAATGGTGTTGGTGGCCCTCGAAACAGGGTTTCCGCCATGATGTCCATATAATGCATCGATTCTGCAGGACAGGGGGAGAAGCCGGCCACAGGTGGAACAGGATGACGGCGGAGATCGATGCCGGATTCCCAAGCATCGGAGCAAAAGAAACAATGGACGGAGAATTCAAGAAGGCATTCATGGCTCAAAAGGGCCGTTTTTCTGAATTTACGCACTTGCTTTTTGGAGACGCGGAGATACAGGGAGCCGAGATAGGCACCTGGGAGGGACAAAACGCCGCAGCGTTCTTGGAGAACAACCCGAGACTCGCACTTGTTGCCGTAGATATGTGGGACCTCCATAGTTTGCAGCCCGACTCAGAATACGTGAATCAAGGCTCCGACAAGATAGCCCGACTCCTGAAGAATGCCAAAGTAGGGCAGCAGGCCTATCAGCGAACTTTGAGGGCGACGGAAAAATATGAAGAACGATGCACCTTAACCAGGTCCAGCTCCGAAGAGGCGGCCAGTGCGATGCCCGACCGCTCTCTCAATTTCGCGTATATCGACGCAGATCACACAGAACGGGGTTGCCGTTCCGATATCCGGTTATGGTTGCCCAAAATCAAGGATGGTGGCTATCTGGCGGGTCACGATTATCTCGTTTCGAGATTTCCCGGGGTAACTAACGCCGTCAATGAATTCGTGGATTGGTCTGGAACCGATTTCTGCTATAACCGTGCGACATATAGGGACTGGATCGCCGGGCCCATCACTCCCGATGCGAGGGAAGGCTATGATAAATTCCTTAGAAGAAAATTCGGGTAGAGAGACGCCCTACTGCGACGACTGCCCGCACCTTCATCCCGACGAGAAGCTTCAGCAGCTGGTCGGCGACAAACGCCCCCACATGTGCACCGCACTCAACGAGCGCGTGTTTCACGGGGCTGGCAGGTACGGACCGGGGCATCATCCGCACATCCTGAGGCACTCCAGATGCCCCTGGACAAGAAGAGGCAGGATGCATGACGGGAAAGAGCTCCAGATTCGACTTCGCCGAGCTCGCCATAGTGGCCGGGACGCTTCTGCTGCTCATACTGCTAATGGCGATCCCGATGAAGTGCTCCGGGGATCCCCAGAACCACCGAGAGAACGTGCATGAGCGAAAAAAGGAAGGCCGACATCCGGATAACGATCAAGGACCGTGACGGGAAGCCAGTGAAAATCGAGCTGTTCAGGGGCGAGCTGTGGAATCCGTCCGCCGCGGGGACGTACCGTCTCCGGGTCGACGGAAAGTGGCACGACGGAGCGGGCTCCGAGGCATCCTTCTATTCCCTTCCCGAGTTCACGACGCTGTTTTCGCGGGCGCTCGGCAAGAAGCTTTCCGAAAAAACGGAATGATGGGCTTGACATTGGGTTGATATATGCTATATTGCCGCAGAGTAAGAAGGAGCGGCAATGAAATACGAGCGCTACAAACCCAGTCTCGAACAGATCTACGGCAACGCGCGGGACGTCCTGAAATCGAACAAGCGGGCATGCCGCCACGCATTCGGAAAATCCCTCAAGAAGGTCTCCCGCATCAAGGTGGCGGAGTGGGGGCTGCAAACCGCCCACCAGCTGGCGGCGAGCGACATGGAAAGGCTCGTCTACATGGAGGAGTGGGACTGGATGAAAAGGGGCTCGCACATCTACTTTCCGGTCCCGGGACTCATCACGGCCCTTCTGAAGTCGAAGATGGACGTCGAGGTCGACGACTTCGATCTCCCCTCCCACCCGTTCATCGTCGCCATCCCGCAGGCGGACAAGGAGGAAAACCCGCTCCTGGCCCCCTTCTTGGTGCAATACGCGAACGGCTTCGAGCGCCAGGACGTGACGGCAAGGTACGCAAAAATTATCGACGTCCCCCTGGAACTAGAGTCATGCGCCGAGGTCGGCCCCGGAGAAAAGTGCATGCACGTCACAGCGCAGACCAGCATGTTGCCAGGACTTGGCCGCGTCCAGCAACGCATAGTCGCCCCCATGACTCTTATTGAGGCCGTGCTTTGTTCGGCCAAGGCGGGAGAGGACGAAATCGAGGCGATCAACCGCGTCGGACTCAACAAGCGCCTCAAGGGCGCCCTGTTCAAGAGCACGGACAAAGAAGCCAAGATACAGTTCGCACAAGTCAAGCTGGCGATCCACCTCGGCATCTACATGCAGGCTTTTCCAGAGGCCATTCGCGACGGTTTCCCCGCTGAGTTCAAAAAACGCGGCGGCTTTCGTCCGACCCCGCATTCCCTTGGAGAGACGCACTTCGGCACTGGAAGTCACCGCAATCCCGGCGTTCACTGGCGGACGTGGCATTTCAGGAGCTATCCGCGTCGCAGAGATGGGTCGAAACGCTCTGGCAAGATCTTTGTCCGTGGCTCGGTAGTGGGCCGCGGAACGCCCCATGCAATTTCCAAGAATTCCGAAATCGAAAAACAAAAAGGAAACTCAAAATGAAAATCGAAAACGTACTCGCCGCAGCCATCGCAATGCTGCTGTCAGTCGGCCTGCTCGCCCAAGAGGGCAAGCCGAAGGAACCCGAAAGGCTGGCAAAGGCCCGCAAGATCTACGTCAGGGGCATCGCCAAAATCGACGAGGAACGGGATAAGAAGGCCAAAGACTTCACCGCCCGCTACATCAGGGAGCTGGAGAAGATCCAGACGGCCTACACCAAGAAAGGCGATCTCGACGCCGCACTGGCCGTACGGAAGGAGATCGACGGGCTGAAGCCGTTGCTCGACGGCAACAGAAAACCCGCTGTAACCGAAGCCCCGGAAGAAGACGAACCGAAGCTGGACGAAACCGAAAGGAATCTCGGCTACAAACTCGGCAAATCCCCGAAAGACGCCAAGAAATACAGGAGACACTACTATAAGGTCCTTACGGGAGTCGTGAACTGGAAAGAGGCGGCCGCCAAGTGCAGGGCGATGGGCGGCTACCTGGCCTGCCTGGAAACCGAGGCAGAACTGAAATTCATACAGAAGATCACCGAGCAGCGTCCCACTTGGGTTGGCGGTTCCGATGCCGATATCGAGGGCAAGTTTGTATGGCTCAACGGCAAGCTGCTCGACACAAAAGAGCTGAAGAACGTAATCAAGTTCGATAACTACAGGGGCAAGCAGCACTATCTCTTCCTGCATATTGACAAAGGGAAGTACGTCCTCGACGATCATTATCTCGACGGCTCCGGAGTGGTCAATACGTTCGTTTGCGAGTGGGAGGATTGACATGGCATACGGACATCTCATACGCCGCCTGACCCCGGGGCTCCGCAAGGCCCTGGTCAAGGACTACAGCCTTCCCGTGAAGGTGATCGACGACGGCTATCTCAACATGTACGTCGACGACCTGCTTCCGCACTACGACTGGGAGTACGCCGTAAAGGCCATGCTCGAGGGCGTCGAATCCATGGGGGAGTTCCCCTTCCTCAAGATGGCGAAGGACGCTCCGCTGGCTATCGCAGAGGAGATCAAGCAGACCGACGCCTTCAAGGAATTCAACGAGCGGGGCGGCCACTCCTCTCCTGCAAGGCGCCCGCTGGAGGGCCAGAAGGTCTCGCGCGACCCGTACCACCCAGAGAACGACGGGCAGCTGTTGCTCTCCCTCGACATCAGGCAGGCGAACTTTTCCGTCCTGCGGTGGCGATTTCCCGAGCTCGTCAACAATCAGGAGGACTACGACGACTTCATCCGCGACTACTACGACTTCGACTACATCGCCGGCTGCAAGCGGATCAGGCAGGTGCTGTTCGGCAACCTGAACCCGAAGCGCCAACGGAAGCTGATCAGGGACGTGACATACGCCGCTCTCGAAAGCCTGATGGAGGCAGGGATCTGCGGCCCGAAACAAGTCGCCTCCTTGTCGGAGGACGAGATCGTCCTGCATCCTGTCGGAGACAGCATCGAAAAGACCAAGGCTCATCTGAAGTATCTCTCAGAGTCGATTTTCCAGGGGGTCGAGTTCAAGTCGAGCGTCTTCACGCTGCACAGGCTGGGAAACTCCTCATGCTACTGGAAGCTGCACGAAGGCGGCCGCATCGAGCTCCGCAAGACGCCAGCCCATCTCTTCATGCAGGCGTTCAAGACAGTCACGGGCCAAAAAATTCTGGAGCGCGACCGCACCTTCGTTTTCGAAGGCGAACTGGCCGTGTTGTTGAAAAAGCAGAAATGGGGGAAATGAACATGACGGCTCTCGTGGCGGCATCCGTGCTGCTTGTGGCCATCACAGCAATCCTCTGGCTAATTGAAATATGGCACAGGCGCGCGGCAGAGAGGCGGATGCGGGACTTTGCAGAAAGATTCCCGGGCAAGTGTCTCATCTGTTCCTACCATCGCTGGGGCATAAGCCAAGGCTTCGAAAAACCCGGATCGAAACCTGAATTGCATCAATGCACGGAGAAAGAGCATGAGTTGTAATCCCACAGCACATCTGATTGTCGGTTTTGAAGCCGATGAAGCCTTCAAGTTGGCGACTGAGCCACGGACCGTGAAGAAGTTCGACGAGAATACCGGGGAACCGTACGAGCTCGAGGTACAAGATTGCTTCATGGAGCTGCCTGACGGCAAGCGCATGTCCGTCGAAGATCCCGAGGAGGCCGGCGATTTTGACGAGTTTGAATTCGAGGACTTGATGGAAGGACTTGAAACCTTCTATACCGGAGATAGCGTTGCTTACATTGGTTTGGAGCTGGGAAGGATCGAGACGAACTGGTACGAGCGGCACAATACCGCGCATACCGTGGCCGACATCAATCTGAAGATTCAGGCCCTGCAGGAAACTTTGAAGAGTCTGGGCTGGAAGAAAGATCGGATCCCGGCCATCGCCGCACACCTGGTGATGTGATGATAGTAGAGAAAAATTTCAAGGTCGCGATGTACGACAACCACGGCACTGTTCTGGAAGAGCTCGAAGGCAGGGGCGACTGGTCGGTTGCCAGAAACATCTCTGGCGGCACTCCGTTGTTCATCTTCGAGATCGAGAATCGCAAGATCGAGTGTACGTGTTTCGTCCTGATCGAGGAAGCCGCATACGTGAACCCGTGCTTGAGCGGTCTCAAGCCCCATGGCGGTACCGCAAGGCTCTACATCCACGGGAAAGTGATCAGGTGCTATCCCAAGATCCAGTCCTTTGCCCTGAATCCCGGAGGCGGCATCATAATTACCACTTCCGGCCAGAAGAAGCAGATCACGACCAACATCCCCTTGATCATCAAGGAAGATTGACAAGTTGCATAGCCGGAAAAAGCATGAGAACTAACAAAACGATATGGATAGTTGCTGACGACCTCAAGAAGGTCAAGCCTGTCGACGCCACGGTCGAAGACAACGGCATCGCCCACGTTGCGGTCATGCACGGAACCGTTCCAGGTCTCAAGACATACATGCCCCATGATTGGCACGAAACCGAAGAAGACGCAAAAGTTTGGCAGGCCATCTGCGTTTTCGCGAAGCTTAACGCCGCCAGAAAAGTGCTTCTGGACTATGAAGACGTAGCCGGGCGACTGCGCGAGGAGTTCCGGCACTTGTCGTCCGACGACATGCCAGCGCTTTTTCGCCTTTAATTGCCGGGTCAGGCTTGATTTCGAGTTGCAAGGCCATATCTTGTTTCAGCGCTACGGCACTAAACGCCAAAATAAAACTGAAAGGCCGCATAGAGGAAGATATGGAAAAACAGGAATTTGTCGAATTCGTCAAGGAGGCGACCAGGGAGGTCTTCGCCAAGCAGGGGGGTCTCGGCCGCTGTCTTTTGGCGCTTGACAGCGAAGGAAGGTTCTGCCCCGTGGAATTTGCCGGATTCGAAGGCGTCGAACTAGATCGGGAAGAGGAGGGAGCGATGTTTCAATATGCCATAGCCCGCCTTCGTGCCGAATACCAGATGGTCGCTCACGCCGTCGAAGCCTGGACTGTCATGCTGCAGAAAGGGGAGTCGCTTCCCGACGAGCCGATCCGCAAACATCCCGACCGGCAAGAGGTCCTTATCATTTCGTTCTGCGGTCAGGATCCCGAAGACACCGCTATCGCCGTTTGTCCCATCCTCCGCGAAGGAGATGAGCCCGAGCTTGGCGACTGGATGGAAGAGCCCATCAAGAGTCTTCAAGGACGTCTGTTTCCCGAACCCGAACCCCCTCCGGAATGGAATTGAAATGAAGCCCACATGCGCAAGATGCAGAAAGCGGTTTGACGACTATGGAGCTCTCGTGCTAAGTCCTCCGACCCTCGGCGACCGCGATTTCGTGGAAAAAATTCACATCTGTCCCGACTGCTGGCGCCAAATTGCCGCCATGCTGGAAATGTGTCCCCACAAATGGAGTGCGGCCTCGGCTTGGGCGACGGACGCGAACGGCAGCTATCGCGCCCGCGGACGAGCATGTCCGGAATGCGGCGCCTTTGTCGCCACCGACGGCGACTACGCCGCCGACGCTCCGGCAGTCGAGAGACCCGAAACTCGTCACAAGCCGGAATGCTGGGACGGAGCTCCGCGGGACATGGACGATCCCGACGGACCGAAATGGAACGGCTGTTGCTGCAAATGCGTCCATCAGATCCGAGTCATGTCGCATCCCTGGTACGACGGCATGCCCATATCCCATCAGATCGGATGGGCGTGTGTCCTGCAGAAGGGAGAAGCCATGATGCTCAGCTGCGAACACGGCATGTGCGAATGCTTTGAAAGAAAAAGAGGAAAAGAAAAGTGAACGCTCCGATTTCTCCGCAGCCATATGTCGCCTGCCATGCCCTGCTCAAATATCTGGGCTGCAAGTACAGGCTTTCGAGGCCGTCGAAAGACCGAGCGAAGCATCCCGAAAAAAAATGCCTGCTGGACTACGTTCCGGCATCGCGCGTATACGTCGAGCCCTTTTGCGGCGCCGCTGGAAGCCTCCTGAACAAACCGCCGTCTCCCGTCGAGGTCCTGTCCGACATGAGCTGGGAGATCGTGGAGCTCATTCAAGTCATGGGTGACCAGGCGCTCAGCCAGAAACTGCGCGACCTGATCTCTGCCATACCGTATTCGGGCAAGTCGTTTGCGGGAGCATGGAAAAACCGCAGAAGAAATCTGGTGGAACGCGCGGCGGCGACGCTCGTGAAGTCGTACATGGGCAACTATTGCGAAGGACTCTTCCGCGAGACCACGGGATTCAGAAAGCCGACCAACGGAGAGGATGCGATCTGGCAAAGATACCCCAACCGCATTCCGCTGCTTCACCGGCGTCTCCGGGGCGTAACCGTCATGAGGCGGGATGCCTTGCAGACGATCGCCTCGACCGATTCCTTCGACACGCTTTTCAATGTCGATCCGCCGTATGTCCACGAAAGCGAGAGAGACACGAAGCAGAAGTACAAATACGAAATGACAGACGAGCAGCATGAGGAACTGGCCGACGTCCTGCATTCGGTCCGGGGCATGGCGATCGTGTCGGGATATCGCACCAAACTTTACGAAAGGCTCTACCCCGACTGGCCGACAATCAGCATGCAGCACATAGCCAATGCAGCCAAGCGCGCCGAAGAAATGCTGTGGATGTCCCCGAAAACATATGCCGCGTGGAAGGAGAGAGGGTCATGTCTGGACTGACGCCTAACGGCTCCTTGCTGTTGAAGTGCCGCAGAGCTTGTGTATGCAAGCACTGCGGAAATCTGGAATTTTATTCATTTGTCATTGGTCAGTCAGGAATGCCCAATTGGCTCTGGCTTGCCCAGATCGGCGAGGAGTGCTCGTGCGGGGAGGGGGACTATTCGCTAGGGGCTGTCGAGCGGTGTTGCGGCTTCTTTGATGCCGGCGGACACGACGTCTTCGAGGGCGACATCGTCGACCAGGGAGACAACTTCAAGTCGCGCGTCAGATACGGCTGCGAGGGCGACTGCGTGGGCTTCTACTTGGAGGAAATGGGAGTCGCAGAGGGCGAGAGCCGTCCGAGGACGCACCTGCTTTTCTCCTATGCGACAATTCCGGACAAATGGCGCGTAGTCGGACACAGCCTGTTGTCCGACCGCGTATCGGAAAGGCTGGACGGGGAATGAAGAAACCAAGGACAATCATGCAAACGGCTGCGGCAACGGCGCAGACCCGCCGCAGAACCGCGACGAACATCGCATACTCGTCTGCCAGTGCATCGACAACACTGCGTCTGACAGCTGGCAGCTCAACATGACAAAGGACCATGGTGAACTCTTCTTGCCGCAATAAGAACGTCCTCCGTCAGAAGGAGAAGGGGCTATGCAACGGATGCGGAGCCAGCGAAAGCCGCATAACATACCAGGACGAGTACGGCTTCAGATGGTGCCCCTGGTGCGCCTACAAGGCAGGATATATCACCGAAGCAGAGCTTCGCAGAGACGCACAGGAAGAGATGCTGATGAGAGTCGGCATGAAGGGAGATTCCGAGGAGGCGACGCCCTTCTCGAAGCAGTCGCGCGATTTGCGAAAAGATTTTCTCGCGACACTGTTCAAGCAAAGGAAAATTCATCATGGCTGAGTGGCCCAGGCTGAAGCGGGACTACGTCGGACTGAAAGTCAGGACGACCAAGGTCCTCAGGAACGGGAGCATAGAGATCCCTGCCGGCACCGTCCTCGAGATCGAGAGCTGGTATCGCGGAGCTGCCATCTGGACGCCGCCTTGCGAATGCTGCGGCGTCCGCATGTACATGACAAAGGTGCCGCAGTCGGCACTGGAACCGCTGGAGGAACAATGAGCAAGATCGACATATGGAAGGCATTCCCCGACGAAATTCCCGAAGAGCTCGTCAGGGAAACGCAGGAAGACCTGAATCCCGACGATTTCGAGCTTATGTGGACGGCAGCGAAGCTTTGGCACGACTTCAGCGGACGTCTGAACGAACAGCGTACGGCAAAGTACTTCATTGGCGAGACCGACCGGCTGGTGGTCACCTGTCCTGCATGCAACGGTTCGGGCGAGGACGGCCAAGACAGATGCCTTCCTCCCAACCCGTATGTCTGCGAAGTCTGCGACGGTTCCGGAAAAGTGGAAATCTTGCCCGCGAAGGTCGCCGAGAAAGGCAATGCCTCCGTAGTGTGTCTTGCGTGCGCCAAAGAAGAGATGATCCCGGCTCACGAGGCGCTTCCCCACGGATGGGAGACAGTAGAGATTCCGAACACTCCCTATGAATATCCGGTGTGCGGCCGGGAGTGCCGCGAATGGGTGCTGATGCTTCAGCAGCGCGGCGAATTGCAGGTGACGCTTCCGGAAGACCAAAGAAGAAAATAGGAATGGAAATGCTTTACGAACTTTATCGGCGGTATGCGGAGCCCCATCGCAAGTACCACAATCTTGCCCATATCTTCAGGATGTTCGAAATCGCCCAAAACCGCGAAATGGAACTGACTGCAGAACAGGTTGTGGCGATCTGGTTCCACGATGCAGTCTATGACATTCCCGCCGGAGAAAAAAGCAACGAACAGAAAAGCGCGGATCTTGTCGACACCTTCTATCTCCATCGCCAATTCCGCCAGAAGGTCAAAGGCATCATTCTGGCGACCGAGGCCGTCCTGAAACCGGAACCCGTCCCCGACCTCAACATCGAAGAATGGCAGGTTTGCGGCCTCGACCTCTACGATCTCGGCACCATGAACTACTATTCGAACCTCAACTTGATCAGGCAGGAATATTCATGTTGCGGCGCCAAAGAATGGCACAGCGGGAGAAAGGCGTTTCTATCCTTGATGCTGGAAAAGCAAACGATAATCGGAAGACCTTTTTTCGCGTCGACCCGCGAGATGGACGACTGGCATCTCCGTGCGAGACAGCACATGCAGAATGAGTTCGGGGGGCTGGCAGACTCGAGAGAGGACACGCCTCCTCCGCCGTGGCCCCATACCCGCGAATGTCATTTCTGGTCCGACTGCCATGACGGATTCGACACTCCCAGGAATTGCAATTGCGGAGCTGAAAAACGCCGGGAGGCCTGGCTCGAAAAACATGCCAAAAAACTGACTGATTGACTTGACATGGAATGAATACGCGCTAAGTTGACGCATATTGAAAGGATTTATGCATGGACATCGACATTTCAGACCATGACAGCTTTCTCGCCCGGCTCGCACTCAACATCTCCAAAGAAAAGCTGAAGGAAATCGCCGACAGGCACAAGGACGGCAAGCCATGGGTCGTGCAGGTGACGCTGGACGGCACGGACATTACAGCAGAGGCCGAACGCATCGGCTGGGACATCGCCAAGCGCATGCTGAAGCGACTGAGCGAAGAAGCGGAGCGAGCCAAGGCGGACTACGAAACCATGCTGGAAGAAAAGCGGCGCGACATTGCCGAGGATTATCTCCGCACGAGGAGCGCGGAAATCGTCGAGAAGCTCGAACAGTTCGACACCTTCGCCTGCGACATGCTCCGCATGGCCGAGATCGAGACCGACGAGGGCACCGCCCATGCCGTGCCTCTTCACGGCACCGTTATGAGGGTGCCTGGCGCCGAGGAGTACCACGAGTTCGAGTTCGGCCTGCGATACATCGGACCCACGGTGCCCGGATCAATCGTATCGAAAGTCGGAGAAAATTCTTCTCTTGTGGTTGCAACATCTCTCAACGCCCTGAAACGGGAGATCCTCGAAAAAATCGACATGCTTCAGGCCCTTAACGAAGTGTTCGACGAGGAAGCGACATAAGATGCTCTACGACCCCGAAAAGAACTATGCCCCCCTTATCAACTTCGCAGTCGCGCAGTTTGTCGGCGCGGCTGCCGCAATGTCCGGCAGCAAGCTGTTTCGCGACAGGAAATTCGTGGCGTCTCTCTCGCGGACGCTGGTCTGGGCTACGAGGGCGTCAATGTCCGAAGTCAATTGGGTGACGCGCAGCGTAGACATCACGCTCGACAGCGACGGCGTCAAGGTCTGCGGCACTCTTCTAAACGAAGACGTCAAGCTGGAAAACTTCAATTATGTGGCAACCTGCATCGGGCCCGAGCATGAATCGGTGTTGACGTCGGCTTCGACCGAAAGCATGCCTGCAACACGATATGTCGACTACCATCTCGACAATGGAAAATGGCTACGGACATCCTTGGCCGGGAACACGATCAGGGACGTAAGGGAATATATCCTCGAGGGCACAACGGGCCTCGAGATCGAGGGGGAGTGCGACGGGAACGACGACCTTCAGCGTTACGCCCGCAGAGCCGCGGCCATCTGGCGGAAGCTTCTTGAAAAGCCGGAGTACAAGAACCTCTGCCCCGAAGAGGAGCACCCCGCGGCAGTTGTCATGTGCCAGATGCTTGCCGAAATGGCTCCAAGGAACAATACGGCAGACGTCCTTAATAAGTTCGAGTCAGCCCTCTTCAAGCTGACGCTGGAGAGACTTAAGGAGCTCGACCTGCGGCAGAAAGGAGCCGGCGACCGAAGAGGCTGGGTTCCTCCCTATCTCCACATCCGCGTCGACTACGGACCCGACTTGCTGCTCCGTTCGGCGGCGGACGAAGCAGGTCTCGAGATGGAGTTTCCGTGGAAGACGGACATGAACATCGACCTGGAAAGAAAAGTCATCGACGTCTCGGCCGGCTACAGGGCTCCCCCTGCCACCCACCACCTTTGCGAAGAGGGCTGGCTCGTATGCCAGCTGGCAGGCGAGCGAGAAGACGTGGAAAAGGTGATCGAAATCGCCAGGGGCAACAAGCCGAAGTTCGACCTATTTAGGCCGTCTTTCGATCTCGTGCCAGAACTGGAACGGGCCGCAAGTCGCAAAACATGACGATTTAATCTGGGGCTTCCGCTCGGAAGTCCGCAGCACATGGCGAGTTGGACCGGCAAAATATTGGCCGCCAAATGCAAAAGACATACAAGGGATTCCAGATCGAGATCCAATACGGTCTCGCCTCCGTTGTCCGAGAATCCGACAATTGGATCCTCGGAGCCGGCATTACAGGCTCCGACGACTACGACGATCCCGTGTTCTGTGAGGAAACGATGCTGGACAACTGCAGGAGCGTGGTCGACGAATATCTGGAGCATCCCGAACGCTTCGAAGATGAAGAGGACGATCCGAGACCTGGCGACTGGAAGCCGTACGAGGGCGACTACGAGAAAGGGGAATACGACATCAGGCTGCAGGACAACAGAATAGTCAAGAACTGCTGGCCGAACGCCGGAAACTTCCACGTGTTGCTGGGTGAAACTCGGGGAGAGACAATCCCAGGCACCGAGGTGAAGACGATTCGCGTTTCCGAGCCCACCAGCTTTGCCATATTGAACCCGGAGATAGCAAGCCATGATTAATCGGCGTCAAACGGACCCAGCAACTCTGAAGGCGGCCAAATGAGGAACGTGAGCGTCACAGTCGATCCGTGTCCGCAATGCAACGTCAGACCGATGCGGTCTGCGAACTGCCACGAATGCCAGAAACGCCGGAATGCCGCTGAACGTCTGCGATTCAGGCTCAACGCCCTTGTTGCCCCAATGAGGATGACGGCCAAGGCCAGCATCGGCGACGGCGACCTGACGCGGATCGACTTCGAGGTGCTAAGTCCGTTCGTGCTGACGGCCCACCTCAGCTTCGTCACCGACACGTTTCCCCAAGACTTGATATCCAAGGCCATCGACGGGATGAAGGACCAGCTTTGGAAGTATGTCGCGGGACAGATTTCCACATAGGCTCGGAACGCTTGCCAAAAAGATTCGTTTTCGGCTTGACATTTAGAATGTGCGTGCTACATTGGAACAGTAACCGACAACAAGCAAAGGAGACGGACCGATGGCGCACATGATCATGGAACTGGACCGAGGCATGGTCTACGGAACGACGTGGCACAACATGCCCCAATACCGGCAACTCGACCGCCCGATCACCCGCGAGGAAGCCCGCGAGATCATGGACTTCCCGATGATGAAGTGCCAACTCTCCCTGAACGAGAAAGACGGACGCGTGCGTCCCGTGCGAGCCTATTGCATCAAGCGGACCGACCATGACGAGATCATTGTCGACTCCGTCGGCGCGCGCTACTCGCTTCAGGACAACACCTATCTCTTCGACGTCGTCGTCGAACCCATGCTGCGGGCATTCCCGAAGCTCGAGATCGAGAGCGTGGGAACTCTGCGCAACGGGGCGACGAGCTTCGTCAACCTCAAGATCGACGAGTTCCACGTCAGCAGGGACCAGTCGGCCACCGTGTCGCGGCTGATGTACTGCAACCCGCTCGGCTGGGGCAAGTACAGAAGCTGTGCCCACAACGTAAGGATCGTCTGCAACAATACGTTGCGGGCGGCCGAAGCTGAAGGGGCCGCCAACGAGACGCTTCTGGAGGTCACCCACACTTCCGGGGCCGCCGACAGAATCGCCAGCCACATGAACCGCCTCGTCGCGATTCAGCAGGGCTTCGAGGAACACAGGCAATTCCTGGAGCATCTTGCCACTCAGCGCGTGAACATGGCATACGTCCAGGGTTTTCTGGAAGAGTTCTTTCCTGTCGACGAAACTGTCGCCAGCAAAACCGCTGTTACAAACGCGAAGAATCGCCGGGACGATGTCTTGCGGATTTTCGAATCCGAAGATGCCAGGAACGCCCTGAACAGCATTGCCACCACTCGCTACGGCCTCCTTCAAGCGGCCATCGAGCATGTCGGCACCTATTCTGCCGGTTCCCGCAGCGACGGCGCCAGAATCGAGTGGGACAGCCTGATGGGCCAGCGCGCCAAACGCAAGGACGAAGCAGTGGAAATTCTGGCGAAAGCCTGATCAAAAGCCAAGCCAAAATGCGCGGGCCGGCCTAACAGCCGGCCCGCGCATTTGTCGACAAGGACACAAAAAGAAAATGTCGGAACTCGAAAATGCCAGTGTCGGGACCAAGATCTGGTTCGCCGGGGAGAAGCGCCCCTATAAAGTGCGCGCCAGAAACGAGAGATATCTGATCTGCACGAAGCCGTTCAATCTCCGACACACCGTCCTCTATACCGTCGTGGATCTCAAGGAGCAGATCCGCGGCACCGAGAACCTGATTTTCGGATTTGGGGCCGAAACCGACAGGCAATGCCGCGAGATGGCCGAGCGGCTCGAAAGCGAGACCGAAGTTTCGCACAGGAACAGAGTCGCCCTGGAAGTGACCCGGATCGAGCCGGCGAAAGATTCGAATTTGACATCTTTCCGCGGCTGAAGATCGCTTGATGTCTTCGCGCAGATTTTCGCTTTTCGCCTTGAGATTTCAACTCCTCGCTCCATATTAATGCAACCCCTAATGCTTGGAGACGACGTGGTCCAAAAAAACGACGCAGACGAAATGAAGCCGTACCCCACTTGCCGGCATGACATGGCAACCTTGGAAGCTCTTCAGGCGTTGCCGATGAAGCAAAAGGTTCTCGAGTCTCGAACCAGAATCGCGGAATGGCACGACTACTGGGAAGGAAAGGTCTACGTCAGCTTCAGCGGAGGCAAGGACTCCACCGTCCTATTGAATCTTGTCCGTCGCGACTTTCCCGACGTTCCGGGCGTGTTTGTCAACACGGGGCTGGAATTTCCCGAAATTGTCAAGTTCGTGAAATCCCACGACAACATCGTCCGGCTTCGTCCGAAGATGACGTTCAAAAGAGTGCTCGAACATTACGGCTATCCCGTAGTCTCGAAAAAAATGGCCCAGTACATCGGCGAGGTGCAGCGGACGAAGAGCCCGCATCTCAGAAAACTGAGATTAGAGGGGATCCGCAAGGACGGGACGTTCTCGAAACTGGCCAGAATCAGCAAGAAATGGCAGTACCTGATCGACGCGCCGTTCAAAATTTCCGACAAGTGCTGCAAGGTCATGAAGAAAGATCCCATGTCGAAATACGGCAAGGAAACCGGCAGAAAACCGTACATCGGCCTCATGGCCGCCGAGTCCCGCGAGAGGATGAGCGGCTACGTGATGAATGGATGCAACGCCTACGCGCTCACTCACGCGCGGTCGGCCCCGCTGATCTTCTGGAGCGAGAAAGACATCTGGGAATATCTCCGGGAATACGACATCCCGTACTGCGACATCTACGACAAGACCGATCTCGAGCGTACCGGCTGCGTTTTTTGCGCGTTCGGATGCCATCTCGAGAAAATGGAGAAGAACAGGTTTCAGCAGCTCCAGAAAAGCCATCCCAAGCTCCACCGCTACTGCATGGAGAAGCTCGGCATGCGGGAAGTTCTCGAATATTGCGGGATCGAGTGGCGCGACGAGTCGCTGCCCTACGACATGCCCGACGACGAGATCGTCGAAGCCGTCATCGAGACGCTGCTGGAAGAAGGAGAAACCACAAAAAAATGAAGCCGCACCCTACCTGCATCCACGACGCCGGCACGCTGAAGCAGCTACAAGCCCTGCCCCTGAACAAGAAAGTGCTCGAATCCAGGACCAGGATCGCCGAATGGTACGACTATTGGGACGGAAAGGTATACGTCAGCTTCAGCGGAGGCAAGGACTCCACCGCGCTTCTGCATCTCGTCCGAATGGACTATCCGGATGTCCCCGCCGTCTTTTGCAACACGGGTCTGGAATTTCCCGAGATCGTCAAGTTTGTCAGACAGCAGGAAAACGTGACTTGGCTTCGCCCAAAAATGAACTTCAAGGAGGTTCTGGACAAATACGGCTATCCCGTCGCTTCCAAGGAAGTGGCCCAGAAACTCCACGAATACCGGACCACAAAGTCCGAAAAGCTCCGCAACAAGCGGTGGAACGGCGACGACAACCGGTATCGTTCGGGCAAGATCCCGGAGAAGTGGAAGTTCTTGGCTGAGGCGCCGTTCAAGGTCAGCCACATGTGTTGCGCCGTGATGAAGAAGAGGCCGTCCAAGAAATACGAGCGGGAAACCGGCCGCAAACCCTTCATCGGCATGATGACGGAGGACAGCCACTTCAGAAAGCAGACCTACCTGCGGAGAGGGTGCAATGCCTACGACGGGCGCGGCCGTTCAATGCCGCTGGCCTTTTGGCGCGAAGAAGACATCTGGGCCTTCATTCGCGAAAGGGAGCTGCCATATTGCGAAATTTACGACAAGGGCTACTCCAACACCGGATGCGTATTTTGCGCGTTTGGCGCCCACAAAAACAGTCCGAACAAGTTTCAACAACTGGAGAAGAGCCATCCGAAGCTGCACCGCTATTGCATGGAAAAGCTCGGCATGGCGGAAGTGCTGGATTTCTGCGGCATTCCGTGGACGTCCCAAAACGACGAAAAATCCGGTTGTGCCTCCCCTGAAAAATGAAATCGTTCGAAGGAAAAATGATGAAGGAAATAGTCGATCGGGCCACGACGGAACAAGTGCCTGTAGACGATATCTATGTCGGTCGGCGCCTGAGAGGCGTAAACGAGTCCAAGATGCGGGAATATATGAAAAGCATGAAGGCCACCGGCCTTCTTCATCCCATTGTCGTTGACTCGAACCGCAACCTCGTAGTCGGGATGCATCGCTTAGAAGCGGCCAAGAAGCTGGGATGGAAAACGATTTCGGCCAGAGTGGTCGAAATTGAGAATCCGCACCAGGCGATTCTCATGGAAGCCGAAGAGAATCTCCAGACATCGGAGCTTTCAATACTGGAGCTGGCCATACACGTGACGGCGAAAGACGACGCGCTCAGAGCCATGGGAATGCGACGCGAACACGGCGGCTCCAGCAAGAAGGGGCGTACCGTCGACCAGCAAGCCGCAGAAACCGGCATCGACAAGTTTCTGCTTTATAGGCTGTGGCGTATCGGCCGCGGACTGTCCGACAGGGCGAAACACGCGCTTTTAGGCACGAATGCCGCCAACAAAAAGGTGCTTCTGCTGAAGATCGCCGAGATCGAAGACCAAGACCGGCAGCTAAGAATCGCCTTGCGGGTTGCCAAGCTCAAGGCGGCCACGCTAAAAGAGGCCAAGCAGATATTTGACGACGAAGGCGAGGAAATCGGCCGAAACATCAAAAACGCCATCGGCTTCCTCTCAAAACAGACGGCTCAAAAAAAGGCGTCCGCCGTCCTTAGGCAAATAAGCCTCGTGCTGGGACAGGCAATTGCCGGCCTGAAAGACGCCAGTCCCGAAGATCTCGCCCGAATGAAAGCGGCTCCCAACGTGGTGTCGGAATTGATGGCGCTCCTCAAGTCGGAGGGCCTCGAAATCAAAAAACCCGCGACCATTGCAGGCATTAGGGGGCATGAAACGCGCAAACGGCACAAAACCAAAGAAGAGCCCGGCTCGCCTTGGACCCCGCTGACAGCAATGCCGCCCGCCAAGGCCGACGCCGACAGAAACGGAGAGGTGCTCGTATGGAACGCATCTTCGGGCACTGTTGGCAGGGCAAGATGGAACAAACTGACACCAGCTCATTCGCACTGGCAGAAGATTGTGTCGCCCTTTGTCGAAGCTGACGACGACATCTCGGAATAGGAGAGGGAAAAACGATGAGTGACGAGCGCACGTTTGGGCCGTACGCAATAGATGCCGAAGACAATCATTGCTCGATTCGCCGTCATGACGGACTCCCGGTGGAGCCAACATTTTATGAAATGCAATATATGAAGGACATGGCTTTTGGCGGAACAGCAACAGCTGTAGAAGTGTTTCCAGCTCATCGTCACCTAGTAGATGGACAGCACCAGCGACATCTGTGGCGCGTAGACGCGGACCACGTCCCAAACTTGCACACCGGGAAAGGCACCTAAATGTCAACTACCCCGCCCTACCGGCGGCTTTGCCGCCTTTAGAGGACGGGGCTTGTGACTGTCCGCGGCGCCCCTGCGGGGCGCCCGACGTCACGTTCGGTTGGTTGACGACAGCCCTGCCACGATCAGCGATGATCGTGGCAGCAACCGAGTCCGCGGGACCAGAGAATCCGCAGGACTGGCAGACAAAAGAGTCCCGAGAGGGCGTGGACAAGACGGGCCTCGTGATCGCCGTTGCCAGCCAGCAAATTGACAGAAACACCATGCAATCAGGCGACAAAATGAAAGATGCCGAACTGGAAAAAGCCGAAGAGGAAGAGCGGGAGCCCAGCCCCGAAAGAGCAGTTCAAGTCAGGAACTTTCACGAAGCGATGGACGACTATGTCGCAGCCTTGGAGGCATATGCGGACAATCAGTCCGAGAAGCGTCTGCAAACTGTCGACAAGTTGCGGGAGGCGCTATGGGAGGAGCTGAGGGCTCCGCTCGCCAAATAGTCGCGAAAATGTCCCGTCCCGACTTGACTTCCAGCCGTCGCACGCTATGTTCAGACATAACCGCCAGCACTGGAGGCACGAAATGACGGATCCGAAACGCCTGCTGAAGAAGCTGGGATGGAAAATTGCCCGCACGAAAAAACATGTTATCTGGAAGTGTCCCTGCGGGAAACACACGGTGACTGTTTTCAAGACGCCAAGCGACCACCGCAATGCCCGAAACCTCCTGTCCGACATTATGAAGACTGGCTGTCCATCGCTCGAGGCCTTGAAAGACGAACCTCCCAGCCCGAAATGGCCGTCCGAAGCGGAACTGACTTGCCTGTTCTGCGGACGCAAACTCGACCCCCGCAAGAAGGACTTCTGCTATCATGACGGCATCTTCGCCTGTCTCAGCCATCCAGGCATCCGCGACTGGCACCGCGAAGAGTGCCGCAAGGAACGGGCAGCAAAAAAATAATTCCGACCAGAAGAAAGGCCGAACATGGAATTCAAGAAGTTCAGACCGGGAAAGCACAGACTAAGGCTCGTCGGGCCCCTGCCTCTCGTCTATACGTCGCACCATCCAGACGGCATGAAATGCCGGACTCCTTTCAGATGTCCGCTCTGCGAGGCAGGAGTGCCGCGGAAGCGGCTCGTGACGTGGCCTGACGGCACCCGGGACCTGCTCGATTCGCTGACAGGGCTTTCGCCCCGACTGCGGAAATGCCTGGCAAAACTGTCCGAACACAAAGAGGACAATTGATGGCGAAATCCAAAGTTGCGAATATCGCCCGGAGAATCAGAGAGGCGAGATTGCGGATGGCGACCTGGCTCGAAAACGAGTCTCCGTGCCCGATCTGCGACCAGCCGTTCCGCCTGTGCGACCATACTCTCGCAGAAGCGACGGCGCAGCTCCGGCGCCATTATGAAGACGCCCGACTGGAATTGGTCGAGTACCGCAAGAAGAAACAGGCGGAGCGGGACGCGCAGGCGGCGTTTTCCGTCGCCCTCCACTTCCACGACATTCGCGAAAGAAAGCCCTTTGACGACGTCGAACCGGAATGGAAAGGCATGCTGTACGGACATTTCCTGGTCCTCGGGATATGGGACCCCGAAGAACCGAGTCCCGATGCCGAAATCTGCATGGTCTCGTATTCCGACAAAGACGACATCTGGCGGTACATCGGCGGCAAGCCGTGGCCCTTCGCCCACCGCATCAGATACTGGGCCCAAGTGCCGTGGATCGAACACGACGAAATGGGGGAAGAGCAGCGAAACGACTTCATGTCGGCTCCGGAGTCCCTGGAAGAATGAGTTCTGAAACGCGAGTGCTCTACTGTCTGGCCTGCCGGCTGACGCCTAGGAGGGCCAGGATCGGATGCGGCCTGCGCGAAAGCGGGACGGACATCGGGATTAGGCGCGTGTCCGACGTCCTGCAGAGCGGCCCGCAATAGCCTTGATGGCGATGTTCTTGTTTTTGCATTTGACTTACGCATTGTTAGTGCTATATTATTCGCGGACCAGTAGTTCTCACAGGCTTGAGGCTGAGGTTCGCGATCTTTGACAATCAAGGACTTAGACGAAAAAAGGCGTTCACGGAGAGCCGCGACAGACGGTTTTCCCGGAGGTTCGCGGAAACACCTCCGCATCCCGTTGCCGAACAACGGGTAAAGTGTTCCGCAGTCGCCTCCCGTGCGGGAGGCGCGGATTGAAACTCCTTTTGTTGCTCTGGCGTCCATTCGCGGATCTGGTCGCCTCCCGTGCGGGAGGCGCGGATTGAAACAAGTCTCACCATCCTCACCATAAATGGAATGAGATGTCGCCTCCCGTGCGGGAGGCGCGGATTGAAACTCGAGAACGTTCCCGCCCTGCTGACCAACGAGGGAGGTCGCCTCCCGTGCGGGAGGCGCGGATTGAAACATGGCCAGCCACGCGTCTACCGCGTTAGGCGCCAGGTCGCCTCCCGTGCGGGAGGCGCGGATTGAAACAGGCATTAGTTTGTTGTATAATACAGCATCAAAGTCAAGTCGCCTCCCGTGCGGGAGGCGCGGATTGAAACCCATACGTAATCGGACTTACCGAGTATCAGGGTGATGTCGCCTCCCGTGCGGGAGGCGTGGATTGAAACTACAACAGCCAAATTCTGTTCGTCGACGGCAAGATGTCGCCTCCCGTGCGGGAGGCGCGGATTGAAACAACAAAGCATGGGTCAGTCGCCGTCTCGTTGCTGGGTCGCCTCCCATACGGGAGGCGCGGATTGAAACCGGTCTGTTCTCGGCGTTGATAACCCCAACGCGGGGTCGCAGCCTCTCGCGTCGCCTCCCGTGCGGGAGGCGCGGATTGAAACCTACGTTGTCGGAATCCTCGATGTAGAGCGCGTCTGGTCGCCTCCCGTGCGGGAGGCGCGGATTGAAATACTATGGATCTGCGAGGGATCGGCTAAAGGTCGCCTCCCGTGTGGGAGGCGTGAATTGAAACGCTTTGACAGCGTCGAGCAATCATTCCTGCGAGGTCGCCTCCCGTGCGGGAGGCGTGGATTGAAAAAATGTGATTAAGGACATTGTTTCGGCAATGTCCTTTTTTCTTTTCCCAATTGGCTTGACTTATGATATATATATGCTAAATTACTGGCAACCAAGGAGGAAATATGCAGAGTGGCAACCGCGAACTTGCAATAGCTCATTTCAGCGAGCGCAACGGAATCCACACGGTAGAAGAGCACTTGCTGGAAACAGCCGACCTCGCCTCGAGACACGCGGCGAAAATAGGGCTGTCCGCCCTGGGCGAACTTGAGGGTCTTAGCCACGACCTCATAAAGTTCGGACCGGATTTCCAGGCGTACATCCGCTCGAGCACGGGCCTAATCAAGCCTGGAGACCCTGGCTATCTCGATCCCGAGAACGTGATCGACCATTCAACCGGTGGCGCCCTGTATGTATGGAGAAGGATCCTGGGGGGCGAACCTACGGAACTTGACGAATATCTCGCTTCAATACTGGCTGTGGGAATCGCTTCGCATCACGGACAGGGGATGTCCGACTGTCTTTCCTCCAACGGACGGCCCGTATTTCTCCAGCGTCTCGAAGACAAGCTCGATCCCGAGAAATACGAGGAAGCCATACGGGCGGCCAATCCCGACATCCTTCGAAGGATCGACGAGCTTGTAGACTCCGGCATTTGCCACCGCCAATTGCTGGACGTGATAGGCAAGATGAAGGCCTTGAACCTTTCAAGAACCGAACGGGACGTCTACCTCGGCTTCATCGCGAGATTTCTCTGGAGTTGCCTGATCGACGCGGACAGGACCAGCACGGCGGATTTCGAAAACAACGTCGCCGCCGGCATGCGGTCAAACGGCGACTATCCAGCTTGGGAAGTGCTGTGCCGGCGCATTGAGGACAAAATTGCGGGCTTCAAGTGCGACAGCCTCTTCAACAGGTGCCGCCGCGATCTCTCAAATGCCTGCCTAGACGCTTCTTCTCGGGAACCGGGGGCGTATCTCCTTACCGCCCCGACGAGTTGCGGAAAGCACTTTGCGTCCCTGAGATTTTCTCTGCACCATGGTTGCAGGCACGACATGGACAGGTGCATCTACGTGACTGCGTACACCTCGGTGATAGACCAGAACGCGACTGCCGCAGCCGAAGTCCTGGGCAAGAAAACCGTCCTGGAATGCCATTCCAACTTGATCCCCGAAAAATACACTTGGAAGAACAGCGTCCTTTCGGAAAACTGGGACGCCAGAATCGTTTATTCAACCATGGTGCAGTTTCTCGAGGCGTTTTTCGGAGCTTCCAGCAGATGTGCGAGACGCATGCACCAGATGGCGCGGTCGGTGCTGACCTTCGACGAGATACAGACGTTGCCGGTTCGCTATATCCACATGTTCAACAACGCCTGCAATTTCCTGGTGGCCCTGTGCGGGAGCACCGTGACCCTCTCCACCGCGACGATGCCGCTGCTCCACCGCGGACTCGACAAGAAGAAGGGAATGTTCAGGATAGCGAATCGCGAGTCGGCGGAAATGGGCGGAGACATAAAGAGGCTTTTCGAGCTGATGGGGCGGAAGAAGGCGGTCTATTATCCGAATCCATGCGACTGGCGTCCCGACGTTGCCGGGCAGTGGAGCCCAGAAAGGATCGCCCAGCTGGCCGTATCGGAGGACGAAAAATTCGGCAGCTGTCTCGTCGTGGTCAACAGAAAGCAAGACGCCAAGCAGACCTACCTGCACTGCAAGCGCCTGTGCGGGCACAAGCACGTCTATCACTTGAGTACCAACATGTGCCCGAAGCACCGCCGACGAGTGCGCGGGGCGGTCGAGAAGCGCCTGGAAGCCGGTAAGAGAGTCGTCTGCGTCAGCACCCAGCTCATAGAAGCCGGCATCGACATCGACTTCGGAGCGGTGGTGCGGCATCTGGCCGGGCTTGACTCGATAGCGCAGGCGGCGGGAAGATGCGACCGCGAAGGACGCAGGTCCGTTTCGCGGATAACGATCGTCCAGCCGGAAAACTGGCGGGAAAACCTCAAGCACCTGCCCGACATCCTGAAGGGGGCTGAAGAAGCAGAGCGCATTCTTGGCGAATATGCCCGGGATCCGGAAAGCATGGATGGCGACATCCTCGGCCTCCGGGCCGTGGAGCGGTACTACGAATACTATTTTTACGGACAGGCCCAAGAGATGGACTATCCCGTCTCCGCCAGCGCCAAGAACAAGTTGCCGGACGACGTGCGCCTTCTTGAACTGATTTCATCCAACGGCACCGCTTTTCGCAGGTGCTCGAGAAAGCCCTCCCCCCTGCGCCTCAACCAGTCGTTTCGCACCGCAGGCAAGCTTTCGCGACCGATAGACGCTCCGACAGAAGGCGTCATCGCGGTCTACGACGAAGCGGCACAAAAAATCATCGAGAAGCTCTTCGTAAGCGACACCCCGAAAGCCACGGCCGCCCTTCTGAAAAGGGCGCAAGAATATTCTGTCAGCCTTTCCAGGTACGACTACGAGAAGCTTCTCGACAAAGGCGTCCTGGGCACGACGCGGAAGGAGCTGCAGTGCAAGGAGACGTCGTGGGCGCTGGACGTAGCCTTCCTCCCTTCGGAATACTACAGCTCGGAGTACGGCTTTGTCGGGCGCGAAGAAATTTCCAAAAAAGATCTTTAATTACATTGAATAACAAAAAATGCATGCTACAATAAGACACCAGCAAAAGAAAGGACAAGCCAATGAAAAGCCCCGCCATAGAACTTGAAGTCTCGGGAGACCGGGCCCTGTTCACCGATCCAGTCAGCCGCCTGGGAGGAGAGAAGAGCACGTACCTGATTCCCACCTACGAGGCGCTCAAGGGTATCATCTCTTCCGTCTACTGGAAGCCGACGCTGCTGTGGGTCGTCGACGAGCTCCGGGTTATGAAGCAGATCCGCACCCACACAATGGGCGTCAAGGCCCTCAGGTATTCCGGAGGTCCACACTCCCTGCATTCCTACACCTACCTCTCCGACGTCGAATACCAGATCCGCGTGCACTTCGAATGGAACATGCAACGCGAGGATCTCCGCGCCGACCGCAATCTCCAAAAGCACATGGCAGTCGCTCTGCGCTCCCTGGAGAAGGGCGGCCGCCGCGACGTCTTTCTGGGAACGAGAGAGTGCCAGGGCGACGCAGAGCCTTGCCAGTTCGGAAGCGGCGCGGGCTACTACGACGAAGTGGAGGAGATCCCGTTCGGGATGATGTTCCACGGGTACGACTACCCCGACGACACCGGCAAGGAAGAACTTCACTCGAGGCTCTGGATGCCGGTGATGCGCTGCGGAGTCATTTCGTTCCCGCGGCCGGAGGAATGCGAGACAAGGCGTTTCATCAAGGCGATGTCCGCCCGGCGTCCCGAAATTTCAGAATTTGCAGAGGAGGCATCCCGATGAACTGGCTAGACCAACTGCGGAAAACCTACGACAGCAACGCCGATGCGGTTGGCAAGACGAACGGCAATGCGGTGCTGGTGCCTGTCGGGCACCTGACGATGCGGGCCCACATTACCGTCCATCTCGACGCGGACGGAACGTTTCTGCGAAGCCACGTCGAGCCGTCGACGGAGGCGCTCACGATTATCGGAGCGACGCCGGAATCGATGTCGCGATCCTCGGCGAAGGCGCCGCACGCCGTCACCGACAAGCTCTGCTACGTCGCCGGCGACCTCGGCAACCATATCTCCCAGCCAAAACGCTTCGTCGAGCACCACGTCGCCTACTGCCGGCTTCTGGCCGAATTCCAGGAGTTCGCTCCCGAGCACATGGGTCTTGCCGCAGTCAGGAAATACGTGGAGCGCGGCACCCTGGCGGCGGACCTTGTCGCCGACGGATCCATCTATGTCGACGACGCCGGGATCCTGCTGAAAAAATGGAACGGCGACGAGGACGACCTGCCGCTCCTGCTGCAGCGACTGCACGGCAAGGAAGTCGACCAGACGAAAGCGGTCGTCCGCTGGTCCGTCGAGACGCCGGGCGTCCCGCAGTCCAGGATGTGGCTCGACAGCTCGCTGTGGAGCCTGTGGGTGAAGTTTCTCGCCGCCAAGCCCGGGAAAAGGGGCTTCTGCGTCATCAGCGGACAGGAGATGACCTTGGCGAACACCCATCCGAAGAAGATTCATCCGGCCTGCAATCAGGGCAAGCTCATTTCGTCGAACGATACGGCGAACTTCACCTATCGCGGGATTTTTTCCGATGCCGACGAAGCGTGCCCGATCGGCTTCGAGACCAGCCAGAAGGCGCACAACGCGCTGTCGTGGCTCATCGCCAGACAGGGCCGGGTCGTCGGGAGCCAGTGCTACGTGGCGTGGCACCCGAGCGGCGCTGGCTTCTCGGACCTCCTGGTCAACCCGGCCGATTCGCTGTTCGGCGACGAAGAAGACCTCGTCGACGGCCGCGGCGATCCACGCCGCGACATCGGCCGCCTCATAGCGAAGAAGATCTCCGGGCGTTTCGCGGACATCCCGCCTCACGCCCCCGAGATGTCGATCATGGGCATCGGGGCTCCGAGCGCCGGACGCCTCGCCGTGCTGATGTTCAGGACCTTCACCAGAAGTCAGCTGCAGGAGCGGCTCGAGGCGTGGTACCTCACCTGCCACTGGGGCCAGCATTTCGGGAAAGGACGTTCGTTCTACGGCACGCCCTCTCCCGGCCAGATTGCCGAAACCGTCTGCGGAGCCAATCCCAAGGACGGACAGAAGGACAAGGTGGTTCGGCGCGTAATGGCGACCATCCTGGACGGACGGCCGCTGCCCGACTCGGTTCTTCGCAGCTCCTTTCTGTCCACGCTGGCGAGCTCCGTACGGAAGAACGGACCCTTCCGTCGAAATCTTGGCGTCACCTGTGCCATCTTCAACCACATCAACAAAGGAGGCTATAGCATGGCCCTCGACACAAGCAACGCGTCCAGAGACTACCTCTTCGGACGGCTTATCGCCTACGCCCACTACATGGAGCAGATCGCGCTGACGCTGTCCCACAGAAAGCGGCAGACGAACGCGGCAAAGCGGTTCCGCGCGTTTCAGAGGCGCCCCGCCACCACATGGCAGCGCCTAGAGCTCTGCCTGTCGCCGTACAAGCGGAAGCTGAACGCGAAACGCAAAGGCTGCCTAGTCAACTGCGAGAAGGCGATCAGCGGCATCGTGAATCGCTTCAATCCGGCCGATTTCACGTCCGACGCGCCGCTTGGCGCGGAATTCCTGCTGGGGTATCACTGCCAGCTTGAAGAGCTTTGGAGCAACAAGGAAGAAACCCAGAACTAAATCCCAATCCACCATCAAGGAGAAAAACGATGGAAAAGCAAGCAGTACAGAACAAGGTCGACTTCGCCGTGACCGTGAGGGTCGACGGAGGCAATCCGAACGGCGATCCCGGAGCCGAGAACTATCCGCGTTCCGACGAGGAGGGATACGGAAGCATTGAAGACGTATGCCTCAAGCGGAAGATCCGCAACCGCATGATGGCCAACGGAAACCCGGTGTTCGTCCAGTCTGAAGACAAGCGGCAGGACGACTACGGCTCGCTCAGCGCACGGGCCAAGGCCCGATTCGACGCGATAGCCGCCAAGAAGCGTCAGGCGGACGGCGAAAAGAAGGCGGAGCCCCTCTCGCGCGACGAACAGTACCAGGCGGCCTGCGAGACCTGGCTGGACGTGCGCGCTTTCGGAAACGTCTTCAGCTACAAAAACAAGGGCGTCGAGACCTTCGGCATCCGCGGTCCCGTCACGGTGAGGCCCGCCAAGAGCGTCGCTCCCATCAAGGTCCGCGAAGTCGAAATCACCAAGAGCGTGAACGGCGACGACGGCGAGAAGCGCGGCAGCGACACCATGGGCACCAAGTATCGCGTAGAGGAAAACATCTACGTCTTCTACGGAAGCGTCCATCCCGAGCTCGCCGCGAAAACCAGCTTCTCGGCAGACGACCTGGAAGAGCTCCGCAAGACTCTCTGCACCCTCTTCGAGGGCGATGCGTCGTCCAGCCGGCCCGACGGAAGCATGGAGGTCGTCAACGTCATCTGGTGGCAGCACAGCTGCCCCTTGGGCGACCTGTCCTCCGCCAAGCTTCAGCGCAGCCTCACGGTCAACCTCGACGGCAGCTTCGCCATCGACCAGATCGACGGCGCGCCCAAACCCGAGATCCTCGAAGGCTTCTAGGACGTCTTCGGGAGCCCGGCCGAAAATGGCCGGGCTCCCGAAAGAAGCCGAGCTCCGCGAACTAGCAGTTCTCACAGGCTTGAGGCTGAGGTTCGCGACCGCTGAAAATCAACGACTTAGATCTGAAGAAGCAACAACCTAAACGGAAAACAGCCTCCAAAATCAGGGGTTCGCGGAAACACCCGGGTAAAGCACTGGAAACAGGCAAGATAAAGCTTCTGAGGTCGCAGCCTCTCGCGGGCTGCGTGGATTGAAACCATGACAGACACAGACGTCGAACAGACCCCGCTGGGTCGCAGCCTCTCGCGGGCTGCGTGGATTGAAACTACAACAGCAAGGTGTTGTTCGTCGACGGCAAGATTGGTCGCAGCCTCTCGCGGGCTGCGTGGATTGAAACCAGCTGGCCACCCCCTTTCGAGACATCCTCCACTCGAGTCGCAGCCTCTCGCGGGCTGCGTGGATTGAAACACAGGATGGGGCGGCATCGGCAGGTACATACGGCCGTCGCAGCCTCTCGCGGGCTGCGTGGATTGAAACCAGTCGTCCTCGAACTGCAGATGGACGGCGTGGCATGTCGCAGCCTCTCGCGGGCTGCGTGGATTGAAACCAGTCGTCCTCGAACTGCAGATGGACG